>ERZ773359.23-NODE-23-length-157342-cov-145.201199_pt1 | contig 157342 bp, 127 predicted proteins | sample MGYA00374955_ERZ773359 | MGnify/ENA primary metagenome ERZ773359 (study PRJEB29098, sample SAMN04486028) | biogas fermenter metagenome | study: EMG produced TPA metagenomics assembly of the Biogas fermentation microbial communities from Germany - Plant 4 DNA1... | reverse complement strand
ATTTCAGTTTTATATTTTTATCAATATAAAAATTTCTTATAAAAAATTTATTCTCATCTGCCGTCTGGTATAAGGTATCTCCCCCATTTCTATAAAAGCAAAATCATGATATACTGATTATGTGACTAAAAACTAAATCCAGGAGGTAAAAATGGAATATCGTAAATTCAGCAAATTTGAAAAACCCGTTTCCCTGTTCGGAATCGGCTGCATGAGGCTGCCAACAGTGAAAAAGGGTGATGAAATCGTTGTTGATGAAGCTGAGGCTATTAAAATGATAAGGTATGGCATTGACCATGGTGTTAACTATGTTGACACAGCTTACGGTTATCATGGCGGGCAGAGTGAAGTTATTGTCGGCCGGGCTCTGTCAGACGGCTACCGCGAAAAGGTTTTTCTTGCTACAAAATCACCGGTCTGGCTGGTTAAGGAATATAACGATTTTGACCGTTTGCTAAATGAACAGCTTAATAAGCTAAACACTGACCACATAGACTTTTATCTCTTGCATGCACTGAACAAGGAGAGATGGAATTTTATTAAGTCCATAAACGTTTTTGATTTCCTTGAAAAGGCAAGAGCTTCGGGCAAAATCAGGTATATTGGTTTTTCATTTCATGATGACCATGATACCTTCCTTGAGATAATTGATTCATACGACTGGGATATGTGCCAGATTCAGCTGAATATAATGGACATGCATGAACAGGCTACCGTTGAAGGACTGAAATATGCAGGTTCGAAAGGTATACCGGTGGTTATTATGGAGCCCCTCAAAGGCGGTAAGCTGGCTATAAGTATTACGCCCGAAATAGAAGAAATATGGAACAAGGCAGAAGTTAAAAGAACACCTGTTGAGTGGGCATTCCGCTGGCTTTACAATTTCCCTGAAATAGCGGTTATTTTGAGTGGTGTAAGCAATATGCAGCAGCTCCAGGACAATATCCGCATTTTTTCAGATGCCAAGGCAGGCTGCATGACTGAAAAAGAACTGGAGCTTGTCGAAGAGGTCAGAAATGTATATCTCAGCAGAACCAGGGTTCAATGTACCGGCTGTGAATACTGCATGCCATGCCCCCAGGGCGTTTCAATCCCGCGCATTTTCAATCTTGTGAACACAGCAGCAATGTATAACGCCCTCGAAGGATGCAGAAGAGAATATAAAGGTCTTATCGAAAAGCAGAACGATTCATCAATGTGTGTTGAATGCGGCCAGTGTGAAGCTACATGTCCTCAGAATATAGCAATCATTGAAAAACTCAAGGAATCACATCTGTACCTGTTACAGGAATGATCTTTAAACAGCCTCGTATAAAGTTAAATCAGGCGGTTCGCAACATCCGCCTGATTTATTTTTATTTCGATAATACAGTTTACCGTGAATTAGGTTTATATAAACAGGATAAGGCTTACAGCCATCACCATCATACCTGCAATGAGACCATAGATTGATAAATGAGCCTCACCGTATTCCCTTGCCGAAGGCAGCAGTTCATCCAGTGAAATAAACATCATGATTCCTGCAACCGCAGCAAAAAGAATACCGAATACCACATCATTGAAGAACGGCATCAGGATCAGAAAACCTACAACAGCGCCTACAGGCTCGGAAAGACCGGACAAAAACGATAAAAGGAAAGCCTTCTTTTTACTTCCGGTTGCGTAATAAACAGGGATTGAGACCGCTATCCCTTCAGGGATGTTGTGGATTGCAATGGCAACTGTAATTGCAATTCCAAGGTTCGGATCTTTCAGGGCAGCGGTAAAAGCCGCAATACCTTCGGGGAAATTATGTATTGTTATCGCCAGGGCGGTCAGCAGGCCCATTCTCATTAAACTCTGCGATGTAGCTGGCTTTTTTTCATCCATTGCTTCAACCAGTTTTACCTCGTGAGGATTTTCACCTGAAGGAATCAATTTGTCTATTACCGCAATTATCAGCATTCCTGCAAAGAAAGCAGCTATGGTAACCCATGCACCTTTCTTGTCACCAAGAGCTGATATTAATGTGGACTGTGCCGTTGCAAATATATCAACCATTGACACATAAATCATTACACCGGCTGAAAACCCCATGGCAACCGACAGAAAGCGCGTGTTTGTTCTTTTTGCGAAAAAAGCAATGAGGCTGCCGATACCGGTGGACAAACCTGCGATTAATGTTAATAAAAAAGCAGTTAATACTTGATCTGTTTGCATGCTGTCACCCCGCCATTAATTACTGCCTTGATTTTACCACATTTATTAAAAATTAAACAGTGTTTCAGGCATCAAGGCTCACCGGGAAAAACGTACAATGCGTGCAAATGAAGCGGCTGTTTCCGAGAATTTACACGATATCTTTGTCTTCAAGTTTTTTGAGATATCGTGCAATGGCGGAAAATATTTGCATCGGAATGCGGAACCCCATTTATTGTTGAAATAATTAAGGAAAATCGTTAAACTATTATTATACCTTAAAAGCATTAACATAACATTTCCTGTTGAATTCAATTTGCTTGTTATCCTATGGATAACCGGCAGTTTAATTGTACGACTGAAAAGTTGTTTGTGTAATCAAAACACTTTTTAAGGAGACAACAGGAATTTCAACCAACTGCCGGATACTGCCCGCCACCTTGAAAATCGTGGCGGCGGTCTGCCTAAAACCGTTTGTAAAAACAATGCATATACTTGCCTGGAGGAAGATTAATGCCGAAAAAACGAACCGGAGCAAAAGTTTTTAAAAACTTCATATTGTCATATATCATTATCTTAATGCTTCCAATGTTCATCATGTCATTCATAGTGCTGTTTCATTTTGTAAATGTATTGAAGGAGGAAGTGGAAACCAATTTAAGGACGCCTTTTATCAAAAGTGTTGACAATTTCGATACCCAGGTCACCCAACTGACAAGAATATCTTTGCAGATTGAGCTGAATGATATTTTAAGAACCGTCAATGTCAATAAAAGGCCCTATGATGCAATAAAGGTAAAGAATGAACTTCTGAAGTACAACACAAATTCTTTCGTTGACGATATCTTTATCTATAACTATAACGACGATTTCATATCCTCGTTTAATTTCCTGTGCTCCCTTGAGGTCTTCAATGATTTTATTCTTGACAGGGAACTGACCGACTTCGATCTTATTGCATTCAAGGAATCGAACAAGCAATCGGATATGTATTTTTTCCCGAAAGACTCGATATTTCTTGCAAACAGGCAGAACCATCTGATGTTTCTGAATAAAATCCCTATAAACAACACGAATAAATACGGAATTATCATGTACATGATTTCCGAAGACGCTCTGCGGAATGTTCTTGCCCCCGCACTGAGCGAAAACAACCATATTTTTATTGTCGACCCTGAAACAAGGGAAATACTTTTCAGCTTTTCCGAGACCCCGGATTCCGAGCTGCAGCAGGTGTTTGGTGAAAAAGTAAAAGAGATTCCGGCAATTGTGGAAATCAAAGAAATCAAAACAGGACACGGCAAGTATTCTGCATATTTCCAGGAATCTGCCGGCCCATACCTGTTTGCTCAGCTGATGCCCAATGATCTCCTGTCGTCAAGGATCAACCAGATACGGGTTATTTACCTTATCAGCATGGCCGCTATATTTGTAATCGGCGGTTTTCTGATTGCCATATTAATGCGGATAAACTACAGCCCGATTAAGAAACTGAACAAGCTTATTGAAGAGAATTTCCAGACCCCGCGCAATACAGCGGGTGACAAGCTGAATGAACTGGAACTGCTTGAATATGCCCTTCTTCAGTATAACAGGGAAAACACCCACCTTAAAGAGTTTGCGGCTTCTAACAAAAATGTAATAAAGAATTACCTGATTGACTGTTTCCTCGCAGGACAGGCAAAGGAAATTGACAATATTATAGAAACCTGCCGGAGTGCCGATCTTGAGTTCAATATGGACTATTACTGCGTCATCATAATAAGGAGCAGCAATATCAATGATATTACCGATTCACAGGTGTCGGGCATATTGTCCTCGGTTATTCCTTCAGCAAACTCCCAGGTAATACTGCACCGTAACATGCGTTTCAACAGCATTGTTATTATATACGGCAGTTCAACCAATGATGAAAGCCATTCACAGCAAATGGCCCGTGAAATACAGAAACGCCTTAATGAAGAATATAATAGCGATATAAGGATAGGAATAGGTAATTTCTACGACAGTATATTCAATATAAGCTCATCCTATGAAGAAGCCCTGAGAGTGCTGGAGTATAACAGTATTCTTTCAAAGTCGGGAATTATATCCTTCAATGAAATCATGCAGAAAAGCGATCACAGTGTCGACTATCCCTTTGCACTCCTGGAAAAACTTGAAGAATCGGTACGAAGCAGTGATATTATAGGTATCCGGGACAACATAAACAGGCTGGTTGAACACATGAAAAACGAAAACTTAAGCCTGTTCTGGATAAAAAACATTTGCTACGACACTGTTAATACAATATCGAAGGAACTTTTAAGAAAGTTCAGGCATTCCCCGCTGCTTAACAAACCGTATATAGAAAGAATATACAGTTCCAACATCAATACTTTTGAAGATATCATAGAAATCATGAAAGAAATATCCGAAGATGTTACAAACTATTTAAGCGTGGACAAGGAATCCTACGAACTAAAGCTGCTGCAGCAGATAATCAAATATATACGCGAAAACTTCCAGGATCCCGACTTCAGCCTTCAAAGCCTTGCGGATTCTCTTCAGATGTCCACACCATACCTTAGCCAGTACTTTAAAAAGAACACCGAATACACAATTTCGGAATATGTCACCAGGTTAAGGATGGAAAAAGCAAAGGAACTTTTATTGAATACGGATATGGGTGTGAATGAAATTGCATACGAAGTCGGGTATTACAGCGTACCGAGTTTCATCAGGAAATTCAGGGAAAAGGAAAAGGTCACACCCGGACAGTTCAAGAAAAAGCATTCATAAGGGTAAACTTAAAACCAAATCTTTTCCTGATAAAAAAAGGTCACCTCAGTTTAAATCCTGAGGTGACTTGTTTTTAAATCAGTTCTTGTTCTCTGCCAGTTTATTTCTCTACTCTCTCGAATGCAGTCCTGTACAGTTCGATATATCTCTGCAGACCCAGGTTGTTGAGGTGAGCGACATAAGCATCCCATTCTTTCTCAATGCCGCCTTCGCTCATCCATCTGCTGTGAGTCTGGATTACGTACTGAACGATGTCTGTCTGCAGCAGTGACAATTCTTCAAGTTCTTCAGGACTGAACTTGAATGCATAGTTGTACGGCCACTTGGACAGATATGGCCTGTAAACTTCACAAGCCTTGGTTTTTGCAACGCTGGAAGCTTTCTCTGCAACGTATTTGTCCAGTGCGGTCTTTGTAAGTAAGGTACAACCCTGAGCAATCGGTGCTGACATGGGCCATTCACTTGGTTCTACACCTTCAGGACGTGCTCCGCTGTTAACTTCGTACTTGCCGGGTGCTGTTTCTGAAGGAACAAGCGCTTCGCTCTTATCCCATCCGGCTTCCTTGAACATACCGAACGCCATCTGTACCGAGTATTCTTCAGAGTTGCAGTGATCAATGAATCTGATTAATACTTCAGGGTTCTTTGCAGCTGATGTTATGGCAAATCCGCCTTCAGAGAAGAACTGTGAGCTTCCCCATATCTGTTTTCCGTCAGGAGATTTCAGTGCAGGAATGAAGGTGAACTTCTCCTGATCCTCTTCAAGAATCATGGACAGGTCTTTTCTGTAGTCGAAGTAAACACCGACATTCTTCTGGGTTCTCAGCTTATTGGTCAATAAGGTTCTGTCCTGTGTAAACACTTCTGTGTCGATCAGGCCTTCCTGGTAAAGTTTGGCCATATACGCAGTAGCCTGTTTCCATTCTTCTGTGGTAGCAGTGAATACCACTTCATCATTTTCGTTGATCCAGATATAGAACGGAGTGTCTACAACGCCGAATGCATAGTAAATCGGTCTGAAGTCACGTTTAACTTCCCTGTTCAGGTCGTTACCTTCCTGGTAAAGGAAGCTCATCGGAATTTCGTCCTGCTTCCCGTTACGGTTCGGGTCATTTTCCTTGAATGCCTTCAGAACAGCATATAATTCATCGGTATTGGTCGGAACCTGAAGTCCAAGGTTATCAAGCCATTCCTTGTTGATTATTGACGAAATATGGCTGTCAAAACCTTCATCAGTAAAGCTTGCCAGCTGATAAATCTTTCCGTCCATGCTTCTGATGAATCCATCGTACAGAGGATATGCTTCCCTAATTTTATTAATATTCGGTGCATACTCATCAAGTAATGCCTCAATATCAATTAAGACTCCGTCCGCTCCATACTTCTGTACTTCGTCATGGGACAGGCTCTTGGGTCCGTAGAAGAAATCAGGATATTCACCACTGGCAACTTTCAGGTTCTTTGTTTCTGTCCAGGATGCCTGTGGAATCAGGTCCCACTCAATGAAAACATTGGTCTCGTTCATAATCTTCACAAACAGTTCTGATTCATCAAGATTACTGGGTCTTGTATTGTTCATCTGCAAGCCCATGGCGTAGTACTTGACAGGTTCCTTGACAATAGGAAGCCCTGTTTTGTACATATTCCCAACCATTTCACGCCCGTCGCCGTCCTGGGTTCCAGAACCCTGTTGAGGCGCATTTGTCGGTGCAGGAGTCGGCTTGTTCTGAGTACCTGTCTGTCCGCAACCGGCCAGCGCAAGAACAAACATGCAGCTCAACACAAGAGCAATTACCTTTAAAACAGTTCCTTTCTTCAGCATTAAAATACCTCCTTGAAATATTTATTGTTTAACCCCGGTACCGGGGAAACAGAACAGGTTAAGACTGCCGATACTGGCAGGATAATACTCTGTCAGCCCTTTACAGAACCCATTGTAATACCCTGAACGAAATATTCCTGCATTATAAGGTAAACAATCATCATCGGCAGCGTTGCCATTACAATAACTCCATATTTCATCTGTTCGGCAGCCCTCAGCATTTCTGTAAGTGCTTCCTGGTTCTCCATCAGGTCGTATATCGCTGATGAAATCTGGGCGGTTGCAAGCAGCTCCTTCAGAACAATCTGCAACGGCTGGTAATCGGGCTTGTCAAGATAAATCATCGCCCTGAAGAAATCATTCCACTGCCATACCGCATAGAACAGTACCATCGTTATTATTATTGGTTTTGAGATTGGCAAAAGAATCTTGAAAAAATATCCAAAGTGCGAACATCCGTCTATTTCGGCGGCCTCACTCAAACTCTCAATATGGTTTGTTTTGAAGTATGACCTCGTTACCAACAGGTTCCACACCTGAATTCCGTTTACTATCAGCAGAACGTAGGGTGTATTGCGAAGCCCAAGTTTGTTCACAACAATATATAAAGGTATCATACCGCCCTGGAAAAACATTGTTATAAGCAGGAATATAGTAAAAGGCTTTCGTCCTGAAAAATCGTTCTTGGACAGCGGATATGCAGCGAACAGGGTTAAAGCCGCACTTACAGCTCCACCGACAATCGCATAGAAAAACGAGTTCTTGTATCCGTTCATAAGATTTTTGAACTTGAAAATCTTCCTGTACCCGGAAAAAGTAACGTCTACCGGGAAAAGCGACAGTTTCCCTGAAATAACGTAATCGGGGTTGCTGATCGAAGCAATGATTATAAAGTAAAGCGGATATAACACTATCAGACACGCAATAATAAGCAGTATTTTTGTTAATATCTCAAAGACCATGTCTTCCCTTGAACTTCTTATTTTCCTGCCTGTAACACTCATTTTGCTCACTTCGCTCACCCCCTCCTACCACAGACTTTCCTCTGTAAGTTTTTTGCTTATCTGGTTTACAATAATCAGCAGGGTCAGGTTTATAACTGTTTTGAAGAGATCTATCGCAGTGGAATAACTGAACTGCGCATTTATCAACCCAACCTTATAAACATAGGTACCAAATATTTCGGATGTCACAAGATTTGTGGGTGCCTGCATAAGCAGTGTCCGCTGGGTGTCTACGTTCAATACCCTTCCGACTGCCAACAGCAGCATTGTAACAAGTGTCGGTGTTATTGACGGTAAATCAATATACCAAATCTTTTCCAGCCTTGTGGCTCCGTCAATTGTGGCGGCTTCATACAGGCCCGGATCAACAGAGGTTAATGCAGCAAAATAGATTATAGCCTGGTACCCTGTCCTCTGCCATACATGCGAGAACACGTATACATGCCTGAACCATTTTGCTTCAGCCATGAAGTAGACCGGTTCCAGTCCAATGGTTTCCAGTAACTTGTTTACCATACCCGATGTGGGTGAGAGAAACAGATGCAGCATACCTACCAGGACAACCATTGATATAAAATATGGTGCAAAGGTAACTGTCTGCGTAAATTTAACAAGCCTCTTGCTCTGTGTCTGGTTCAGTACCACCGCAAAGATAACCGGAAACGGAAATCCGACAAACAAGTCATAAAAACTCAGTACAAGAGTATTTTTAAATAACTGTGAAAACATCGGCGACTTTATAAAGCGCTCAAAATAAGTCAGCCCTACCCATTTTGCGTCCAGAATGGGCTTCGTTATACTGTAGTTACGGAAAGCAATCTGTATCCCATACATTGGAGCATAATGGAATATAATAAAGTATACCACCACCGGCAAAATCAAAAGATACAGCTGCCACTCACCCCGGGTTATAAGCCTGTGTTTTATTCTCTGAAAAAGGGTGGGCTTTGCTTTTGATTTTGAACCACCATTTGTAACCATAACGGATTTATTTGGTTGCAACTAAGTTCCCTCCTAAATCAAAATCAAAACAACTGAATTGTATTGAGAAACAGCCACATTGCACAACTCTATTCTATCGTGGACTATAAAGAAGTGTAAATATTCAGTATCATATCCGCTCCAAAGCCTTTATTTTCAGAATGCAAGCAAAACCGATTATCCTGAATTAACAGGAACATGCCTTGTATACAGGCAGAACAGGCGCCGATATTCAGAATATAATATACTGAAATGCTTAATACGACTGGATTTCAGTCATTAATGTTCAGTTTTTAACTGCAAAATAAAACCGGTTACAATTCAATAATTGCAACCGGTTTTACAGAAATCGGAATTAATAATTGTTTAAACGCTCTTCAAGGGCTTTCAGCTGATTCTTGAGCTCCTGCGGAAGTTTCGGTTCATAGTTCTTATAATGTTCCTTGATTGATTCAACTTCTTTCAGCCAATCTTCCTTTTCAACTTTCAGAAGTTCCTGCATGTCTTTTTCACTGACATCCAAGCCATCGGTATCTATCGCATCAGGTGTCGGCATATATCCAATCGGTGTTTTAACAGCCTTGCCTGTGCCGGTAACCCTTTCAAAAATCCATTTCAGCACGCGGCTGTTTTCGCCGAAACCTGGCCATAACCAGTTGCCATCCTTATCCTTGCGGAACCAGTTAACATAGAAAATCTTCGGCAGTTTGTCAGGATCAGCTTTTGCTCCGATATCAAGCCAATGCTGCAGGTAATCACCAACATGGTATCCGATAAAGGGCAGCATTGCAAACGGGTCGCGGCGAACCTTTCCGATGTTGCTGGAAATTGTTGCAGCGGTAATCTCCGAGCCCATTATTGAACCCATGAATATACCATGATTCCAGTCAAAACTTTCATGAACAAGAGGTATTGTTGTCGGACGGCGTCCGCCTACAAGAATTGCAGAAATGGGCACACCATTCGGATCCTCCCACTCCGGAGCAATTGACGGACACTGACTTGCAGGAGCGGTAAAACGCGCATTCGGATGTGCTGCAGGGGTCTTTGACTCCGGCGTCCAGTCCTGGCCTTTCCAGTCAATCAAATGATCGGGGGTTTCGCGGCCGATGCCTTCCCACCATACGTCTCCGTCATCGGTCAAAGCAACGTTGGTGTATATCGTGTTTCTGTTTATGGTTTGCATTGCATTAGGATTGGACTGCATTGAAGTTCCGGGAGCAACTCCAAAGAAACCTGCTTCGGGATTTATTGCATAAAGACGTCCGTCTTTTCCGAACTTCATCCATGCAATGTCGTCACCGATTGTTTCAACTTTCCATCCGGGAATTGTCGGAACCAGCATAGCAAGGTTTGTCTTACCGCAGGCACTTGGGAAAGCACCGGTAACATATATTTTCTTACCTTCTGGATTTGTTATGCGAAGTATTAACATATGCTCAGCCAGCCAGCCTTCATCCCTTGCCAGGACAGAAGCGATACGCAGTGCAAAGCACTTCTTGCCCAGCAGAGCATTTCCGCCATAACCTGAACCATAGGACCAGATAGTTCTTTCCTCAGGGAAATGGCTGATATACTTCTTCTCCATTGGAGCACAGGGCCAGGAACTATCCTTTTCTCCCTCCTTGAGAGGAGCACCCACTGAGTGCAGGCAGGGTACAAATTCCCCGTCCTCACCTAAGACTTCAAGGACTTCCTTGCCCATCCTGGTCATTATTCTCATGTTCAGAACAACGTATGCACTGTCCGTAATTTCAACACCAATCTTTGAAATAGGAGAACCGATAGGACCCATTGAAAACGGGATGACATACATTGTCCTGCCCTTCATGCATCCGGTATAGAGTTCTGTCATTGTTTTCTTGAGCTCGACAGGATCTATCCAGTTGTTCGTAGGACCCGCATCCTCCTGCTTTCTTGATGCAATGAAGGTACGATCCTCAACACGGGCTACGTCAGATGCATCACTGCGGAAAAGATAACAACCGGGCAACTTCTCCTGGTTTAATTTAATTGCCATGCCGGAATCAACCAGCTCTTTCAGCAGCCTTTCCTTCTCTTCCTCGGAACCGTCGCACAGGTAGATGTTATCCGGCTGACACATTTTAGCAATTTCTTCAATCCATGCCTGCAATTTCTTGTGTTTCAAATTCATTCTATTATCTCCTCCCAAAAATTTATTCCTTAAATAGGCTTAAGGTATATATTAACTAAAACTGCCATGTCAAAACAATAATAATATACAATAATATATATTGTTAATTTTTTCACTTTCGATAATAGCACAAAAGCGGTTACCTTTCAAGCAAATATTGAAATTTTGATTTTCAAATCCTTCATTTATAATTATTCCCCCAGTCCTGTGCATTATGTTTTTTCTTCGGTTCAGTTAAAGTTATACTGACAAATTTACGTGCAGCGGCAGACAAAGGTACGCTTTTCAGGAAACAAAAACCGACAGCCCTTTTTGGAATTTCCTCGGTCAGGCTTATTTTATATACCGCCCCGGTGTCAATGTAGTCAAGTGAAAATTCTTCAATAACACATGAAATTCCGAAATTAAACCTTGCAAATTCCAGGAGCAGGTCATGGGAACCCAGTTCAATTTCAGGCTGGATCCTTATCCCCTTCGTGATAAAATACTTTTCCACGTACTGCCTTGAATTTGATTTGCCTTCAAGAAGTATCAGCGGTAACTCTACGATTTCCTCGATACTCCTTGGTTCTTCGGACAGGTTCCTGTATTTTTCACCGCAGACGAAAATATCATGTATGTCAATACATTCCTGTATCTCCAACGCGGCATCCTTTACAGGCAAATTGCAAACAGCCAAATCAAGTTCTCCGCTTTTCAGCATCCTGCACAATTCCGGGGTGGTACGGTTGATAATATTCAGCTTTACATTCGGAAACTCACTGTGAAACCTCCCGAGATACGGCAATAAATAATACTTAGAAATCGTATCCCCGACGCCTATTTTCAGTTCTCCGAACTTAAGGTTTTTTGATTCCGAGAGCTTCTTCTCTCCCATTTCAATCAGGTTAACAGCAGAGCTTATATATTCATAAAGAAGCTGGCCGTCCGTTGTTAATGCCACTCCCTTGGAAGTCCTTGTAAAAAGCCTTGTCCCCAGTTCCTGTTCCAGATTCATTATTGCCTGGCTAACTGCGGGCTGAGTCATGTACAGCGCCTTTGCTGCCCTGGAAAAACTCCTTTGCCTGGATACTTCGTTAAAGACACGGTATGCATCAAGTTTGGATGTCATAATCTCACCTTATATCAAATATTCAATGTATTTATTTTACTTATATCACTTTTTCCTGTATAATACAATAGGAGATAAAAGCAGCATTAGAAGGGGCAAATATATACATAATAAATATGTTTATAAGGAGAAAAAACTATGGAAAGAGTTGTCGGAGTCATAGCAAGAGGTTTAAGGGCACCAATCATCAAGGAAGGTGACAACATCCGGGAAATTGTTACTGAAACGGTACTTAAGGCTTCAAAGGCCGAAGGCTTTAAAATACAGGACAGGGATATTATCGGCATAACCGAATCGGTCGTTGCCCGTGCACAGGGGAATTATGCAGATATTGATGCAATTTCGCAGGACATAAGTGATAAGTTCGGCAATGATACAATAGGCGTTATTTTCCCTATTTTAAGCAGAAACCGTTTTGCTGTGTGCCTCAGGGGAATTGCGAAGGGAGCCCGGAAGATCGTACTTATGTTAAACTACCCGTCCGATGAAGTGGGCAATCACCTCGTTGATGCAGACCTCCTCGATGAAAAAGGCATAAATCCCTATACCAATGTGCTGACCGAAAAACAGTTCAGGGAATGCTTCGGTTACCATAAACACACCTTTACCGGTGTTGACTACATTGAATACTACAAGTCAATTGCTGAAGAATCGGGTACCCCATGCGAAGTAATATTCTCAAACAACGCCGGAACAATCCTGGAATATACGAAAAGTGTGCTGGCTTGCGACATTCATACAAGAAAAAGAACAAAAAGAATACTCAGGGAAAGCGGCGCTCAAAAGGTTTACAGCCTCGACGAAATCCTCACGTCCCCTGTAAACGGCAGCGGATATAATGAGCAATACGGCCTTTTGGGATCAAACAAGGCAACAGAAACAAGCGTAAAACTCTTTCCAAGAAACTGCCAGGAGCTTGTGGACGGTATCCAGAAAGATATTAAGGAGAAAACCGGAAAAACAGTTGAAGTATTGGTTTACGGAGACGGTGCTTTCAAGGATCCGGTAGGCAAGATTTGGGAACTGGCCGACCCCGTTGTATCGCCGGGTTACACAAAAGGACTTGAAGGAACCCCCCATGAAGTTAAGATAAAATACCTGGCAGACAATGATTTTGCAAATTTGAAGGGTGAGGAGCTTGAAAAAGCGATATCCGAGTATATAAGGAAAAAGCAATCCAAACCCGCAGACGACATGGCTTCACAGGGAACAACACCCAGAAGGCTTACAGACCTGATCGGATCATTATGCGACCTAACTTCGGGAAGCGGTGACAAGGGAACGCCCATTGTTTATATTCAGAACTACTTTGACAGTTTCTCTGAATAATCCTGATTTTGAAGATACCTTCCGTTAAATGAGCCGGAACAGGACGATTTAATTTTCTGTTCCGGTTTTGTTTTCAAGTCTTTTTCTGCTCTGTACTGCATTTTTATGTTTCGTTTCCTGCATTGTCCACTCTTTTGTATTCAGGCCGAACATTTCCGGATAATTTGCTCTGATTCGGCAGAAAATAATGAAGATCATATTGGAAAGATATGTCCAGGTTCTACTATAACCTCATGAATCCGGAGGGTTGATAATGAACAGGGAAGATTTAAAGAACTTCAACAGGCTGCCTCAGTCATACTGGCTTGCATCAACCGCCCCGACCGAGTATCCTTCCCTCGGGGAAGACATATCGGTTGATATAGCTATAATCGGGGCAGGAATGGCTGGATTGCTTTGCGCCTATCTCCTGCACAGGGAGAATGTCAGCATCGCGGTTCTTGATGCAGGAAGAATTCTGTGCGGAACAACAGGCCACACCACGGCAAAAATAACATCCCAGCACGGACTAATATACGACAAGATGAAAAGACAGCTGGGAACCGAACTTGCAAAACAGTATGCCGATGCAAATGAAAAGGCCATAAAGCAAATAAAAGAAATAATTGACAGGCATCATATCGATTGCGACTACTCGCCCCAGTCTTCATACATTTACACCGAAGACGAAAACAAGATCGAAAAAATTGAAGATGAAATTAAAACAGCATCCGAGCTTGGAATAAAGGCGTCATTTACAGACAGAATACCCTTTCCTTTGTCAATCAAGGCAGGCATAATGTTTGACGGCCAGGCCCAGTTCCATCCGCGGAAATTCCTGCTCAGGCTGGCCGAAATCATAAGCACGGCCGGTGTTAAGATATATGAAAACAGCAGGGCTGTGGACCTGGAATACGGTGAAAAAATAACCGTAACAGCCGGGAACGGAAAAAAGGTTACTGCGGATAAAGTCGTAATTGCATCCCATTACCCGTTTTATAATAAGCAGGGCATGTATTTTTCCAGGCTCTATACCGAGAGGGCGTATATACTCGCAGTTGCCGCGAAGGAAAAATACCCGGGCGGCATGTATATAAATGCCGAAAATCCTTCAAGATCATTAAGAGTCCTTGATACCGAAAACGGGCAGTTGATACTTGTTGTAGGCGAAAACCACAAAACCGGCCAGGGCACCGATATGGCAGAACACTACAGGAACCTGGTTGATTTCGCCGATAAACTGTTTACTGTTGAAGAAATATCGTACCGCTGGTCAACCCAGGACTGCATGACCCTGGACGGTATACCCTATATAGGCTTTTATAAACAGAATACGCCGAATATTCTTTTAGCCACAGGATTTCAGAAATGGGGCATGACTAACAGCATGGCTGCAGCCAATATAATAAGGGATCTTATTATTGAAGGTACAAGTCCGTGGCAGGATGTTTACAATCCATCACGCATGAATATATTAGGCTCTGCAAAAAACTTCATAGTTGAGAATGCGGATGTTGCAAAGCACCTGATATCAGGAAAAACGGCACCGCTGCCCGAGGATGTAAAGGTTGAGCCCGGTGAAGGGAAAGTCTTTGAAAATGACGGGGAAAGAACCGGGGCATACCGGGATGAACAAGGCAGGCTTTTCCTCGTCAACACTACATGTACCCATATGGGCTGTGAACTTAACTGGAATTCTGCCGAAAGATCATGGGACTGCCCGTGCCATGGTTCAAGGTTCACATATACGGGAGATATAATAGACGGGCCTGCCGTATCGCCATTAACTGCCGAAAACGATGTCAATACCGTGGAAAAATTAATCAAGGATGAGTTTTGAAGGACTGCTTCTGAGCATTCGCAGGATATCTTTACATCAAAGTGTTTGAAGACATCGTGCAAATGTAAGGAAACTTTCTGCGGCACTAAAAAACCGGAAACCAATAAGGTCTCCGGTTTTCTTCAATGTATTCATAATGTTCATCGTGCTGTGGGCAGATAAGGAATTATGCTCTTTGCAAACTCAGGCATGCTCATTGTCTGCAGCCATACCCTGCCGGGACCTGTTAATGTAGTCAGGAACAGGCCTTCACCGCCGAACAGAATATTCTTGAACCCTTTAACCATTTCAGCCTGGTACTGTACCGACTCTTCAAAGGCGGCCACATTACCCGTATCAACCTTGATTGTCTCGCCCGGGGCAAGTGTTCTTTCCACGAGGCTTCCGTCAATTTCAATAAACGCAATGCCTGTACCCGACAAGCGCTGCAGAATAAAGCCTTCTCCGCCGAAAAGTCCTGCTTTAAGCCCTTTTGCTACATATGTACCAAGTTCTACAGTAGTCTGTGCACACAAAAAAGCATTTTTCTGGGCTATAATCGGACCGCGTCCGACATCTATATCCAGAATGCAGCCGGGAAAAGTACTTGCTATAACAATTTCCTGGTTCGGTGCAGTTGAGGTGTACGTTGCCATGAACAGCGACTCACCCGTAAACATACGGCCAAGACCTTTCATAAGCCCGCCGCGCATGTTCGTGTCCATGGTAATGCCTGTATCCATCCATGTCATTCCCCCCGCCTGAGTGTATATACTCTCGCCGGGGTCAAGGCGGATAGACACTGCCGGAAAATTACCACCGAAAATTTTGTAATTAAGTGTTTTTGATTCCATACATTTCAACCCCTTTTTGCTTGCATTATATCATGCATTTTTTGGCATATCAATCTTTTGAATCAATAATTGTAAAGTTCTTATTGTACATCATTTGAAAAAATAAACTCATTTAATTTCACGATTTCGAGGATTTATTTTGAATTTTTTCTTTTACAGGTAAAAAACTCCTTATACTTATAGAATTCAGGTGATTTTCGGCGGAATGTGTAAACCGTTTCTATATTAAAAGTAAGCGCTTTCTTATTGAATAGTTAATGGTAAAATGATATTATTGATTACGTTCGGTTATCTTTGTAATATTTGTTATAAAGAGGTGTTTTTATGAGCCAAACCGCTTTTGAGGTCTTGTCAATTGCTATCGCAGTCGCAGCCTTTGTGTTTGCAGCATGGTTGTACCAGTGGGTCAGGAAACAGCCGTCTTCAAACAAAGAGATTGCTGAAGTTGGCGAATATATCCGCCAAGGGGCTGCAACCTTCCTGAGGAAAGAATATAAAGTTCTTTCACGTTTCGCAGGCATTGTTGCCATTCTTATTCTTTTGTTCCTTCCGCGCCCGATCTGGCAGGGCAGCGTCCTGGATAACATCACTATGGCTGTCTCGTATATTGCAGGTACCGTATTTTCAGCCATTGCAGGAAAAATCGGTATTGAGGTTGCTACGATAGCCAACGTCAAGTCTGCAGAAGCTGCGAAGAAAGGTATAAAACCTGCATTTTTAACCGGCTTCCGCGGAGGCGCAGTCATGGGTATGGCTGTAGTAGGTTCCAGCCTTTTGGGTGTTTCCCTCGTACTGCTTTTAGCCGGTGATGCCACAGCAGTATTAGGCTTCAGCTTTGGTGCAAGCTCACTGGCACTGTTTGCCAAAGCCGGCGGCGGAATATTCACAAAAACCGCTGATATAAGTGCTGATCTTGTTGGTAAGGTTGAACTCGGAATTCCCGAAGATGACCCGAGAAACCCTGCGGTAATTGCTGATAACGTCGGAGACAATGTTGGCGACGTAGCAGGAATGGGTGCTGATTTGTTCGACTCACACGTTGCTTCCATGGCTGCAGCTCTTGTTATGGCAGCTGCCCTTGGCGGGAAAAACGTAAGCATGGTCTTCTGTTTTGCTGCGTTAGGGCTTCTTGCATCAATTATCGGTGTTGCAATGGCCAGGATGGGCAAAAGCGGTGATCCTACGAAGGCATTAAATAACAGTACTTATATTACAACCTTTGTTTATATAGTACTTACAACAATTGCAACATTTGTATTCGGATTTGAATGGAGAATCTGGGGTGCATGTGCTGTCGGTCTGCTTGTCGGTGTTATTATCGGTATTGCCACCGACTATTTCACCAACGACACCAGGAACCCGGTACGTTATGTTGCACGGGCTTCAAAATCAGGTCCGGCATTTACAATCCTGTCGGGTATATCCTACGGTATGTTGAGTGTCTTCCCGGCAATGATCGGTATTGCCGTTGCATCATTGCTGGCATACAAGATTTCCGAACCGTTGGGTGCAGGTTATGCAATGTTCGGAATTTCAATGTCTGCTGTAGGAATGCTTTCAATAGTGGGAATGATCATTTCAAACGATGCTTACGGCCCTATTGTTGATAACGCCAGAGGTCTTGCAGAAATGGGCGAACTCGGAGATGACGTTCTTGCAATAACAGACGAACTTGACAGTGCAGGTAATACCGTTAAAGCTATTACAAAGGGTTTTTCAATAGCTGCCGCAGGTCTTACGGTAATTGCGTTACTGGGTGCATTTATGAGTGAAGTAAATACCACAGCTGCAGAGCTTGGAAAAGCAGGCCTTGAAGGCTTCGATATAGTTAATCCTCTTGTATTCTTCGGTTTAATTGTTGGTGCAGCAATTCCCCTTATTTTCTCGGCAATGCTCATGCTTGGCGTTGACAGAAACGCCCAGAGAATGGTTGAAGAAATACACAGGCAGTTCAGGGAAATTGTCGGTTTGAAGGAAGGAAAACCCGGTGCGAAGCCTGAGTATGAAAAATGTATTGAAATTGCCACTACAGGTGCCATAAAAGAGCTTATTCCCGCAGGTCTGATGGCCATACTGTCAACCGTCGCAGTCGGAGTTATCGGCGGAGTCCAGGCAATCGGCGGTTTCCTTGGCGGAAATATTGTAAGCGGTCTTATTTTCGCATTATTCATGTCCAACTCGGGCGGCCTCTGGGACAATGCAAAGAAATACGTTGAAGCTGGCAATGAAGGCGGAAAGGGTTCTGACGCCCATAAATCTGCAGTTGTCGGGGATACTGTGGGAGACCCGTTCAAGGACACAGCGGGACCTTCAATTAATACCCAGATAACCGTTGTTTCACTGGTTGCTTCATTACTGTCAACCTTGTTCCTGACAATTTCAATCTTTTAAATTAATTCCGGGCAGACATATCGGTCTGCACCTTAAGATACACGGGCGGGCGGACTGTCCTGACCGGCATTGAAAAATCTGCAGCCCTGGGATCAATATGATAGTCCAGGGCTGTTTTTATTTGCAGCATAGATTTAAGCCGTATTTGCAGTACTACGGCATCCGGATATATTACGGACAGCCTGAAGCATCTGCCTCCAACGCATTTATGGTTAGACTGCCCTCCCGTGCACCGGTTTACCGTAAAACCCAGATTAGTTACCCTTTAGGTAACATAATAACTACCTGAAATATTACGGAAATCCTTCCTCGCTTCAGATTAGTTACACTTTAGGTAACATAATAACCCACTAATTTCAGGATTATGTAAAACGGCTTCCAACTTCGAAAAAGTCGCAAACTTACTTTTCCTGAGAACTTGACATGATTGTATAAAAATAATAAAATAACTTAAATTATATTTCACGTACAGAGGTAATTTTAGGAGGGATCAATATGAAAAAAATACTGGCATGTTTACTCATCTGTGTTTTAACCGCATCCATGCTGACGGCATGCTCACCTGGTTCAGGTTCCGATCCTGATGAAATCAGGATAGGCATCAACTACGAACTGTCCGGCGATAATGCTACATACGGGCAGGGTTCGGTTGAAGGAATCGAAATGGCAATTGAAGAGATTAATGCTGCAGGTGGAATTAAGGGCAAAAAGATAAAGCCGATAAAATACGATAACGAGTCTAAGCCGTCTGAGGCAGCAACTCTTGCCAACAAACTGGTTTCACAGGATAAAGTAGTTGCTATTTTGGGTCCTGCCACCACAGGTGCCTTCACCTCCCAGATCCCTGTTGCCAATAGAAACAAAATACCCATTGCAACAGGTTCCGCCACCGGTGATAACCTGACTTTTGCAACCGATGGTTCGGTCCATCCGTATGTATTCCGTATCTGCTTCAATGATTCATTCCAGGGTCGTGTAATGGCCAACTTCGCTTTTGAAAACCTTTCAGCAACAAAGGCTGTCATTATTATGGACAGCTCCAGCGATTACGGTAAGGGGCTTGCAAGCAACTTCAAGGAAACCTTTACTTCCCTCGGCGGTACAGTTGTAGCTGAGGAAGCCTATGTAGCCGGTGATACCGACTTTAATGCCATATTAACGAAGATTAAGTCCATGGATTTCGATGCAATTTATATACCGGGCTATTATAATGAAGCAGGCCTTATTATAAGGCAGGCCCGCACCCTGGGGATTGACAAGCCGATACTCGGAGCCGACGGTTTCGACTCCCCCGATCTGGCCAAACTTGCAGGAAACGATGCACTTAATAATGTATATTTTACAAACCATTATACATCAATTAATGATGATCCGGCTGTTCTGAAGTTTATTGCCGATTTTGAGGCAAAATACGGAAAGAAGCCGGACGCTTTCAACGCACTGGGTTATGACCTTGCAAAATTTGTTGCGGACGCAATTGAACGTGCTGAAAGCCTTAACGGTGAGGATATTAAGAATGCTCTTGAGGCAACCGAGAATTTCGTTGGAATTACAGGTACATTAAGCGTTGATGAAAACCATAACCCCGTTAAATCCATATTTGTTATTGAGTTAAAGGACGGGGTTCAGCATTCAAGTATAAAAGTAAATCCTTAATTTTTGAAGCATGAGGGCATTTAAATGCCCTCATGTTTTACGTATAATTATACATAATATTTGCTTCCGTTATTTTTGCGGTTGTGTTAAGATAGAAGTATCGCAGCGCTGTATTTTTATAATCTTAAGCTGCGATAAGCTGTTTTTATTGACGGATTATAATCTTTTATAAAAACTACAAGTTTTCATGAAAGAGGGATAACTTTGGAACAGTTTTTACAGCAGGTAATCAACGGTATTTCATTAGGCAGTATCTATGCCCTTATGGCCCTCGGTTATACAATGGTCTACGGCATAATCAAACTGATTAACTTCGCCCATGGAGATGTGTACATGATAGGCGCTTATGTGGGCTATTTCTGTATGACGAATCTCAGGCTGGGGTTCTTTCCTTCCCTGCTGATCTCAATGCTTGTTTGTGCCATACTGGGTGTTGCGATAGAAAAAATAGCCTATAAACCATTGAGGAACGCCACAAGAATTGCAGTGCTGATAACCGCAATTGGTGTTTCACTGTTTATTGAGTACGGAACAATGTACATTGCAAGTCCCAATCCCCGCTCATACCCTCGTTTGACAGGATTTATGGCAAAGAGTTACCAGGTTGGCGGCTTAACTTTTTCAGCACAGCAGATTCTCATAATTATTATCACTGTTGTATTAATGATACTGTTGCAGTTAATTGTAAAGAAAACCCGCATAGGAAAAGCAATGCGTGCAGTCTCTCTTGACAGGGATGCCGCACAGCTTATGGGAATCAGCGTAGACAATACGATTTCATTTACTTTTCTTTTAGGTTCGGCCCTTGCCGGTGCCGCAGGTATATTGGTCGGGATTTACTACAATTCAATAAATCCCCTGATGGGAATGATGCCGGGGCTTAGAGCATTTGTTGCCGCAGTATTCGGCGGTATAGGAATAATCCCCGGTGCAATGATTGGAGGCTATTTTATCGGCCTTGTTGAAGTCATGGTGTCAGGGTACGTAAACTCAATGTTCAGGGATGCGGTGGTTTTTGCCATATTAATCGTAATTCTAATCGTAAAGCCTTCAGGTTTACTGGGCAAAGAGACAAGAGAGAAGGTGTAGCTTATGGGAAAGAATATTCAGGCTTCTTCAGGAAACAGAAAATGGATATCAACTGCCGGTAAATTGCTTTCATTGGTGCTGTTCTTTGTTGTTTTTCAGCTCCTGATTTCTTTTAATGTTGTTAACGACTACCTTTTCTCAACCCTTGTAAAGATAGGGATTAATATTATACTTGCCGTAAGCCTTAACTTAATCACAGGATTCACAGGGCAGTTTTCACTGGGACATGCCGGCTTTATGTCAATTGGTGCATATGTATGCGCTATTATCACACTAAGGTATTACTCGGTGTGGGGTTTTGTCTGCGGACTTCTCGCAGGTGCCGTTTGTGCAGCAATAGTGGGAATCCTGGTCGGGCTCCCGACACTCAGGCTGAAAGGAGATTACCTTGCAATTGCCACCCTTGGAATGGCGGAAATAATAAAAATTCTGTTCAGAAATGTTTTGGATAAATGGACAAACGGTGCGGCAGGATTAAGCGGAATTCCGCAGTTTGTCAGTTGGCCTTGGCTTTTTGTTCTTACCGTCGGCACTGTTATTCTTGTCAGCAATTTTATTAATTCCTCCCATGGAAGGTCCTGCATATCAATACGCGAGGATGAAATCGCCGCAGAATCAATGGGAATCGGTTCTACAAAATACAAGGTAATGGCATTTGTTACCGGGGCATTTTTTGCAGGCATTGCCGGTGCGATGTATTCATCCTATTTCTTTTATATTGATCCCGATTTGTTTGGTTTCCAAAAATCCATTGATATACTTGTGATTGTTGTTCTGGGCGGTATGGGAAGCATTTCAGGTTCGGTTATAGCAGCCGTGGTCCTGGAACTTATCTCAATGTTCCTGCAGGCATATCCCGAGCTTAAAATGGTAATCTACGGGGCACTGCTTGTTTTAATCATGCTTTTCAGACCGCAGGGAATCATGGGTTCAAGGGAACTGTCCCTTTCCTTTTTGAAGAAATGGACCGGCCGGCTCGGGCAAAAGAATGGGGGTGCTGCATAATGCCCATCCTTACTGTAAATAAGCTGACAAAATCTTTCGGCGGCCTTATGGCAGTGACAAATGTCAGCATGGAACTGGAAAAAGGCGAGCTTGTGGGGTTAATCGGCCCGAACGGAGCCGGGAAAACAACTGTTTTCAACCTGTTGACAGGAATATATCCCCCTACTTCAGGCACGGTCACGCTTTTCCGTGATGATAAGGAAGAGCGGCTTGAGGGGTTGAAGCCGCATATAATATGTAAAAAAGGCATAGCAAGAACATTCCAGAACATACGTCTCTTCAGGGATCTGACCGTATTGGACAATGTCCGTATTGCCATGAACAAAAATGTCAAATACGGCCTTTTCTCAACATTTTTGCGTACGAAATCCTACTTCAGCGAAGAGAAGGAAGTACTTGAAAAAAGCATGCAGCTGCTTGAAATATTAAAACTTGCTCATAAGAAGGATGAACTGGCAAAGAATCTGCCCTATGGCGAACAACGCCACCTGGAGATAGTGCGGGCCCTGGCAACCGACCCGTGCATACTTCTGCTTGACGAGCCTGCAGCAGGAATGAATCCTGCAGAAACCGCCCAGTTAACCGAAATGATCGCGTGGATACGCGAAAATTTTGATCTGACCATTTTGCTTATTGAGCATGATATGTCTCTTGTAATGAAGATTTGCGAGCGAATATATGTATTGGACTACGGTATGGTTATTGCCGAGGGAACTCCGTCAGAAATAAAATCCAACAAACGCGTTATTGAAGCTTACTTGGGGGAGGAAATGGGAAATGCTTGAAATTACCAATTTACATGTACATTTTGGTGTTATTCATGCCATAAAGGGAATCTCCCTTACCGTAAATGACGGTGAAATCGTAACACTCATAGGAGCCAACGGTGCCGGAAAAACCACCACCCTCAGAACCATTTCCGGGTTGAAAAAGCCTTCTGAAGGTACTATTTTTTTTGATGGCAGGGATATTACCAGCTTAAGCGCCCAGGAAAGGGTTAAATTGGGCATTTCCCAGGTTCCTGAAGGCCGCCGCGTATTCAGTTCGATGACCGTGCTTGAAAACCTTGAACTGGGAGCATATCTCAGGAAGGACAGGGATGGAATCGCAAAGGACCTGGATATGGTATTTGAAAGGTTCCCTATTCTTGCCGAGCGGCGTAAGCAACAGGCCGGTACGCTTTCCGGAGGCGAACAGCAGATGCTTGCCATGGGCAGAGCCCTTATGAGCCGTCCGAAACTCCTGTGCCTTGATGAACCGTCAATGGGTCTTGCACCCTTACTCGTTCAGGAGATTTTTGATATAATAAAAGATATAAACGAAAAAGGTACAACTGTACTGCTTGTTGAGCAAAACGCAAGCATGGCGCTTCAGATAGCACACAGGGCTTATGTTATGGAAACGGGTAGAATAACCCTTTCAGGGACCGGCAGCGAATTAATGCAAAGCGAAGAGATTAAAAAAGCATATCTGGGAGGTTAGATTATGTTTGTTAAAAATAAGATGACTACCAATCCATTCACGATTTCACCCGATCAAACCATACCTGATGCCCACGAAATTATGACAAAAAATAATATCCGCAGGCTTCCGGTTGTAAAGGACGGAAAACTGGTAGGCGTTGTATCAAACCTTGACATCAGCCGCGCTTCACCGTCAGCGGCAACTAGTTTAAGTATAAATGAGCTCACTTATATACTTGCAAAAACAAAAATAAGCAGGGTTATGACAAAGAACCCTATCACCATTTCGCCGAATGCACTCCTGGAAGAAGCAGCAATCATGATGCGTGATAGAGGTGTCAGTTTCCTGCCTGTTGTAGACAACGAAAAACTTGTAGGTATTATTACCGAAAGTGATATATTTGATGCCTTTATAGAGCTTTTGGGCTTCCGTGAAAAGGGGACCCGCCTTACCATCCAGGCTGATGACGAACCCGGTATCATGTCCCACCTGGCCGGCATTTTTGCAAGACACGGCGCGAATATCAGGAACCTGGCCGTATACCGCGGAGGCGCCAGCGGCAAAAGTGACGTTGTGATAGGTACAAACAGTGAGGATACTTCGGAGATTGAAAAGGAAATTGAGGCTCACGGTTACAAAATTATTTATAAACTCCGGAATATTTGAAGAAGTGTTTTTTGTAAAGAACGAAGGAGGTGATTCCGAATCAGAATCACCTCCTTTTTATTGTTAATCCTTCTTTTTGTTCCCTATGCTCAGAATAAGGTTCAGTATAATTCCAAATAATGCGGCTCCTGCAACGCAGGGAACATTAATACCGAAGAAGGGTATGTTTCCTCCGAAGGCATATTGTCCGCCAAGGCCGATTATCATGATTGTAGCAATTATTGCTATGTTTTTTGAACTGAACAGGTCAACCTTTTTCTCCACCATTATGGCTATTCCCTGTGCAGCAATCGCACCAAACAGGTATATTTCCAGACCGCCGATAACCGCAGCCGGAATTGAATAAATGATATTAACCAGCGGTGTAAAGCAGGATATAATCATTGCTATAATTGAAGCAGCTATCAGTACCGGTACCGAGAATACCTTTGTGATGGCCATCGCACTGATGTTTTCTCCATAGTTTGTTCCGGCGGGACCGCCGATAAATCCGGCTACTATATCTCCTATTCCGTCACCTACCAGGTTCAGACCGAGTTTTTCAGCAATATTGTACTTCTTTCCTGACCCTTTCTTCCTGGCAAGATCATTTACATATATGTCCAACTGATATACATGGGCCGTGGATTCGGGTATTGTTGCAATTGCTATCGGCATAATGGCTGCAATCGCCATCAGGGTCGGCTTCGGCAGGGTAAATACCGGAAGCGCGAACAGCCCGCTGCCTGCAGTTTCCGGCAGAACCTTGAAGAGATTAATGCCTGTTGCAAGTTTAATGATATAAGTTACAATACATCCGACTATCGGGCCGAGGATCAACGGCAGTTGCCCAAGGAACCCCTTCAGATAAACCGAGAACAGTATTGTTGAAATCAGGGTTACAAGGGATATAATCCATGCCATGTTTTCAGCCATTGGAACAAGCTCTGCAGATACCAGAACATTACCAGCACTGTCAATTACTATCGAATTGGCATCACTTAATGCCGTACCGGCAAGAGTAAGCCCGATTACCATTGCAATCGGGCCTGTAATAGAAGCTGGAAGAACTTTTTCAATTGAATCTTTTCCAAACCGGTTAACAATCAATCCTGCTATGATTGAAACCAAACCCGACATAACAATTCCGAACTGCGCCACTGCGATCTTTTCATTCAGTGAATACGAAGCAAGAGAATCCGAAAGCATTAAACCTTGAATTGCAGCAATGTACGAGAAACTTGAACCGTAATAAAGCGGAATCTGTCCCTTCGTAACAAAAATGAAACACAGGGTGGCAAGACCGCTTGCAAAAATTGTTGTGGAAATGTGGAATCCTGTAATCAGCGCAACAGCCACTGTTGCCGGAAACATGACTATAACCTGCTGGATTGCATAAAGCAGTAGTTTCCATATTGGCGGGCACTCATCAGGCAGGTATCCGATTGACGACGAATTTCTCTCCATAAGAAAACATCCTCCTTGGGCAAAGAATTGATTCTTGTATGATACATAAAAATTTAACCTGTTATATTGTAACACAGACTTAATAATTGTCAAAACTAATTTTATATATTTGCATTCATTTTTTTGTACAGAAATCCAAAAAGCCCGAAAATTATTGTATAAATTTTCTTATTGTAAAGAGTTTTCCGAAAAAATGGTTCTTTTAAGGTATATTTTGAATGCCGGAAGGGAAAAATACTGAACGGGTGCGGGCCATAACCGGCTTGCCCGAACCTCCCTTACATACAGCACACCGCAATTAATTTAACAAGGAGAAGGAGGATACTATCATGAGTCTCATACAGTGGAATCCTTTCAGGGAAATCGACCGTGATATGTTCAAATTCATGGAAAACCTGCCGTATGGTTTTTCAGGAAGAAGCATTTCTCCAAGAGTTGATGTGTATGAAACCGACGATAAAATAGTGGTAAAAGCGGAAATACCAGGCGTTTCTAAGGAAGATCTGAATATTTACGTGAATGAGAATTCAATTCGCCTGTCAGGACAGACAAAAAGGGAAAGCGATTTTAAGGATGAAAATGCATATCACTCTGAAAGATACTACGGCAGCTTTTCAAGGACCATTCCGCTGCCTGTTGAGGTTAAGTCCGAAGCAGCCAATGCTTCATACAAAGACGGTATTCTGTCAATAACTCTGCCGAAAGCAGAGCCTGCCAAAAACAGGGGCAGGAAAATAGACATACAGTAATGAACTAAAAAGGGACAGGGAACCTGTCCCCCTGTCCCTATACCCATCCGCGGCTTTTCACTGCCTGGGCAACACGGTTAATTGCAATGACGTATGCTGCATCCCGCATATTCAATTTTTCAGCTACCGAAAGTTCATAAACCGAACTAAATGCAGAAGTCATCTTTGTATCAAGTTTCGACAGCACTTCTTCCTTTTCCCAGTAATAATTCATATTACACTGAACCTGTTCAAAATAGCTGCATGTTACGCCGCCTGCATTGGCAAGAAAATCGGGTATGAGGAAAATTCCCCTGTTCTGAATGACCTCGTCGGCATCAGGCGTTGTCGGGCCATTTGCTGCCTCAATTATTACTTTTACCTTCTTACTTATATTGTTTACATTCTCAATTGTTATCTGATTCTCCAATGCTGCGGGTACAAGTATATCTACTTCCTGCTCTATCCATGCATCGCCGGGAAGTACTTCATACCCCATAGCGGCCGCCTTTTCCTTGTCTATTGAACCGAAAGCATCGGTAATATCAATCAGGGCGTTATAGTCAACACCGTCCTTTTTACGGAAGGTGTAAGCAGTTTTGTCTTTCTGATTCCAGCAGGATATTGCTATAACAGTTCCTCCAAGCTGCTGGTAAAGCTGAACAGCGTATCTTGCCACATTTCCGAAGCCCTGGAAACTTGCTGTGGTCTTTGTTATGTCAATTCCGAGTTTTTTCAGTGCTTCGCGCAAAACATATATAACACCGTATCCCGTTGCCTCGGTTCTTCCAAGGGAACCGCCCATCCCTACGGGCTTTCCGGTAATAAACCCGGGATACTTTGCCCCATGAATGGTTTCATACTCGTCGAGCATCCACAGCATATGCTTAGCAGATGACATTACATCGGGTGCAGGTACATCGGTGAACGGGCCTACATTTTTAGCCAGTTGACGGACATACCCGCGGCATAACTGTTCCTGCTCACGATCCGAAAGGTTTCTCGGGTCGCAGACTATGCCGCCTTTTCCTCCACCTAAGGGAATATCTACAACGGAGCATTTCCAGGTCATCCACATTGACAGAGCACGGACCGTGTCAATTGTTTCCTCGGGATGAAAACGAATTCCACCTTTTGCAGGTCCTCTTGCATCGTTATGCTGGACACGAAAACCTTTAAAAACCTGTACGCTTCCGTCGTCCATACGAACAGGAATCAGAAAATGGTATTCCCGTAATGGCTGGCGGAGAAGTTCACGAGTGGCCTTATCAAGCCCTATTTGCTCTGCTACCTTGTCAAATTGCTGCTGAGCAATTTCATAAGGGTTATAAGATGTAGTACTCATTTACAAGACCTCCAATATTAATTATGTTCAAAAAAGCATATAGCCTTATTTGATCCTAATCCTTTCTGAAGGAAATTCAAGTCAAACTTGCATTAAAGCCCCCTTTACAAAAAAAAAGCAGGAAGCATTAAACAGCATTAAAAAATTCTAAACCATTATACCAATTGATACTATTCATGTCAATCAAAGAATGGATTAGACAAATGAAATGAAATCTGGAAACATAAAACCGTCATTTTACGCTCAGATACTAAGATAAAAAATGATTCCTGCAAGAGAGAAAAACAGTGATATTATGAAAGTTATGCGCAAACGGTCTGTTCTCCTTTTCAGTCGTATTGAGTTAAGTATCAGGGAAATCAGGCTGAATATTGACAGAAATACAAGAAGATAAAATGCCATATCCAAAAGAGTAAAATCTGTCACTTTTCTTAATTCCGCGTCAAGAAGCCGATCCAGAAAAGTCTCCTTCTGGGGCTGCGCAAAATGCCACAGTGAGAGCAGCACAAAAAAGCCAAGCCATACAATGACAACTGTAATCTCAAGATACATGCAGACAATATCCGGCTTTTTCCTGCGATCCTTTATGTATTTGATTGGCTCATTACTGTACATATCCCTTTCCTCAGGCTTAAAAAAATCAATTACATAAAATATATCGGACAAACTGGAGCTTCTATTTTAATTTACCATAATCCTTCCGGTTGTCAATTATCAGTGTGTAAAGTCAATATCATGCATGACTGGTTTTATACCGTGAATCATCAGGCAAACCATAAAAGGAGTGGTTGCCCGGGCATATGCAATTTGAACCTGTCCTGATGACGCATTCAGCAGTTAATTGATATATATGCCTGTTCAGGAAGTCATGAACAGTTGTGGAGAATAACATTGTACCAGGTTTGCTGAATAATGTTTACAGGGTTCGTTTATTATATGTTTTATACTTATTATTTTGAAGGGAGTTGTTTTTATGGCCGTTTTTGGAAATCCATTCACCGCAAATGTTGAACGCAAAATAACAAAAGAAGAGCTTATCCAGGCAATACGTATGGATATAGCAGGCGAACTTGAAGCAATCTATATCTACGATGCCCACATACAGGCAACCGATGACGAGTTCACAAAGAAAGTACTCGGTGACATCAGGGACGAAGAAAAGGCACATGTTGGTGAACTGATGACACTGTTAAGGTACCTGGATCCGAAAGAAGCAGAACACTTTGAAGAAGGTGTACAGGAAGTCAGCGAAATGATGCAGGAACCGGGTATTCAAGCAAATCCCCGGTCAACAGTAGGCAGCCTGTTGAAGGAATAACAGGACTTTGCATCAATTCCGATCACAGTGAGCATAAGGAGGGATAAACATATGGATTTTCTTGCACGTGATACAGTGTCATTCTCCGACGGTTTCTGGGCAAATATTGACAATACCGTTGTAAGTACTGTAAGAGCGAATATAATAGGGCGCCGTTTCCTGTCACTGTTTGGCCCCATAGGTGCTGGAGCAGTCAGTATAAACATAGATGAAAACAATGCACAGGAAGAATCGGATAACGGATTTACAAAAACAAGCGGAAGAAGGTTTGTGGAACTTCCCCAGATATACGAGGATTTCACCCTTAACTGGAGAGATATTGAACACAGCAGTTCCACAGGACAGCCGCTGGATCTGTCAAAAGTCAGGCAGGCAGCCCAGGCCATCGCACTGAAGGAAGACTCGCTTATCTTTTTCGGTAACGGTTTTCTGGGCATTGAAGGGCTGCTAACGGCAGAGGGCACCGTTAAAATGTCGAAAAGCGACTGGACAGCCGATGACAATGCTTTCAGGGACATAGCAGCAGGTTTATCCCTGTTCAGGAGCAAATACCTTATAGGCCGTTACTGTCTTGTATTAAGCCCGGATTTGTACGTTCAGCTCCAGCATATCCATCCAGGCCTCGGTGTTATGGAAGAAGAAAGAATAAGCAGAATGCTTAACGGGCATCTTTACAATGCACCCGTTCTTGGTGACAACAAGGCGGTACTTGTATGCGCAGAGTCCCAGTATATGGACCTTGCTATCGGCAAGGACATTGAAACAGCATACCTCGAATCAAAAGACCTTAACCATGTATTCCGCATTCTTGAAACAATTGCCCTTCGGATTAAAAACAGGGAGGCAGTTATTGTTTTTGAATGATTGCCCGGTTTCCATATTGCTGTTCGGAAAATACACTCCGGTTTCTTTTGGCCGGTGTGTATTTTTTTGCCCTTGCAGCGGAAATAATAAGAAAAAGTGAATAACCACCCCACAGGAGGATGGAATTGAGAAAGTGTTACAGGTATATATTGACTGCTGTTGTTTTTTTTCTTTTCGGCGCAGTTCTTTTGTACGTACCTTCGGTTGCAGGACTTGCGGACAATACCGATTTCATCAGAGTCACCCGTCCTCTTGGCATGATTCCGGACAAAAACCTGAGATTTTTCTACTTCCAGCGTAAATTTGAATATATAAGGTCATTTGATAATTTGGGCCATTTCCTTAAGTTTGTTTTATATCCCGGTGTAAACGAAAGCAGTTTCAAATCCACCCAGTTTGTGTTTGTAAAGGCAGCCCAGGTCATCAGCGGAGTGATTTCATACCTGAAAACGAACAGGATTAGCCATTTCGATATTACAGCACTCTCTTCCATGTTTCTTGCGCTGCACAGCATCTCGGTCACATGGCTTTTTAAAAATCTGAGAACCGGAAAAAAGGCCTGTGATTTTTTTCTGCTGCTGATAATCGTAACGGTATTCTTCTGCATGGGATATCTTCTGTATTACAACTCGCTATTCGGGGAATCGGTGATATTGTGGAGCTTTTTACTCTGGTTTTCGGCTCTTGTCCATCTGCTGAAAAGCGGTAAAAGGAGCTACTCTGCATTAACGCTGTATTTCATGAGTGCCATTGTTTTCACAGGCGCAAAGGTGGCCAATATACCGCTGGGATTTTTAATTGGCATTTTCTCAATATACTTCTTTTTTAACACCGAAACAGCAGGAAAAAAAGTTTTGGTCATTCTTGGAGTTTCAGCGGTATTTGCGGCCTCTGTTTACTTTTATACCGCAATACCCAGCTGGATGAAAAAGCCGAACAATTACCATTCCATTTTTTTCGGCATCCTTAAGAATTCTGAAAATCCCGAAGAGGATCTCGAAAAACTGGGTATTGATGCGAAATATGCCGTTCTTGCGGATACAAACGTATATGTTGACCTGAAAGGGTTTGATGTTTTCAGCCCGGAGTTTGAAAAAGAAGTTCATGACAAGGCAGGCCCGGTCGAGGTTACGCTGTATTATCTGAAAAACCCGGGAAGGATGATGGAAAAGCTAAATATAAGCGCCGAGGCAAGCCTTTTCATACGTCCTCCCTACCTTGGAAATTACCAGGTAGAAGATAATGCCGAAATACTGAAGTTTGCAGGCCGGAACCTTGTCTGGGAATGGCTGCGGAAACAATTTACCGGCCATGCTTTTGCGGTGATTACCCTTGTGTTTGTATTATATACATCGGTCATTGTCCATGAATTCCTTTTGCATATGAAAACCAAATGCACCTCATACTCCCTTTTTCTTCCTGCAAAAATACTTCTTATGGTTTTTGCGTTAAGCCAGTGGATATTCCCGGTTATAGGAAACGGTGAGGCAGACCTTGTAAAGCATATGTTCCTGTTCAATCTTCTTTTGGACACAATGATCATTGTACTTGCGGCCGATATTGTAAAACTTACAGCCGGAAATCCTGCAAACAGGCGTTTTATCTTTCCATTGCTCGGTCTGCTGGTCATTTCTGCCGGTCTACTGGCTGCTGACAGCAAAATCTGCAGCAACGGCATCACAACATTCGGTAAATATAATGGAAAGGCGATTGAATGGGAAATACTGGATGAATCAGGTTCGCATTATTTCCTGCAGCAAAGGATATTGTCGATTACCGGACCTTTTCATCAGAAAGCAACTGCTGGGCGGTATCGGATATACGGGCCTGGCTCAACGATGACTCCGAAAACGGTTTTTTGTCTGAGTTTTCAGAAGATGAAAAGAAAAGGATTGAAACGATAAAAAGAACAACTTTGTTGCCCCCGGCCTTAAAAGACAGGAAGAAATCGGTGTCCCAGCCCCATTACTGGTTTTGCATTCCCGGATATGCTGCACAGAATTATGATGATGCTTACCAGGAGGAAAATGATGAAAGGGTTTTTCTGTTAAGCATCAGGGAGTGGGAACAGTATGATTTTAAAAAAAGAAAAGGTGTTCCTTACTGGCTCAGAACACCTTATACAATCGATTCAACCGTAAGAGTTGTGGGTGAGGATGGTTACGTATACCATAAAAAAGCCGATACCGAAAGCATTGGCGTGCTTCCGGCAATAATAATCAAAAAGTAAACCTAACCTTCTGTTACCCGCATTCATATTTCAGAACAGGCTTACGGGCTGCCCTTGCCTCGTCCAGCCTCAGCACCGGGGTATCCAGCGGGGCATTCAGAAGTTTTTCGGGTTCGTTTTTCGCTTCATTGGCTATTTCAATCATCGCGTTTATAAACTCATCGAGAGTTTCCTTGCTTTCGGTCTCGGTAGGTTCAATCATAAAAGCCTCCTTCACAATAAGCGGAAAATATATCGTAGGAGGATGATACCCGAAATCCAAAAGCCTTTTGGCTATGTCAAGGGTTGACACGCCGAACTCCTTCTGCCATTGTCCCGAGAAAACCACCTCGTGCATGCAGGTACGGTCATAGGGCAGGTGATAATATGCCTTCAGCTTTTCCTTTATATAATTCGCATTAAGCACGGCGGCTTCGGACACTTTTCTGAGTCCGTCGGCTCCAAGGGAGCGTATATACGCATAGGCCTTCACCACAACGGAAAAATTCCCGTAGAAGGATTTTACCCTGCCTATGGACAGCGGCCTGTCGTAATCAAAGTAATACCTGCTGTTGTCATATTCAACCACAGGCCTGGGCAGGAACGGTATCAACTGCTTCTTAACGCCCACCGGCCCGGAACCCGGCCCGCCTCCGCCATGGGGTGTACTGAATGTTTTATGCAGGTTCAGGTGCACAATATCAAATCCCATATCACCCGGTCTTGAAATGCCAATGATTGCATTTGCATTCGCGCCGTCATAGTACAGAAGCCCGCCCGCATCATGGACGATTTCAGCAATTAAATGGATATTTTCGTCAAACAGCCCTAAGGTATTCGGGTTTGTAAGCATAAGCCCTGCTACCTCATCGCTCATCAGTTCCTTCAATGCATTGATGTCAATGCCGCCCCTTTCGTCGGACCTAACCTCCACCACTTCAAAACCTGCTGTTGCTGCAGATGCAGGATTGGTGCCGTGGGCCGAATCAGGCACAATGATCTTGTTACGTTTATGGTCGCCGTTATTCTCATGGAATGCTTTCATTATCATTAACCCGGTCATTTCACCATGGGCACCAGCAGCAGGCTGCAGTGAAAAACGATCCATTCCTGTTATTTCGGAAAGGAACTTATCGGTCATGTAAAGCAGTTCAAGACATCCCTGCACTGTTTCTTCGGGCTGATACGGATGGACCTTTGAAAAACCGTCCAGCCTTGAAACCTCTTCATTAACCTTCGGGTTATATTTCATCGTACAGGAACCCAGCGGATAAAACCCCGAATCCACGCCGTAATTCTTCTGCGAAAGATGGGTAAAATGCCTTACAACATCCACTTCACCCAGCTCGGGAAGGTCAGGATCATCTTCCCTTAAGAATTCTTCAGGAATCAGGCCGGTGATTTCTTTTTCATCCACATCGCACCCGGGCAGCAGGTTTGTATATCTTCCCGGTACGCTCAGTTCAAAAACCAGTTTTTCTTCCTTTTTCAGCATGCAGAAATCACCTCCGATACAAACCTGTCAATGTCTTCCTTCGTTCTTTTTTCAGTAACCGCAACAAGATACCCTCCTTTGAACTCGGGATAGTACCTTTCAGCAGCAAATCCCCCGATTATGTTCCTCGAAAGAAGGTGTTTGTTCAACTTATCCACGTCTCCATGATAAATGAGCAAAAATTCCTTAAAAAACGGGCTTTCGAAGGCAGGCGAAAAACATCCGGTTTCCAATAGCCTGTTATAAGCGTAATGGGCTTTCTGAAGGCACAGTTCGGCCGCTTTTTTAAGCCCGTTTTTACCCATCGCCGACAGGTAAATTGTTGCTGCAAGGGCGTTCAATGCCTGGTTTGAGCAGATGTTCGACGTTGCTTTTTCCCTCCGGATATGCTGCTCCCTTGTCTGCAGCGTCAGAACATAGCCTCTTTTACCGTTCCTGTCAACCGTTTCGCCCACTATTCTTCCGGGCATCCTCCTTGTAAAATCCTTTTTCGCTGCCATAAAACCCAGGTATGGTCCGCCGAAACTGACGGGATTGCCAAGCACCTGTCCCTCCCCTGCAACTATGTCGGCCCCCAAATGGCCCGGGGCTTTGAGAATTGCAAGGGATATCGGATCACAGCTTACAACAAGCAGGGATTTGTTTCTATGTGCAATTTCAGCAATTTCCCTTATATTTTCAACAGCACCGAAGAAATTCGGGCTTTGAACAAGAACTGCCGCGGTATTGTCGTTAAGCAGTTCCTCAAGGTTCTTAAGGTCTGCCACGCCATCCTTTATTCCGCATTCGGATACAGTCATGCCCTTAAACCTTGCGTATGTAGACACAACCTCGCGGCTTTCGGGATGTATGCTTCTTACTACGATTATTTCAGTCCGCCTTGTTGATTCGCAAGCCATTGAAGCAGCCTCAGCAAGTGCGGTTGCCCCGTCGTACAGTGACGCATTTGATACGTCCATCCCTGTAAGGCTGCATATCATTGTCTGGTATTCAAATATTGCCTGCAGCGTTCCCTGGCTGATCTCCGGCTGGTATGGAGTATAGGCGGTGTAGAATTCCTGCCTGGACAAAAGGTTTGTCACAACGCTTGGAATATAGTGGTCATATGCTCCGGCGCCAAGGAAGCAGGTATATTTATCAAGACTGATATTCTTTCCGGCCATATCCTGCATATGCGCTTTCAGTTCAAGCTCTGACATTGCCTTCGGAATATCCAGTTCTTTCTTAAGCCTTACGCTTTCAGGGATATCGGCAAACAACTCGTCAATGCTGACTGCGCCAATCTCGGCAAGCATCTGCCGCTGCTGTTCACCGGTGGTTGGAATATAAGACATGTTATTCCTCCTCCTGGCAGAACCTTTCATACTCACGTGCATCCATCAGTTCTTCAGCCTCGGACAGATCACTCATTTCAATAACCGCAATCCAGCTTTCATAAGGATCCTCGTTTATCTTTTCGGGACTGTCGGCCAGTTCTTCATTAACCTCCGCCACCTTACCCGATACAGGGGCATAGACATCGGAAGCAGCCTTTACAGACTCCACAACGCTTAATACATCTCCCTTGTTAAGCTCCGATCCCACCTCGGGAATTTCAACAAAGACTATGTCGCCAAGGGAGTGCTGCGCATAATCGGTAATGCCTATATAAGCCTTATTCCCGTCAATCTTAATCCATTCATGCTCTGCTGAATACTTAAGTCCATCCAAAACTTTCATATCAATCAACCTCCATATTTTAATGACCTTAATTATAACAGGCGGGGAAATCCATTTTCAATTCCGCCGCGCTGTCCGGTTATAAACTAAACATAATACCGCCTTAATCATTTCGTGTATTTTTTCGTATAGAAGGGCAGTACTGTAATCCTTGCCTTTAATGCCCTGTTTCTTATAGCTATGTCCACCTCAGTACCCGGCTCTGCATACGCTGTCTCAAGGAGGGCAATGCCAAGATTCTTTTCAAGGCTCGGTGAATAGCTTCCGGATGTAACAAAACCTATTTTTTTACCGTCAGCCAATATATCATACTGTGCTCTCGGTACTCCCCTGTCCACCATTTCAAAGCCGGCAATCTTTCTTTTTACACCTGTTGATTTCTGTTCGATCAGCGCATCCTTACCGATAAAGTTTTCCTTATCCAGTTTTACAAAGCGGTCAAGCCCGGCTTCGAGGGGTGTAATATCCGGGGAGATCTCATGCCCGTACAGCGGCAGCGCAACTTCAAACCTTAAGGTATCCCTTGCACCAAGCCCGGCAGGTACAAGCCCGCAATCCTTTCCTGCCTGCATAAGCGCATCCCATAACTCGTTTGCGTAATCGCTTTTTATGTATATTTCAAAGCCGTCTTCACCGGTGTATCCGCTTCTTGATATAACAGCCTTATGCCCGGCAATTTCAACTTCAGGAGCAAAATTGAAGAACTTCAACCCTTTCAGGTCAATGTCAACGAGTTTTTGAAGTATTTTTTCAGATTCAGGCCCCTGGAGCGCCAGTTGCGCATAGTAATCAGAAACATTCCTTATTGTTGCTTTGCCTTCAATGTTTTGGCTGAGCCAGTCATAGTCCTTTTCGGTGTTTGATGCATTAACAATCAGAAGATAAAACTCGTCGGAGTACTTATATATAAGTATATCATCCACCACTCCGCCGTCGGGGTAACACATCGGTGAATACACAACGCGAAAATCCCTTGTTTTGCTGATATCGTTCGTTATAATTTTCTGGATGAACCCGGTTGCATCAGGACCTTCAACTATAATCTCGCCCATATGGGATACATCAAAAAGCCCTGCAGCATTTCTCACCTGCCTGTGCTCCTCGATAATTCCCGAGTACTGAACAGGCAAAGCCCAGCCGTTGAAATCTATTATCTTTCCACCCAGTTCACAATGCTTGTCATATAATGGTGTCCTCTTCATATCCAACCTCCTGAAGTTTAATACGAATACCCGCGTTATGCAGCATTCTCCATTTTCCCCGTGCCCTGCCGGCAACAGCGGTTACCGTATTCTATCATATTATTCTATCAGGTCCCGGGCTTTATTCAAATTTAAACCATGCAAAATCAAAACTGGTTCCCGGCAGAAACAGGAAAGTAACATCCTGTTTGCCTGTCACTCTTTCCAGTTCAAAGGTCCGTTCGGTGTATTCAACTGATTTTTCAAATTCCACCAGCTGACTGATTTCGCCATGGTCGCTCCTGAACCTTATATGTATTGTGTTATCGATGGCCGACCTTCCCGAAATCGTAATCCCGGATATACCCTTGTCGCCAAAGTCCATATCCCTGAACTCCAGCGATACATTGTTCCCTATGCCTTCAACATTGCTGCCGCTTATTTTGTAGGTATCACCGTAAATATTATCGCAGTCGGCTGCCATGTTTTTTTCAAAGGCCCTGTTCTTTTTCACGAAGACAAAGCCTTTCAGATGCAATTTCTGATGAAATACGAAATATATTGACGTGATACCCCTGAGCGTTTTTGACAGGCGGTAGGTTTCCTCCTGGTATACATTCCAGATTGATTCCTTTTGGTAAACCACGTCAGCAAGCAGTGTGCTGCCCTCCTCATACGGCACGCCTTCCCATACCTGGAACGGGTGCTCATCACCGTTAAGGGCGAAAATCGGAACAGTAACCGTATCCGAGCCGTCACTGCTGAAGTCGATATTCTCAAAACCCACCTGGGTCTCCCCGTCCCGGCTTGTTGCTATTCCCTGTTCGTTTCCGCTTCCTATACCGCCCTTGCTGTAATCGTACAACCCAGCTGATATGAATTCATATGGATTCTTGTACGCAACCCCGAGACCCGTTGCACTGAATTCAAGCTGGGATATGATCTTTGTTTTGTCCGTTCCGTTTTTGCTTGTACAGCGGATTCTGAACTCACCGTCGCCTATCGCGGTTACTTTCGCCTTAAGGCCCATTGGCTCAACCTTAGCAATATTCGATTTTATTCCGATTTCGTTAACTGCCTTCCATTCCACGTCGCGGTATGAAGTATTCTCGGGATACAGCCTGGCCTCAACGATTATTTCCCTGTTTGAAGGATTTATAACGTTTCCTGAATGACTGACGAGCTCTATCCTGCGAAGCGGGATTTCGTCAGGGCTGCCCATAACACAGGGCATTTCCCTGTTTCGTGTATTTGCCGAAACGCCGCTGATAATACCGCCCCGGTAAGGAAGTGACTGGAGTTCAATGCTGCATCCGTCGAGATCTTTGGATGTTACCTCCACTGTAATGCTTCCCGGTTCGAGTGTGGACGCAATAATAGCCATCAGTTTACCGTTGAAAAGCCTTCTGCTTAAGCCCTTGTACTGGTCGAAATCGGTACTGTCGCCGTTGTCAAGCCCTACAAGGCGTCCTGCACCGGTAACATTTACAAACACACGGTTATTTGCATTCTCCACCTTGTTGCCGTTTTCATCCTCAGCGGTGATTTCAACGAATATCAGATCCTGGCCGTCTGCAACCATTACCTCTTTATCGGGCTTCAGGCAAATACGCTTTGCGTCTTTGAAGGTTCTTCTTACATCGGTTGCAATGACTTTTCGGTTTTCGTCATAGGCTATGGCTTTCAGCTCGCCTTCCTGGTATGGTATTTTCCACCAGCCGACAAGCTGTTCTCCGTTTTCAAAATCGATATCATGGGTTCCGACGGTGACCCCGTTCAGCTGCAGTTCAATGCGCGGGGCATTGGAGCATACCCTTACGTCAATTATCTGACCTTCGTTTAAATCCCAGTAAGGGAAAATATGTATCATGGGGTTTGTTTTGTAATGGGTCCATGCAGCCTGGAAAACATAGAAGGAATCCTTCCTGAACGTAGCAGTATCAAGCTGGCCGAAATATGAGTTCTTTGTATGGTAAGGCGTAGGCTCGCCGATATAGTCAAACCCCGTCCACAGGAACTGGCCCAGTGAGAAAGGGGCATCCCGTTCTGCAAGTATGCACGCTTCATAGGACTTTGCACCCCAGCTTACGGTACTGTTACCCAGGGCCGAACACTGTTCGTCCTCGTCCGACAGGATTCCCTTTTCGTACGGGAAGTGGTAAACACCCCTGCTTTGTACAACAGACGAGGTTTCACTCCCGAAAATAACCCAGTCGGGATGTTCTTTATGATGCTTGTGATATAAATTCTCTGCATAATTGTAACCTGCAATTTTCAATATATCGGCACATTTCTGCGCATTCTCCCACGCCATGTAGTTTGATCCTATTGTGATCTGTGCATTGCACTTCGGATCAAATTCCCGGACATAATTCATAAGCATCCTGGTTATTTCCTGTCCTCTTTCATCGGCATGGGTATCGTAAATCTCATTGCCGATACTCCACATTAAGAGGCTTGGATGATTCCTGTCCCTTCTCACCCAGCTTCTTACATCCTTATAGGCCCATTCACTGAAGAACCTTGCATAGTCGTATGCGGTTTTCGGCCTTTCCCACATATCGAACGCTTCCGAAAGAACTAAAAACCCCATTTCATCAGCTAAATCCATAAGCTCGGGCGCCGGCATATTATGGGCGGTGCGTATAGCATTTACGCCCATTTCCTTAAGCAGCGAAAATCTTCTCCTCAGAGCCGTTTTATTGAAAGCCGCTCCAAGGGCACCCAGGTCATGATGCTCGCAGACACCGTTCAGCTTGATTTTTTTCCCGTTCAGAAGCAGACCCTTTTCGGGATCCAGGACAATTGTCCTGAAACCGATATTCTGGGTTATGCATTCAATGCATTCAGCCGCCCTGTTCCTTTCCCTGCCGGTTTCAACAAGCTCCATCATGGTGACCAGTGTATATAAATAAGGCTCGTCGGGACTCCACAGCAACGGGTTTTCAACATACAGTTTCTGTGTATTCACGGCGCTGCTGTTTTCTCCAGCCTTCACAATTTCGTCCGACGAGGCCACTATCCTGTCTTCACGTATTATTTTATGGGAGATCCGGACATCACAGGCTATGTTATACTCGGTATCAACTTCCACTTCCCACCTGTTACCGTCAAACCTTGAAGATATATAAATGCCGTCGGTAACTATGTGGTTCCTGCTTCTCTCCTTAAGCCATACATTACGGTAAATTCCTGCACCCGAGTACCATCTGCTGTTCGGACTCCGGTGCACAACCTTCATGACGATTTCATTGGTCCCTTCCTTTAAAAAACCCGATATATCATGTTCAAAAGAGGAATATCCGTATTTCCATTCTCCTGCTGGCTGTCCGTTGACGAAAAGGGTGGAATCCATGTAAACACCGTCAAAATAAAGAAGTGTCTGATCATAACTGCTATTAACGGTAAATTTTTTACGGTACCAGCCTATGCTGTCCTCGTATAGATTCAGTGTATTATAGATAAGCCAGTCGTGGGGAATATCCACAGGTTCAAATTTCAATGAACTGATGTCGCCGAAGCTAAAGTCCAGTCCGCTTTTTGCAAACTCCCATCCGTCATTGAACAGTGTTTTCCTGTTCATCTAATCTTCTCCTTTCAAGCCGCTGCGAAATCATAATTAATAATCATATTTTACTCCCGGTATGGTTTTGATGTTTTTTTATATTCAGCGGATTTTTTCCGAAACTCTAAAAACCCATTTCCTGAAGAAGCAAAACAGATGCCTCAATGGCCCTGGGACATACCTCTTCCTGGCGTCCCGGGTTCTTTTCCCTCGCGGCATTGTCACGTATATCATATCCCAATAATTCACGGCACAGGACCGTTCGGTTCCGTTTACCGAATTTGTCCATAAACTCTGATGTAATCCTGTTACATCTTTCTTTCGAAGCCTTGTCTCCAGCAACGGACTGGCCGTATTTCAACCCGATTACCATAACAGCACCTGAAACCGCACCGCAGACTTCGCCGCATCTCATTCCGCCGCCAAACCCGCCTGCAATCTTCAGAAGGAGCTGTTCGTCATAATCAAAGGTGTCAGAAAATGCTCCGACAACAGACTGTGCACAGTTGAACCCGCTCTCAAACAGCTTCAACGCTTTCTGAACCCTTTCATTCATATCAAAATCCCACCTGAACCGTAATATGATATAACGAGTATATTATAGCAGACTTTATTGAACATTGTTACCATATTTTTAACAACAGGTGTGGACTCAGCTCCTGCATATTCAGCAACTGTTTCCGGTTTTGCATGGCAGCTTAACCTTCAGGTTTTAGAAATATCATGTAATGTAAAGAAATTTTTAGCGGAGTGCAGCTTAGAGATGGGCGGAAAGAAGCAAGGACAAGCAAGCCGACGGAGCAAAAATGCTGCATACATATTCGTTTCATATGCATTTTTCTAATTTCGGCTTGCCCGAGCTGAACCGCACAGCTCTTGCAAACGAAGCGACTGTTTCCGGGCATTGCACGGTATCTTTTCTTTACCATAACAGATTAGGTATTTGCAGATATCGTGCAATGCTCCAAAATGTATCCTGCGATACCGAAGTGCAAATTTGCATGTGATATTATTGGTTTAATGGGTAAAATGGTATTGAAGGAGGGTGTACTATGGAAAAACGCATTAAAAACATAGAATTTTCAAAAGCACTGAACATGGAAGACCTGGTAGCCTACCAGGAAGGCCAGGTTGTAAGCAGAACCCTGTCACAGGGCAAAAATGTAAGTTTAACCTTGTTTGCCTTTGATAAAGGTGAAGAAATCAGCTCACACTCATCTACCGGGGATGCTTTGGTTTACATTCTTGACGGGGAAGCCGAAATAACAATAGGTGAAGAAGTGTTTAACGTAACAAAGGGAGAAACAATAGTAATGCCGGCAGGTATTCCTCATGCGTTACTGGCAAAGGAACAGTTTAAAATGCTGCTGGTTGTGGTCTTTAACCCGTAACCGGCTTACTTATATACAGGTGGAGTAAAAAACTCCACCTGTTATTATGTACCGGCCTTGCTGATAATATATCCCGGCCCGCATTACAGCAGGTTTTATACAATTTCAAGTTCAGCACTGAATACAGGCTTTTGGTCCGCTTCATTTGCTCCTTCAATATAAATCAGGTTTGAACCGGCTTTCGATACATCTTTATAAAGAATTAATGCATCCCCCGGGAAAACCTCTTTAATATAGTTTACCTGGATTGATTTCACGGTATGTTTTTTATGTTCCTCCATCGAAAAACAGTCCATAATGTAATCAATATACCTTGCATTGTTAATATGCCCGTTTACATCGGTGTCGCTGTAACCGATAACCTTCCTGTAAACTGAATTTAGCTGTCCGAAGGGCTTCAATTTACGGAGGCGGCTGTTCAGCGCGCGTTCTTCGATAAAGTCAAATTTGGGATAATCTGAAAAAATAACGTCGCTCTTTTTTATCTCCCTTGTATTAATGTCCAGCAGTACCCAGTTTGATATTGCCGAGGCTATTATGCCGCCTTTTTCGTCCCTTACCCTGAAATCCCTGTCAAACTCATACTTCTTCGGCTCATGCGGCCAGGTTTCGACTGTAATTTTCTCATTCCAACCGGGGAACCTGTTAATCTCCACCAGTATTTTGGTCAGCACCCATGCAGCCGAATATTTTTTTGAAAGAGTTTCCACTCCTATTCCAAGGCTTTCAACATTCATGCCTGCAGTGTCCTGGAAATAACCAAACAACGCGCTGAGCCTCAGGTTCCCGTTAAAATCAACATCCCGGTAGCCGATGGTATAACTGTTTTTATATAGAGTTTCAGGTATCAATGCAATCTCCCCAATCCTGATTATTTTCAGTCAACTGCAAAAATTTGCCTGCGAGAATACAAAAAGAAGCAGCTGGCTGAATTTCATTTACTGCTTCAAAATTGCCATTTCCTGATAATCAGGCCATATCTATTATGTAATAAAAGGTATTTCATTTCAACCCGTTTTTTATACAGTATGTTGAGTTTTTGCTCCGCCGGCCTGCTAATCCTTGCTCAGGCTGTCTATCTCCAATCCGTATTCTGCTGAAAGTTTCCTTACATTGCACAAATATCTGTAAGCGCATTTGACAGTTCAGCACGAGCAAGCAGAAATTCGCAGAAATATTTTAAAACCAAAAAAGTATGTAGCATTTTTGCTCACGTCGGCTTGCTTATCCTCGCTTCCTTTTGCCCATCTTTAAGCCGCACTTCGCTGAAAGTTTCCTCGCATTGCACGATATCTTAAAACACTTGTTCTACTTAAAACACTTGATCTATAAAAAAAGATATCGTGTGAATGCCCAGAAACGGTCGCTGCGTTTGCAAGGGCTTAGGAATTCAGTCCTGCACTAAACCACCTTTTCATCCCGGAAAAATAACCTCATACAGCAAAGTCTCGCAGGGATGAAGAACCGTTTTCAGCATACCGTTCTGAACCTTTGTTCCGCCGAAACGGCCAAAGACTTCGGTTACTTTTGAATCATCGGTCATACCGACAAGAATGGCGGGAATATCTACTTCCACCGTATCCTTTTCTCGTGAGCAAACAACAATATATGCTTTCCTGTCGGTAAAACGCGCATATGAAATTACAAAACCTTTCGCATACAATATTTTGAAACCTCCCGCCTGAAGCGCTTCTTCCTTTTGTTTCAGCCTGCACAATACCTTATGGAACTCAAGGCATTCTTTATCCTGCATTCTTTCATCCCATACCATCGGATATCTGCATCCTTCAACGGTCTCAGTGGTACCGTCAAGTGTAATTTCATCACCGTAATATATCGCAGGGGCACCCGGAAATGTAAACTGCATAATAATTACGCCTCTTCTTGTTTCAAACGAAATTCCACTGTGGTTGTGCAGGCGCGATATATCATGGCTGTCGTACATATTGTACTGCAACAGCGCTGCCTGGTAAGGGAGCCTTGCGAGGTTCTGCATAAACATACCTGCCAGCCTTTCAGCCGTGCATTCCGGTACGTTAAGGTCAACTCCCTTCATTTTAAACTCAAACCAGCTTTTCTCTCCCGCAAACCAACGTGCAGGAAAACCAAAGCCAAAATAATTCATGCAGGCATCCCACTTGTCACCCTGCAGGAATTCGGTGCAGTCGGTCATGTGTTCACCCACAATATAAGCGGTTTTATTTACTTCTTTTATGCTTTTCCTTATTTCCCGCCATACCTCGTTATGCATCTGGTGCTCGTCCATCCTGGCCGTGCAAAAGCCTACGTCAAATCTCCATCCGTCAATATTGTACGGTGGTTTCAGCCACTTTTTAACCACCGAGTCTTTTGAGCGGTAAATGATATCACGAAGCTTCTCCGACCGATAATTCAATGTTGGCAGTGTCTTTACCCCGAACCAGGAATGGTAGTTGTTATTTTCATCAAACCAGTAATACTCCCTTTCTTCACTGTCCGGATTATTATACGCCCCGACGCTTTTCGGGAAAAACTCCCCGTCCCTGTTGAACCATTTATGCTCCATACCGGTGTGATTAATTGATATATCAAGTATTATTCTCATATTATTTTTATGAAGTTCCTCAACCAGGCTCTTAAGCGCTTCATTACCCCCGAAATGGGGATCCACGTTAAAATAGTCGATACAGTCATACTTGTGGTTTGTGGCTGCCCGGAAAACCGGGTTCAGGTACAGTGCGTTAACTCCCAGTTCCCTTAAATAAGGTATCTTCTTCCTTATTCCTTCAAGGTCCCCGCCAAAAAAGTCAAGACAAAAGCCTTCGGTATACTCGCAGGGCTTTTCATTCCATTCCTTTTTTATCGTCGGATGTCCGTCAAAACAGTATTCATTGTTCTTTACGTCGTTATCAGGGTTACCGTTGTAAAAACGATCGGGAAAAATGTGGTAAAATATCGACTTTTTCACCCATTCCGGGCTTTCATAACCGGCAATGATCCTGAAATCATATTCCTCGCAGGGCGGATAGTCGGTAATTCCAAGCTGGTTGTAGTAATATGTTTCATTGTCGGTTCCCACCAGAAAATGATAATTGATTTTGGGCTGCGAAATTTTCAGCTCATACCCGTAATATGCAAAGACGCCTCTTTCTTCTGTCTTTTCCATTTTAACATGCATATCCCCGCCGTTTTTTATATACCTCAGAACAACCGACTTTACTGGCGCCCACTTAAAAACCCTGAGTTTTATAACCACCGTTTCCCCAATCTTCGGATTCGGATTGCTGACAAAACAGCCCGACCCGTCTGAGTAAATGCTGTCTTTCCAGTCAATAATTTCAGTTACCATACTTATCACCCCGATGTTTCCTGGTATATTCACCTATTCTTTTGCTGCTGCCGCCAGGTCTTCAGCCGCAGGCGCATACATCAGGTTATAGTAATCCGCAAGCATTCTTCGGGCAGAAAACCTTTCCCCTGACATCTTAATGCTTTCCTTCATCATTTCCACCCATTTCGGCCTGTTTTCACAGTAGGTGGGCATAACTTCCTCAAAAAGCACCCTGTAAAGGGACTTCGCATCCCTTTCGTCACAGTCTTCACCCTCGTATCCGTCACCAATCTGCCATCCGTTCACCCCGTGAACACAGAACTCGGGCCACCATCCGTCAAGTATGCTGAGGTTCAGAACCCCGTTCATTGCAGCTTTCATTCCGGACGTACCGCTTGCCTCCATTGGCCTTATGGGATTGTTCAGCCACACATCACAGCCCCTGGTAAGCAATTTCCCGATTTTCATGTCATAGTCCTGTAAAAAGACTATATTCTTTGGATACAGACGTGTCATTTTATACAGTTCTTCAACCGCTTTTTTACCGACCAGGTCATTCGGATGCGCCTTGCCTGAGAAAATAAGCTGGAGTTTTCCTTCCCTGAGATAAGGCTCAATCAGTTCCCTGTATGTAAATATCAGGTTGCTTCTTTTATACGGGGCAAACCTTCTGGCGAACCCGATTGTAAGCACATCCTCTTTCAGTCTTATTCCGTTCCTTTTACAGATTTCTTCAATTAATTCCCTTTTCAGGCTCATATGCGCTTCCCACAGGTCGCCGCCATTGCATGCGTCAACTATTCTCTGATCCTGCCATGTACCGTTATGAACCCCGTTGGTTACGGCAATGATCTCTGAAGCACCTTCCACATGCTCCCACATTTTTTTCGCGGTTAACCCGTGCAGCTGTGATACGGCATTCGCCTTTTTTGAGAGCCTGAGCCCCGCCACAGTCATGCTGAACGGGTCCCCTCCGATTCTGGCCATTTGCTCACGGGTAAGGCCGTTTAATGCTCCGGCATAATTGAGAAGCTCGTATGAATGAACTTCATTGCCTGCTTCTACAGGAGTATGCGTGGTAAACACAATCTGCTTCCGTGTCTCGTTCCATGCCTGTTCAAAGATCATTCCGCCTTTCATTTTTTCACGTATCAGTTCAATTCCTGCAAGTATCGGATGGCTGTCATTAAAGTGATAAATGTCCACGTCAATACCAAGTTTTCTGAGAGCCCTGACACCGCCTATGCCTAAAATCATTTCCTGGGCTACTCTCTGTTCATCAAACCATCCGTATAGCTGCCCGGTAAGAAGCCTGTCCGGGTTTCCGGGAACATTTGTATCCAGGAGATACAGGGGATTATTGTTGAAACACTTGCAAAGCCAGACCTTTGCGGCCACATCCCTGCCTTTGATTTTAACCTTTACGGTCACTTTAGTATCTTCAAGAAAATCATAAACATATTCGGGATAGCAGTCAAAAGGCTTTCCATCGTCACCAATCAGTTGTTTCGTGTAACCCTGCCTCCATAAAATCCCAACACCAATAACCGGGTACCCTTCATCTTTTGCTGTTTTCAGAATATCCCCGGCAAGTATCCCGAGTCCGCCGGAGTAAATCTTAAAGTCCTCGTGCAGGCCGAATTCCATGCAAAAATAAGCAATCCTTGAAAGACTTCCTGTTTCCATATATAAAACCTCCAATGCTTATCGAATGTTTACTACCATGAATTCATAAGGCTCAAGATATTTCCTTTTTCCGCCAATAAACTGTTCCGCTGTTTCCCGGTCAACGGCGAATACAACGCTCAGGCTTTTGCTGCAGATATGTTCCGGGATCAGTTTTTTCAAATCTGCGTAAGATTTCTCCTTTCCGCTCCTGTTTGCAATGAAAAAGATCCCTTCTCTCAGGTCTTTGTCGTAATAGCATAAAAAAGTGATATAAGGGTTTTCAGAAACATCGAAGTGTCCTGTGAAATTCTCATTCCCTGACAATATATGACCAAAAGATTTTCTTATTTGGCATGCGCGTGACAAAAGCTCCCTTATCCATTCCGAATCCCTGTTTTTCCAGTGTATGCAGTAAGCATCAAAAAAAGCAAGTTTCCCATACATCGGATCCTTTTCGTCGAGAACAAACCTTCCTTCTTCTGTATTTCCGAGACCGAGGTTCATAGGCTGTATTTCCATTGCCTCCATACCATTGTTTATGAACGGAATGGAGTTTGGTATGAAGCAGTTCATAAAAATCAGCAATGACAGGACCTTTTTGCTGCCGTATATAAATGCCGCCCTCGGAGTATCAGGTATCTCCAGTGCTGCAATCATGGGAAGCACGGATTTCAGCAAACAGTCTTTAACCAGTTTTTTGTTGAAACCGGGCTTGTCAAAGCTATTATAAACCGCCCATGTTGTTCCGGTGATAAAATGGTACCCGTAATCCTTTGCATTTTTCGCCCTGTCAGGGTCAAATTCTTCGGACCACAGAATAAAGTTCCCATTGACCGATTTCACCCTGTTTATGATCTCTGCATTCAGCGAAGGAGAAAGTGCATGCCCCATATCTATCCTTGCGCCGTCTATCCCGAATTTTTCCTGGTAATACGGGATTACGCCGGTAACATACTCCCTTAACTCCTTATTCTCCATCCGCCCGCGGAATACATTAAGGCAAACGCCGTCCTGCATTATGTACGGCGGCTGGTCATCGCGTATGTACTTTTCGGCTTCCTCATGAATATCAAAATAAAACCTGAGGAATGTAACATCGGTCCACGGAGGCTGACTGTCGTTAACCACGTCTGAAAAACCGGGCACTGTTGTAATGCCGAATTCAGACTCCACCAAGTCAAGAATATTCTCCCCTGTTTTCCTGTGTCTTTTTACAACCCTTTTCCATTTTTCTCCGTCGATTTTGTCCGGGGAATGGGTAAACCAGGATAAATATTCTCTTATCCCTTTTGACCCGTAAAGGCGGGCAATGGATTTTGTGCCCACGGCAAACGGCTCTTTATCCTCAGTGACAGGTGCCGAAAAAACATCGGCATATTTCAGGCCAATCCAGTAGAACCAGTCGGGATGTTCAGCCAATAAGTCGTTGTCCCGCGAAACCGTCCTGAATACAAAGTCTACCATCACCCTTATCCGAAGAATGTGGCACGCTTCAATAAACGCCTTGAATTCGGTTTCAAGCAATGATTCGGAGTACTCTCCCAAAAGAGGATCATGCAGATTCCTGTCCAGTTTGTATATATTCTTTATTGCATACGGACTTCCCAGGTCGCCTTTCCTGTATTTTTGGCTGTATTCAAAAACGGGCAGCAGGTAGATAATATCAACGCCGAGGCTTTTCAGGAAGGGCAGCATGCATATGGTTTTCAGAAAAGTTCCTGATGACAGGACCCCTTTTCTGTGATACCAGGCTGTAAACATCCTTACAAGCATGCTGTAGATTACGCTTTTCTTAAGGCTAAGAGTAAGGTTCATGCCTTTCAGGCCGACGGGTTCAAGATAGTTTATATCCCGTGCATAACGCAGAATGCTGCTTTCAATCAGGTGGCCGTAATATTCATACGGGTTTATGCAAATTTCCCCGTTTTCCTCATACAGTACGCCTTTATTTTGCTGCAATGCATTCCACGCTTTTGGAATGAAATATTTATCACAGGCGCTGTCTTTTTTATTTTTCAATATCCCGGTTATGTATTCCAGATTCTCCATACATTCACCCTGTTCGATCATTTTTGCACAAAAATACGGTATTGTTCCGCTGATTCAACGAGGTTAAGCAGCGGCTTCTGTTCTCATTTTCCGGCTTCATGATCCCAGGCAGGCCTTCATATTCGCCGGATCAATCATTAAATTTTCGATGCACCTTCCGATATGCCCTGGATCAAATATTTCTGTAGACTCATGTATAGTATTGTGACAGGCAGCGCAACAAGTATTGCTCCGGCCGCAAACATTGTGAACTCAGTATTCTGCCTTCCTGTTACCATCTCGAAAAGGCCTATAGCCAATGTCTTTTTGCTTGGAGTGCGCAACACAAGCCTTGCAAAAATGTAATCCATCCATGGGCCTATAAAACTTGAAACAGCAACAAAGGTAATTATGGGGAAGGACATTGGCAGCATAATCCTGGTGAAAACAGTGGCATTCCCAGCCCCGTCAATTTTGGCAGCTTCGGGAATGGAGCGGGGAATGCCGTCAAAATAGCCTTTTACAAGCCATGTAAACCCGGCAATATTACCGCCGGAATATACAAGAATCAGGCCGAGGTGAGTATCCAGCAAACCAACCTGCAGAAGCAGCAGGTAAATTGCGATCATGCTCATGAACCCCGGGAACATCGTCATAACAAGCATGAACATCAGCCCGGTTTTACGCCCCCTGAACCGGAACTGGGACAGGGTGTATGAAGTAATAATTACAAGGATCACCGTTAAAACCATGGAGGCCAATGCTATTTTAAGTGTGTTCATATACCATACGGCATAATCCTTTTTCTCGAACAGGTCCCGGTAATGGCTTGTTGTCAGACTGTCAGGAAACATTTTCGTTGAGAAAAGGGAGTTTCCGGGGTTAAACGACGCTATAACAACGAAATACAATGGCAGTATCGTATTAATGGTTATACATATCAACAGGAAGTAGATGAACCCCCTGATAATTACCTGTTTTATTGTTGTCTTTTTTTTCACTGTATCATGTCCTCCTCCTTGAATGACCTTGTTCTTGAGAAGTTGAATATGGAGATTGACGCAATGATGATGAATATAATAATTGAAACGGCACACGCCTTGTTAAACTGGTTCTGCTCCAAGGTCAGCTTGTAAATCCACGACAACAGTATATCGGTATGCCCTGCGTACTTGTAGGCTGTATTAACCGGGCCGCCGCTGTTCAGAAAATGAATCAGGTTGAAATTGTTGAAATTATGCGCGAAACTCATAATCAGAAGCGGAGCCGTTGAAAACATCACCAGCGGAAATGTGATTTTAAAAAACTTCTGTATGGAGTTTGCACCTTCAACTTCAGCCGCTTCATACAAATCTCTTGGAATCCCTGTAAGAACCCCGCTCATCAGTGCCATGAAATACGGAAACCCAAGCCACAGGTTTACAAACAGGCAAACAAACTTGGCCCAGGTGGGATCGCCGAACCACTGTATTTTCTCTATGCCTATTGAAGCCAGCCACTTGTTCAGCGGGCCGAACTGTGCGTTAAAAATATTGCGGAACACGAGTATCGATATGTATCCGGGAACAGCCCACGGAAGGATGAAAACCGTCCTCCAGAACTTCTTCAGTTTAATTCCGTTTGAATTTATTATCACCGCGAAAATCAAACCGCTGAAAAAACTTGTGAACGTAGCAAGCACCGCCCATATCACCGTCCAGCTGAATACGCCGAAAAATGTTTCCTTGTACCCGGTTAAGGTAAACAGATCCCTGAAAGTTTGAAATCCTACCCAGTCAACAAGTTTTCTCGGCGGTACATGATTCGGAAAGGAATAATTGGTAAATGCGACGAGAATACCGAAAATCAACGGTACAACGGTAATAAAAAGTGTAAAGAAAACAGCCGGTGTAAGCATTAAATACGGAAAGCCCTTCTCACCCGCAAGTTTCAGGGACTGCAGGAAATTATTCGGTTTTACGTTGTTATCCCTCAGCTTCCCCACTTTATACGCGTCCTGGCAGTTCAGATAATATAAAAGGGCAAATACAAAAATCAGCACAATTGATATTATTCCGTATACCATCAGGAAAATGGAATGATCACCCTGAACAACCTTACCGTCAACGAAAGCCTGCGGTGTTTCTCCAAGGGTGTATATCCCCCACAATCCATAGCGGATAAACGGCAGCATGTATGCTATAAATACGATTTCGGCCGCGGCAAACAGTATTCCCTTTATAAACTGCCTGTTATAGAACTGGCCAAGGCCCATAAAAACAGCAGAAAGCAGGCATGCCTTCCTGGACCTGGATTTCATCAAACCGCCCCCTTTAACTGAAACCCCTTTTTGCACGGAAAAAGTATTTCATGTGTAAGCAACAGAACAGGCGGCAGCAAATCACTGCCACCTGTACCATATTTTCTGTATGAATCAGTTTGAATAGAAACTGCTTTCCCTAATGTCATTTACAGCCCTGTCCAACTCAGCCTTCACATCTGCATCGGGATTGTTCCACAGCTCGGTAATGGCAATTTCCATACTGTGCCATACTGCCTGCATATGAGGTATTGAAGGCATTGGCTGTGAATGTACTGCCTGCTCAAGGAATCCGCTGTTTACAGGATTATCCCTGATCTCAGGTTCGGAGAGCAAATCATTTCGCGGAGGCAGCTGATTTGTCAGTTCATAACGCCTTAACAGGGCTTCCTTGCTTGTAAGGAATTGAGCCAGCAGTTTTGCAGCGTTGGGGTAATCGGTGTATGTATTAATGCAGTAAGTTCTCACCCCGGAAAATGTCACAGGCCTTTCGCCGTTCGGAAGCAGCGGAAGCGGTGCAACCCCTACGTCAATGCCCGCATCCTTGTATGCTCTAATCGCCCATGGTCCGTTATAATCGAAAAGTATATTGCCTTCTATGAACAAACCTGCCTTAATGTCGTAGGAAATGTCCTCTCTCTGAAGCGGTATGATTTCCTTAAGTGTTCTGTAGAAATTAAGAGCTTCTATCGAAGCATTCGAATTGAGACCGATGTCATACGGGTCGGTGCCGTTATCGCCGAAGACATACCCGCCATACCCGCTCATGAATGCATAAACATAGTAGAAATTCCATACTTCCATCATAAAACCGTATTTATTATTATTTTTGTCAAGGAAGTCCCTGCTGATTTGAATCATTTCTTCAAAGGTCTTCGGTGGTTCCTTTACAAGGCTTTTATTGTAAATCAGCGCAGGTGTTTCAATAGCTGCCGGGAACCCGTAAAGCTGTCCTTCTATTGAACACGCATTCACTGCGCTTTCCATAAACTCAGACTCATCCGACACATCGTTGGGATATATAAATCCCTGCTGATACATTTCTCCAAGATGGTCGCTTGCGAGGATGAAAACATCCGCGGCAAGTTTGGCGGGACCGTCGGTCTGCAGTTTTCCGGGGGCATCGGTATGGGAAACGGTATCAAATGTAACTTCAATGCCATACTTTTCGGTAAACTTCTGAATCATTTCACGGGCCCATTCCTCTACTCCGTCATCGCTTGACTCCCAGAACTTCAGCGTTGCTCCGGGTTCCGGAATCAGCTCACCCGATGAGACATCGGTTTTTTCATCTCCGCTTGTTTTCTTATCCCCATCTGTTTCGACCTGTATATCTTCCGTCGTCCCGTTGCTGCCTGTTTTTTGCTTGTCTGCAGGTTCTGTACAGCCTACTGCCAGAAGTACCAGTGTCATTGTCAGCGTCAGTGCCAGCACTTTCTTCAGCCAACTGATTACTTTCACATACATAAAACATCCTCCTCAGAATTATTCAATAAAGGTCGGAAGATCTTAATGTACGGTTCTTTGTGCATACGTTTTCTCAACAAATTGCGTCAAAATAATTTATATTTATATAAATTATTGTTCAACTTAACATCGTTTTTTTGTATGTCACTACTGAGAATACGGTAATTTAAGGTCTTTTTCGTTTGAATTCAAATTGCTAATCTGAGAATGTTTCTTAGTCAGGCCAAGCAAATGAATCAGTAATTTGTGCAAGCGTTTGTACTAAATTAATTTTACCATTAATTGCATACCGTGTCAATACAGACAGGAAAATTTTTACTGAGTAGTAACCAGGATTTGCAATACTGCTGAAGACTGCCCGGGAAATTGAACCACATCCGGCCGGACGGGAAATTATTGCCGTTTTTTCATTGTTGACTCACGGATTATCAACTGCGCTGGAATAATAGCCCTGTTGAAACTCTTATACTCGCTTTTCATGCATGCCATCAACAGTTCAAACCCTTTTGCACCAAGGCTGAAGGCATTTATATCAACAGAAGTTAAAGGAGGAGTAAAATAGCTTGACAGCGGCACATTATTAAACCCTGCCACGGCTACATCGTCAGGAACCCTTAATCCTTTCTCTTTCAGATATTTAATAACGCCGAAGGCAAGCAAATCGTCACAGGCAATTACGCCCGAAGGTGCCATTCCCCTGTCAGCAAGTTTTTTCATTAAATCATATCCCGTATCATCGACGAATTTGCCTTCTATTATTAAGTCTTCGTTTATTGGAATATTATTGTCCTGTAATGCCATTTTATATCCTTTAAGCCTGTCAAGAGTGACTATGAATTTCGGGTCAACACCCAAAAATGCTATTTCAGTGCAGCCCATCTCAATCAAATGCCGGGTCATCTGATACCCTACCGAAACATTGTCGTTGTCAACCCAGTTCGCTTCATTCTCGTTATCAGGCCTGCCGACAATAACAAAGGGAAAATGAATCTCCTTAAGGTATGATATTGAAGGATCCTTAACGCCTGATGACAAAAGAATGATTCCGTCGGTTATGCCGCTTTGGGTTAAATCATCGACTATCTCCCTTTGTTCATCCATATTCGTGACACTTGAGATCAGTATTTTATAATTGCTTTTATATGCAACTGAAGCAACTCCTCTTAATATTTCGGGGAAAAAGGGGTGCTGAAAAGCCTTTTCGGTTGTACCCATCACGAGGATGCCTATGATATTCGTAGCCTTTCTGGCCAGGGAACGGGCAATTACATTAGGATAATAATTCATTTCCTCCATTATTTTAAATATCTTTTTTTTCGTTGCCTTACTTATCCTCGGGCTGTCTGCAATAGCCCGGGACACGGTAGACGGCGATACATTCGCGGCTTTGGCTATATCATTTATTGTTACTCTCATACCCAACCCACTTTCTTCGGTGCAACCGTTTGCTCAATTAAGTATATAATTCTTTGAATTTTTTGTCAATATCATAAGCACACACCCGCCAGGGGTATGCGCTTAAGGCCTGGGCTTTGCCGCCGGCTCCATTCAGCTTCCGCCTCACAGCGGACTCCTTTTGCATTCATCTGATGATTGGCTCTGTCAGGCTAAGCAACCTGCTTTTGCCGCTGTATATAAAAAAGCACCAGGGGGAGCCTGGTGCCGGCTGAACTGAACATGTCCGATTCTGTCAGTTCTCTTCCTTACCGGGGAGTGCCGGGTAATTCGCAGATTCCTTATTGAAATCAAAAGTTAAGACAACCTTGAACAAGTCTCCGTCTATATATAAATCCATACTGCCGTTCTGAAGCTCGGTAAGGCTTTTTGCTATTGAAAGGCCAAGCCCGCTGCCCTCGGTATGCCTTGCCCTGTCACCGCGGACAAACCTATCAAACAGTTCTTCGCTTGTTATATTCAGTGCGTACCTTGATATGTTCCTGAAGGTTATAACCGCTTTCCCGTCTGCCTTGTCAAGATTGAGATAAACACGCGTACCGGGCTGGGCATATTTGCATATGTTGCTCAGCAAATTGTCAAAAACCCTCCACAGGAGTCTTCCGTCCGCCATTACAGTAATATCTTCATCGGGTTTGGTTAAAACCAGCTCAAGCCCGGTTTCTTTCATTTTCTCCTCATATTCTCCGACAGCCTGGGTGAGCAGTACGCCAACCTCGGTCGGAGACATGTTTACGGGCAGATTCCCTGTTGAAGCCTTCGATGCTTCAATAAGGTCCTCGGTAAGTTTTTTCAGCCTTGATGACTGGCGATCCAGGACGTCAATGTATTCCTTCAGCTTTTCATCTTCAATATTCTCCTTTTTCAGTAAATCAACATAGTTGATAATTGATGTAAGGGGTGTCTTTATGTCGTGGGATACATTTGTTATCAGTTCAGTCCTGAAGCGCTCGCTTTTTAACCTCTCCTCCACCGCCCTTGACATACCTTCGCCAATCTGGTTCAGGTTCAGGCCATGGTCCTTGAAATCCCAGAACATATAGCTGGTATCCACCTGGTAATCCAAATCGCCGGCTGCTATTTTCTGTCCGCCCTCCTTAAGTTTCTGAAGACTGATTGCAATCATCAATACTACCGGGATTAGTATTATTCTTTCAACTATCCCGAAAAAAAGCAGCCATTCGTCATTATAACTGAAAGCCGCCATCAGCAGCTCAAGCATTAAGATACCGGCCAATACGGCAATTGTCTTTCTTACAATAGAAAGATTAATAAATAAATGCCTTACAGCGCCATAAACTTTCGCAAGTATTACCGCTAAGAACCTTACAATACGGTATATTAACGTGTTTCTCCACCAGCCGCCCGCCTTGTACCTGGCGGCAAAGCTCATGCAGGAAAGCAGGAACAGCAGGACATCAATAACTGCAAGTATACACCCCGCAATTATAAAGCCGATATCACCGGCGGTTTCCATTTCATTAAGGATAGGCACTTCGATAAGGACAATAAATAATACGGCCGCTATTAGAACGTCAAAGGGAACCCTGTCTATCCCGTTGAGTACAATTCCGTTTATCCCCGCTTTTCTGCCTGCACTGCATAAAAGATAAATGAACAGGACAACCGAAAGTATAAGAGACAATACAGTGATTATGATTATTGCATACCGCATTTTATAAGCAAGCTCCACGAGTCTGTCACGAATATAATAATTGTCATTGGTATCAAGGTTCTTTTTTACAAAACAGTCCATTGTATATGTTACGTTTTTGGCTTCGGTAACTTTGCCGTCCGCATCCTTCATGTATTCCGTATCTGTAAACCGGTATGTCCGTTTTAAACTGTATTCCTGCCCCGTATAATTTCCGAGTATTTTCCTGCCTTCCTGATCTTTCAGGATAAAAAGGAAATTTGTGCTGCCAACATAAATGATCGCATCATCGGTATCCATTTCGTGCATATAATACTTTTCCGGGATAAAATAATGGTTGAATACTATATTGGCGTTTCTCCATGTAATACTTTCAAATACCCGTGTTTTGATTATGTCAACAGAAGTATCGTAAAAGCCATATTCAAACAGCAGAGCCGTACCGATAATTCCACCGATAAACCCCATGGCAGTCAGGACGAAAAGAAAAACTGCCACCGCTTTACAAACCAGGCTGTGGGTAATCCTTATCATCCTCTTTCACCTCGTTCCATCTTATATCCCTGCCCCCATACTACTTTTATGTATCTTGGTTCAGCAGGGTTTATTTCCAGTTTTTCGCGTAAATGACGAATGTGAACCGCTACCGTACTTTCGGAACCATACGGGTTGTCATTCCATACCCGCTTGTATATTTCCTTTGGTGAAAAAACCTGGCCAGGGTTTTCCATCAAGAGTTTCAGTATTTCATATTCCTTCGGGGTTAAACTTATCATATCGCCGTCAACAGTTACCGCTTTTGCCTTATCATCCATCTCAATCCCGCCGATGACGAGATGCGAAGGCTTTACATTACCGCCTCCAAGCTGCATGTACCGCCTGAGCTGGGATTTAACCCTTGCAAGTACTTCAACAGGATTAAAAGGTTTTGTGATATAATCATCGGCGCCGATGTTAAGACCAAGTATTTTATCCGTATCTTCACTTTTGGCAGTGAGCAGTATAACAGGAATATTGTACTTTTCGCGAAGTTTTACCATTGCTGTAAGCCCGTCCATCTCCGGCATCATTATGTCCATCAGCACAAGATGGATATCATTGTTTTCAATAATCTTTAAAGATTCCTCGCCGGTGTAAGCCTCAAAGGTATTATAGTTTTCTGAAGACAGGTATATTTTAAGCGCTGAAACGATATCCTTCTCGTCATCACAAATCAGCACATTATATGCCATGCATTCAACCCCCGCATTAAATTCTGATATTGTCAGGCCGCTTTCCTGGATTCCAGGTACCCTGTTTTTCGTTTTGCTTTCCTGGCCTCGATAAATGCAAGGTACAGTCCGCTGAAAACAATATTGAAATAATAGGTAAGAATTCTCCATATAAGTATCACAGATACAACAGGAGTCCTTGTAAAGAAATTCCTGAAGAAGAAATAACTTATTCCTTCGGTCCCGCCGGAAGCACCCGGAGAGGGTATATAACTGGTTATCTGTCTCAAAACCGCCTGCGAGGTTATTATGTCCCAGAAATAACCGTATTTCCCTTCGAGCGAGATAAGGAGAAAATATGGAACAACATATATAAAAGACAGGTTCAGCAGCTGGTAAAAAATAACCTTTGCGATAACGCGGGCATCGGTGAATATCATCCGGCTTGCCCTGTTAAAACATTCAAGCCCTTCTTCCTTTTTCTTGCTGTATTTTTCAGGGTTTTTTATTATACGGCATTTCGCAAGCAGTTTAAAAACAAAGTTTACGGCTTTTCTTGCAGCATTTTTGTTTACGAGGAATAATACAAAAAACAATATAACGGTAAAGTTTATCGCAGCCCCTGTTATGAAAAACAGGCCGAACTTGTCTACCAGGCGGTTCAGTGATGCTGCGTTGAAAATTAAGGCAGCAATACTGGTAAGGAAAACTGATGCCTGGTAAACCGTGGATTTTACCATGATAATGTTTGCACAGCTTCCCATTGGTACCCCGTATTTCATAAGACAGTTTACCTGGAAGGGTTCTCCGCCGCAGGCAAACGGTGTTACCGAGTTAAAATATACACCAGCCATCGTAACACGAAAGGAAGTGCGCAGTGATGCTTTTCCGTGTATTTTTTTGGTTATCTCATAAAAACACATCATTTCGGATAAGTATGAAAAGAGAATACATCCGATCGCCGCAAGCAGCCACCCGGTTTTCAATTTCAGGAATAAAGCCTGTATTTCACTTATACTGTAGCTTTTGAACAGTATAAGAATCATTACAGTCAGGATAAATAGGATAAAAGCTCCACTTACCAGTGATTTCCGGTTAATATGTTTTATATTTTCAATATGCATAAAACAATACGCCTCCGTATAGGGTAATTCCCCCTAAGAACCATCTGATGCCGCCGGCAAAAAACCATATCAATTATATTACGTAATATTGCTGGATAAGTATGGTACCGTATTCATTAAATTACTGCATCCTTCTCTATATACCATTATGCACCTCAAAAAATTAAAATCAAATAGGACAAATCATTAAAATTTTCTTAAGATTCCATTAGTAAGCTATAATATAATGACTTTTTCCACAACTGAGAGATGCAGCCTCATAAATGAAACTGTCTGCAGGAAGGGTAATACCAAACCCGTAACCGGTTTTTGCATATGCATCAGAAAAGGCACAGTTTGTGAAAACTGCGCCTTCTCCTAAAAAACTGTTACCTGTATAATGAATTATGCTTTGCCTGCACAACCAAGAACATTAATCAGTTTATGCTTTACAAGTTTTTTAATTTCTTCCCTTGCCGGCCCAAGGTATTTTCTCGGGTCGAATTCAGCCGGGTTCTCCGCAAATACCTTGCGGATTGTTGCGGTCATTGCAAGGCGGAGGTCGGAGTCGATATTAATCTTGCAAACTGCCATTGATGCAGCCTTGCGGAGCATATCTTCGGGTACTCCCTTTGCACCGGGCATCTGTCCGCCAAACTTGTTGATAGTTTCTACATATTCAGGAATAACTGAAGATGCTCCATGCAGAACTATCGGGAATCCAGGAAGCCTTCTCTGTACCTCTTCAAGGATATCGAAACGAAGTTTTGCTTCGCCCTTGAACTTGTAAGCGCCATGGCTTGTTCCAATTGCTATCGCCAATGAGTCAACACCGGTACGCTCTACAAACTCTTCAACTTCCTTTGGATCAGTGTAAATTGCATCTTCTGCGGCTACCTTTACATCGTCCTCAACACCGGCCAGGCGTCCCAGTTCAGCCTCTACAGCAACACCCCTCGGATGGGCATAATCTACGACCTGCTTCGTCAGCTTTATGTTTTCTTCGAAGGGTAGATGCGAAGCATCTATCATAACCGATGTAAATCCTCCGTCTATACAGGATTTACAAAGTTCGAAAGAATCACCATGGTCAAGGTGCACTGCAATCGGAAGATCTGTTTCGATAATTGCTGCTTCAATCAGCTTCATAAGGTAGGTATGGTTTGCGTACTTACGTGCGCCTGCGGATACCTGAAGAATCAGAGGTGCATTAACTTCCTTTGCTGCTTCGGTAATTCCCTGGATAATCTCCATATTGTTTACATTGAAGGCGCCGATGGCATAGCCTCCTTCATATGCTTTTTTGAACATTTCCTTTGTTGATACTAACGGCACTTCCATTCACTCCTATTCATTCAAAATATTAAAACCTAAACAAAGATTTAAGTTTGTTACAAATTTATCATATTAATTTTATCAGACCGTAGAATAAAATCAAGGATAAATTCCCCAAAAAATATACCTGTACCTTATTATTCCACAATTACAGGCTATACCGTCCCTGTAAAATTTTTATGTATATCCCCGTCATTCAAAGTTTAGCACTAATCCAGCTCGGGGTAAAGGGTTTTATATACAAAATAAATCCTGTTAACACGGACAAGGTATTGTTCTGTCTCTTTATACGGCAGTGATATTATACGGGAATCTTTCCATTCAATAGCACCCGAATCAAGCCACCTGTTTACCGTTCCCTCACCCGCGTTATAGGCTGCCAGCGCCAACTCGCTGTTCCCGTTGAACCTTTTCAACAGGTACGACAAATACCAGCAGCCGAACATGATATTCAGTTCCGGATCGGTAAGCGCATCGGCTGTAAAGCCGTGTACCCCCAGTTCGGATGCTATCCATTCACCGGTAGGCTCGGTGATTTGCATAAGTCCCACCGCGCCCTTCGGAGAAACCACGCTGCTTCTGAACCCGCTTTCCGCCTTGATCACGGCATACACCATCGTTGCCTTTATCCGGTTGTCCCTGGCGTATTTTTCAACGAAACCAAGATGCGGGGTCGGAAACATGCTTCTTAATATTGCAGGACCCACGGCAAAAACCAGTATAAAAAAAATTAGAATACCACCAATATATGAAAGCCTTTTTTTATGGCAGGCTATAATTCTCATCCTTCAACAAACCCCGGACTTTCTCCTCTAATTCTTCCAATGAGCCATTGTTATATATTATTTGATCAGCAATTGATATATACATATCATCCGACATCTGGGACTTAATCCTTCTTTCGGCTTCTTCATACGTCATACGGCTTCTTTTCATAACCCTTTCAATTCTTGATGACTGGTCTGCCAGAACCACCCAGACGGAATCGACAAGATCCAGGAAACCATGCTCAACGGGTACGATGGCTTCAACAACAACCATTTTGCTCCCGGAATTACGATAACCGTCTACCAGTTCCCTGATTCTTTCCACCACAATTGAATGGGTTAATCTGTTCAGAACCTGTAGTTCGGCACTGTCTGAAAAAACAATATCGGCCAGTTTCTTTCTGTCAATCCTTTTGTCTTCCCCGATTATACCGGCGCCGAAATGTTTGATGATTTCCTTATATGCAGGCATACCCGGCTCGGTCATTTCCTTTGCCACATCATCTGCAAAAATCACGTCGGCCCCGTATTTCTGGAGAATACGGACAACAGTACTCTTTCCTGAACCAATGCCCCCGGTAACACCTATTATTAGCAAACCCATCACCCGTTTCCGTCCTGCTGAATATCTCAGTAAGCCTCATACCAGTTTCGTCCTGTCGAGACATTTACAATAAGCGGAACGCTCAGTTCTGCCGCCTCTTCCATGCTTTTTCTCACAAGCTGTTTTACGGTCTCAAGTTCATCCATGAAGGTTTCCACAACCAGCTCATCGTGTACCTGCAAAATCAACCTGGATTTTAGGCCTGATTCTTTCAGCGCTCTGTAAACCTTAACCATCGCAATCTTTATTATATCGGCGGCAGTTCCCTGAATGGGCGTGTTCATCGCAACCCTTTTCCCGAAAGAACGCTGGTGGAAATTCTTCGACGCAAGCTCGGGAAGATATCTTCTTCTGTGGAACAGGGTTTCCACATATCCCTGTTCCTGACCGATACGTACAATTTCATCAACGTATTCCTTTACCTTCGGATACTTTTCAAAATATCCGTCAATATACCGTTTTGCTTCTTTCCGCGTAATCCCCAAGTCCCTTGCCAGGCCGTAGTCGCTGATACCATACACAATGCCGAAATTCACCGCCTTGGCTCTTCTGCGGAGCTCGGGCGTAACATGCTCGCTGTCCACTTCAAATACCAGCGATGCAGTGGAAGTGTGGATATCCTCCCCGTTTCTGAACGCATTTATTAAGGCTTCATCGCCGGTTATATGGGCAAGAACGCGCAGCTCAATCTGAGAATAGTCGGCATCGACAAAAACTGCATTTTCCGAAGACGGAATAAAGGCCTTCCGGATTTCCCTTCCCATTTCATGGCGGACGGGTATGTTCTGCAGATTGGGTTCGGTACTGCTGATGCGACCGGTAGCAGTTACAGTCTGGTTGAAGCTGGAATGTATCTTGCCTGTAACGGGATTTATCACCTTTTCAAGGCCTTCGGCATAGGTTGTATACAGCTTTGTAAGCTGGCGGTATTCAATAATACATGGGATTATTTCGTGCTTGTGATAAAGCTCTTCAAGGACTTCCACATCGGTGGAATACCCGGTTTTGGTCTTTTTTACCGCAGGAAGGTTCAGCTTTTCAAACAGTATGGCTCCGAGCTGTTTTGTGGAGTTTATATTAAACTCTTCCCCTGCCAGCATGTAAATTGCCTTTTCAAGAGCCTTTATCCGGGTTGAAAGAACCTCCCCGTACTCGTGAAGTATCCCGGCGTCCACCTTGAATCCATGGTACTCCATACTGGCAAGAACGGTCACAAGGGGCAGTTCTATGTTGTTGAACAAATCTTCCTGCTGATTGTCCCTGAGCACTTTTTTCTGAAGCTGCCACAGGTCATAAACGGCTTTTACGTTATGGACACTATACTCGCACAGCTTGTCGGGCGAAATCTCTGAATACTTTTTCAGCCCTTTTCCCTTACCGAGGAGCTCATCCAGCGACGGAACGGTACGATTCAGGTATTTCCACGAAAGGTTTGTTATCGGGTAGCTGCTTCTGAGCGAGTCTATCAAATACTCTGCAATCATTGTGTCAAAGATAAGTCCGTTAAAATCAATGTCATGCCTGAAAAGCCAGGTTATGAACTCCTTGATGTTGTGCCCTGCTTTCTGGATATTGCCGTTCTGCCACAATTCCTTCAATTCTGATGCAATAAGCTGTTCAGGAAGCTCATTGCCTGTTTCAATATAGAGTACTTTGTCACCAATGCATATTGCAAGGCCTGAAAGGCTGGAACTGAATGAATCCTCCCTGTCCATCAGCTGGAGAACTGCAACGGTTTCCTGTTTCAGAAGCCAGGGAAGCCATTCAGCCAGTTCCTCCCTCGTTCTGATACGGGTTATATCAAGTTCCTTCAGTGTTGACGGCAGCTCTTCGTCCCTTACAGACAAAAGATCCATTTTGGAAATCAGGCTGTCAAACTCAAGTTTTCTGAAAACATTTAACAGCTCTGCGCGGTTTATTTCTTTTCTTTTCAGGTCCTCAAGGGAGCCGCAGCATTCCAGATCCCTGCATATTGTGCCAAGAGTACGGCTTAAAAAGGCCTGTTCCCTGTATTCAACCAATGATGCCCTGAGTTTCGGCTGCCTGATTTCATCAATATGCCCGTAAACCTCTTCAAGGGTTCCATAGGCAGAAATAAGGCTTAATGCGGTTTTTTCGCCAACTCCCGGTACTCCCGGAATATTGTCGGAAGAATCACCCATAAGCCCTTTCACATCAATAAGCTGCTGCGGAAGAACCCCGTATTTTTCCAGGATGGCCTGTTTATCATATACATTCGTTTCTGTTCTGCCGGATTTTGTGGAAGGAAGGATCACCTTGACCCTGTCGCTTATGAGCTGGAAAGAGTCCCTGTCCCCTGTCAGAATTAATACGTCAAAATTTTCTTTCTCGGCCTTAAGTGAAAGGCTTCCGATTATATCATCGGCCTCATAGCCTTCCTGCTCGATTATTGTGATGTTCATTGCGCGAAGAACCTCTTTTACCAGGGGAAGCTGCATTGCGAGCTCATCGGGCATACCCTTGCGCTGCGCCTTATACTGCTCGTACAGTTTATGGCGGAAGGTTTTCGCCTTCAGATCAAAAGCAACGGCAATATAACCGGGATTCTCCTCTTCGATATATTTGTTCAATATGTTTACAAATGCAAAAACCGCATTGGTATATAAGCCTGTGGACGTAGTCAGCATTGAACGTCCGGAAAGAGCATAAAACCCGCGGTTTAAAACACTGTTTCCATCTATAAGAATCAGTTTTGAACTCATTAGTCCCTCCGGTAAAGATTTCTGGCGATAAACAACACAATACAGTATAACAGAACTCCTCCGGCAAGGAGGAGTTCCCTCATAACAATCATACACTATTTTTTCATTCGATAAAAGGTTTAATTTACTTTTTCTTTTCTATTATAACCGTTATACCTTCCTGTTCATCTTCCGCCTTTTCTTCCTTATCATCACCGGACGGGACAGGTTCTATCTGTATGTTGGGAAATGCAGACATCATTTTTGCAAGGAATTGTTGCTGAGCGTCTTTGCTGCCGTAGGTCAGTTTTAATTCAATGTATTCTTCTGTTATGTCTTCACTAAATGCTGCCCTGGTATCTTCAGGGGCAACAAAAGCATTTTCACCGTATTCATCAAGTTCCTTATCTATATCCTTTATCAGCTCAACAGCTTCGCCTATATCATCAACAACAACGGTAACACGGGTGAAATAGCTGCCTGTATCGCCGGGTTCGCCAAAAGCGGCGGGGGTAGAAAAAGTAACTTTATAGCCGTTCCGATCAATAGTAACATCCGAACCGTCAGCTTTATCCTGCATTCCGCCGGATAAGCCGAATCCGCCGCCAGTTACAGCATTGTCAGCCGATGTTCCGGACTCTGAATTCTTATTCGCTGAAATCTGTTGTGAAAGTGAAAATCTTTCCGATTCAGACTTGCTTCCGGCCATCGGGGCTGCGTCCGATGCAGTTTTCTGCCCCAAAAACCCGTTCCCGAAAAAGCCCGCACGAATTGCAAGCCCAAGGGTAATAACAATGACAAAACCGGCGGCAATCTGCGAGAAAATTTTCAGTCCTGGTGTTTTATTCCTTTCAGCAAGCATATCATCCCGTGCTTTTTCAAGCCGTGCATGCAGGGAGGAACTAAACCCGTCGGGTAATTCTTCTTCCAATTCATTACAGGTTGAAACAATGGCCTTCAGAATGCTGTATTCACTGGAACATGAATCGCATTCCTGAAGATGCTGTTCAATCTCTTTCATCTCATTCTCTGTCATTTCCCCGTCAATATAAGAAGACAGGTTTTCCAGGAAGTAATCACACCTGTTCATGAATTTCCCCCCTTTCTATCAAGTTTGACGAGATAATCCTTAAAAAGTTCCGTTCTTTGTATAATAATCTCCTTAAGTCCCGTTCGTGCACGATTGATCCGTGATTTTACCGTTCCTTCATTAACATTAAGAGTATCGGCAATCTCTTTATATGACAAATCCATCATATCCCTCAGGATCAAAACCTGCCTGTGCTCATCAGACAAGGAATCCATGGCATCACGTAAAAGTTCCTTCAGCTGGGCTTTTTCAGCCAGTTCTTCCGGTCCAGGAGTTTCTTCAGGTATTTGCATAGCCTGTCCGTTATCATTTGCCGCTGCACCCTGTTCCATAGAAATAAGGACAGCCTTGTTCCTCTTTCTTAAAAAGTCGGTACATACATTTATCGTAATCCTGTATAACCAGGTAGAGAAACTTGAGTCTCCCCTGAATTTCTTTATTGAAGTAAAGGCGCGCACAAGAGCATCCTGGGCAAGCTCCTGGGCATCCTCCGGATTCTTCGTCATTCTTAATGCTATATTGTAAACCTTTTTCTGATGGGACTGAATCAGAGTTTCGAATGCTTCAACATCCCCGCTGACAGATAATTCTACCAGCCTTTTTTCTGTAGCGTCCAATTCCTAACCCCCTCTGTTTATAATGTCCCAAACCTCACAACCAGTGTCCGGTTCACAGTTCCGGCCACCGGATTATAAACTGAAATACACGATATTGTATACCGTTTATGATTATTGTATAATAAAAATGTTCTGATTTCCATAATTATTGAGGTTTTAGTCTTGAAATAAGCTATAATATGGTTCAGCATTCACGTTTAGGTTTTTCCGAACGTGATATTTGTTTTATGAGAACAAGATCCAGGTTATACTCTATGTGAATCCGGTTTGCAGGATCACAACACTTAAGGAGCGGACCAATGAAAAGGATAATAAAATTATTACGTCTATATACGGCCCTGTTTATCGGCAAACTTGCAATATACGTATGCCGTATTGCGGGTTCGGGTGGTACAAGCTTTCCAGGCAGGATTGCAATGAAAATATACCCGGAAATATTAAGAACCATTGGATCCGGGTACAGGATTATAATGATTACGGGTACGAACGGGAAAACCACGACTGCAAGGATAATTGAACAGATCCTTCGGGAGAATCATATAAAGTATGTTGCAAACAAGTCTGGGGCTAACCTGGTCAGCGGGCTTGTTACAACTCTTATTTCCGATGTCAGGCTGAAAGGCACGCCATCATCACCCACAGCCCTCCTCGAAGTGGACGAGGCGGCTTTCAAAGTTGCATCAAAATACGTGCATCCTGCGGTCCTGGTAGTAACAAACTTTTTCCGTGATCAGCTTGACAGGTACGGCGAACTGTTCAGTGCGGTGGAATCTGTAAAGGAGGGTATCCTGAACAGCCCCGATACAACCCTTGTATTGAACGGTGACGATTCTTTATGTGCATCATTGGGCAGGGACGTCAAAAACCCTGTTATATACTACGGAATGGACAATATACCCGGATTTGAAGAAGAAAACGGCATAAATCTGAATAACGATGCTTCATACTGCCTTTTCTGCAAAAACAAGTATGAGTATCTATACCGCACCTACAGCCATTTAGGCTCTTACAAATGCCCAGGATGCGGGTTCCAGCGCCCCGAACCACTGGTACATATATCAAGGGTGCCGGCAATGACCGGTGAATTCACGACAGCGGTCATTAACACGCCGTCGGGGAACTTCGAAGCCAATATAAACCTGCCCGGCTTTTATAACATATACAATGCTCTTGCAGCAGTTACCTTTGCAGAGGTGCTCGGGTTTTCCCACGACAAAACGGTAAAAGCGCTGGCATGTTTTGAAAGCGGTTTTGGCCGCATGGAATCAATCCCGGTGGATGATAAAAACATCCAGGTTATCCTGATAAAGAACCCCACGGGGCTGAGCCAGGTATTAAAGTATCTTTCCACCGTTGACAGGCCCTTCGTTATCTGTTTCATGATCAATGATAATACCGCCGATGGAACAGATATATCCTGGCTTTACGATGTTGATTTCGAACCGCTGAAAAACATGCAAAACATGATCAGGCGGATTTTTGCCTCGGGCATTCGCGCGGAAGACATGGCAGTGCGACTTAAATACGCAGGCATTTTTACAGACAATATTGTAATTGAGAAAAACAATCCGGCAATGCTGGATGCTGCGCTAAACACGCTTAATGCAGGCGAAACCCTTTTTATACTTCCAACCTATACCGCACTGCTGGATATAAGAAAACTTCTGAAAAAAAGATTTGATTTGAAAAATTTCTGGCAATAGCAGGAAGGAATCATGTATGTATGAAATCAGTATTTGTCATTTATATCCCGATCTTTTAAACCTGTACGGTGATTACGGAAATATACAGGCACTGATCAGAAGACTTGAATGGCGTGGAATAAACGTACAGGTCCACCCTGTATCAATCGGCGACCCTTTTTCACCGGACAGCTATGACATTGTTTTCATTGGCGGAGGACAGAATTACGAACAGGATATTCTTCACAAGGATCTCCTGAAACAGAAAAAGAAGCCGCTGACTGAAGCAGTTGAAAATGGTACGGTGTTTCTTTGCATTTGCGGCGGCTACCAGTTAATGGGCAAATATTACAAGCTCAGCAGCGGAACAGAAATAGAGTGCCTGGGCGCAATGAATCACTGGACCATCGGCTATGAAAAACGCCTTACAGGGAACCTGGTATTTAAAATCGAAGGTTTAAAACAGCAGTCCGACAGCCTTGTTGTGGGTTTTGAAAACCATTCAGGGAAAACATACCTGGGTGACGGCGTAACGCCTCTTGGGAAAGTGGTTTATGGATATGGCAACAACGGCGAGGACGGGTATGAAGGCGCAAGATATAAGAATGTATTCTGTTCTTACAGCCATGGCAGCCTGCTTCCGAAAAACCCCGCCTTAACCGATGAACTGATTACCCTGGCGCTGAAACGTAAATACAGGGATTTTGTATCGCTTCAGCCTCTGAACGACAAAATCGAGGCCATGGCCCGTGAAAACATGATAAAAAGGTTAATCAGATCATAAGTCATTGATTTATATAAAAACAGGGCCGTCCTGTGCGACAGCCCTGTTCTATGTTTATTTCGTCTAAAATTTAAGGTTTTTAAGCCTTTCAATTGCCTTTACCGTATTCTCGCGGCTGTTGAAGGCTGTAAACCTGAAATATCCTTCTCCGCACGGACCGAAACCAACACCCGGTGTACCGACAATATACGCTTCTTTCAGCAGCTTGTCAAAAAACTGCCAGGAATCGTAGCCTTCGGGCGTTTTCACCCAGATATAAGGTGCATTTACACCGCCGAACACTTTAATTCCCAGGGCGGCCAAACCCTCACGGATGATTCCCGCATTTTCCATGTAGCAGGCGATAACCTCCCTGATCTGCTTCTGACCTTCTTCGCTGTATACCGCTTCAGCTCCCCTTTGAACAATATAGGCCACACCGTTGAATTTCGTTGAATGCCTTCTGTTCCACAACTTGTTCAGTTCAATTGCTTCACCGGATTTTGCAAAGCCCATCACGGTTTTCGGAACAACAGTGTAAGCACATCTTGTGCCGGTAAACGCCGCATTTTTCGAAAAACTTCTGAATTCAATTGCAACTTCTTTTGCCCCTTCTATTTCATATATGCTGTGCGGTATCCCGGGCTGTGTAATATAAGCCTCGTATGCCGAATCGAACAGAATGACTGCCCTGTTTTCCCTGGCGTAATCCACCCATTGCTTTAACTGTTCTTTTGTAAGGGTGGTACCCGTCGGATTGTTCGGATAGCACAGGTATATCATGTCAACCTTTCTGTCGGGCAGCGGCGGAATGAAATTGTTCTCTGCGGTGCACGGCAGATAAACAAGGTTGGTCCATTTTCCCGTTTTGCTGTCGTAATCTCCAATCCTGCCGGCCATGGCATTACTGTCAACATATACCGGGTATACGGGATCAGTTACGGCAACAACATTGCCGGTGCAAAAGATTTCCTGTATATTGGCAGTGTCGCTTTTAGCCCCGTCACTGATAAACACCTCGTCAAAGGACAAATCAATCCCCCGGGCGTTATAGTCATACTTTATTATTTTCTCAATAAGGAAATCATACCCCTGTTCGGGGCTGTAACCTCTGAAAGTTTCGGCTTTCGACATTTCATCCGTCGCTTTATGAATTGCTTCTGTAACTGCGGGTACCAGGGGAATGGTTACATCACCAATACCGAGACGTATTATATCGGCCTCAGGGTTTTCCTTTTCAAAAGCGCTGACTTTCCTTGCTATTTCAGCAAACAGATAACTGCCGGGCAGTTTCAGATAGTTCTCATTAACATATGCCATAACTTTATTCCTCCCATACTATATCCAAATATGCCGTTAATTCCTGCAAACAGCATATATTGCAGTACATATATCTTTGCCTGAAATGAGAAAACTGAGACCTTTAAGAACATTCAGAAATCAAGAAATCCTTTAAAGACTGAAACTGCCGGTCCTGTTTTGTACACACGGTTATTCTCTTCGTTCCACTCTATGGTTAAATTTCCTCCCAGTAATTCAACCGTAGCCTTTCTTTCAGATAAACCGTTCAGACAGGACGCTACAAGAACAGCACAGGCACCTGTGCCGCATGCCATGGTTTCACCGGCTCCCCTTTCCCAGACCCGCATTTTTAAATGGGTACGGCTCACTATTTCAACAAATTCAGCATTTATCCTCCTTGGAAAAAGGGGATGGTTTTCCATCAGTGGACCAATTCTTTCCAACGGAAACTCCTTAACATTGCCGACATAGGTTACGGCATGAGGATTTCCCATCGAAACACAGGTAACATGGTATTCCTCGCCCATTATTTCCACTGGTTCGTTAATGAATCTTTCCATTCCGCTGTCCACGGGAATATCCCGCGGATTCAGTATGGGTTCGCCCATATCCACTCTTACAAGATTTACCTTTTGGTCCTTACCTGTAAATAATTCAAGAATCTTTACTCCCGCAAGGGTTTCAACAGTTATCGTCTTTTTGCCTGTCAGTTTATTGTCATATACGTATTTACCTACGCATCGAATGGCATTGCCGCACATTTCTGCTTCAGAACCGTCGGCATTGAACATACGCATTCTGAAATCAGCTTTTTCTGAAGGCAAAATCAGAACCAGCCCGTCGGAACCGACGCCGAAATGTCTGTCACTTACAAACCTTGCCAGTTCCGACGGGTTTTCAACTTTCTCTTCAAAACAGTTAATATAAACATAATCGTTGCCAAGACCGTGCATTTTTGTAAACTGCATAATATCTCCAATCAGATCAAGATTTGCTTCTGTTAAAACTCCGCATGGTTTACGGTTCTTGGGAATGGTATCACGTCACGGATATTCTGTATACCCGTTATATACATCAATGCCCTTTCAAATCCGAGCCCGAAACCTGCATGCCTGGTACCGCCGTATTTTCTGAGCTCGAGGTACCACCAGTAATCGTCCATGTTCAGGCCCATATCCTTGATTTTCTGTTCAAGAACATCGTATCTTTCTTCACGCTGGCTTCCCCCGATGATTTCACCAACGCCCGGAACAAGCAAATCCATTGCGGCAACTGTCTTTCCATCATCATTCAGCCGCATGTAGAAAGCCTTGATGTTCTTTGGATAATCGATAACGAATACCGGTTTCTTGAAATATTTCTCGGTCAGATACCGTTCATGCTCGGTTTGCAGATCACATCCCCAGTAAACAGGGAACTGGAAGTCCTGGCCGGCCTTTTCAAGAATCTTTACCGCATCGGTATATGTTACACGCTCGAAGCTGGAGTTCCTGACATGATTAAGCCGTTCAATAAGCCCGTTGTCAATGAACTTGTTGAAAAACTCCATTTCATTACCCGCATTATCCATTATATAGCCGATGATATATTTCATCATGGATTCAGCAAGTTCCATATCATCGTTCAAATCTGCAAAGGCAATCTCGGGCTCTACCATCCAGAACTCTGCCGCATGACGGGCCGTATTGCTGTTTTCAGCCCTGAAAGTGGGACCAAAGGTATAAACCTTTGAGAACGCCATGCAATAGGTTTCTACAGAAAGCTGACCGCTGACTGTAAGATATGCTGACTTACCGAAGAAGTCTTCCGAAAAATCCACTGCTCCGTTCTTATCCCTTGGAGGGTTCTCCATGTCGAGGGTGGTAACCCTGAACATTTCTCCTGCGCCTTCACAATCACTGCTGGTGATAATGGGAGTGTGTACGTAAACAAAACCGTTATCCTGGAAAAATTTATGAATGGCATATGCCAGCATTGAGCGAATCCTGAACACCGCAGAAAAGGTATTTGTCCTCGGCCTCAGGTGGGCTATCGTTCTTAAAAACTCGAAAGAATGCCTTTTCTTCTGCAGCGGGTAATCGGGCGCGGATGCCCCTTCAACTGCTATTGATGTAGCCTTTATTTCAAAAGGCTGCTGTGCCTGGGGTGTCTCAACAATATTACCTTTCACCACAAGGCTGCTTCCAACGTTCAGTCTTGATATTTCATTAAAATTCGGCAACTGATCATCAAACACAACCTGCAGGTTCCGGAAGCAGGAACCGTCGTTCAGCTCAATAAAACCAAAAGTCTTTGAAAGACGTATTGTGCGGACCCAACCGCAGACTGTGTGTTCTCCTTCGGTATATTGAGATGTGTTTTCATAGAGTTTTCTAATCTCTGTTCTCTCCATTATTTCATCTCCTGTCTTCTTTGCTTGGTTCCACCTATTATACCATTTATGAAGCTGACATAACATAATAATATATTTTATAATATATTTTTACATTCAAAAACTCAATAATTTCTTTATGCACCGGGACCAAAATTTTCAATTTCAAAAGACTTGCCCTGCCAGTTCCTGAACGTTGCCTTATCCTTTCCAAGACACAGCAGATAATTCGGCATTATCGGCGTTTTACCGAGTCCTTTCGGCCCGTTTATGATATACGTAGGAATTGCAAGCCCTGAAGTTCTGCCGCGAAGGCTTTCCATTATCTCCAGCCCTTCCTCTATCTTTACCCAGAAATGACTTGTTCCCTTAACTGTTTTCGGATGGAAGATATAATACGGTTTTACCCTTATCGTAAGAAGTTTCTGGTTCAGTTTTCTGACAACATATTTATCATTATTGACTCCGTTCAGAAGAACCATCTGGTTTCCGAGGGGTATTCCGGCATCTGCAAGCATTTCACATGCTGTTTTTGCTTCGGGTGTTATTTCCCTCGGGTGGTTGAAATGTGTATTTACAAACACGGGATGATATTTTTTCAGAATACCGACGAGGTTTTTTGTAATTCTCTGCGGCAGGGTTACGGGCGTTCTCGTGCCAAAGCGGATAATTTCAACATGCGGTATTGCTCTGAGCTCTTTCAGCATCCAGTCAATCAGTTCGTCCGATGCGAGAAAGGCGTCCCCTCCTGTAATCAACACATCCCGGATTTCGCTGTTTTCACGTACATACTCTATCGCTGTCTGGATTTTTGACCGCGGAACAACCTTGTCGGTCTCTCCTATGAGCCTGCGCCTTTGGCAGAACCTGCAGAACATGCCGCAGACATTGGTTATTTTTATAATCAAACGGTCGGGATACCTTCTTGTAATAATTTCGTGTATTGCGGTTCCCTTCTCGTCCATCGGATCGAGTTCACCTATGTCGTTTAACTCTTCTGCCATAGGAATTGCCTGCTTTCTAATGGCGCAGCCAGGATTGTCGGGTTCGACCAATGACAGATAGTACGGGGATACAGCAAACCTGTACCTGGCTGCCACTTCATTAATGTATTTCGTTTCATCCCCTGACAGTTCAATAATCTTTGAAAGGCTTTCCGAAGACGTAAAGCGGTTTTTCATCTGCCAGTGGTAATCCCGGTAGTCATCTTCCGAGGCATTCAGATGTTTGAGAATTTTCTTTTTCTGATACTCTATTTTCTCATAATCCTCGATACCTGTTAAAATCTGGCCTTTAATACTCTCGTAATCCTGAATTTCATTTCTCAGCTTCTCAAATCTTTCTTCGGCTCTTCTTGCATTTTCCATCTTTTTACCTCACTTTCTGCTGAATTAAATATAAATACACCAGTCCTGCATGTTTTTACAGGATAATAAGCAATAGTACGAATAAAAAATAAATTGCCCGAACCAGATGCAATTTGCGGGAAAATTGCAATAATCGGTCTAATCCGGTATTACAGGATACATAAATTATTCGCGGTCAAATTGATTATGTTTCTTCTTTGAAACAGAAGTTAATTAAATCAGCAGATGAAATTGCCCGGCAATTTCAACATGGTCACAAAGGCATAAGGTCTCTGCCTGTTGTGAAAAAAGTACCTACAACCGGTAAGAGGTGCAGGATTTTTTGATTTTTTATTCCACCATAGGTTATTTATGTATAGAATCATCGGTATAGACAAAATTATAACAGAAAAATTGTGATTGTTCAAATTTTATTCCGATAAAAACGATGGTAATTTGCTCAGGAGAAAAGAAAGAAGGCAACCCGTTTTTTTCACGCGTCTATTTCCCCGGTAATTTTATAAAGGTTTCGCTGCCCGGGCTGAACTGCACAGCTCTTGCAAATGCACCGACTGTTTCTGAGCATTCGCACGATATCTTTACATATTCAGCTACCGTCAAGTGTTTGGAGATACGGTGCAATGCAAGGAAACTTTTAGCGGAGTGCAGCTTTGAGATGGGCGGTGAAGAAGCGAGGATTAGCAAACCAACTGTTTGAGCAAAAATGCTTCTTACTTTTTTATTCTATAGCATTTTTGCGAGTTTCGGCTTGCCCAAGCTGAACCGCACAGCTCTTGCAAATGCAGCGACTGCTTCCAAGCATTGTACGGTATCTTTACCTTCTTTAAGTAATTGCAGATATCGTGCAATGCGAGGAAACTTTCAGCGGAATGCAGCATAGAAATGCACAGTCAGAGCGAGGACAAGCAAGCCGACTGTTTGAGCAAAAATGCCACTTACCATATTTTTTTATAGCATTTTTGCGAGTTTCGGCTTGCCTGAGTTGAACCGCACAGCTCTTGCAAACGCAGCGACTGCTTCTGAGCATTCGCACGATATCCTTACCTTTATGTTTCCGGAGATATCGTGCAATGCGAGGAAACTTAAAGCGGAATGCAGCTTAGAGATGGGCGGTCAGAGCGAGGATAAGCAATCCGACTGTTTGAGCAAAAATGCTTCTTACTTTTTTATTCTATAGCATTTTTGCGAGTTTCGGCTTGCCCGAGCTGAACCGCCCAGCTCTTGCAAACGCAGCGACTGTTTCCAAGCATTGCACGGTATCTTTACCTTCTTTAAGTAATTGCAGATATCGTGCAATGCGATGAAACTTAAAGCGGAATGCAGCTTAGAAATGTGCAGTCAGAGCGAGGACAAGCAAGCCAACGGATCAAAAATGCACCTGATTTTTTTCTTAATTACTTTTCCAACTTTGGCTTGCCCGAGCTGAACTGCCCAGCTCTTTGCAAACGAAGCGACTGTTTCCGAGAATTTACACGATATCTTTACTTAAAGTGTTTGCAGATGAAACTAACCATCCAAGAATTTCTTCGTATTTTTCGGCACAGATACCGGCATAATTGAATACATAAAAACCATCCCACAACTCTGACAAATATGAATTGCAAATTTTCTTATTCCTATGCTTTCTGTCCGCTTCGATCAGAACGAATGTACCCGTGCCGGAAGAATGAATTTTCAGCCGTTCGGCGAAACGGGCAGCTGTCCGGTTCAGAATGTTCAGTTTTTCAGCGCATTTCTTTCTCATCCTGCGGAGATGTTTTTCAAACAACCCTTTATCTATATACTCGGCCAAAACAAGCTGGTCTGCGGTGGAAACAGTGGACCTGTATCCGCTAATAATGCTTTTGTATCTTTCGTTAAGAGTACCGGGCAGGATCATGTAGCTGATGCGTAATGAAGGCGCGATCACCGTTGAAAAGGAACCGATATATACAACACGCCCGCTGCTGTCAAGACTGTAAAGGGACGGAACAGGCCTTCCTGAAAGCCTTAGTTCGCTGTCATAATCATCCTCAAGAATATAGCCGTTGGTACTGTCTGCCCACCTGATAACCTCCATCCTCTTCTGAACAGGCATAACCAGCCCGGTGGGATACTGATGTGAAGGACTAATATAACAAACCGCCGCCCCCGATTCATAAAGGGATTTGATATCAATACCGTCCCTGCCGAGATTTACGGGATGCAGTTTATAGCCCCTCTTCAGAAAAACCGGCCGTACATCGACAAAACCCGGTTCTTCGAAAGCAACCTCCGGTTTTACAATACCTGCGGCGATATCACAGAAAATATGCAGAAGCGTCTGCACACCTGAACCGATAATTATCTGATCAGGGCTGCAGACAACCCCCCTTGCCTTGTATGTATAATCTGCCAGGGCTTTCCGCAGCTCTCTCTCGCCCTGCGGATCACCTTCAACAAGCAGCCACTCCTTCTGTTCTCTCATCACACGGTTATATATTTTTCTCCATTCACCGAAATTGAAGATTTCGGTATCAATAAAACTCCCCATTTCCTCAGGCTTTTCATCCTTGATCTCTTTTTTCACGGGCAGGTTGCCGGCATTTATAAGGGAAGGATCCAGGCCTGCAGCATAATAGCCTTTTTGGGGAATACTGCATATATATCCTTCCACCATCAGTTGGTTATAGGCGTTTTCGACGGTGGTGGAGCTTAAGCCAAGTTCCTTCGACACCTGGCGTATTGAAGGCAGCTTGCAGCCGGGCTCTATATTCCCTTTCTCTATTTCTCTCCGTATGCAGAAATACAGTCTTACATACTTGGGCATGTTCTTGTCCCGGTATTCATACCATGCAGACTCGAAAACCATAAAACTGTCCCTTTCAATTTTTATAAAACTGTCACTTTTTTAGTGGTCAGTTATATGCTATATTCTATCATAACAAGAAAGGAAGGCAATACGGAATTATACTTACGATACGGGAGCTGACTGATATGAATAAAGAAAACTTTCGGCTTAAAAAAATTGTATTGACCGGGTTAATGACAGCCCTTGTTTTTTTATCCACGAGTATAATCAAAATCCCCACTGTAAATGGTTATATCCATCCCGGTGATGGTTTTGTATTTATCTCTGCCCTTTTACTGGGTCCGTTTTACGGTGCTTTTGCATCGGGTGTAGGTTCAATGCTGTCCGATATACTCTCCCCGTATGCACAATGGGCATTACCCACCCTTATAATAAAATCACTGATGGCACTGGTTATGGGGCTTGCTGTAAGGCACAGGACAAAAAAGGAGATCATGGTCTCTGCAGCAACAACCGTTACCGTATGGGTTGCTTTCTTAGTTGTAATTAAAAGCGCGCTAACAGGAGCGGTAAATTTCTCGGCGGATTCTCTTGCATCAGCGCTCGGGGATTCTCCCGATAACATTATCAAAACGGCTTCGGATATCCAGCGTTATTTGACAGCAGCAATCATTGCCGTTATAATTATAATATTTGCTGTTATTATTTACCTGGCGAAAAAGCAGAATGTAAAGGGTATTGGCGCGGGAGGCGTTATCGGAATGCTCAGTTCTGGCGCATGCATGGTAACAGGTTATTACCTGGCAGAGTTCATCCTTTACGGAAACCCTGTATCACCTGTTTTCAGCGTGCCGATGAATTTATTGCAACTGCTTGCCGGCATTGCAATAACAACAGCAATTGCACCCGCTCTGCTGAAAGCAAATGAATACTTTTTCGGCATGGATAACCCGAAATGACCGGTTTGACAAAGGGTTTACCCGGTTAAGACAGGCCTGCATCGCAGACCGCTGTTGAAGCAGGAGAATTCAAATGGATAAAACATACAGGATCATTGATATACACACCCATATCTTCCCGGATAAAGTTGCTGAAAAAGCAGTTTTTAATATAGGCAGCTATTATAATATTAAAATGTCCGGCAGGGGAACGGTTGCCGATTTATTGGAAAAAGGCGGGAGAATCGGTGTTGAAAAGTTTGTGGTACATTCATCGGCAACTCATCCCGAACAGGTAAAGGCAATAAATGATTTTATTGCAGAAACGGTAAAAAAACACGACAATATCATTGGTTTCGGAACTCTCCACCCGGGTATGAAAAATATTGACGCGGAAGTTCAGAGAATTATTTCCTTAAATCTTAAGGGCATTAAACTGCATCCCGAATTTCAGAATTTCAGCATAGATGATCCGGAAATGATGCCCGTATACGCTTCCATCCAGGGGAAACTTCCGCTGCTTATCCATATGGGAGATGAGAAGCGCACCTCTTCAAGCCCTGAAAGGCTTTCAAAGGTTCTCAGGTTGTTCCCTTCACTCACCGTAATTGCCGCTCATTTCGGCGGTTACAGGATGTGGGACCATTCGTTAAGGTACCTGGCAGGAAAAAACGTATACATGGATACATCCAGCACCCTTGCTTTCCTCGAACCCGAAAGGGCTGTGAACATGATCAGGAAGCATGGTGCTGACAGGTTTCTGTTCGGAACGGACTATCCGATGTGGGATCATGAGGAAGAACTGAACAGGTTCCTTCACCTGGACCTGACCGATGAGGAAAAATGTGCAATTCTGTACTCGAATGCAGCAAGGCTTTTAAACATCTGAAAACAGAAACATAATGAATGAACCGTTCGCCGTGAAGAAGCCCCGTCTATAACAGACCTACAATAAGCGGTGCGGTGATAATGGACAATATTGTTGACAGCATTACTGCTTTTGATGCAAATATGGAATCCTTGTCAAACAGCTCTGCGAATATCGTGGTGGTTGCCGCCACCGGCATTGCAAGGGCGGTAACAATAACAGACGTCACTATTTCACGCACTCCAAGCAGGTACAGTATACCATAGGCAAGCAGCGGCATCAGAATAAGTCTTACCGCCGAAACATAGTATACCTTCACATCATTTACAAGGTTCCTTAATCTCGTTGTACTTATAAGGGCGCCGATTATCAGCATGGACAAAGGCATTGTCATATCACCGATATAACTCACCGCGCTTTTGACTACGTTTGGTACAGGGATACGCAGAACAAAAATGACAACTCCGGCATAAACAGCTATAACAGCAGGATTCAGCAGCGCTTTTTTCATCATTTTCAACGTTCCGCCGCTTTCCTTTGCATTGCCGTACATCGTATAACCGAAAGTCCAGACGAAAATATTAAAGGCAACAATATAAAAAGAGCCCAGAAACACTCCATCGGGGCCGTAAAGTGCCTTCATCATCGGGAGCCCGATAAAAGCAGCATTTGAAAAGACTGCTGAAAAACGCATTATCGGTTTGACTTTTTCACTGAATCCTCTGAAAAGTATAGATGACAGGAAAATGCTCAGAAAATAAAAACCTGTGGCAAGTAACAATACCATTAATCCATTTTTCAGCTTTTCGGCCGAATACTCAAAGAAAAAAGAGCCCAGCACAAGCATCGGGTTGGTTACATATAACAAAAGCTCCGAGAGCTTTTTTGAAGCGCCGTCCGCAATTATTCCCGTTTTTCCTGCAATAACCCCGACAATCATAATAATGAGCAGTATCAAAACCTGCCCGAACACAATTTCAAAGTTCATTATGCCTCTTGTCCCCCTTAAAGCTGATAATACCGAATATTATAGCACAGATAAAGAACGATGTTAATATCAAGGGGCGGCAACCGCCACCCCTTGTTTTTACTCTATTCGGGTCACATCATACCCTGCGTCTTCAATCGCTTCCTTTATCACGTCATCGCCAACCTCGCGGGCAAGTTCCAGTTCTGCAAACTTCCCTTCAAGGCTGACCCTTACATCCTTTACCCCGTCAATCACGATTAATGCATCCTTCACATGCCTGACACAGTTATTGCATGACATTCCCTCAATGTAAACCTTTTTTGCCATTCAAAACACCTCCGGATTTATTATCTGTTATTCATTAACAGGTTTAAACCTTTTAAGTCTCAGGGCATTTGTCAATACCGAAACCGAACTGAACGCCATTGCAGCTGCAGCTATCATCGGGTTTAACAGCGGGCCTCCGAAAAGATGCAGAAAACCTGCTGCAACTGGAATTCCGGCCGTATTATATGCAAAAGCCCAGAACAGGTTCTGCTTTATGTTTCTGATTGTCCTTTTGCTTAACTGTATTGCGGTTGGTACATCCATCAAATCACTTTTCATCAGGACAATATCTGCCGATTCCATGGCTACATCGGTACCCGAGCCTATCGCCATACCGATATCTGCCTGTGCCAGGGCAGGCGCATCGTTGATACCGTCGCCCACCATTGCCACCTTGAAGCCTTCCTGCTGCAGTTTCATAACCTCATTCGCCTTGTCCTGCGGGAGTACCTCTGCCAGGACCCTGTCAATTCCAACCTGCCTTGCAATCGCATCAGCGGTTCTTTTATTGTCGCCCGTAATCATTGCAACTTTTATACCCATTCTGTGCAGTACTTCAACAGCCTTTTTGCTGCTTTTCTTGATCACATCCGCAACGGCAACAACACCTGCTTCTTTGCCGTCTACAGCAACAAACATCGGGGTCTTCCCTTCCATGGCCAGCCTTTCTGATTCTGTCACCAGGGTTAATTCAATATTCCTGTCTTCCATCAGCTTTTTGTTTCCAATAAGCACTTCTTTTCCGCCAACAGCAACTTTAATCCCTTCACCCGGGATTGCTTCAAACTGCTCAGCCGGAAGCAGATCCATGTTTTTTTCCACGGCATGGCCTACAATGGCTTCGCCCAACGGGTGTTCCGACCCCTTTTCGGCAGATGCGGACAGCATAAGCAGTTCTTCCTTACTAATCCCGTCTGCAGTTATAATATCGGTAACTACCGGCCTGCCTTCGGTTATTGTACCCGTTTTATCAAACACGATCATGTTTATTTTATGTGCCGTTTCAAGGGCTTCACCGCTTTTAGTAAGCACACCGTATTCAGCGCCTTTGCCCGTTCCCACCATTATAGCCGTCGGTGTTGCAAGGCCAAGGGCGCACGGGCATGCAATGACAAGAACCGAAACCAGTATTGTAAGGGCAAAGGTTAAGGATTTCCCCGACACAAACCATGCTATTGCCGAAATAACGGCAATAAGCATAACCGCAGGAACGAAATACCCTGCAATTATGTCTGCGGTTTTCGCAATCGGTGCCTTTGACCCCTGCGCGTCTTCAACAATCTTGATAATATTCGCAAGAACCGTGTCCTTTCCTACCCGTTCTGCAACAAACTTAATCGTTCCGTTTTTGTTTATACTTGCACCAACGACTTTACTGCCCCTGTATTTCTCAACGGGAATGCTTTCACCGGTAAGCATCGATTCGTCCACCGAAGTTCTTCCTTCGATAACCTCACCGTCAACAGGTATTCTTTCACCCGGTTTTACAACAAGTATGTCTCCGACTTCAACCTCTTCAATCGGGATTTCCATCTCCTTGCCGTCCATGATCACGGTTGCTGTTTTCGGCGCAAGTCCCATCAGCTTTTTAATTGCCTCTGATGTTTTTCCTTTTGACACCGATTCAAGGTATTTGCCCAAAAGGATTAACGTTATTATTACACCAATGGATTCAAAATATAATTCATGGGCGTATTCCACCCCTCCATTCAAGATCCGGTAAACCGCATACAGGCCATAAACAAACGCAGCGCCCGTACCTATTGCGATCAGCGAATCCATGTTTGGTTCAAACCTTACAAGCCTTGAAAAACCTACAGTATAAAACTTATAGCCTGCAGCCATTGCAGGTATAACAAGGGCAAGCTGAATCAGGCTGAAATTCAGCGGATGAGTATCGGGATTCAAAAATTCGGGTACAGGCAAATGTATCATGTGACCCATCGCAATATAAAAAAGAGGTATCGTAAACACTGCGGAAAAAAGGAACCTTGTCCATAACGATTTCCTCTCTTTTTCCCTGAGATCCTTTTCACGATCGGTTTTCTCGCCCGTATCAGCTTCAAGGGGTTTATATCCCGCTTTTTCAATAGCATGCCTGATTTCCGACAGCCTTGTTTTTCCGGGCTCATATACAACCTTTGCCCTTTCGGCAGCGTAATTAACGCTTACCTCAATCGTACCCGGCAGCCTGCTTACAGCCCTTTCAACGGCTTTAGCACAGGATGCGCACGTCATTCCCATTACGGGTATAACGACCTCCCGTTTCTCTGCCGTGTCCTGAACGCCGTAACCTGCTTTTATCACAGCTTCGCATATATTCGAAACATCAGTTACAGACTCATCATATTTGACGGTTAATTTTTCAGTGGCAAGATTTACATTGGCCGATACAACGCCGTCAACCCTGCCCACATGCCTCTCCACCGCTTTAGCGCAGGATGCGCATGTCATTCCGGTAATTATCAATGTTTCCTCTCTCAAAGTATCACCCCGGTATTTTATATTTAACGAAAAATCTATATGCTTCATTACATATTGTGGCAAACCATGTCAAAATACTCAATACATAGATTACCCTTTTTTTATATTCCTGTACCATAATTTAAGCGTTTTTCGTACCGTTAACGGGCCGATTCTGTTATTTGCCGTATAATCGTCATTTGAGGAAATTGAAAACCTGATTGCTTCAAAAAAGCCGGCATTTGAGCTGCCGGCTTTTACATCGTATTCGGGTTATAATTTATTCAGTACAGTCAATTAATTTAACACCTTCACAGTTTTCAACTGTAAATGTCTTTCCCTCATGGCCGGTAATTTTAACGCTGCTGAAGGTTGCATCCTTTACGTAATTAAGGTATATGCCCCTTTTCCTCATGGGTTCAAGATCATCCATCATCGCAGGTGTGTCGGGCTTTGCATCTTCCGCCATGTGTATATAAACATTGTGGAAACTTATATCCTCTATCGGCATTTCGGGAAGGCCGTAAAAGAAACCTGCGCATACCCCTGCTTCCCTGGCTGTTACATTGCTTAAATGAATCCTTCTGAAAGCAGGTGTTCCTTCATTTACAGGATGCGGGTTTTTATCCTTTACAATATCGTCCTTGCCGCCCTTTCCGCAGAAATAATACAGATTCATAACCAGCGGGCACATTACCTTTTTCATTATGATATTGTTTACGCGGACGTCCTCAACAACACCGCCGCGGCCGCGCCTGCTCTTTATGCGGATTCCCCTGTCTGTTCCTTCAAACACGCAGTTTGAAATTGTAATGTTTCTCACGCTTCCACTCATTTCGCTGCCGATTACAACTCCGCCGTGACCGTCAAGCATTGTGCAGTTTGTTATTGATATATTCTCGCACGGAATCCTGTATTTACTGTATTCAACACCCGATTTTATCGCGATGCAGTCGTCACCGACGCTGATGTAGCAGTTTGATATGCGTACATTTCTGCATGAATCGGGGTTTATTCCGTCGGTATTGGGCGAATCAGCCGGGTTTTTTATTGTAATTCCGTCGATTGTCACATTGTTGCATCTTACCGGGTTTATTGTCCATGCCGGGGAGTTTGTAATTTTCACTCCCTCAATCAGCACCCTTTCACTTTCCTGGAAACATATAAACCTGGGTCTCGGGTACTTAAGTTTTCTCTCCTTGTGCAGCCTCCACCAGGGTTCACCCTGGCCGTCCAGTGTTCCATGCCCGGTTATTGAAACATTTTCAACATTCTCGCCGTAAATCAGCGGAGAATATACTTCCCCCTCTTCTCCTTCCCAGCGGGAATACACCAGCGGATAGTCGTCCGGGTTCTGGCTGAACAACAGAACGGCACCGGCATCGATATGGAGATTGGTATTGCTTTCAAGGTGAATAGCGCCGGTAAGGAATCTGCCGGCAGGTACGTAAACCGTGCCTCCTCCTGCTTCCCGGCATTTTCCTATTGCGGCTTTAAAGGCATCGGTGCACAGGGTTTTCCCGTCGGGAACCGCACCAAAATCACATATATTGAAAACTGTTGTATAACTCATACTCTCTCACTCCTAAGCATGTATTTTATTTTTCCATTTCCGCGCATGCAAGTATAAAGGCGCCTACTCCCTTAAAGTCGTTGGTAACCCTCGGTTCGCTGATATAATATTCATAAGAGCCGTCGCGGTATGGATTGTTTCCGAGACCGGCCACCTTGCATGTATCGGTTAAATTAAGAAGGCCGTTTTCATCTTCCTTTACAAAACGGCTGATAATGCCTTCATAACCCTTTTCGCAGTATTTTGAATATTCGTCGCCAAGTATGCCAAGGCGTATTCCCTTAGCAATTGCATAAACAAACATCGAAGAGCAGGATGATTCAAGGTAGTTTCCTTCCCTGCCAGGCATGTCAAGAACCTGCCACCACAGCCCGGTTTCCTGATCCTGTACCTTTATCACTGCATCGATTACGTTTCTGAAAATATCGCATATCTGGTTACGCTTTTCATGGTTTTCGGGAAAGTTATCCAGGACATCCACTATCGCCATGACGTACCAGCCTATTGCTCTTCCCCAGAAATGCGGCGAGCAGCCTGTTTTGTCGTCAGCCCATTTCATTCCCCTTGACTCGTCATAGCCGTGGTACAGCAGCCCGGTTTTCGGGTCCTTTGCTTTTTCATACATTAATACTATCTGGTGCGCAACATCATCAAATGCATCGGGTTCATGGAACAGTTTCGCGTATTCGCAGTAGAACGGCGAGCCCATATAAATCCCGTCCAGCCACATCTGGTGCGGATATATGAATTTATGCCAGAAACCGCCTTCCTTTGTCCTCGGGTGGCGTCTCAGCTGCTCACGGATCAATCTTGCCGCAAGATTGTATTTTTTCTGCCCTGTATTCCTGTAAAGCATCAGGATTGTTCTTCCGTTCTTTACATGGTCTATGTTATATTCGTGGGGCTGGTAGTAGCCTATATATCCGTTGGGATCCACGTATACATCCATATTGTCCTTAATGTAATCGAAGTATTTGTTGTCCCCGGTTTTCAGCCATATTTTTTCCATGCCTTCAAACACAACACCATAATCGTATGACCAGGAAAAAGGCAGCAGGCTGTTCCTTTTCATAACCGAGTCACACATTCTTACGCCGTAATTGTTATCATACTTTTCCATATCATCACCTCTGTTTTATTGTTAAATTTTATGTTAATACAATTACTGCTTCATTTACCTGCGTTATCCGGCCTTTTAAACATAACACTGTCGAAATCGGAAAAACCTGCGCTGTCCTCAGCCGGATTCATTGCAAATATTCCAAGTTTCGCACCTACCCATCTTCCTGCCGTTGCATTAAACTCATTCCCGATTTTTATAAAGTCTTTGCCATCCCGGCTGAAACTGAATGAGCACACGGCTTCTTCCCGGACATCAACCCTCAGTATCACTTTTCCCGATTCGGCGGCACGGGATTCAATTGTTTTTTCCTCGTACCCGTCATCGGCAGGGGCTCCGTGTGTGCATACAATCCTGTTTCCTTCCCCTGTTTTTTCAACGGCAAGGTACATGTATTCATCGCCAAGGATTACCAGGCCTGCCTTATCACCTGTTTTATCCGGTGAGAACTCCAATTCTGCAAAGGCCGTGAATTCAGGGGCCTGGAATAACTGGGTCAGTATGTTCGGAGCATAATACAGCAATCCTGTTTCATTTGAATTATTAAAAGCATAAAGGCGTATACAACTCTCTCTTTCATTCAGTGAATACCATTCATCCCGCGGATTTGCATTCCACTGCCACTGAAGCCCCAGTGTACTTTTGTCAAAATCGTCGGAGGTTTCAGGCACCTGTACAGGATAAACTGCGCCCACATCTGGTTTCCTGTATTCTTTCACAGGTTCGCCGATGCCGCAGTCATCAATGTCCACTCCCATCACAGGCCAGTCATCAACCCACCTCATCGGCTGCAGATGAACTATTCTTCCGTAGGCATACCTGTCCTGGAAATGTATGAACCAATGCTCGCCCGATTTTGTTTCAACCCATCCGCCCTGGTGTGGGCCGTTGATGTCTGTACTGCCCTGGTGCAGTACTATTCTGTCCTCGTACGGGCCATAGATATTCCCGGAACGCAGAACAGTCTGCCAGCCAGGCTTCACCCCGCCTGCAGGAGCAAAAATGTAGTAATAGCCATTTCTTTTATACATCTTAGGACCTTCAATCGTAGGATGGTTAAGGGTTCCGTCGAAAATATGCACCCCTTCATCAAGGATACGGGTACCGTCAGGGTCCATACGCGACAAATGCAGAATGCTTTTAAACCCAATCCTGCTCTTTGCGAAAGCGCTTACAAGATAGGCATTGCCATCGTCATCCCAGAAAGGACAGGGATCTATCCAGCCTTTTGTCTTTTTAACATGAACCAATGGCTCCCAGCCTTTATGCGGATCGGTTGACGTAGACATGAAAATTCCTTCGTCAGGAGTTGCAAAGAATACCCAGAACCTGTTGTTATGATATCGTATGCTCGGCGCCCATACTCCTTTTCCGTACCCGGGCCTGTCGTAATTCGGGAATGGAAGCCTGTCAACAACGTAACTTATAACCTTCCAGTTTATTAGGTCCTTGGAATGCAGTACAGGCAAACCAGGCATGAAGTTAAAACTTGACGCCACGAGGTAGAAATCGTCATCCACCCTTATTACATCGGGATCGGAATAATCGGCAAACAGAATGGGATTCCTGTAACAGCCGTTTTGAAGATCAGCCTGCCATACAGCTTTTGATAAACTCATCGTCGTTTTACCTGCTTTCCGCTAATATTTCTGAATCGACTGTGACACCGGTTGCAGGAGAACAGCAGGCAATGCTGCATGCTGCTTACCGGTCTTTTTCAAAGGAACAGGCTTTCAGCTACGCCCTTTCCAGCAGCTCCTGTATATATAGCCGGCTGTATTCCATTGTTTCGGGTGTTGAATCTTCTATCAGTATTTCAATACCCGGTTTTCGCTCTTTTACAAGTTTTATAAAGAACGGGTAATCCAGCATGCCCTTCCCTATCGGAACACCTTTTTTAACCCCGTTTTCAATTATAAAGTCTTTTGCGTGGATAATGAGAATCCTGTCTCCGAACAGCTCAAAGGCTTCACTGATCATTTCCCTCTGACTGCCCGCATTATTCGCGTCCAGTAAATTGACAGGGTCAAAAAGAACCTGGAGATTGTTCGAATCTATCTCGTCCAATACCTTTTTCATTATCTTCGGAGTTGATACTGTATGGGTTGTTACCCCTTCAATGCATACAATTACACCGAATTTTTCGGCTTCACGAACCAGTTCTGCCACGCTTTCAACAATCATTTTGAAAGCCTTCGGCGTGTTGTTTTCCGGAGTGTATGACCAGTCATGGTCCAGTGAACCGGTTTCGGTGGCAACAATACTGCAGCCGAAGTCCCTTGCAAACCTGATATGCTCCTTAAACCTGTCAAGCTGTTCTCTTCTTGCTTTTTCATCCGGATGTACCGGATTTATATAACAACCGAGAACCGAGATTAAAACATTTTCTTTATAAAATGCTTCCCTGATTTCCTTAGCCATACCGGGATTCAATTTTCCCAGGGAAAAGTCGTAATCTGTAATGGCTTTCTGAAGAGCCAAATGGGTACAGTCAAATCCTTTTTCGGAAATCTTCCTTGCCAGCTCTCTTACCGGCATTTTTCCAAGATCATGAGCACGAATGCCAATCATTCGTTCCACACCTGCCTTTACTTAAGCGCATGATAGTCCTTAATATAATACATACCATAATAACCTGAACAATTCAACGTTTAGCAAAAAGTTTAACGAATATATGAAAATCAAACCACATCCACGGTTAAAAATCCCTGCAACCGGATATACTTTCTTATGCCCGATAATTCATACTCCCGGGGTTTTTACGGCAATGAATTTTCAATACCTGAAACTGAACAGTTTAGGAGCCGTTTCAATACCGGTTAAGGAGGTTTTAAAATGAACAATATAAGCATGGATGTACAGGTAAGAAATACTGTCGGAAACGGAAGTGCGAACAGGCTGCGCAACAGCGGATACATTCCCGGCGTGGTATACGGCAAAGACATGGAAGCTACTCCGATACAGATTGAAAGCTCGGTTCTGTCACAATATCTGAGGCATTACGGCAAAAACACAATTTATAATATTACACTGAACAATGAGAACATACAGACCGTTATACAGGATATCCAGGTTGATCCTCTGAAAAATGAGTATGTGCACGTGGATTTGCACCGCGTCTCGCTGAATGAAGCACGCGAAGCACAGGTACCCATCAAAATCGTCGGAAAATCCAGGCAGGAACGCTCCGGATCGGTGTTCAGCCAGCAGCTCAACCACATAACAGTAAAAGGATTGCCGCAGGATATACCCGAATATATACAGGTAAATGTATCGGACATGAAAATCGGTGATTCTTTAAAAATCGGGGATTTATTGATACCTGGGAACCTTGAGGTTATAAATAATCCGAACGAAGTGGTAATATCGCTGACACCGGCCAAATCCGTCACCGATGATTTGAACCCGAAAGATGACACACCTGCTGATGCTGTGCCTGTTATCGGTGACGATGAAAGGGAAACCAACGCAACCTGAACCCTCCTCCATCAAAAGAATCAGGCTGTTGATGCATTCATCCCGATAAACAGAAAAAGGCTCATATTGAGCCTCCTTATTTTTATCAATATGGTTTTTGAAACTTCAGGGCAGGCAGAATTGCCTGCCCTTGCAACATTACAGCCTGCTGCATTCTTCAGGATAGTTTTCGCGGGCGGTATAATGTGTATGCAACAAATCATGAGCCTTATGGCTTCCGGGTTTCTCCAGGAACTCTTCGTAAATTTTCATCATTCTCGGGTTCTTGTGGGACTTGCGTACTGTCAATGCTTCGTCCTCGTTGTAGATTGCCTTTGCCCTTTCAGCCCTGATATCAATTGCATTTCTCACGCTTGCAGGCTGAATAGGCTGGCCTCCGCCGTTTACGCATCCGCCCGGGCAAGCCATTATTTCAATAAAGTGGTACTGTTCTTCGCCGTTGCGTACCTGTTCAAGCAATTTTCTGGCGTTACCGAGACCATGGGCAACTGCCGCACGTAAAGTCGGGCCTCCGGGCACCTGGACCTCTGTAACTTTTACGCCTTCTACGCCGCGTACGCTCTTATATTCAATATTGTCATTATCCTTACCTGTAAGAACGTCAACAACAGTTCTCAATGCAGCTTCCATAACACCGCCGGTGGCTCCGAAGATGACTCCGGCACCTGATGCTTCACCCATCGGATCATCAAAATTCTCATCAGGCAGGCTGTTAAAGTCTATTCCTGCTTCCTTAATCATACGGGCAAGTTCGCGGGTTGTTATTGAAACATCAACGTCAGGATATCCCGTTGAAGAAAGTTCCGGACGCTGAACTTCGAATTTTTTTGCTGTACAGGGCATTACTGACACAACAAATATTTTTGAAGGATCAATGCCCATTTTCTCAGCATAATAGGATTTTATAACAGCGCCAAACATATTCTGCGGCGACTTGCAGGTTGAAAGATTATCCAGCAAATCGGGATAATTATGCTCGCAGAACTTAATCCAGCCCGGACTGCAGGAGGTTATTAACGGGAGCTTGCCGCCGTTTTTAATTCTTTCAATCAGTTCGGTGCCTTCTTCCATGATGGTCAAGTCTGCTGCTGTATCGGTATCAAATACTTTGTCAAACCCAAGCCTTTTAAGTGCAGCCACCATCTTGCCGGTGCAGCGGGTTCCAATCGGAAGCCCGAATTCTTCGCCTATGGCCACACGCACTGCCGGAGCTGTCTGAACAACAACATGAAGCTCAGGGTTTGCTATTGCCTCCCAAACCTTGTCAGTGTCGTCTTTTTCACGAAGAGCCCCTACAGGACAAACATTTATACACTGTCCGCAGTTTACACACGGCGTATCTTTAAGCGCCATGTCAAACGGGGATGAAACAATTGTATCAAAACCTCTTTCATTGGTTTCTATTGCCGAAACTGTCTGTACATACTTACATACACTTACACATCTACGGCACAGTACACACTTGTTCGGATCCCTTACTATTGACGGTGACAAATCATCCAGAGGATAATGCTTGTTTTCACCATCAAAACGTATATCACCGACATTCAGGTCCTTGGCAAGTCTCTGCAGTTCGCAGTTTTCGCTGCGTACGCATGTCAGGCATTTCCTCTCGTGGTTTGAAAGGATTAATTCCAGGGTTACCCTTCTTGCTTCCCTGACCTTCGGTGAATTGGTTATAACCTTAAGGCCTTCTGAAACAGGATAAACACATGCTGCCTGAAGGCTTCTGGCACCCACATCCACAACGCACATACGGCATGCTCCGATTTCGTTAATATCTTTCAAAAAACAAAGTGTGGGTATATTTATTCCTACGGATTTTGCAGCTTCAAGAACGGTTGAACCTGCGGGCGCTTTTACTTCTATTCCGTCTATTGTTAATGTTACCATTTCACTCATTACCCCTCGCTCCTTTCCATCAAGCCATCTTTTTTACCGCACCGAACTTACATGCCTCGAGGCATGCACCGCACTTGATGCACTTCTCAGCGTCTATGCGGTAAGTCTTTTTAACCTCGCCGGATATTGCATTAACAGGACATTTTCTCGCACAAAGGCTGCAGCCCTTGCACTTGTCCTCATCTATGACATATCTTAACAGATCCTTACATACGCCGGCGGGGCATCTTTTTTCGTAAATATGGGCTTCATATTCGTCACGGAAATACCTGAGCGTACTCAGTATCGGGTTTGGAGCTGTCTGACCGAGACCGCACAGTGCCGATGAACAAATATTCCTTGCAAGCAGCTCAAGTTTTTCTATATCTCCGTCCTGTCCCTGGCCCTTTGTTATCCTGTCAAGGATTTCATACATTCTCTTTGTTCCTATACGGCATGGAGGACATTTACCACAGGATTCGTCAACGGTAAACTCGAGGAAGAACTTCGCAATATCCACCATACAGGTATCTTCATCCATAACGATGAATCCGCCCGAACCCATCATCGAACCAATTGCAAGCAAATTGTCGTAGTCAATCGGAGTATCCATAAGGCTTGCAGGTATACAACCGCCTGAAGGACCGCCTGTCTGAACTGCCTTGAACTTCTTGCCTCCGGGTATGCCTCCGCCTATATCATAAATCATCTCGCGTACTGTGGTTCCCATGGGTATTTCAACCAACCCTGTATTATTAATCTTGCCACCCATGGCAAACACTTTCGTTCCCTTACTCTTTTCAGTACCAATGCCTGTAAACCACTCTGGACCTTTAAGGATAATTACCGGAATATTGGCATAGGTTTCAACATTATTCAGTATTGTTGGTTTCTGCCATAACCCTTTGTTTGCAGGGAACGGAGGACGGGGTCTTGGTTCACCGCGTTTTCCCTCTATTGATGTCATTAACGCAGTTTCTTCACCACACACAAAAGCACCCGCTCCAAGACGCAGTTCTATATCAAAGGAGAAATCGGTTCCGAAAATATTCTTTCCAAGCAAACCGTATTCCCTGGCCTGTTTAATTGCTGTTTCCAAACGACTGACAGCTATCGGGTACTCGGCACGAACATAGATAAATCCCTGGTTTGCACCGATAGCATACCCTGCAATTGCCATTGCTTCCAAAACAGTATGAGGGTCTCCTTCGAGGATGCTTCTGTCCATAAATGCACCGGGGTCACCCTCGTCGGCATTACAGCATACATATTTCTGATCTCCCTTTGCCTTCGCAGCAAACTCCCACTTCAGGCCGGTAGGGAACCCTGCACCGCCTCTTCCGCGCAGGCCTGATTTCTTTATTGTATCAATAACCTGTTCAGGTGTCATTTCGGTCAGTACCTTACCCAGCGCACGGTAACCGTCTCTTGCAATATATTCTTCAATGTTTTCGGGATTTATAACACCACAGTTTCTAAGAGCAATACGAACCTGGTGTTTAAAGAATCCAACGTCTTCAAGAGCCTTGGATACGTCTTCAGCATCCTTGTCACCCAATAACAGCCTTTTTACGATTCGTCCCTTTACGAGATGTTCCTCAACAATTTCCCTGGCATCTTCAACTGTAACTCTTGAATAGGTTGCACCCTCGGGGTATATAACAACAATGGGCCCCTTTTCACACAGCCCGAAACATCCGGTGTGTATAACCTTTACCTCATTATCAATTTTATTTTCACGGATAAGTTTATTAAGTTCATCTATAATATCCATGCTTTTGGATGCTGTACATCCTGTTCCGCCACAAACCAGCACATGTGACCTGTATATCATTTTAGACCCTCCAATCTGAAATTACCTATGGAAATGGTAAAAAGCAGTTTTATTCAGCCTCACCAATTGTGTATTCCTTAACAGGACGACCGTTAATCAGGTGTTCCACAACTATCTTTCTTGCCTTTTCAGGATCAAGTTTTACATAGGTCGTTTTTACTCCATCCGGTGTTATAACGTCAGCGATGGGTTCCAGCCTGCATGCACCTATGCATCCGGTCATTGTTACATTAACATTTTGGACATTCCTCTTGTTAAGCTCTTCTACAAACGCATTCATAACAGGTCTTGCCCCTGCTGCAATACCACAGGTTGCCATTCCTACAACAACCCTTGTCTTGCCTGTATTATCACGAAGGTTTATTTCCTTTAACGCTCTTTCTCTAATAGCTTCCAACTCAGCCAGAGATTTCATTCAGAACACCTCCAAAAACATCTTTCATTCCTTCACGTATTTTTTGTTCAATCCAGTCAATAACTTCAAAATTACTTATCGAAACACCGTTCAAATACTCTTTTATACTCCCTGTATCCATTTCAAAAACCGCTTTATCGCTCTTAAATCTTATTTCATAATCTATCTCAGGATTTGAAAGTATCAAAGCCTTCAGTGTTTCGTCAATGTCCCCCAGCGGAATCCTGTCAATACTGTCTGTGACAAATCGTGCCTCCGTAGTTGTACCTTCTCCTTTGCGGGACTCTATTTCAAAACTTCCGCCGGTCATCTCGGCAGAGAGTTTCAGTAATGGAATTCCCATGCCTGCTTCCCTTGTTGTCCTGGTTGTGATAAAGGGGTCTGTCACTTTTTCCAGTATTTCCTTATCCATGCCGCATCCATTATCCGACAACCTGAATACAAGGAAACCATCTTCACAGGCTATTAAAATGCTGATTTTCGTTGCACCCGCTGTAATGGAATTCTGTGCTATATCCATCAAATGCAGCGATATGTCTTTCATCCCATATCACGATACTTTTGAATCAGCTTTGGAACATCACTTGGTACAAGCCTTCCGTATACCTCACCGTTTATCATTATAACCGGCGCCAGACCGCACGCTCCTATACAGCGGCAGGCTTCAAGCGAAAACATTCCGTCTTCGGTAACTCCGTCTCCTTTTAAGCCCAACTCTTTCTTAAACTCCTCATAGATTGCGCCCGCCCCTTTAACATAGCAGGCTGTGCCCAGGCATAACTGGATCTGGTACTTACCTTTAGGATAAAGGGAAAACTGGGTATAAAAAGTAACAACTCCGTATACTTCTGCAAGAGAAACTCCCAATCCTTCAGCAATGGCTTTCTGAACATGAATCGGCAAATAACCGTAAAGTTCCTGGGCTTCGTGAAGAACCGGAATCAGAGCTCCTTTCACACCCTTATACTTATCAATAATCCTTTCAAGTTCCTGCGCTTTTGTATCTACACAAGTGCTTGAGCATTTGCAGCTCATAATAAAACCCCCAGTCTGAGAATGATTGTATTCGGTTTGTTATAATATTAACAAGTTACTTTGTTAATATTATAACAAAACTGCTCACATAAATCAACTCAAAACAGGAAATTTTTTAAAACCTGAAAACCCTTGAATTATAAGACTTTGAAGAAAAACCAGCAAAATGGTTTTTAGTATTTTGTATACAAAATTTTTTCCGGTTTAATGAACTTTTTTGAAGTGACTTTCAGTACGATATCCTTTCCGGGTGTCATGCCTAAAATCCGGGTATTCGGTTCAGTTGGCGAGAAACCCCGGCCGGAATATAATATCCGGGGAGCTTTTCCGGGATAACAGAACATTACCGACAGGGTTAAAAAAGCCGTATTCCCTGGTGATACCCAGGGGAATACGGCTTTTTCAACTGAGTTTTTACTCTTTCCGGGATTCTTCCCTTTCTTTTAATGCTTCAACGAGTTTAGGCTGTGATACCCTTATGCCGTTTCTGTTTTCATCCTCAAGCTGTTTTCTTCGTACCATCATACCGGTGTATTCTCCGTTTTTGAATGCATAGTAATATACGCCTTCAGTGTCAGGTACCAGTTCAACAACAATCTCCTCTCCGGTCTTCAGGGTGTATTCTATCGTAACATCCGGGTTTTCAAGCGCAGGTTCAATGTCAAGGTTCAGTTTGTCCATTGTAATGCCTATTATACCCTGGTAGTATTTCTTGTATGTCCTTATATAGTCTTCATCCTCTTCTCCTGTGAGAAGCGTTCCGTTAAACTCATAAGTGCTCTTTTCGTCGTCTTCGGGATCAACATTCATCTTTAAAACGTCAACCCTTCCGTCTATTTTCACTATCACTTCGCTGACTTCATTTATGTTCTGCAGGTGCACAAATGAGCTTATCAGTTCTTCCACCGGCTTGTCAAGGAAAGTGAACAGGCTCGAGGAAACCGTGAAAACAACATTTTCATCATTCATCATTGCATAATATGATCTTCCGTCGGTATGCAGTTTCCCAAGGGACAGTTTGTAATCCTTTCCGTCCAGGGTGTATTCAAAGATATAAGGAGGTTTTTCAAGACCATATTTATTCAGGTCTTCGACATTTTCCTCGATATATTCGGATACTGTAATACCTGCAAGTGATTCGACTATTTTATAAATATTCTCGTACCTCGCTTCAGCTTCTATCGGGTAGGAAAGCAGCCATTTTACTCCCGTTTCATCTGTTACCGTATCAAGAACAAGATTCTGGTTTCTTGTAAATCTTAAAGCCGTAAAGTCCTGCGCTGTATATTCCTTGTCATAGATGTCCGTTTCCACAAGATCAAATTTTGTTTGAATGAACTTTTCGGCTTCATAGTCACCGATGGTATAAACAGTGGGATCCCCTTCCTTTTGTGCATAGTAGGATCCGCCTGTGGGAGTCTCATTTCCTACAAACAGGATATAGCGGGTACCGTCATTCATTATAAAGGTCAGCTTCACAGGATTATCCAACCCGTATACCGACAGATCCGAAGGATTCTCGTCAATAATCTTATACGCTTTCAGTGTGTTCGCATTCCAGGCAATACTGTCTATGGCGCTGGAGCGTACATTCATGTCTTCGGGCTGAACTGGTACCCAGACATTCCTGTCCACCATTTTTTTCTCTACAGTGCCATCAGCGTTCGTGGTCTCCTGTTCAACCTGGATGGTTGTATACCTGAAATGCAAAGTTTCACCCTTGTTTTCCATGATAATCTCTACGAGACTGTTCTTATCAAAGTTGAATATTTCTATCAACTCCCGGGCTGTGCCGGTGTCTCCCTCATCTTCCTTTTCGGGAAGATTAGTAACAACAAGGTATACCCCAACAAGCAGCACCAACACAACTGCAGGAATAATAAGTTTTTTGAAATTGCTCATAGATGTCTCCTCCTTAACCAGACAAATACTCCTGCTCCCATTATAATCAACGGAACAACGATAATAAGTCCGATAAAGAGTATTGTCAGGGTCTGCTGTGTGACATTCTGAATCCGCGGTATTGAGTATTTCTTAACAGGAATATAGATATCGGCTTCCTTCTCCTGCATCCAGTTAATGCTGTTTACAAGGAACTTCTTTCCGGTATCTGAAATACTCATTCCCCTGTCGGAAACAAAGGTTGAGTTTCCGATAACGACTGTCTTGCTTTTCCTTGTATATCCGGAGTTCTCAACTGCAACGGCAATGTTCAGCGGACCGGTATTGTCTTCTTCACCTTCAAACAAAGCCTTTCCTATTGCTTCTGAAGATGTGGTCAGCAATGGTGTTGAAGAAATCCATTCCTTTTCATTCTTCAGTATTTCAATACTTTGGGCATATACCAACGTCAGGTTGAATTTACTGGGTTCCAGTACCGAGTTAATTGAGTTGTTCTCAACTGTCGGCATGAAATAGTAAGGCTGTCCGTATGCAGCCCTGTTTGCAGCCATTTCAAAAATGACATCATATCCCAGGGCAATATTGTACCTTGACAGGAACTCTTCGAAATTGGTCAGCCGTACATTGGTTTCCGGGGGATCAAAAAGGAATACCGTGTTACCGCCGTTTTCCATGTATTGGTAGAGTTTGTCAAGCTCGGGAGTTGTCAGATCCCATTTCGGGCTCGCAAAGAGAACTATTGATGCATCTTCAGGAATTTGCTCAACAGATGCAAGGTTTATCTTCTTCACTTCATACCCGTTCAACTCCAGGCTGGATACCAGTTCGGAATACTCTTTTTCGAGGTCGCCTTCCCCATGCCCTTCGGTGTAATAAACAGCCGGAATATCATCCGAAGTAACATACCGGATTGCGCCGGTGAATGCGTATTCAGCATTTAATCCTGTAACCTGGGGTATATAGGATGAGTTGTAAGTTATATCAAAAATATCATAGGTTGACAAAACTTTTGAGCGTTTACTGCTTCTTACGACGAAATCATATTTTGAAACACCAAGCAGGCCTTCAGGATCAAGTTCGTTCTGTATATATGCAGGGTTCTTTTCAGGATCAACATATCTTACGTCAATCAGGCTGCTTTTTGTTTCATACTGCTTGATAAACTCAATTACCTGGCTGTACGATGAGTCAGACATCTTGCTTTCATCAAACAGGCCGATGATTTCAACTTTCTCATTCAACTCTTTCAATACTTCGTCTGTTTTTTCACTCAGGCTGTATAGCTTGTTGCTGGTCAGGTCTATTTTAAGGAATTCCCTTATCTGGGTTGCACCGACAATTGCGTTGAGTATTATTGCGGCTGCAATAACAATTACAGTCAACACAAAGGAATATGACCCGAAGCGCAGACTTCTTTTGTTAAAGACAGGCTTCCTGGGTGGTTTATCCTTCCTGGCCTTTTTATCTTCCTTTTCCTTCATTTCTTCAGCATCTTTCATATCATTAATATTTTCTGCTTCATTCATGTTTCCGGCGTCATTCGTGTTTTCCGCATCATTCAAGTTTTCCATGTCCCTTACGTCTTCCATATTTTTCACATCATCCATGTTGTTCATATCTTCAATACTGTTATTGTTCATATCTTTTATTTCCTTGTCTTTCATGTCAATCACCCCTGACTCCAGCGTCTTTTATCGATAACTCTTGTTGTTAGGAATAGAAATACTGCCGTAAAGCTGAGATAATAAACAACGGATGTCAGATCCAGTATACCAGAATTTAGATCCTTGTACCTTGACAACAAGGAGAACATATCAAGCACTTTTGCTGTAAAACCGCCGACGAATGATGCGATGGGGTCTATAATGTTTATAACCAGCAGGATGGCAAAACTGATTATTGCTGCCACTATCTGGTTTTCAGTCAGGGAAGATGCGAAAACTCCAATTGCTATATATGATGCCCCAACCAGCAGGAATCCGATATATCCTCCGATAAGCATCGGAATTTCAGGTTTCCCGCCGAGGATATATATAATTGCAAGATAAATAAAGGTGGATGCAAACATTACCAGGAATACGGTTAAGGAAGCAAGGAATTTCCCCAGTACAATCTGGTAAACATCCACCGGTGATGTAACCAGCAATACTTCAGTACCGTTTTTCCTGTCTTCTGTAAGAATACGCATGGTAAGAATTGGGCATACAAACGTAAGAATAAAAATTATACTTGAAAGAAGATTGTTCAGTTCGGCAGCCTGTGATGCTATTGTACCAAAAGTGAAATATATTGACGAAATCGCGAAAAAGATTCCAATCAGAATATAAGCAATAGGCTGGTAAAAATATGCCTGAACTTCACGTTTCCAAATGGCTAACATTTCAGTTTACCTCCTTCTCCTCGGTTGTCAACTGCAGGAATATTTCTTCAAGGGACAGGCCCAAAGATCTCAGTTCAAGAATCGGGTAACCTGCCTGGGCTAACTTGTGGAAAATAGGCTTTCTGACATCTATATCCTTGTAAGCCTCAATAATATAACCAAACTCATCATTCTTGCCTGTATTCTGAACTTCAAGATACTTAACGCCGTAAACCTGCTGGATCAGTTCCTTTACCTTCTTTTCCGGACCGGCAATTGTCATCTTGAATTTTGTGAAATCTGCAAGATTCTTTGACAGGTTTTCGGGGGTATCAACTGCTACTATCCTGCCCTTGTTTATAATAACAACCCTCTCGCATACTGCGCTGACTTCAGGCAGAATATGCGAACTTAATATGATTGTGTGATTTTTCCCGAGGGCCTTGATGAGCTTGCGGATTTCTATAATCTGCTTGGGATCAAGTCCCACTGTAGGTTCGTCGAGGATAAGAACCTCAGGAGCACCGACAAGAGCCTGAGCCAGGCCGACTCTCTGCCTGTATCCCTTGGAAAGGTTTCTGATTAACCGGTGCTGTACATGGGTTATCTTGACCAGTTCCATTATATCGTTCTTCTGGCTTTTCCATACTTTTTTGTCCACATCCTTAAGCTGGGCACAAAAGTTCAGGAAATCCGATACTGTCATATCCAGATATAACGGCGGCAGTTCGGGCAAATACCCTATCCTTTTTTTCACTTCCCCGGGATTGTCCATTATGTCATACCCGTCAACGGTTACGGTACCTGACGTCGAGGGCATATACCCGGTAATAATGTTCATTGTAGTGGTTTTACCCGCCCCGTTCGGCCCTAAAAAGCCGAGGATTTCTCCTTTGTTGACAGTAAAACTTACATCTTCTATGGCTTTTATTTCGCCATAATGCTTTGTAAGGTTTTGAATCTCTATCATAGTGCTCCTCCAATCTTTCAAAGATTTACTGCGGTGATACATTATTGCTGGTTATAGCACTGTACAACCTATTTAATTATGCAGTATTCATTTGAACAAAATATGAACAAATTGTAAAAATGCAAAAGGCAATAAAGGAAGCATCTGCTTCCTTTCATGCGCCCAGTATACTGAATCCCGAATCCACGTAAATAATCTGTCCGGTTATACCGGCTGTATAATCGCTTAACAGGCATGCAACAGTGTCCCCGATATCTTTCTGCGTCACATTCCTTCTGAGCGGTGCCCTTTGTTGCACAATATCCAGAATGCTTCCGAAATTCTGAATTCCCATTGCTGACAATGTTTTTACGGGACCTGCGGAAACTGCATTAACCCGTATGTTCTGCATACCCAGATCATCGGCAAGGTATCTTACAGACGACTCTAAGGCCGCCTTTGCCACTCCCATTACATTATATCCCTGGACAACCCGGTTTGAACCCTGGTATGTCAGTGTAACAATGCTTCCGCCGTCTTTCATCAGGTCCTTTGCATACCTTGATACCGCAATCAATGAGTATGCGCTTATATTCATCGCATGCAGGAAACCATCCCTGGACGTGTTTATAAAGGAATCTCTCAAATCCTCCGTCCTGGCATGAGCCACAGCATGCACCAGGCCATGAACAATGCCGAAATCCTTTTCCACTTTGTCAAAAAGCTCCTGTATCTGTTCGTCGGATGAAACATCACAGGGATAGAGCCTTACCCGTTGCTCATATTCCCCCTGTACAAGTTTCTCTATCGATTCTTTTTCCCTTTCGCCAAGATAGGTGAGAATGATGCCTGCGTTCTGCTCAAGACATGCCTTGGCTGTTCCCCATGCTATGCTCCACTTGTTCCGCACTCCCATGATTATAATGTTTTTATTTGTCAACATACTGCGTCTTCAACTCCTGTTCCATAATTTTAAACTGCTCCCTGAAAAGACAGGTAAATTTTCGCAACGCTAATTATATAATATATTAACCGGTTTTCGTCCTCTCAGTCAAACCCGGGCAAATTGCAGTAAAACAGGGCATGTTACCGGCACAAAACAGAAAAATACGGAAATATTTCCTTCCCTTTATGTGCCGTAATCAGGCTGTATGAAAGTTTAAAGGTCTTTCTGCCCGAAAGGTTGTTTTTTCAGAAAATTGACAAATATACCCATGCATTTTATTATATTAACAGTAACATACATTTACCGTCAAGATTTTACATAAGGAGGTATAAAGGGGGGAATACAAAAGATGTCGGAGTTAAAAAAGGTACGAAAGGAACTCCACGAGGTCATTGAAACCGGTTCCAGGAAGCAGATCGTGGAAGTCAGCCAGGAACTGGATAAAATAATACTCAGGCATATGTACAGCCAGATAGGCAAGAAGCATTTATGAATTCAAAAAAGGACTAAGTTTCCATGAAATAAAAGTGCGAATCACAATTCGCACTTTTATTATATTCAGAATTTGGATATAAATCTGCCTGTACGCTTAATTGCTTCAATAAGTTTCTCGGTTGATGTGGCGTATGTCGCTCTTACAAAACCTTCTCCGCATTCACCGAAAGCCGAGCCCGGAACCATTAAAACCTTTTCCTCGATAAGCAGCCGTTCACAGAATTCGTCGGAAGAAAGCCCGGTTTTACTGATATCAGGGAATACATAGAAAGCTCCAAGCGGCTCAAAGCAGTCAAGGCCGATTTTTCTGAATCCGTCCACAACCAGCCGTCTTCTCCGGTTATACTCATTAACCATCGCAGCCACTTCTTCGTCGCCGTTTCTTAAGGCTTCAATTGCTGCATACTGGGCTGTTGTCGGTGCGCACATAATGGCATACTGGTGTATTTTTTTCATTTGCTCAATAATATACCTGTTTCCGCAGGCATATCCAATTCTCCAGCCGGTCATCGCATAAGCCTTTGACAGGCCGTTCACTACAATGGTCCTGTCCTTCATTTCTTCAAAATTGGCAATTGATACATGTCTGCCCGAGTAAGTCAGCTCTGCATAGAGTTCATCGGAAATCACCATTATTTCCTTGTCTTTCAGGAAATCAACGATCTCAATGTAATCCTCATATTCCATTATTGCCCCGGTTGGGTTGTTCGGATAGGCAATAATGAGGATCTTGGTTTTGTCGGTAACCACTTTTTCCAGGTCGGCGCGTTTTAAGCGGAACTGGTTTTCAGCCTTAAGCCTGAGGGGTACCGGTACAGCGCCTGCAAACAGCGTACATCCCTTATATGCAACAAATGACGGTTCGGGTATAATAACCTCATCACCAGGCGAAACCAATGTCCTTATCGCCACATCAATGGCTTCGCTTCCACCTACGGTGACAAGCACTTCAGCAGCAGGTTCATACTGCAGGTTAAAGCGTCTTTTCATATAGTTGCATATCTCCTGCCTGAGTTCAATGAACCCTGCATTTGACGAATAGTTTGTGTAACCCTTTTCAAGGGAATAAACACCCGCTTCACGGATGGAATAGGGCGTAACAAAATCAGGCTCTCCTATTCCCAGGGAAATAGCGTCCTTCATTTCATTGATAAGATCGAAATACTTTCTTATGCCTGACGGAGGAACAGATGCTATATGAGGGGCTATCATGTTCTGCACATTCATAAAACCACAGCCTCTCTGTTGTCTTTACGCTTTTGATTAAATATAACGCCCTTATCCTTGTATTTTTTCAGGACAAAATGGGTGGATGTGCTGAGAACCGAATCTATGGTTGCAAGTTTTTCAGCCACGAACAGGGCTACATCCTTCATGGATTTCCCTTCAACAACCACAAAAAGGTCGTAGCTTCCCGACATTAAACTGCACGATTTAACCTGGGAAAACTGGTAAATCCTTTCGGCTACATCGTCAAACCCTCTGTCCCGCTGCGGCGTCACTTTAACCTCGATGTATGCCGAAACTGTGTCATTATCGGTTTTTTCCCAGTCGATCAGGGCAGGATAACCCAATATAATGTTCTTGTCCTCCATCTCTTCAATGGCCCTGGCAACTTCCTCCTCTTTTCTGCCAAGCATCACGGCTATCTGCTCATTGGTCAGCCGGCTGTTCTGCGAAAGAATCTGTAGAATTTCCCTGTCCATAAATAACCTCCATATAATCAATTATCCGGCACAATCCTCTTCCATGTTCACATGTTCATGTTCATCCCGGGTTTCATCCTGATACCCGTCCTCGTTATTATATTCATCCTGTTCAGGTTTATAATACTTTTCACGCTCTTCAATGTTTGTAATCATTTCGTCTACCTGGTTTTCATACCTTGAAAGGATCTCTGCAATATTGCTTTTCAGCTGTTTCAAATCAAGTTTTATGTCTACTATTTTTTCTTTTTCGGATTCAAGCAGCTGGTCAAGCCTCATTTTTTCTTTCAGGGCATAATCCTTCGCATCCTGCAGTATTGCTTCGGCTTTTTCCTGCGCCTGCAGCAGCGCACCCGCTATCTTTTCCTTGTCTTTCATCAGCGACTCCGCGTCTCTGGACAATTGTTCATATTTTGCCCTTAATTCATTTAGTTCATTTTTAAGCTGGGAATTCTCCTCTTCCCTTTCCTTAAGCCTCTGATCAAACTCCCTGATTACATGTTCCAGGTAAGCATTGACATCAGCCCTTTTGAACCCGAACATCGATGTTCTGAACTTCTTTGCACTTGAACCTGCCACACCAATACCCCCTTCCGGCATAATACCTGACCATCAGTACACCGGTCATTTCAATTAACAGGTATTACCGCAAACAGTCCTGTTCCCGGTAATAATAATGTGGAATAAATAACCTTATTTAAATTGTTTTTAGTATAATGCAAAAGCAGTCAATTTTCAATATGATTCTTTCATGCGCCGTTTATTTAGCAGTTTTTTACGAATACTAAAGAATAACTATGTAAGCACAATACAATCCGTTCATTTTTAAGGAAAGGGTGAAATTGCTTATGCAAATAATTGGGAAAATAAAAGTAACGACCGAATTACCTGAAGAAATCTCAAAACTTAAGGATTTGGCCTATAACCTGTGGTGGACCTGGAATCATGATGCAGCTGAACTGTTTCGCGGGATCGATCCCGATTTGTGGAGGAAAACAAACAAGAATCCCGTTCATTTTCTCCAGGTGGTAAAGCAGAATAAACTGGCAGAAAAAATATCGGACCGGTCGTTCATGGAGAGATACACCGATGTAATAAACAGGTTTGAAGGATATATGACACGGAAGGACACCTGGTTTGCCCGGAATTATCCTGACAAATTATCGGAAAATATTGTATATTTTTCTGCCGAATACGGACTGCATGAGATACTTCCGATATATTCGGGAGGTCTTGGCGTACTGTCGGGGGACCACTGCAAAACCGCCAGTGATCTCGGACTTCCTTTTACTGCGGTAGGCCTTTTGTATAAACAGGGCTATTCCAACCAGCGAATTAACCGTGACGGCTGGCAGGAAACCAGTTTCACCGATATCAACCTGTCCCGCCTTCCGGTACAGCCTGTTTTGACACAGGACGGCAACCCGCTGTTAATCCGGGTTGAAATCCTTGGCAGGATTGTTTATGCGAGAATATGGAGAATTGCAGTCGGGCGGATAAATCTGTATGCAATGGACACCGACATACCGGAAAACAACCAGTATGACAGGGCTATAACCTACAGGCTGTATGGCGGAGACAGAGAAACACGGATACAGCAGGAAATCCTTTTGGGCATCGGCGGAATAAGGCTCTTGGATGCACTGAACATAAAAGGAACGGTTTATCACATGAATGAGGGCCATTCCGCATTCATAGGCCTCGAGCTATGCAGGAAACTTATTGCCGAATCCGGCCTCTCCTTTGATAAAGCGAGGGAAATGGTATCGTCCTCGTCGGTATTCACTACACATACGCCTGTACCGGCAGGAAATGACGTATTTCCCCTTGATATGATGGACAGGTATTTCGGCGGTTATTACAGCCAGTTACACCTGAGCCGCGATGAATTCATAGCTCTTGGTTTAAAACCCGGGGACCCGTATAACTTTAATATGACAGTTTTAGCACTGAACATGTCGGGAAGGAGAAACGGAGTAAGTGAGCTTCACGGAGCTGTTTCAAGGAATATATACAGCAGCCTGTGGCCAGGCATTCCCGAGGATGAAATACCCATTCTTCACGTAACAAACGGAATTCATACAATGACGTGGTTATCGCCCGAGTTTGAACAGCTCTATAACAAATACCTGCCCGAAAACTGGCAGGACAGGATTTATGACGCTGAAACCTGGAAAGCGGTGGACAGAATCCCTGACAGCGAAATATGGGATATACACTGCAGGCTGAAAAGGAAGATGATAGACCATGTCAGAATGCTGCTTAAAAACCAGTTAAGGCTAAACGGCGTGCCTGCTTCGGAAGCTGACGAGTATGTGTCGCTAATGGATGCAAATGCTTTCACTATCGGGTTTGCAAGACGTTTTGCGACGTATAAGAGGGCGGCCCTGTTGTTCAGAAATATGGCAAGAATAGAAAGAATACTTAACAACAGTGAAATGCCCGTACAGGTTATCTTTGCCGGGAAGGCTCATTCTGCAGACAGGCCGGCCCATGAGGTGATAAAGCATATCCATGATATTGCAAGACGCGAAGGTTTCAGGGGTAAAATCTTTCTTATCGAAAATTATAACATGGCCTTGGCAAGGCACCTGGTACAGGGAGTGGATCTATGGCTTAACAATCCGAGGCGCCCTCTTGAGGCAAGCGGTACAAGCGGGCAGAAAGCGGGCATTAACGGAGTGCCGAACTGCAGCATCCTGGACGGCTGGTGGTGTGAAGGCTATAACGGCAAAAACGGCTGGGTTATAGGCGACGGCACACCCCATGACAGCGAGGAGCAGCAGGACGACGCGGACAGCAAGTCGCTGCACTGCCTTCTTGAAAATGAAATAATCCCGCTCTATTTCAACAGGGATGTAAACGGTGTTCCGACCGAATGGGTGAAAATAATGAAAGAGTCGATAAAATCGGTAACCCCCATGTTCAGTACCCACCGCATGCTGCTTGATTATACGCGTGATTTTTATGACCCATGCATTGACAGGGTAAGAAGAATAAAGCAATCAGGTTTTGAACCGTTAAGAATCCTGTCATCCTTTAAACAGAATATCCGGAGTTCTTGGCCTGATGTAAGGATCATCGCAGACTCAAACCAGTATTCACTGCCTGAACACAGTGTAAAGTCCGGAGAAAGCATTATGCTGAATGCAAGGGTATACCTGGGAAGCCTGTCACCTGATGATGCTGCCGTTGAAGTATATTACGGCCCGGTGGTAAACAATCAGATCCGCCATGGTGAAACAGCTGAAATGAGTGTCGTAAAGCAGGCCGATTCCTCTTCCTTCTATTATTCGGTTAACCTCAGCATTGCCGAAGGAGGGGAATATGGTTATACATTCCGCGTAATTCCGAAACACAAAGAACTTTTCAACAAGCATGACATCCCGTTTATCAAATGGGCAAATACATGATCATAATGAAAAAACTTCAGGGACGGATTCTTCCCGTCCCTGGCTTTTTCTTATGCCTATTCCTGTATTTCTGACTTAAGATTAAGTTTTTCAATGGCTTCTTCCCGAATCCTGTACTTAAGGATTTTTCCTGCGGCGTTCATCGGGAACTCCTTTACAAACATGATATACCGCGGTGTTTTATGCTTTGCAATATTGGACCGGATATAACATTTCAGCTCATCCTCGGTGAGGTTTTCCCCGTCCTTCAGGATTACGCAGGCCAGTATTTCCTCGCCGTACTGCTTGTCGGGCACGCCTACGACCTGAACGTCCTTTACTTTCGGATGGGTATAGATAAACTCTTCTATCTCCTTCGGGTAGATGTTTTCCCCGCCGCGGATAATCATATCCTTGATTCGCCCTGTAATCCTGTAATTGCCGTTCGAATCCCTGCGTGCAAGATCGCCCGTATGGAGCCATCCGTCTTCATCTATAACCGCAGCGGTTGCCTCGGGCATTTTATAATAGCCCTTCATGACATTGTAACCCCTGACAACAAACTCGCCGTCAACATTGTCGGGCAAATCCTCGCCGGTTTTCGGATCAACTATCTTGCATTCAATCCCCGGCAGCGGCCTTCCAACAGTATTTACCCGTACTTCAAGCGGATCATCCGCCCGGCTTTGCGTACAGCCCGGTGATGCCTCGGTCTGGCCGTACACAATGGTTATTTCCTTCATATTCATCCTGTCCACGACATCCTGCATAACTTTCACAGGGCATGGGCTTCCCGCCATTATTCCGGTTCTCATATGCGAAAAATCGGTTTTTTCAAAATCCTCATGCATCAGCATCGCAATGAACATTGTCGGAACACCGTTGCAAACGGTGATCTTCTCCCTGTTTATGCAGTCAAGGGCCCTTTTGGGCGAGAAATAAGTCAAAGGACACATCGTTGTGCCATGGGTGACCGAAGCCGTCATTGAAAGAACCATCCCGAAGCAGTGGAACATGGGCACCTGTATAAGCATACGGTCGGCTGTTGATAAATCCATGCAGTCGCCTATTGTCTTGCCGTTATTTACAACATTATAATGGGTGAGCATTACCCCCTTCGGAAAACCGGTTGTACCCGAGGTGTACTGCATATTGCACACATCATGCCTGTCAACCGAAGCAGCCCTCCGGTACACTTCCTCAACAGGCACGCTATCGGCAAGTTCCAGTGCCTCTTCCCAGGTTAAGCAGCCCTCCGTTTTAGTACCGACGGTTATAATGTTTCTCAGGAACGGCAGCCTTCTTGCATGAAGCGGCTTGCCCGGCTCGGTATCCTTCAGCTCGGGGCAGAGTTCCTTTATTATTTCAACATAATTTGAGTCCTTGTATCCTTCTGTCATGACAAGGGTATGCGTATCGGACTGGCGAAGCAGGTATTCTATCTCATGTTTCTTATACGCAGTATTGACGGTTACCAGGACCGCGCCTATCTTTGTCGTCGCCCAGAATGTGATAAACCATTGGGGAACGTTTGTTGCCCAGATTGCAACATGGTCCCGCGGTTTCACGCCCAATGCTATAAGCGAACGCGCAAACCTGTCCACGTCGTCCCTGAACTCCGCGTAGGTTCTTGTATAATCCAGTTCTGTGTAACGAAAAGCATACTGATCGGGGAATTCCTCAACAACCCTGTCAAGCAGCTGCGGGAACGTTAAATCTATAAGTGTATCTTTCTGGAATATGTACCTTCCCGTTTTTGTCTTGTTATAGAACAGCCCGCCGCTTATTTTCTTAGACTTGATATATTTCCTCATGTAGTTTTCAAACTGGGGGAAAACAATCCCGGCATCACTTAAATCCGCTGCCCATCTCTTAACCCATTCAAGGGTGATATATCCCTCGTAGTTAATGGAGTTTAACGCCATCATCGCATCGTGAATGGGCAGATCTCCCTCTCCCATCATCCTGTAGTGTATTTTCCCATTTTCGGCCACAGAGTCCTTAATATGTACATAGCGTATATAGGCACCCAGGTTTTTCACTGTTTCCCCGGGGCTTTCGTTTGCAAACCGGTATGGATGGTGAATGTCCCATAATGCAGCAACATGGTCGCTGGCCGCGTGGTTCAGAAGATTGCAAAGCCGTGAAGTATCGGCATACACTCCGTTCGTCTCTATCAACAGCGTGACATTGTGCTTTTCTGCAACAGGAATTAGCCGCCCCAGTACCTTCAATATGACGTCATCGTCCACTTCACCTTCTGGTTCGGGATTGCGGTCTGCCAGTATCCTGACAAACGGTGTGCCAAGTTTTCCTGCAAGTATTATGTACTGTGTAATTTCAGCTACATTCTCCTCTTCCTTCTCAGGGTATTTAAGGCAGCAGCCCGAGGACAGGCAGGGAATTTCAAGGTTAAGGGATTTGAGTTTTTCAACGGTTTTCGGCAGCTGTTCATCGGTAAAGGGTTTGGCTTTTACTGCAAAAATGTCATCTCCGAGTCCTCGTATTTCAATACCGTCAAACCCAAGATCCTTAGCCATGGAATATATCTCCGCCCAGCTGAAATTCGGGCAGCCTAAGGTAGAGAAAGCTAACTTCATATTGAACCTCCAAATTCATTTTTTACTGTTATATCATTTCATATCCTGAAAACATACAGCAAAAAAGCCTTCATCTCAAGCTATCAGCAAGAGACGAAAGCTTAACTTCCGCGGTACCACTCTTATTGGCAAGCAACGAGCTTACCCACCTCATTCGCATAATGCCTTTTCTGATAACGGTGACAAACCGTCCTGGCTTACTTGTCAGCGGTAAAAGGATGTTCAGCCAGGAAACTCGGGGGCGAGCTATTACTGCATCATGCGCTGTTTTCCACCTTACAACAGCTCTCTGAAGCATGAAAAAGCAGCTTTTCTCCCCGTCATCGCTTTTGCAGTATTTTTTTCAGATTACCAGAAAATATATGAATTGTCAATTGAGATTATCAGCATCGGCTTCCATCCTGACATGCTCAATTCCGGCTTCGATGAAGACACCGCTCGTTACCGAGAAGCCTAATTTCTCATAAAAGCCCGACGCCCTGACCTGGGCATCAAGGACAAACTTCCTGGCTCCTTTATCCTTAGCTATGCTGATAAGTTTCTCGCATATCAGTTTTCCGGTACCCTTCTTTCTCTCCTTCGGCAAAACCGCAACACGGCCGATTCTTGCATAACCGTCCTCGAAAAACACCCTCCCGCAGCCTACAGGCTCACCGTCCCGCAAGGCAATTACATGATCCGCGATATCGTCAAATTCGTCAATTTCTATCTGTTCAGGAACATTCTGTTCCCTTACAAATACCTCAATCCGTATTTTAAAGGCCTGTTCCAGTTCAGTTTTGTTTTCCACCAATTTAACAGTCAGCATAAAACATCTCCCTATCCGTTCAGAAATTCAAGTTCAGCATATACAGATAATTATAATACGGTATCGGGCTGAATCAATACCACCCTTGCAGGAGCGCCGTCGGATCCTTTTATGAGCATCGGCATGCAGATATACTCATATTTTCCGGCTGTTACACCTTTAAGGCATAAGCCCTCCACAATCAACACTTCCCTGCTTAACAAGGTCTTGTGGACAGTAAAGCCGCGCGAGTCATACCTTTCAACAGATAACGTGTCAATTCCGACCACCCTGACACCTGTTTCGGTCAAAAACTCAGCCGCATCGGGTTCGAGGTCGGGGTAATCGGTATCAAAGGACCCTGTTAACGGGATATTGCTGTACAGTGTCTTGAAGAAGACTGCTTTGCAGTCATCTGCCAGGATATCTGAAATCAACCTGCGGGTAATGCGCCTTTCATTCCCGGTATCAATTACAGTCACCGTCCCGGTTATCAAATTAATGTCCAGCTGATCAATGCTTTTACCGCCGTCAATAAAATGCAGCGGGGCATCCACATGGGTACCTGTATGAACACCTATGCTGATCCTTGACGTATTCGCTACATCCTCGCCGTTAATACTACCCGTCCTTTCAATCAAAACTCCCCCATCGCCCGGCCATACGGTCATGTTTTCGAATACCGGTCGGGTTATATCGATAATTCTCATAATACCACTCCAGGATCTGCATCAAAATTATATCAACTTAAAGTATATCACCTTTTAATATACCAGGCATATTCAATTTACTTTTCGGCTATTATGGAAATTTGATACCCAATGACATAATTTTTTTGAACCAACCACATAATTCAGCATAGGATAATAGTAAGTATAAGGCAGGTGATTGTTATGCCGCTTTCAGCGCGTGAAATGTTTGCACGCATGATACGGTGCGAAGCCGAAGGCGAAGGGGACAGCGGAATGAAGTCAGTAGCCACCGTCATTATGAACAGGGTCCATGTTCCATACGGTGAATATATGCGGGTTTGCCAGGGTGATTTGAGAAAGGTTCTGCTGCAGCCGTACCAGTTTACCTGTGCCATGGAAACAGTGTATGGCCAGTATAATCCGCAGAACATTTACAACATTCCCGCAAGACAGGAGGATTATGAAGTAGCTGACTGGGCCCTTTCGGGGAACAAGCACCGGGGGGTCGGCGAATGCCTGTGGTACTATAATCCCTTTGCAGATAGTTGCAGTACATACTTCCCTGCAACAAGAACAGGCGTATATTTCAACCGTATCGCGCAGCACTGCTTCTATTCGCCCACTCCAAGTTATGCTGAAACTTAATGAATAACATATATTGATTATTTTGGAGGTATAATTATGAACGAGGAAAATGCAGCCAATATCAACAGACCGGTGAGCCCTTCAGCCGGTGATAAAGAGTTTAGGCAGCCACAACAGAAAAAGGAGCAGGATATGTTTCAGCCTGCAATGCAGCAGAGAGGTTTTTACCAGCCCTATACACCCCAGGAAGGTATGCTTCAGCAGACAACACCGCAGCCAGGCATTTTTCAGCCACAGCAAACGCAGCAGATGATGCCTCAGAACGGGATGCAGCAGAGAACAAGCATCATGGCGAGCGGACGCGGTGTACGAGACAGCGTGCTGAGTGACATTAATTTCACGCAGGGCTTTTTAAAAACCCAGATTGGCAGGCATGTAAAAGTGGAGTTCCTGATCGGCATGAATATGTTTGTCGACCGTGAAGGAACCCTGGTTATGGTAGGAACAGACTACATAATAATCCAGGAAACCGAGACCGACGACTATCTGCTCTGTGACATATACTCCATAAAGTTTATAAGGTTCTATTACTGATGGTATTTCCGGTTCTTTCATTGCATTACAATATGTAATGCAATTTTTTTATCTATTCGCTGCCATTGCAAATAACAGGGGTGGATGAAAAACCGTTCCCAAGCCTGCTGACGCCCATATCCAGGAATTTGCGTGCCTGCTCAGCGTTACGTATACCGCCCGAAGCTTTAACCAGGATCCTTCCCCCGGCGGCCTTAAGCATTGCCTGTACGGTTTTTTCGGTTGCGCCTTCCCCGTAAAACCCGGTGGAGCTTTTTACAAAGTCCGCACCGGCATTTATTGCACACTCCGTTGCTTTCATTATCTCATCTTCGGTAAGCTGTGATGTTTCAAGGATTACCTTAAGCAGCACCTTGGCCGGCCTTGTAACCCCGGATACGGCTTTGATATCCCGTTCAACCTCGTCCCACATTTTAGAACGGATATAGCCGTAATTCACCACCATATCGATTTCATCCACGCCTTTTTGTATATAGAGTTCTGCTTCCATTCTCTTTATTTCAGGCGGGACGGTGCCATGCGGAAAGGCCAGAACGCAGGATACCCCTGTTTCAGTCCCTTTACACATTTCCACCGCCATATCAATATCACAGGGCCTTACACAAACGGTTTTCACTTTATAATCTATTCCAAGCCTTAATGCATCACGAACTTCATCACGGGTCATCTCGGGCTTAAGCACAGCATGATCAATATACCTGTTAAACTCGTATTTTTTCAACAAACCGCACTCCTTCATCTTTTGTCCTTTTTCTTTATGTATTTGCCTTTGTTGGTTTTCTTACTGTCAGTTTCCTTATTGTTCTCTTTATTATTACCAGGACCGCTTTGGTCCTTTTCCCTGTTCTCAATCATCTTTTCGCCGGCATCCTGGCCTTTGTTCTTAGTTTTTTTGTCGCTTGCGTTATTTTTATCAGGGGTTTTCTTTTCGATGCCGTCCTTATTTTTCTGAGTTTCTTTTTTGTCCTTGTCCTTATTATTAATCTCTTCTTTGCCGTCGTTCTTCCTGTCCTTGCCAGGCGTACCTGTACTGTCATTCTTATCGGCTGTTTTATTCTCGTCTTTTATCTCTTTGTTATCCGGCCAATATTTTTTCCATACATTTATATCCCATCCATAAGATTTTTTGCTGTCGTGTTTCTTTTGTATTTTCCCTTCCTTATCCTTGTTGCCGCTGTCGCTGCTGTTTTCCTTTTTCAGATTTTTATCCCGGTTATCCTTTTTCTTCCCGCTGCTGCCGTCACTGTCATTAATCCTGCCGTTGTCGCTGCTTTTCTTCTTTTCACCCTTTTCCTTGACTAAACTGCCATGATTGTCTTTTATACCGCCCGTTTCAGCGTTTTTGCCGTTCCCTCGCTGGCTGCCCTCAATCTTTTCTTCCTCTTTTTCGTCCTTTCTTTCACTGAAAACCGATATATCCTTTTTATGCTCCTCAACATAAGTGCTGTCGCTTCCTGCAAGAATCTTTTCGTCACCGGTTTCATCTACAGGCCAGCTTTCCTTAATTCTCATCATCAAATCCTTTACCGGTATGGCCGCAAGCTCTTCACTGCTTAATTCCGTACCCGTATCAAGAACCTTGTCAATAATCCTGCTTTTTCCGGGTGACAAACCCTTTTCAGCAGACAGTTTATGAGCTTCGGTGTCAAAAGTCAGAATTTCTATATTCTCAGCCACTTTTTCCTTTATTTTTTCCTGGGTCTTTTCCCCAAGTTTCAAATCAGAAGATGAAATACTTATCAGTATGTCGCCTTCTTCCTTCAGATAGCCTAAATTCCTGGCGGCACTGATTACTTCACTGATACCTGTCTCATAATGCCGGGCGTTTACAGAAATACTTTCAGCAATCCTCCTTCCGTCATCATTCAGTGACTTTACCTTTATAATCCGGTCAAAACGGTTTATCATCAACTCTACTGACGGATTTATATCGATATTGATATACTGTACCGGAGTTGCCCACAAATATATACCGGTTCCGAGGAACGCAGCAAGAAACACTGCAGCAACCATGGATACCGCCTTTTTCATTGAAAAGGAATCCTCTTCGGTAAGCTCGTCCGCATTTATTACATCTCCGACTTTGTGGGACCTGCAGTTTTTGATATTTCTGAACGTTCCGTCCGACAGGAGAAGAACCGAATGGTCCCGACCCTTTTCCAGTATTATGCCTTTCATACTTTTCACCTTCTTCCTACTTAACGTACTCCTCCAGGCACGGATAATCCCCGGACAGAATAACAAGTACGGCCATTATATACTTTCTGTGCCTTTCAAATTTCTTTCTCTTTATGCGAAGCCCGTTTTCAATCTGAGCCAAAGGAAGAATTCCGCTGGTCACTGCCTGATTAAGAAGCTCGGGATTGCTTTTAATATACGAGATTACATCCTTGCATATCTTTTTTGTATTTTTATTTTTCGGACTTGCTTTTTCCAGATCAAAAAAATCAATATCAAACTTTGCAAGTTTATCTTTAAGCTGCTGTATTTCAGAAATCCTTTCCCGGCGCAGTCTTTCCTCGTCGTATGCGGCAAGTGAGACCTGTGTTTCAATCTGATCCTCGGTTTCATTGTCTTCTTTATGAATATATATAATCTTTCCTGTCTGCCGTTTCTGTTTCCTGTAGTAATCAATGACCCTGTTTCTTATTACTGTGGCCGCATAACTTAAAAACTCGCCGTTTTCGGTACGGTAACCCTGTACTGCCTGCACAAAGGCCATCATTGCAACTGAAAGTTCGTCATCTGAACCATATTTCAGGTATCTGCCGGACAATTTTTGGGCGCACGAAACTATGAATGGCTTGTATGCTTCGATCAAGTCATTCATTTTCTGCTCGTTATCTTTGCTTTCCAGAACCAATTGTTCCAGCTGATTCATGTTCATTATTTCTGTCCGTAAAGCATCAGACTGCATAATACTGATTCTCTGTCATAATTTTATCATATACACTCATCATTCTAAAGCAATTATTCCCACTCATTAACATTATACGCATATCATTACGGAATTTTTAAGGTAGGCTGAAAATTTAGATAAAACCAGACAGTCACCAAACAATGCCTTAATGCATAGAATATATAACCTGAATATTACGGAAGGGTGGTGAAATGGCATGTTTACAGGTGCTTTTACGCGAATATTGAACGAAATTTTTACAGCCGTGTTTTTTACCGGATATATAACCAACTCCCAATCCTTTCCCCATCCCTTGAGTGTAGAAGAAGAAAAAAAGTACCTTGAACTTTTCAGCCAGGGTGATGAAGAAGCAAGGAATATCCTAATTGAAAGAAATCTGAGACTGGTTGCCCATATAGCAAAAAAATATAACACCGGTAATATAGATAATGACGATATGATATCAATAGGCACTATCGGCCTTATAAAAGCAATAACAAGTTTTGACCCGAACAAGGGAATCAGGCTTGCAACCTATGCTGCAAGGTGCATTGAAAACGAGATACTGATGTATCTCAGAGCAACCAGGAAATTCCAGAACGAAGTGTCATTGCACGAACCAATCGGTACAGACAAGGAAGGCAATGAAATTTCGCTCATGGACATAATTGGAAGTGAAGACAGTGTGGATGACAAGGTAGCATTAAAATTCCAGGTAAAAAAGCTGTACAGGAAAATTGCAGAGGTTTTAATGGGCAGGGAAAAAACTATCATAGAGCTGAGGTACGGGCTCAGCAACGGTTCAAACAAAACCCAGCGGGAAATTGCCAAGATGCTCGGAATATCACGTTCATACGTCTCCAGGATTGAAAAGAAGGCAATAACCAAGCTAAACAAGGAACTGCAAAATTTAAACCCCTGACATTAATCAGGGGTTTTCATTATTCCTTTTGGTAACCGTTATATCCATTGTGTTTTTCTTTTCAGGCACAGGTTTCATGTAATAACTGAAAGTGTTCTGCAGCCATTTTTTAATCTCGTCGGTCTTAAGTATGGTACCGAATATTGCCTTCAATATAACCATTAATACCGGTCCGACAACCATGCCGATGATTCCGAACAACTGCAGCCCCAGATACATTGAAAACAGCGTCGCAAGGGGATGCACCCCAATCTGGTGACCGATAATTTTAGGTTCAATCAGCTGCCTTACAACAAGTACAATGATGTATAGCAAAAGCATTGAAATACCGCGCTGGTAATTACCCGAAATAATGTCTACAATCCCCCACGGGATCAATACGGTACCCACGCCGAAGACCGGCAGCGCATCAACTATTGCAATAATCAGCGCAAGCAAAAAACCGTTCTGAATGTCCAGTATCAGGAAGGCAATTGCCAGCTCTGTGAAAGTCACCGTCATCAGTATAAGCTGGGCCCGCATCCATCCGAAAAGGGCCTGGAATAAGCGGTTCACCACGATGCGAGTTTTTTCCATCCACTGCACCGGGAACTGCCTGTCAAGGAATGAGTTGATTTTATTCCTGTCACTGGTCATAAAATAAGTGGCCAGAATCGTTACAACAAGGAAAACCAGTACTTGAGGCAGACTGAGAGTAAAGCTGGTCAGTTTTTCAATCAGGGGTTTCATAACCTCTTTTGCGCTGCTTGCCGCCTCGGCAAAATACTGATCGACGGTATCACTGATGGTCTTGGGCAGTGATATATACAGCCGGTTAACCCTTTCTATCATGTCTTCAAAGAAAAGCTGCATGCCGCCGAAAATCACGTTTATCTGTTCGTAGACATTTATAATCTCCTTCACCAGCCTTGTAATTATCAGGCCAAGGATGGTACCGAGAATGGATAATACCAGCAGTATTGAAAAAACCGCTCCAACCTTTCGCGGTATCCGGACTTTTTTCTCAAGGAAATTTACCAGGGGCTCAATCAGACTTGACAGTATAAACGCAATTATAAACGGGATGCAATAGACACTAAGCCGCAAAAGCAGGAAAATCCCCAGGATTATCAGTATTATAATAATTATCCGCATTGCTTTTCTTCTGTTAAATGCAGCCATCAGTTAACCCCTTTATTATCAGTTTGACTTTTTATAAAGTATTGCCTGTTAATTACAATTTACCATTTACAAGCGTATTATGGCAACATAATATTGAAATTTATTATAAAGCGTATTTCACTGAGTATTACGGCATATCTTACTTTTTGTCTGCACTCAGCACACTGACCATATCCTTTTGCAGCAGTTTCAGTTTCCGTGTTATATCTTCAAGCCTTCTGTCATCCACACCCTGTATCATTTCTTCCATGAGCATTGCAGCCATGTCACCAATGCCTTCCTTTACATCTTCAAGCAGGCTGATAACAGGCAGATAACGGAACCTGCCGGTGGTTTCCCTTTCGAAACTGCGGCTGATTTCCTGATTGGCTTCGATGACAAACGACTCGTCGCGCAGCGGAATAATGGGTTCGATATCAAATTCTTCCTGTATCCTGTCCGACAGTGAAAACAAGGCTTTTTCTTCACCGTGGACAAGGAATATGCCTTTTGGCATTTTCCTGAAATTTTTAAGCCAGTTTATAAGCCCCACGTAATCAGCATGCCCGGAATACCCGTCAATTGACTCTATGCGTGCATTAACGCTTATTTCCTCTCCGAAAATGTTAACCTTTTTTGCACCGTCCAAAAGCCTCCGGCCAAGGGTTCCTTCGGCCTGGTACCCGACGAAAAGTATTGTTGATTTTTCACGCCACAGGTTATGTTTCAGGTGGTGCTTGATTCTTCCGGCTTCGCACATTCCGCTTGCCGAAATAATAATGCATCCGCCTGTTATCTGGTTAATGGCCCTTGACTCGTCAGCAGTTCTTGAAAAGTGAAGGTTCGGGAAATCCAGCGGATTATCGCCGTTTTCGATATACCATCTTGCCTCTTCATCGTAACAGTCAAGATTCCGCCTGTAAACTTCGGTAGCACTGATGGCTAACGGGCTGTCTATGTACACGGGGGTATTCAGAAGCCTTACCACCTTTTCAGCAGGAAGGGTGAGGGTTTTGTTTATCTCGTATATGATTTCCTGTGTCCTCCCTACTGCGAAGGACGGAATAACAACATTGCCGCCCCTGTCCAGTGTATCAAGTACAATTTCGAGGAATTTCTCGGCCTTGTTCTCTTTTTCACTGTGAAGCCTGTCACCGTATGTGGATTCCATTACAACATAATCTGCCTCTTCTATAGGTTCGGGATCCTTCAGTATCGGCATGTCCGTGTTTCCTATATCCCCGGTGAACACTATTTTTTCTTCCTTGCCGTTTTCCCGGATCCACATTTCAACAAACGCAGAACCAAGCATATGCCCGGAGTTTTTGAAACGCACTCTTATATCATCAGTCAACTGAATTATCTCATCGTAGGATACTTTTTTGAACAGTTCCAGGGACTCCTCGGCCTGTGCCGCTGTGTACAGCGGTACCACCGGCTTGAGCCCCGCCCTCATTCGCTTCCTGTTTTTCCATTCTGTTTCAAACTCCTGGATATAACCGCTATCAGGAAGCAACAGGCTGCACAGCTCAACAGCCGCTTTCTGCGCTATTACCTCCCCTTCAAACCCATTTACGTAAAGCCACGGTATCCGGCCACTGTGATCAATATGTGCATGAGTCAGCAGTACATAGTCGATCTCAGCAGGCGAAACAGGAAGCGGCTGTTCGTTCATTGCCTCTTCCTTAGCTCGGCCTTGAAACATGCCGCAGTCAATCAGGATCTTCGTGTTCCCCGTCTCAAGCAAAAAGCATGAACCCGTTACGGTTCTTGCAGCACCCAAAAACGTAAGTTTCACATCTACACCTCCAGGATAATAATGGTTTTACAGAAATCAATCACCGGTTGTTTATTTGCTCTTCAATAACTCCGCCGCCAAGAACAATATCACCGTCGTAAAAAACCACCGACTGACCGGGGGTTACCGCTCTCTGCGGACAGGTAAATTCAACCTTTACCTTGTTGTCTGCTATCGGGGTTATTACAGCTTCGCTTTCCTTCGCAGAATAACGTATTTTTGCCATAGCCCTTAACGGCCCGTCAGGTTTTGCGAAAGCTATCCAGTTCAGGTCTGAAGCAATCAGCCCGTCTGAATACTCTTTCCCCGATTCCCCCAGTACCACCCTGTTGTTCCCGGCATCAATACTTACGACGTACATTGGTTTCCCGACTGAAATACCAAGGCCTTTTCTCTGCCCTATTGTATAGTTGTAAATACCCTTGTGCATGCCCAGGATGTTTCCCTCGGTATCAACAAAGTATCCCGGTTCACCCGGCTCTTTCACCCTTGAAGTGATAAACCCTGCATAATTATTATCGGTTACAAAACAGATTTCCTGACTGTCGGGTTTGTCCGCGACGACAAAACCGAGCTCCTCGGCAATCTGCCGAACGGTTTCCTTGTTATAGTTTCCTATCGGGAACAAAGTCCGTTCGAGCTGGTACTGCTTCATATTGTACAGGGCATAGGTCTGATCCTTTTTGTCTGTAACAGATCTTTTCAGCAGGTATCTGCCCCTTCGTGCATCATACTCAATCCTTGCATAATGACCTGTTGCTATATAGTCTATTCCCATTGAAAGGGCTTTTTTCAGCATTGCGTCAAACTTTACATAGCGGTTGCATGCTATGCACGGATTGGGAGTCCTTCCTTTTGTATATTCATCCACAAAATAATCTATAACATTTTTTTCGAAAATCTCCTGAAAATTCAGTACATAGTACGGAATATCCAGCTGAAATGCCACCATCCGGGCATCTTCAACTGCTGTAAGCGAACAGCAGCCGCCTTCGGGCTGGGGGCCGGGCAGATCATCGGGCCAAATCTGAAGAGTTACCCCTATAACGTCATATCCTTCCTTCTTCAGAACAGCCGCGGCAACCGAGCTGTCAACACCGCCGCTCATTCCTACCATAACTTTTTTCTTCATGCAACACAACCTTTCATTCTGCTGATACCATTCATGTATTTAAAATTCTTCTCCTGTAAACGCAGCGACCGTTTCCGGGCATTCGCACGATATCTTTACCTTACAGGTCAACTGTTTGAAGATATCGTGCAATGCGAAGAATCTTTTAGCGAAGTGCAGCATAGAGGTGTGCGGTCAGAGCGAGGATTAGCAAGCCGACTGTTTGAGCAAAAATGCCACTTACCATATTTTTTTATAGCATTTTTGCGAGTTTCGGCTTGCCTGAGTTGAACCGCACAGCTCTTGCAAACGCAGCGACTGCTTCTGAGCATTCGCACGATATCCTTACCTTTATGTTTCCGGAGATATCGTGCAATGCGAGGAAACTTTCAGCGGAGTGCAGCTCTTGGAAATGGAGCACCTGTTACCGTGCATTGCCCGATATCTTTGCTTAACCGGCAGAATCCGCGCAGATATCGGATTTATACCTGCACAGATACACCAGTTTTCCGTCAATACGCGTACTTTCCATGAGCGATATGCTTTTTACGCTAAACTTATGCTGCAGTAACCTGACCTCATCCATAATCTTTTTTATATCACCATTGGGCAGGAACTCCCTTGCCAGTGTTATATGAGGCCTGTATGGCCTGTTTTCCGGGCTGAACCCGTGTGCTGCAATCTCATTTTCCAAATCCCGCTGAAGACTTATCAGGTTTTCATTCTTTTTCACTCCTGCCCATACAATATATTTATTCCCTCTTTCAAAAACCCCGGCTCCTGATATTTCAAGCATAAAAGGATCGTGCCTTTTTGAAACCAGGTCCTGGATCCTCTGCAAAACTGGAAATTCCGGGTCAGCCACTTCACCCATGAAACGGAGGGTTAAATGCAGGTTTTCCTTTATCGTAAAATTTGCTTTAACCGCATTGGGCTTAAGTATGTCCTGTTTTGCAACCAGAATATCCTTTGTTTTCTGATCAAACTCAACAGCATAAAAAAGTCTCATGACAAAATACCTCTTAATTCAAAAGGCGGCAATAACGCCGCCTTTTTACTGTGAAACAGGTTAAAATCGGAATACACTTGCAAAGACCCTTGCAGCGGCCTTCGCTGCAGAATGAATACAGCCGACCTATTCGGCCGGTTCGGTTTCACACCTTCTGCAGCAGCCCGGGCACTGATGGTCATTTTCGTTATCATATCCGTGTCTTCTCCTGTAGTCAGCAATAGCAGCAGCCACTGCTTCTTCTGCCAGCACCGAACAGTGCAGTTTGGCAGGCGGCAGTCCGTCCAAAGCCTCAACTACGGCTTTGTTTGTTACCTTTAATGCTTCTTCCACGGTTTTGCCCTTAATAAGCTCGGTAGCTATACTGCTTGTTGCGACAGCGGCACCGCATCCGAAAGTTTTGAATTTGGCGTCTACAATAACGTCATTCTCTATTTTCAGATACATTTTCATTATATCACCGCACTTGGCGTTGCCAACCTGTCCAACACCGTCTGCGTTTTCTATTTCACCCACATTCCTCGGGTTCATGAAATGATCCATAACTTTTTCACTATACATGTAAATCACCCCCAGCACATCATGCTGTTAACCTTTCCTTGATATTTTAATTAATTATTTTCCGCTCTTCCTAACAAAGTCCTCGTACAGCGGGGACATCTGTCTGAGCTTGCCCACAATTTCCACCAGGTTTTCAACTATATAATCCACTTCTTCCTCGGTGTTTCTCTCGCCAAAGGTTATTCTTAACGAACCATGGGCTGTTTCGTGGGATAACCCGATGGCAAGAAGCACATGGGAAGGATCCAGCGAACCCGATGTGCAGGCAGAACCACTTGAAGCCTGAATTCCCTTCATGTCGAGCATAAGTAAAAGTGATTCCCCTTCAATAAACTGAAATGAGAGATTCACATTACCCGGAAGCCTTTTTTCCCTGTCTCCGTTTAATCGTACATAGGGAATCCTTTCCATAACGCTGTCAATGAGCCTGTCGCTGAGCTTACGCAGATGCCTGTTATATTCCTCAAGGTTTTCATAGGCAAATTTCAGGGCTGCTGCCATGCCAATCACACCGGCAACATTCTCTGTTCCTGCCCTCTTGTTTCTTTCCTGTGCCCCGCCGTGCATGAAATTATTAATGCGTACGCCTTTCCTGATGTACAAGGCTCCTACACCTTTAGGGCCATAGAACTTATGCGCCGACATGGAAAGAAGATCAACACCGAGGTCGTTCACTTTTACGTCTATATTGCCCATTGCCTGCACAGCATCGGTATGGAACAATACACCCTTCTCCCTTGCTATTGCGGCAAGTTCCTTAATGGGCTGTATCGTACCGATTTCGTTGTTTGCAAACATAATGCTAACCAGTGTGGTATCGGGTTTTATTGCTTTCTTAAGATCATCAGGGTTCACAAACCCTTTCTCATCCACCGGAAGGTAAGTCACTTCAAAGCCTTCCTTCTCCAAAAACCCGAAACAGTGAAGAACGGCGTGATGTTCTATCGCTGAAGTAATTAAATGCCTGCCTTTCTTTATGTTCGCATATGCAGCACCTTTAATTGCCCAGTTATCGGCTTCCGTACCCGAGGCGGTAAAGTAAATCTCGGTAGGATGCGCGCCCAGGCAGAAAGCTATCTCGGATCTTGCATTCTCTACTGCTTTCCTGCTTTCCCTGCCAAGAGCGTATATGGATGAAGGGTTCCCGAAGAGCTCGGTAAAATAAGGCTTCATCTTTTCAAACACTTCGGGTTTAACATAAGTTGTAGCTGCATGATCCACGTATATTATATTTTTATCCATTTAAACACCCTCTTTTGTATATAAGCATTAAAAAAGTATCCAATATCAATTAAAAACAAAAAATGCATTTTACTGCATTTTTTGTTAATGCACCTATTCTGCATAAAGAGTATCACTATGATTTTTAAAAGTCAATTACAGTTTTTTGGCTTTTTTGCTTTATTATAATTTTTACCCCTTCATATATTAAATAAACCTGTAATTTTGAACACATTCTCCGCTTTAAAAGGAGGGTATGTTCACATAATTTCACAATAACCATGTACTTATTTCATAAACCTGAACCTGTCCACGATATTTTTAATAATTGTGAAGTTCTCATACTCATCAACCTGGTAGGTTACCTCCCACTCCCTCGGAACAATTATAATGCCCAAATCATTTACACCGTCGGGGTAACATTTATGTTCGTAGATTTTTATCTGGCCGGAAGGATCCTCGGTATGCATCCATATAAAGGTGGGACTGCCTGACAAAACATGCCTTATTCCATCTTCGGTCTGGACGGGTTTTCCGTTTATATTCAGTATCACTTCTCCCCGTTTCATCTTCATTTTGTCGGCCGGCCCGCCCGGGATGATTTCCAGTATCCTGACCCCTCGCTTAACAGCAGTATACAAAGGCTGCTTTTTTCTCTCCACGTAAAGCCCGTGCCTGTATATCAGCTCACGGTACAGCAACGCAAAAATGGTCCCCGCCCATTTCACAGCCTCGTTCTTTATTGAAAAATAGGCAAGAACAAACAGTATCAGGCTTCCGATAAGGAATTTAACCGAGTCATTTCTGCATTTTTCCTCTGGAGGCGTTGATATTGCCACCGACGAATAATTGGTTACGCTGATTGCACCGACAAGGAAAAAAGCAGCAGCGGCACTGATTGGGGCAAAATCATAATTAAACATTGTGCTCCATTTCAATGAGATTTTGTTAACCAGAAGCGAGTATGGCGCGATTGAAAGAGAGAGAAAAATGAAAGGAACAGCATAATACTTCTGTTTTATAAATGCACCTGTTATCTGTCCCTCGTGCTGTATGAATATCGGAATGTTGTCCTCTCTCCTCGTCAGATATAGCAAAACAGATTCAATAATCTGCACTGTGGCTATTAATACAAGCATTGACGGAATATGAACCTTGTCGTAATCAAAGATTAACGTGTAAAGGCAGACAAGACCTCCTGCGTATGATGGATTCACAAAGCGGTGATTGAACAGTGCAAGAACAACCATTGTGACCAGAAAGGCCTGGATACCCTCGGGTTCAATATAAATACCAAGGTAAACGGTAAAGATTCCGCCGAAGAACCCTGTAAGAAGCCCTGCCAGCAGAAGCTCCTCCATTGTCTGACGAAGACTTTTTGTTCTGCAGCCATGAATGCAGTGCTCAAAACCATATATAATCTCGAGTCTTGCCTTTACTATGATATATATAAACAGATATATGGCTATATACTTATAATCCAGGAATATTGAAAATACCAGCTGCCTTGCAACCGCTCTTATAATCTCCAGCATTCATCCCACCATATACAGAATTACAAAATCAGTTTGCCCATTATATATATCACGAATCCGATTTGCTTCCGTATTTATTCCTTTTTGCTATTAATTTCTTATATTATAGCACGTTTTATAATATTAATAAAAGCCATTACCTACGCTCCGGTATAATACCCGCAAAGCCGCTGTTTCCGGGCATTGCACGATAGCTTTCTTTACTGAGCAATTGTTTGCAGATATCGTGCAATGCGGGAAAACTTTTAGCGGAGTGCAGCTTAGAGATGGGCGAAAGGAAGCGAGGACAAGCAAGCCAACGGAGCAAAAATGCTTCATACTTTATTTATTTTTAGCATTTCTGCGAGTTAGGCTTACCTAAGCTGAACTGTCAAATGCGCTTACAGATATTTGTGCAATGTAAGGAAACTTTTAGCGGAGTGCAGCTTAGAGCTGTGCGGTCAGAGCGAGGATAAGCAAGCCGACTGTTTGAGCAAAAATGCTTCATACTCTATTTATTCTAAAGCATTTTTGCGAGTTTCGGCTTGCCCGAGCTGAACCGCACAGCTCTTGCAAACGAAGCGACCGTTTCCGAGCATTGCACAAATATCCTTGCTTTACCTGCAATCTTAAAGCATTTTTGCAAGTTTTGGCTTGCCCGAGCTGAACCGCACAGCTCTTGCTGACGAAGCGACTGCTTCTGAGCATTCGTACGATAGCTTTTCTTTACGGATCAACTGCCTGCATATATCGTGCAATGCGAGGAAACCTCCAGCGGAGTGCAGTTCGTACACGCAAATAAAAAAAAGCCGCAAAAGCGGCTTTTTTTATTTATCTTCCACCAAGAACATACTGGTTCAGGATTGACTCCAGTACTTCCTGTCTGCCCGATGTAATTTCAGGCTCACCGTTTTCAAGGATATATGCTTCAAGCTCTTTGAAGCCTACCTTTCCTTCCACGATGTCCTTACCGATTCCGGTCCTGTAGCTTGCATAGCGTTCTTCAATGAACTTGTCGAAAACTCCGTCCTGAACGATTCTGTATGCTATCTTGAAGCCCTGTGCAAAGGCATCCATACCTGCTATATGACCGTAAAACAGGTCAACAGGCTCAAAGGATGCTCTTCTTACCTTGGAATCAAAGTTCAGGCCGCCTGTTGTAAATCCGCCCATTTTAATAACTTCCATCATTGCAAGGGTTGTTTCATAGATATTGGTCGGGAACTGGTCGGTATCCCAGCCAAGGAGCAGGTCTCCCTGGTTTGCGTCTATGCTGCCGAGTGCATCATTTATTCTTGCCACGTGCAGATCATGCTGGAAGGTATGTCCTGCAAGGGTTGCGTGGTTGGCTTCAATATTCAGTTTGAAATCCTTGTCAAGACCGTGAATCTTCAGGAAGCCAATTACTGTTGCTGCATCAAAGTCGTACTGGTGTTTTGTGGGCTCCTTCGGCTTGGGTTCAATTAAAAGCTGGCCTTCAAAGCCGATTTCCTTCTTATAATCCACAGCCATGCGCAGGAAACGGGCAAGGTTGTCAAGTTCAAGTTTCATGTCGGTATTAAGAAGTGTCTCGTATCCTTCACGGCCGCCCCAGAATACATAGTTCTGACCGCCAAGTTCCTTGGTGATTTCCATGGCTTTTTTAACCTGGGCAGCAGCATACGCAAACACTCCGGCGCTGTTCGAGGTTGCGGCACCGTTCGTAAAACGCCTGTGGCCGAATGCGTTTGTTGTACCCCAAAGCAGTTTAACATCGCTGTTTTTCATCCTGTCCTTAATGCAGGCAACAATCTCATCAAGGCGCTTGTTGGTTTCCCTGAGATTGTCGGCTTCAGGTGCTATGTCCCTGTCATGGAAACAGAAGAACGGAACGCCAAGTTTTTCACAGAACTCAAAATTTGCCTCTACCTTTGCCTTTGCAATGTCCATCGGATCGGTGATATGATCCCATGGTCTGATAGCAGAACCTGTTGCCCCGAACGGGTCACTTCCACGGCCCTGGAATGTGTGCCAGTAGGCCACTGCAAAACGCAGATGTTCCTTCATGGCTTTGCCGCCGATTACCTCATCGGGATTGTAGAACTTAAATGCAAGGGGATTATCCGATTTCGGGCCCTCGTACTGGATCTTTGGAACGTTTTTGAAATATTCGCTCATTTTTCTTACCTCCTGTTAATTATTTTTTTAAAGCCGGAACGGCCTGTATTATTTGCCGAAAATCTTCCGTATCGGGATCATTGCAGCTCCCAAGGCTGAAGAATTCATGCCGAATTCCGAAGTAAGCATTCTTACCTTGGATACCGGGTATTTTAAAGATTTCTCATTAACGGTTTCAACCAGTGTATCCATTACCAGCGGTGCATAATCGGTAAAGCATTTCCCCAGGACAATGGCCTCGGGATTCAACGTATTAACAAGGAAAGCAACGGCATACCCGATGTAAACAGCCCCTTTTCTGAGGACTTCGTTGCATAATTCATCGCCATTATAGGCTGCATCCACCGCCTGGCTCCATGTCAGTGCGCCGGTACCGGGTTTTATCGCATCGGATGAATACCCTTTCCGGATTCTTTCGTTTATATCTTCAAGCATATGGCGTATCGACGCATATGTTTCAAGGCATCCCCTGTTGCCGCATCCGCAGGGTCTCCCGTTTTCTCTGACAATCAAGTGTCCGATTTCGCCTGCGCTCCCGGTGTATCCCCGGTATATGGAATCGCCGATAAAAATTCCTGCCCCGATTCCCGATTCAATATTAATGCATATGAAGTTTTCGATATTTGAGCACTTGCCAATCCAATGCTCACAGATTGCCGAACACATTGCTTCATTTTCAATAAATGCAGGCATACCTAAGGCTTCACTGACCTCGGTGCCTAAATCCACTTCATTCCAGGACAGGTTCGGAGCTATTATGATTTTATTCGTATTCCTGTCAAGAATACCCGGGATGGACAGACCGCAGCCAATAAACTTATCGGTGCTCAGCTTTTCACTGTCAATAGTTTCAAAGAATTTGTCCCTGATTAATGCTATGACCTTTTCGGCAGAAATCCCGGGGCTGTATTCAAAATTCCGCTGCAACAGAATACTTGCAGTTATGTCGGCTATAACCATTTTAAGCTCGTTCATTCCGATATCAAAACCGACAGCATAGTACGAGTTAGGCTTAAGCTCAAGCATTACCGGCTTCCTTCCACCGGTGGATTCACCCTGCCCGGTCTCGTACAGAAAACCGTCCTTAATCAGCTCGCGTGTAATGCTTCCGCATGCAGTAGGCGAAAGCCCGGTCAAATCAGCCAGTTCTTTCCGGGACAGTGTTTTTTTCTGCCTGATCAGGTCCAAAACCGCGGCCTTATTAAGTTCTTTCAGGTACTGGTTGTTTCCCGTTATTTTTTTTGCCATACTCCCTATACCAGTTTCGCCAGACTCTTAAAGTCGTTTTTCAATGATTTGTACAGGTTTTTGTAAATCTCGTAATACCCGTTGTATTTTTCATGTGCTTCCATGTTAGGTTTCTGTGTTGATTTAACCTTTATTGTTGCCTCGCAGGCTTCGGTAACACTGCTGTATACACCTGCGCCGACACCCGCAAGAATTGCGACACCGAAGGCCGGCCCTTCGCTGGCGTTGATGGTGCAGATATCCTGGTTGAATACATCGGCCTGCATCTGGCGCCATAACGGGCTCTTTCCGCCGCCTCCCGATGCCCTTACCTCGTTAATCTCAACGCCGAGCTCCCTGATGATTTCAAGGCAATCTCTCAGGCTGTATACTACGCCTTCCATTACCGAACGAAGTATTTCCCTCTTCGTATGCTTTGCAGAAAGACCAAAAAATACACCGCGGCAGTCTGGATCGAGATGCGGTGTACGCTCTCCCATCAGGTAAGGAAGGTATATGATTCCGTTGCTTCCCGGTTCAACTTTCTCAGCGGCCAGGTCCATCAGGTAATAGGGATCTACACCCATAAGATCCGCAGTTGCAATTTCATCCCTGCAGAAATTATTCCTGAACCACTGGAGGGAAAGCCCCGCGCCCTGGGTTACACCCATGATATGCCATTTGTTCGGTACGGCATGGCAGAACGTATGTACACATCCTAAGGGATCGATGCTTACGTCGTCGCTGTATGCGAAAACTACGCCGGAGGTACCGATTGTAGATGAGATAATGCCTGTTTTCACAATACCGTTTCCGACAGCACCTGCTGCCTGGTCGCCTGCACCGCCTACCACTGGAGTTCCAACCTTGAGACCTGTCAGCTCGGCAGCCTTGCTGTGAATTGTACCCGTAACTTCCTGGGACTCATAAACCTTGCCCAGCATTGACTTGTCGAGGCCAAGTTTGCTTATAACTTCGTCACTCCAACATCTGTTCGGAACGTCAAGGAACTGCATTCCGCTTGCATCGGATACTTCTGTTGCAAATTCACCTGTCAGGCAATAGCGAACATAATCCTTCGGCAAAAGTATTTTTCTTACCTTATCGAAGATTTCGGGTTCATTGTTCCTGACCCACATTACCTTTGATGCCGTGAAACCTGTCAGTGCAGGATTTGCAGTAATCTCAATCAGCCGTTTTGCTCCCACCAGTTCGGTAATCTGGTCGCATTCGGCACCGCTTCTCTGGTCACACCAGATAATGGCCCTTCTTAACACCTGGTTATCCTTGTCAAGCAAAACCGCACCATGCATCTGCCCGGATAAGCCCAGGCCCTTCACTTCGTCCGGTGAAACGCCGCTTTTCGCCAACACGTTTCTTATTGATACATAAGTGGCTTTCCACCAGTCCTCAGGATCCTGTTCAGCCCAGCCGTTTTTAGGCTGATACATAGGATACTCTTGCAGATCGCTGGCCACAGTATTGCCTGATTCGTCAAACAATACTGTTTTTGTACCTGATGTGCCAATGTCCACACCTAATAGATACGCCATTTTTCGTTCACCTCCGACACTTTTTAAACTTAACTTAATAAGTCTATATTAATAAGTTTATCCTATATTCCATGACAATGCAAGGTGAATAATATTATCACTCAAAAGATAACCTGTCATTGTTTATTTGCAAACATTATCCCTGTTTCTTAAAAAGTTTATTGCATCTTCTTCATGCAGCGGCTTACTGATCAGGTAACCCTGGACCTTGTCACAGTTATGCTCCTTCAGATACTGCAGCTGCACACTGTGCTCAACTCCCTCCGCAATTGTATAGTGCCCCAGTTTGTGCGACATTGAAATAATATCGCATGTTATTACCTTATCCAGGTTCGCGTCTAAGAGATTGTCCACAAAGTATTTGTCAATTTTCAGATAATCAATGTTCAGTTCCTTTTCTCTTGCGAGCGAGGAATAGCCTGTACCAAAATCATCTATCGCTATTTGGATACCCGCATCTTTCAGTTTTCCGATAATACCATTGATAATATCAAAATCCGAAGTAAAGACCGATTCGGTAATTTCAATACTGACATTCTTCGGGTTAATCCTCATTTTATCCATCAGGCCGAAAAGCCTGTCGGTGAAATCAGGATTCAGAAGTTGTATTACCGAAATGTTTACCGAAACACAGACTTCACCATACCCGCACTCTTTAAGCCTGTTAAGGAACCGGAATGCGGAGACAATTACCTTTTCACCGATTGGAATTATCAGTTTCGTTTTCTCTGCAATGGGGATGAATTCAGCGGGAGACACAAAGCCGAGTTTTTCAAGGTTCAGCCTGGCCAGTGCTTCAAATCCGCAGATTATTCCTTTTTTTAAATCAAGAATTGGCTGATACTGCAAATACAGCTCGCTGCCGGTATAACCGTCTGCCGCTATCGCGTTCAGAGCAGCTTCTATCTCTATTTCACGGTTAACCAGGGCATCCAGTTCCTCATCGTAAAAGCAGACCGTAAAATCCTTTCCAAACAAACTGACAGACCGTTCGGAAGCAATCAGAAGCCTTCTCAAAAGCAATTCAACATCCGCATCTTCGAGGTTCTGCTCAATCTCGAGGATTCCGATTCCTCCGCTTATCCTGTCGGTAACGAACAACGATTCCAAAGTCTCGCCAATGGCATCACTGAAATCAATAAGCTCGTTTTTATCGTCGTAGTCATATACATAAAAAATGAAGCGATTCTCCCGGACATGGAACAGGTGACGTTTATCGGTGCAATGCTGACTTAAGGCCTCTGCTGCTTTTTTAATCAGGTTCTGGGTATACTGGAATCCGTACTTGCCTGTAAGCAAATGAACCGCGTTCAGGTTAACACCGATAAGCGCCTTCTTTGACTTCTTCCTTAACCTGACATCCTTCTCAAGTAATAACACAAGGGATTCGCGGTTATACAGTCCTGTCAGCCGGTCATGTTCATTATTGTATTTCAGCGTATCTTCAATTGCCTTTCTGTCCGATATATCAAGAACAATTCCTTCAAGCGCTTCAACCTCGCCCCGCTCGTTGAAAACCCCCTGTCCCAGCTCTAAAACCCACTTTTTCTCTCCCGTTGCGGTTATTATTTCATACTCGTGCTTAAATGGCTGCCTTTTGGCAAGCGTTTCCTTCCATTTGTTCCACAGGGTTTCCCGGTATTCCGGAGAAATGAGATCATTATACGACAAATCCCTGTTATAAAGCAGGCTCTCGGAAGGATAACCGGTGAGATTATAGCAGCCGTCCGAAACAAACTGCATTGTCCAGTCACGGTCATAGTTACACCTGTATGCAAGCCCGGGCAGGTGTGAAAGAAACACCGATTTGCTGCGTTCGCTTTCATGCAGCGCTTCTTCAAACATTTTCCGTTCGGTTATATCCTGGATCAGGCAGATATAACTGTTTAACCGTTCATCAGAAATCCTAATCGGGGCAACAATCATATGTACCCAGACAATTGAGCCGTCGGGCCTGATATAACGCTTATCCATTGAATACATCCTGATTTCGCCTGCCTGGAGCCTCTTAAAGTTTTCAATATCCTCTTTAAGATCATCGGGATGAGTTATCTTTTCCCAGCCAAGCTGAATTACTTCCTCCTTTGTTCTGCCCACTATCTGCTCATACATCGAATTAATCTGGGCCGAAGGCTTTCCGGAGTATATCAGGCCGTCATAAATTGCAATCCCTATCGGGGCCTGGTTGAAAAGCAGGTCAAAGGTCGTCATCTGTTCATCCAGTCTCTGCTCCAGTGCCCGCTCTGCACGCAGCAATGCGACATGGATATCAATCCTGACCTTCAGTGAATCCATGTGGACGGGTTTGCGGATATAGTCAACGGCTCCGAGCTTGAGACCCCTGATTTCATTGTCCAGCTCATCATAGTTGGTCAGTATTATCGTCCGAAGTTTCCGGAAACGCTCATCTCCCCTTATTGATTCGAGAACCTGGAACCCGTCAATATCAGGCATGTTCAGATCAAGTATCAGTAAGTCAATCCCGTCATTCTCCTCGAGCACACGCATGGTTTCAGCACCGCCGCAGGCAGTCAATACGATGTATTCGCTCAGCATGTTCCTGATGATCATCCTGTCAGTTGTCGAATCATCGGCAACCAAAATTTTAACCGGCATTTCTAAATCTTTCTTCATATACCTATACCCTCTCCCCTTTTGAGATCATTCAATTCCTCAAGCAGTTTTTCAAACAGCTTTGAAAACCTGTCAAACAATGAAGCTATATCTTCTTCCCTTTCCTCATCAAGTGCCTTCTGCAGCAATACAGCCGTATCGTACAGCGACTTTGCACCTATGCTTCCGGAACTGCTTTTAACCTTATGTACAATATCTGCTGCATCAGAAAACCTCTTCTCGCGAATCGCCGCTCCAAGTTTGGTCAGGGTATCAAGATTTTCGCTGCGGTATTCTTCCAGCACCCGGTGATACAGTTCTGAATTATTGCCCATATTCATCAAGCCCAGCTGCCGGTCAAGAACTTCCGGACCGGTATCCGGAGCCGGCCTGTTTTTACGGATGATATCCATGACGGTCCGAACAAAAAACTCGGGATTAAAGGGCTTACTGATATAATGATATATACCGCTTTGCCGGCATTTTTCCAGGACGCCCGAAACGACATCCGCGGTCATCGCCGCTATGGGTACCCGGGCTGACATTTCCCGGATTTTTTCCGCTGCTTCATAGCCGTTCATGACAGGCATATGCAGGTCCATCAGTATAAGGTCTGTCGTGTCCATATGCTTTTGATACAGTTCCACGGCTTCCTTCCCGTTTCCGGCTGTTATTGTTTCTATTCCTGCCTGATTTAAAAGGGTTTCTGCAATCAGCCGGTTTGTTTTGTTGTCTTCAGCCAGCAGTACGGTATACTTATTTTCAGGTTTTTCGGTTTCAGGCTTTTTATTTTCTGAAAGCCGGGGTTCGGATACTGCTTTCAGGTTAAAAAGATCCAGGATCCCGTTAAGCAGTATTGATGGTATTATCGGCTTTCCGACACCCATATCAATTCCATATTCGCCGAGCCTGTCGAACAAATCCTCCCGCATCATCGGCAGAAGCATTAAAATTTTCGGGAGTTTAGCAATTTTGTTATTGTTCCGTATGGTCTGAACAAACCTGAAACCGCCTTCGGAAGGGGTATCGTAATCTATGATGAACAGGTCGTACGGTCTGGCAAATTTCCCGTTTGCGGCTTCAAGCATGCTAATGGCGCTGGCCTCGGAATTTGTAAGATCGCAATGCATTCCGAAACCGCTGAGGTAGCTTTCTATGAGATTGATATTGGCGCCTGACTTTTCAAGAATCAGGGTTCTTACATCCCTGAAATAACTGGCGCATATTTCCTTTTTGCATATGTTTTCCTTCTCTTTGTCAATCCTGAGCGGCAGCCTGAGGACAAAGGCAGATCCCTCGTCCGGGGTACTGAACACCTCAATTTCCCCGCCCATCAGGTCTAAAAGACTCTTCACAATGGACAGGCCCAGCCCGGAGCCTCCAAACCTGCGGCTGATACTGCTGTCACCCTGCTCAAAGGGAGTAAAAAGCCGTTCAATCTGTTCTTCGGTCATTCCTATCCCGGTATCACTGATTGTAAAAGCGATATGATACCTGTCATTCTCCCTTGCTATCAGGCGGACATCCAGTGAAACTTCACCTTCGCTTGTAAACTTTACAGCATTGTTCAGAACATTGAGCAGAATCTGTTCCAGCCTTTTTGAATCCCCCAGGAACCAGTCGGGAACGTGCGGATCCTTTGTCAGCCTGAATCCTATTCCCTGTTCATCTATTTTATATGAAACTATGTTAACCACATTCTGAATAACCTTGTCCATACTGAAAGAGGTAATTTCAAGCTCCATCTTACCCGCTTCGATCTTGGAGAAATCAAGGATATCGTTGATAATACTCAGCATACTGTTTGCCGCCTGCGAAATCCGGTCAATATACATACCCTGGGTTAATGAGATATCTGTCTTTTTCAGAAGGTATGAAATACCCATTATGGCATTCAGCGGGGTCCTTATCTCGTGTGACATTCTTGCAAGGAAAACTGACTTGAACGCATTAGCCTTATCAGCTTCGAGTTTTGCTTCTTCGAGGTCACGCTGGATCTTTTTTCTCCGCTCGATCTCCTTTCGAAGCCGTGCAATCCAGAAAAAGGACACAAACAGAACGACAGCCGTCAGGGACCCTGCAATAGCTGCAACACGGATAACAGGCCTGTAATCTATTACAGTATCCAGTTCCACCCATTTATTGCTTATGGCAAGTCTTTCACTGTCAGAAACCGTATCCATTGCCTTGTTGATGATGCTTACCAACTCAGGCCAGTCTTTCCTGACGGCGAAGTATAAGGCCTGTTGTTTTTCAGCCTCAAAGGATACAAACCTGAGATTGGTCAGCCCGTTTGTCCGTATAATGTAATTTGTTGTGGCAAGGTTTCCGATAAATGCCCTTTCATTTCCCGTTGATACAGCGGTCAGCGCGACTTCCACCGAATCGTAAAGACTCAGGTTGATTCCGGGGTAAGACAATAAGTAGCTGTGATGCGAACTGTTCCGCTGCACAGCTACTGCCAGTCCTTCCAAATCATTTATTCCCGATATGCGGGTATCCGTGTCCCGGGTTACTATCACCCTTTTATAGTAGTAGTACGGCTCTGAAAAAAGAAAATACTTTTCCCGTTCTGTTGTTCTGCCGAGGGCGGGAAGCATATCAATTTCCCGTGAAAGAGCCGAATCATACGCTTCAGGCCAGGTTAAGCCCTTTACAACCTCGAATTTCAAACCTGTCTTTTCACTAATCAATGCAAGATAATCGGCAGATATTCCCCTGTATTCGCCATCTCCATCGATAAACTCGAACGGTACAAACCCGGGATCGACACCGATCCGAATGACAGGATGCTCTTCCATAAAGGCAAGCTCATCCTCGGTCCAGTTTATGCCGCTTCCAACGGAATAACAGGGAATAGTTACGGCCGTTAATATGACTACAGTGAGAATCACCAGTTTTGTTATGACAAGCCTGTTTTCTGATATGCCGGTACAGTTATGCTGCCTGCAGTTCTGTTTATCTTTTATATTAACATAAACCATAACCATGCCTCTTTCTTTCTGCACATCCAGCCTGATGACAGTTCATTTCTGCAGGGACCAAAATGAGCAGAGCTGAAAAGAATGCTGTATTGTTATGTACGGGTTCATTTAATATATCGGCATACCTGTCCATAAAGTATTGCAGAATCTTCATTTTTATTATATACCCATTTTGACAAACAGGTTACCAAAATTCTGCATTTTTTGACGTTTTATTTTTTAATTTTTTTATTCAGCAAAAGAATGGCTTAAGACAAGGTATAAAAATTACCGGCAAAAAAAGCAGTATTTCAATAAAGGATGCAGAAAAGTTATTTATGCCAGAATATTAAAAGGAAGCAGTTTATATGTCCCGCTGCTTCCTTAATAATTTCTTACCAGTACCTCATCCACCTTGCCTCTTTTGTCCCCTCTCGAATTAACGGCTCTGTTCGCTTTCACAACTGTTATATTATAGTCCCTGTACAGGTCCAGGATAAAGTCTGTAGCCGAATTGGACAGCAAAAACTTTACATTTCTTTTATCCAGCTTATCGCACAGTTTTTTCAGTCTTACCTGTTCTTCCCTGCCGAATCCGCCCTTATCGTACCCGGTAAAATTAGCGCTGTCTGAAACCGGGTCATAGGGTGGATCAAAATATACGAAACTGCCCTTTCTTATACCATTTACAGCCTCTTCAAAGTCCATGCACCTGAAAGTTATATTTGCGCTGTTGAAATAGATGTTTACCGCTCTTAGGGTTTTCTCGTTAACTATATTGGGTTTTTTGTATCTTCCGAACGGGGAATTGAACTCTCCCTGCCGGTTAACCCTGAATAAGCCGTTATAGCACGTTTTGTTAAGATAAATTATTCTTGATGCTCTCTTAACGCTGCTTAACCGGCTATATGCTTCCCTGTCCCTGTCCAGTTCCCGTAACCGGTAGTAATATCCGGCTTCGTTTTTGTGCGTTTTCAGGTCTTCAATAAGTTCTTCAATATTATCCCGGATAACGGTATAAACATTGATCAGTTCTTCACTTATATCATTGACCACTGCCCTTTCGGGCTGAAGTGAGAATAAAACAGCACCGCCGCCCAGAAAGGGTTCATAATACGTTGTGTATTGATCGGGTATAAGTTTTATTATATCTTCAATCAACTGCCGTTTCCCGCCAACCCATTTTAATACGGGTGCCACGAGCGTATTCTTCTTCATAACCCCACCTCTGGCCAACTATAACGTACCGGGTTTGCATCTCAGTCCGCTTTCAGCGACCAGCCTTCATCCCCTGAATAAATCATCAGCTTTGTCATTCCGCCGTCAACGGTGATGTTTTCGCCGTTGACAAAGCTGTTTTCGGGATCGCACAGATAGAAAACCGCACGGACTATATCCATCGGGTTGCCCACCCTTCCTGAAGGATGCTGAACCATGTCGGCTTTCGTGTAATCCGGAACATAGTTTGCATCGTAATATTTGCCTGTATCAATCCAGCCGGGAGAAACAGAGTTTACCCTGACACGGCCTGACAGACTGACGGCCATTGCATGGGTCAAAGCAATGATTCCTCCCTTAGCGGCTGTATAACTTTCTGTATTCGGCTGAGACATGAATGCCCTGGTTGATGCTATATTGACAACCGATGCTGTGCCGGTAAAATGCGGCAGTAACAACCAGGTCAGATAATACGGCGCCGTAACCCCGACTTTCAGAACATGATTGAAATCGTCAAAGCTGCACGGCTCAAGAATGCCTTTTCTGCTTATGCAGGCATTATTGACCAGGAAATCAACTTTTCCGCAACGTTCAGCTACAAACTGCGCAAATTCCTTCAGAACCTTTTCTTCAGATATGTCACCGTGGAAGAAAACAGCATCTCCGCCCAGTTCCTTAATACGCCCAAGGTTTTCCTCACCGGCTTCCCTGTTTACATCGATAAACGCAACACGGGCCCCGTTCCTTGCAAATTCCTGTGTAAGGCATCTTCCGATACCTAATGCTCCGCCTGTAACAACAGCAACCTTGTTTTTAAATTTCACGTCCATACTATTACCTCACTCCCAGTCTTTGCATACATCCACCCATTCTTCAAAGCATGAACAGGTTTCCAGCTCGTCAATTGTCAGTTCAATTGCGCTGTTACTGCTTCCGCAGGCAGGAAATACAGTTTTGAAGCGTTTCAGCGATATGTCAAGGTATGTTTTCACACCTTCATTGACAGCAAAAGGGCAGACTCCTCCCACCGCATGTCCCACCATTGTTATCGTCTCGTCGGGGGACAGCATCTTTGCTTTAAATCCGAATTTCGCCTTAAACTTTGCATTGTCTATCCTGGCATCCCCTGCAGCAACTACAAGAATTGCACCGTCACCGGCCTTCAGCGCGATCGACTTTGCAATCCTCTCGGGCTCGCAGTTCAGCGCTTTTGCAGCGAGCTCGACTGTGGCACTGGATACATCAAACTCCTGGATTCTGTCTTCTATATTCCATTTCCTGAAGTAATCCCTGACTTTTTCTATTGACATGATATCCTCCAATTTTAATCCAGAGCTTTCCCTGTTTTGGCATACATAAGTAATGTCAGCGTTTCAATCCGGTTTCTTTTCTTCGGCTAACCTGTATTTTAAGGCATCAGGTGCCAAAATGCAACCTGATTCGGCATAAGCACCGCCAGCATTGCTTATGATTCAGCTCAGTGCTGACAGCTTTTTTACCGCTTCTTTCATTTTAATAAAGTCCTGATTTGTGCAGGCATGTTTATCCGGCTCCCGTAATATCAGTACGCGGTAATATCCCTGGTGCTGGAGCCGATTGTTAGCTTACAGGTTTCACCCTTTGCTATGTCAGGGCTGCTTAGAATTACCACCGCAAAGTCAAGTTCGGGTTCATATGCCGGAATTATCGTATTCCCATCGGAATCCTGCAGCGTAATGGAAATTCCTGCGGGCTGGTTTCCGACCCTGACAGCTACAACCCCCTGTTCGGAATCACTGAATGTCTGGGCCATGCCTGCTCCGCCCGTACCGATGAAAGTACCTCCCGTGATTACTCCGCTGACATCATAATCCAGCGTTGCCGTGTCTCCAACGGTCGGGCCGCAAACAACGGTATAGCCGCCGGAAATGGTCAGCGTTCCGTTTGTATCAATACCATCACCTTTTGCATTGATATATAATTTACCACCCGAGATCACAATACTTCCGTTTGAAGAAGAACTTCCCGGCCCTGGTCGGGCGAACCTGTCATTGCCGCGCATACCGCCAAAACCGCTTTGATCTTTTCCCCCTGCGGCATTAATCCCGTCATCAACGGCATAAATCGTGATGTCACCGCCTGAAATCTTTACATGAAGCGCCTCCAGCCCTTCATAACATCCGGAAATACTGATCGTACCGGAGGATATTGTCAGCGTGTCATCAGCATGGAAACCGTCATCCCCGGCAGCAATCCGGAAGGTACCTCCGTCTATCGTAACTGAATAATTGGAATGAACTGCGTCATCAGCAGCGTCAATTGTAAATCTGCCTCCGTTGACAGTGAGATTTCCTGTGGCTTTTATGCCCTTGCCGCTTACGGCGGTGTCCTCACTGTCACCGGTGTTTTCACCACTGCCTGGAGGATTGCCCTTGAAGCCGGGTCCCTGACGGCGTCTGCCGATGAATCCACCGCGGAAATCATTGGTTTTCATTTCGGCATTTGCACTTCCGCCGCCCGATACAATGTTAAAATCACCATCGTCAATCTGAATATATGCAGAGGAGGAAATATCGTCACCATCACAGGTAATGTCGAATGTTCCGCTTTGGATGTATACAAAACCAAGGGATGTATTATCGCCGTTCTCAGCATGGATTCCGTCTTTACCGGCAGTAATGCTTATCACGGCATTAGCAATGCAAACACTGTCCTTACCCTCGAGGCCATGGGAAGCAGCGGTGATCCGGTACTTACCGCTCGTCAGCGTAAGCTCATCCTTCGATACAATGCCATGTCCTGCAGGTGATGTAATTGTCAGCGTACCCGAACCGTTAAGCGTAAGGTCCTCCTTTGAGAAAATAACCGCATCAATATTGTTCTCATCAATTGCCGAATACATACCCCCGTTTGAAAGGGTGTTGACAGAGTCTGCAGCAAGGGTAATAAAAACCTTGTCGGCTTTAAGGATATATACCGGTGCGGATGTCTCACTGTGTACCGAAACATTGTCAAATACCAGCCGGATCTTGTCTGTTTTATCGGCATTTACTATTATCATTCCGTCATTTAGAGTACCCGAAAGAATATAGGTGCCTTCATCGGCGATTGTGACTGTATTCCCGGATATTTTGACTGCATTGGAACCGGTGGCCGCGGTATCGCCATTAAGCCGGATCACTGCGCTTGTGCTTTCATCATAGCCCACTTCAAAATCCCGCTTGGAAAACAGGCCCGAAGTACCATTCAGTGTATTGCCTTTTGATTTATTACCACTGACAGGTTCTTGCTGCTGGTTATTTTCGCTGTTGTCGGCCCCGGCAACAGTGCCGTTCCGGCTGCATCCCGAAACAAGCAGAACAAATACCATCAATAATACAGGCATCAGTTTCTTCATTATTTTAGCGCCCCCTTTACAGCTCTGCTGAAGCTGTTTCCTGCCTGGATAATGTAATCTCCAGGTTCCCGTTTCCGCAGCGGAGTTTGTCGTTAATTCCTTTTCGTCTGCACCATCCGGAAGTGTCATGTTACAGGTAAGACGGAACACGCTGCCTGTGTTCGTCATAACCTTTACGAGCTCATATGAGGCTGTATATTTTCAGGTATTTTCTAAAACACGCCGGAGTAATCCAAATCTTCGGGATTGGCAATATTCAGTGTCCTGCACGCAGCAGCACTCTTTTTTATGCAAAATCCATATGGTTGTATACTATTATGACAGCACACATAATAACTGTAAAAAGCATTGCAAAAGCCAGATAGCCCATGCCCGTGATTAGGCCCGCACTCATCGCTGGAAGCGCCATGGTTTCAATAACTGATATTATATTTTCGGTCAGTGCCGGTCGTTTCGCTGACAGCAGAAAAATAACCTGTAATGCTGGAAGCGGAGAAATTACGCTTAACCCGGACAATAAAGAAAGAGGCGCACTTTTTGATCCGCCGCTGTATATAAGCAAGTCAGACCCCGGGAAAGCAGAACAGTGGCAAGGGAAACTTTACAGCCGTTCAGTATTCAATAGAAAGCGGCGTGCCATACTTAACCCTTTTTATCCTTCGGTATCCTGGAGGCGCTTTTTTTTATGAGCTTTTCAATTTTCTTGTTCAGGAACATCGGGTAAACCATGTAAACAAAACGTTCAAAGTCATTCCCCTCAAAGAATCTTTTCGGTATGAGCCAGAAAATAGACTCCGAAGAGAAAATCATTACCGCTTCTTCGGTTTCAGTTATTTTATGCATTCTTTCCCACGGTACGCGGGTAACCTGCCTGTCTGTAATACACTCAAGGCCTTCCCTTGTAAAAACATAGGACAAATCCCTTCGCATTCGGCTGTTGATATAGAATTTTTTGCGGTTGTTTTTCACAAGCAGCAAATCGTACATAAGCCCGATCAAAATAAACAGTACTACCAATATCACGGGCAGGTATGTAATTAATAACGACTGATTATCTGCCTCCCTGTCCGCCGCAAGACCAGGCAGAAGTTTTGAAGTCACCTGCGAAGACAGTAATAAAAGAATAACGGGAAAAACAATAATTACAAAAATAATGTATTTCCTCATACCCTTGAAAACTTCAGATTTCACAACGGTTTTTACTGCCTGGTCAATCTCGGACTGTTTAAGCCTGGTTTTCACATAAATCGGTTCCCGGCTGAATTTGTCATACCCCTCCAGAAGAATTACCCCCCTTCAGTGATAATACATAAAAGTCATTAACTAAAGGATGTGATTTCTTTTCAGTGGAGCATTAATGAATAACCCTGAAGAAGTGAAACACCTGTATTTATTTTCATATTAAGGCTGATTCCGGATATAGTCAAGCTTTTAAAACTCCGGCAGGCGGTAGATTGTAAACTTTTCTCTTTCGTCGATTTCTCCCGGTATTTTAATTTCATCCGAAATTACAAACGGTGTACTGAACCTGAGAAAATCCCTGTACTCATTCGGAGGATAATACAGGATCAAGCTTACAGTCCTTCTGTCTTTTTCAACAGAACGCAGAATATTCCCGACAACCTCCCTGAATATTTGAACCGAGAACGGATTGAAAAAGTAAAAACAGTTGTCAGCCTTGCTGATTTTATAATATTGCGCCGGGCAATGCACAAATTCTATCGGGGCAATTATCTTCTTTGATTTCCGTATGTACTTAACCTTGTTTTCAACTGCTTCTTCATAAGTTTTTGCATTGGCTTCTATTCCCGTTACAGGTATATGAAAGCAATGATGCAGATAAAACACCACCCTGCCCTTGCCGCATCCGAAATCCACAACTTTATCGGTACTCCTGAACCTGTAGTTCCTGGAAAGTTCATATAATGCCTTGTATGATGTTGCTTCATAACGGTGATAGTGCTTTATACCCTCCTGCCAATCCCTTGTGCCGGTTGTTTTAATTCCAAGCAGCCTGTCCATTTTTCTGTCAAACATGAAAAACGCTCCTTTAAATCTGATTCGGGCATGTAAAGTATTTTCCCCTTCATCTTTTCCATATAAATCCGAACCAAAGAATAAGTCAGATGATAATGCACATTTTGAATATTCGATTTGCTTTTATATATTGTGCTGCATAGCTTCAGTATGCTCAATATACCGATAAAAATGCTCCGGAGAGCAAGCATAAATACGCAGTTTTTATCTTGAACCGAGCCACCTGAGCAAAGGCTCAAGATTCTCTTCTCTTACGCCGTCAAATCCGTTCTCGATTATTGAAATATATTCTTCGGCCTCTTTATCCTTATCTCTGCGGCTTTTAAGAATCTTTACAAACAATGACAGAAGGATCCTGTCCATTCCTTTTATTTCTTTCAACGGCAGGCAACCGCCCCTCAAATAAAAAAAGGGTATTCCGTTAATCCTGTTAGCGGAAATCATCGTTTCGGCATCGGGCTCTGGCCCTTTGGCGGTACCGGACCCGCAAACCGCAGCCAGATTATATTTTCGTACTTTATTAAGCCCCTGTATTCTCCCGGCTTTTATCCAGCCAAGAAATATAATTTCCTCATCCAGGCTTATTTTTGATATTTCATTCACACCAAAAACCTTAAGCCCGGTTTTTTCAGAAAGCATTCGGGCATACCTTTCTGTAAAACCTGTTTTGGATTCATAAACGATTACCATTCTGTTTCGCCCTCCACTCTATAAATTGCTTCATAATCCGCTCCTTCATATACATAGTACCATGTTTTGCACTTTCAGGCACATATTTTTCGGCATATTTTATGTGCATAAAAGGCTCTCCAGGCCGGGCCGGTACTTTCATATTCCGCTTAACAGGAGGGCTGCAATGGCGCCTGCCCAACACGATAAAGCAGGGAAATACCCACGTTTCGAACCGTGGGCATTATTTATCCTGTTTATTAAATCGCAGCGGCTTTTTATCAGCCTGTTATCTTTTGGCTGTTCTTTGAGCCATAACCGCCCTTTTTATTTTAAAAAGCTTTACAGCCTTATTGTCAATTACCTCATTTCTTCCACAGCATATGGAGTATAAGTCGTACAGGAACGAGTCAGCAGAATTGATAACAATAAACCCGGAAGCCATATTCATAGCCCTGTGGTTCCTGATTAATTCAATAACTCTTTCATTCGGCCTGCTTCCGTCCTTAACTGCCCAACAGAGGCCGTACGGGTACGAATTCCTGCTGTTAACCGCCGCCTCCAGTGTACTCATTATTGACTCATCATTTCCTGAATACCCCAGAACAACCAAACCCGAATACCTGCTTTTATACAGAAAATATTCCAGCAGGGATTCCTCCAGCCTCTGAACTTCTTCTATCGTACTTTTTATTGAATCATAACGGAAATCTCCATGGATTTTATAGACATACGGCATATCCATACGGGTTTTAAGCAGCGTCATTTTCGTCGCATCAGAGATCAGCACATGGCTTGTTCCTACAATCTGCATTCCTGCCTCTATCAGATCATCAAAGTTTGTGGTCCATATGTCGGTAATCTTTCTCTGCCGTGCAAGAACCCCCAGGCATAAATGTCCCAGTGACGGCTTTTTATCCTTTACCAGGTTCTGGATAAACAACTCCCTGTCCCTCGCCAGCGGATAACATTTTTTGAAATAGTACGAATACTCTTCAGGAGCCTTAAGTTCAGGATACCCTCCCTTGCTGTCAAAATACTCCTGGAGTTTTATCCTGTTTTTTTCAAGCGATAAATCAGCGAACATGTCCTTGTGAGTGCGTGTTTCCCTGCAATATATTTCTCTTTTGAATTCCCATATCAACTGCTCACCTGTGGGTATACCCGACTGCACGGATATACCTGAACCCAGCAGAAAGCTCATCGTACCGTTCGGCTTTACATTAAAACTGCTTAAGAAAACGCCGTAATCAATTATAAATTCATTCCAGGACATACAACCACTCCAATACATAAGAATTCATGATTACTCCTGCCGGAACATCAGTCATCCGGGCCCGGTAATAACGATACCGAAGGCAGAGCGATAATCCGGGTTGCCGAAATCCCGCAATCCTGCTTTCCTGAACGGTTTGTCCCCTGCGAAGCCTCCTGATTATATTGATGTCTTAAGCTGTTAAAATTAATCACTTGATGGTGTTTAGTTTTGCAGATAATGGATTTGCAGCATCAGTAGCAATGATAACAGTACTGTATTCGTTATGATACCCGGTGTTCAGTTTCCTGCCGTACCCATGCCTGTACATTCACAGTACAAAAGCAAAGTTTCATGCCGGTAGTATCCCCGGTTAATGCAGATAAACTGACTGGACACAGCTGCTTCACATGTTGCGCTTGGTTCTCCAGGTATAACACTGCCGGAGTTCAGGATGTCAAGCAATGTGCCCGGTGCTGCGGGTAAGGAATCTGGTATTTGGATATAGTATTCGGGATTTTCACTAAATAAACAATCCATAAATTTATTTGTTACAGAAAAAGAGGGAATTTTTTGAAAATATTTTAAATTTAAGAATTGAATAAGGCAGACCATTCTGAGCCCGGCATTTCCCCAACCCATTTCATAACCGAACAGTCGGAAATAATTTCCGCGCATATATAGCCGAAACTCCTGCTGCATATGACTTTAGGCTGCATACTCAGATCTGATTTGCTTTTATCGATGGCTCCCTGTAATTCTGGCATTTCAAAGTGATTATATGCTTACGGGGTATTCTTCTTACGGCATACATCAAAAAAGGGCGGTTGATATCCGCCCCTGTCAATATGGCAATCCTTTCCGTTATCCCTTAATCCTTCAGCAGATCTGCAGGTCCGGTCAAACTGACATTGTTTGCGCATCTGTCCCATTCAACCCGGAATATATTATTGCCCATGCAAACATTCACTTTGCCTGCCAGTACTTTATGAAGCATTATTGACGTTACACCTGCAACACACGCAGCCTCGGCAGTAAAATCCTTCTCACCTTCGTTCCGCTGCCAGAGACGTGCCTTAACAGTTTCTTTATCAATAACCTGGATAAAAACAATGCTTGCCCCTTCCGGAAAAAGACTATGTGTACCAAGAGCGGCGCCTGTCGCTTTAACGTCAATTGCATCAACGTCATCGACAAACACGGCTCCGTGAGGTGACCCGAAAGACATTGCCGTAACCTTGTAGCAAACACCGTTTATCATAAACGGATCATTTATGCAGTCCGGTGTTGCCTTATGTTCCACTGGAACCAGGCAGGGAGCCGTTACAGGCTTCCCGAAAGATACAGTCCTGTCAATTGTTGAATTCATATCTCCCCCTCCTTTAAATTAAACTATGCCCTGTTTCAGCATTGCGTCCGCAACCTTCTTAAATGCCGCGATATTCGCCCCCACTATGAAGTTGTCCTCCTGTCCCACTTCTTTTGCAACACTGGAGATATTGTTGTAAATATTCGTCATAATCTCTCTGAGTTTCCGATCCACTTTTTCAAATGTCCATGAAGTCCTCATCGAATTCTGGCTCATTTCCAGCGCAGATACCGCAACGCCTCCTGCATTTGCCGCTTTTCCGGGTACAAACAACACCCGGTTCTGCAGGAATACTTTTGTTGCTTCTATTGTTGCAGGCATGTTTGCGCCTTCACCGACCACAAAGCATCCGTTTTTCACAAGTTTTTCAGCGTCGTTTTCATCCAGTTCATTCTGTGTTGCACATGGAAGGGCAATGTCGCATTTAATGCTCCAGATGCCTTTTCCCCTGGTGTAAACGGCACTTTGTTTATAATCGGTATACTCTGAAATACGGCCGCGTTTTTCTTCCTTTATTTCCTTTACAATCTTGATGTCGATGCCGTCGGCATCATACACGAAGCCGTCCGAATCGGACATGGCAACCACTTTTGCGCCCAGCTGCTGAGCCTTCTCAACGGCATATATGGCAACATTACCAGAGCCTGACACAACAACTGTTTTGTTTTCAAAGGATTCACCATGCTGGCGGAGCATTTCGTCAATCAGGTATACCAGCCCGTAGCCTGTAGCCTGGGTTCGGATCAGCGACCCGCCGTATGACAATCCCTTTCCTGTAAGAACTCCCTTGCATGAGTTTGTCAGACGTTTGTACTGCCCGTAAAGGAATCCGATTTCGCGTTCGCCTACACCTATGTCACCGGCAGGGACATCGGTGTCTTCTCCGATATGACGGAACAGTTCGGTCATGAAACTCTGGCAGAAGGCCATGATTTCACGATCGGACTTGCCCTTCGGATCAAAATCAGAGCCGCCTTTACCTCCGCCGATAGGTTGTCCCGTCAGTGAGTTTTTCAGAACCTGCTCAAAACCCAGGAACTTGATTATGCTGAGACAAACACTCGGATGAAAACGAAGACCGCCTTTATACGGGCCAATCGCACTGTTGAACTGAACCCGATAGCCCTTATTTATCCGTACCTTTCCGGAATCGTCCACCCACGGGACCCGGAAAATAATTACGCGTTCAGGCTCGCACAGCCTTTCAAGGATGCCTGCCCTTTCATATTCGGGATGGGCATCCACGTAAGGCTGCAGTGCGGTAAGTGTCTCGGTTACCGCCTGATGAAATTCAGGCTCATTCGGATTTTTCTGTATGACTTTTTCAAGCACTTTCATTGTATATGACATAATGCATCCTCCTGTCGGAATAAAAAAAGGTGTTTACCGGCACACTGGTTCGCACCAATGTGACGATAAACACCTTTGTTTATCCTAAACATTATATCTTAGTTTTGGTCTTCTGTCAATACAAAACTTACTTCCGGCTTCGGCAGCGGTACTTATCCGTTCCCCGGCCATGGCATCGGACGAAAGGCCTTATTCCCAGCAGGTTCCTTTTCCAGGTATATAACGGGTCCAATGCCAAAAAACCGAATGCTCCAATGTACGCCATTGTACAAGGAATGTCATTTAAACCATCACCGGCTGCCGTAATTACGGCCTCCTACGTCCTTTTCCTGCTGCGGCTTCCAAAAGCCCGACGAACAGCGGATGGGGTTTGTTAGGCCGGCTTTTGAATTCAGGATGGTACTGTACTCCAATAAAGAAATCCTTGTCCGGCAGTTCAATTGCTTCAACAAGGCGCTCATCGGGCGATGTTCCGCAGATTACCAGGCCTTTTTCAGCAATGGTTTCCCTGTATGCATTGTTGAATTCATACCTGTGCCGATGCCTTTCACTTATTGAATCCTTGCCGTATAGGAGCCTTAGCCTGGTCTTGTCCTTTACTTTGCACGGCCAGGCACCCAGCCGCATGGTACCTCCTTTACGGGTAATTCCTACCTGCTCTTCCATCAAATCTATTACAGGATGAAGGCAGTTCCTGTCAAATTCTGAAGAGTTGGCACCTTCAAGGCCGCAAACATTTCGCGCGAATTCAATCACGGCAACCTGCATGCCAAGGCATATTCCCAGGAAGGGTATATTGTTTTCCCTTGCATACCGGCAGGCAGTTATCTTGCCTTCTATGCCCCTGTCGCCGAAACCGCCCGGGATAATAATGCCATCGGCCTCCTTCAGTATTTCACCTGCATTATGCTCTGTTACGTTTTCACTTTCCACCCATTTGATTTTTACCGATGTACTCGTGTCAAAGCCTGCATGGTTCAAACTTTCTATAATTGACAGGTATGCGTCCTGGAACTTCACATACTTGCCCACAATGGCAATGGTAACTTCCCTGTCCCGGTTGTATATTTTCTTAACAAGCGCTTTCCATTCGGCCAGATCAGGGTCACCTGTTCTGAGGCCAAGCTCCCTGCATACCACTTCATCCAGCCCATTTTCGTGCAATGCCACCGGTGCTTCGTAAATGCATGGAAGGGTAAGATTTTCAATAACGCAGTCGGGCTTTACATTGCAAAACAGCGAAATTTTCGACTTTATACTTTCATCAAAGGGTTCATCGGTACGCGCGATGATAATATCAGGCGAAATACCCATTGACTGAAGCTCTTTTACCGAGTGCTGCGTGGGTTTTGATTTATGCTCATTTGAGCCTTTTAAATATGGTACAAGGGTAACATGAATAAACAGGCAGTTTTCACGGCCCTTTTCAAGAAAAATCTGCCGAACCGCCTCCAAAAAAGGCTGAATTTCGATGTCTCCGGTCGTACCGCCGATTTCCGTTATCAAAACATCGGCACCGCTTTTCTCAGCCCCACTGTATATAAAATTGATGATCTCCCGTGTTATGTGAGGAATGACCTGTACGGTCTCACCAAGGTAACCACCTGTACGCTCACGGTTCAGCACGTTCCAGTAAACCCTGCCCGATGTCAGGTTTGAAAATTTCGTAAGATCCTCATCAATAAAGCGTTCGTAATGGCCCAAATCAAGATCTGTCTCCGCACCGTCGTCGGTCACAAATACTTCACCGTGCTGAAATGGGCTCATCGTGCCGGGATCTACATTTATATACGGATCCAGCTTCTGAGCAGCAACTTTTAAACCTCTCTGTTTCAGCAGCCTTCCAAGGCTTGCGGCTGTAATGCCCTTGCCAAGCCCTGATACAACACCGCCTGCTACAAATATAAACTTAGTCATTACTTCCTCCTGTCCAACATTAATAAAAAATCAAGCTGTACCGGTTCAAACCCGGAACAGTTTCACATCTGAAATCCTTTCATCGGTATATTATTTCCCTGATATACCTTTAAGACTCGTTCAGTCCCTATATGTTTTCAGAATTTCTTCAGCAACCTTCCTCCGTGTCATCCGCGTGTCCATTGCACGCTTTTCAATGTACCTGTGTGCTTCAGCCTCGGTCAGCGAAAGGTGTGAAATCAAAACACACTTGGCTCTGTCGATAATTCGTATGTCATCTATTTTTTGGGCAAGTTTCAGATTCTCATCATGAATCGCCTTAATCTTCTTCTGCGTTGCGGCGGCAAGTTTCAAAGCATTCCAGAATAAGGACCTGCTTATGGGTTTTGCTATGGTAATAACACCATGGTCCTCTACCCTGTCCGAAACTTCTTCAAATAACTCGGCTTTTACAATTAAAATCACTATACCGGTTTCCCTTGAAGCAATATTCAGCGCAAGACTTTCACCAAACTCATCAGGCAACGGGGTATTGATAATGTACAGATCAAAGTCATTTTCAATAAGCATTCTCCTTGCTTCCCCGCCGTTGGATATGGTGGTGATATTTATAACTGACGCCTGTGCCAGTATCTCAGCCAAACATGCAGCAATTTTTTCTGAATTTGATATAATAAGCGCACTGTTCATAGCGTCTCACCTTTACTTCTCTCAACTGTCAACGGCGTTGCCTTTTAAATCACTTTGAAATAATTGTCCATGAAGTATCCGTTTTTATCGGCAGACCGGCTGAATGATTGCAATTCTATGGTTTTATAGCTTATATAGCTTTCTATGACCTGCTCGTTCAGAACGCTTTTTATAAAATCCGATTTCCGGGCAAGCCTTAAAGATTTTCCAAGGTTTTCGGGCAGACGCGGTAATGTATTTGTTATGCTGTCGTCGGCCGTATAAAGATCAACGTTAATACTTTCAGGCAGCGTCAAATCATTTTCAATTCCATAAAATCCTGCACCAATTACAAGTGCGAAAGCAAGATACGGATTTGTTACAGGATCGGGTGACCTGAGTTCCATCCGCATTCTTTCGTCATTTGCGGCAGGAATGCGTATAAGCTGTGATCGGTTGCTGTGCGACCATGAAACATATTTCGGCGCTTCACAGACACCAAGACGCTCATAGGAGTTTGGAACAGGATTCAGAAAAGCTGTTATTTCGGTTATTTTTTCAAGAATACCCGCAACAAAGGATTCTGCTGTTTTCGAGCTGTCCTTCTCACCCAGCCTGAACACGTTGTGCCCGTTCTGCATCAGTGAAAGATTTATATGAAGCCCGCTCCCGCTTTTGTCGGGCAGCGGTTTCGGGGCAAAAGAAGCAAAAAGCCCGTTCCTTGCTGCAATACTCTTAACCACCTGTTTGAATGTAATAAGGTTATCCGCACTGTTAACCGCATCAGAAAATTTAAAATCTATTTCATTCTGTCCGGGGCCGCGCTCGTGATGGGATGTTTCGGGCCTGATTCCCATCTCCTCGAGGCAGATGCAAATCTCACGCCGTATGTTTTCGCCCTTATCAAGAGGATAGACATCCAGGTAACCACCGTTGTCAAAAGGCCTGGTTGTGGGTTCACCGTTTTCATCGGTTAAGAAAAGGTAGAATTCACACTCTGCCCCGATCATGCACGAATACCCTTTTTGTGCTGTCCGGTTTACAACGGATTTGAGAATCTCCCTTGTATCTCCCCAGAACACGCTGCCGTCCGGGTTCCTGATACTGCAGTAGAAACGGACCACCCTGCCCTGCTGAGGCCGCCACGGCAAAACAGACAGTGTTGACGGATCGGGAATCAGCAGTAAATCTGATTTGGTTATATCGGTAAAGCCGCTTACCGCGTGGGCGTCAAACGGAATACCGTGTTCAAACGCCCGGGGCAGTTCATCAGGCATAATTGAAATGTTCTTCTGCCTGCCAAACAAATCACAAAAGGTTAGACGGATAAATTTAACATCATTGTCCCTTACAAATTCCAGGACCTCATCAACGGTAGTTATCATGTAATAACCCTCCCATACTCTTTTTATTATTTTTACCAACAATATCTGATGCATCAGATTTTTTATGCGGTACTTTTGATGAAAGCAGCAAAGCCGGCCTTCAGCAAATCGTTCAATTATCCATATACAGCCTCTTATACGGATTTTTCCCGTTTGGTACAAGGCGGTAAATGGGTTTGCTGAAAATTTCCTCTGTCTTTATATTGAATACTTCAGAGAACTCCTGTATATCATCCTTTATTCTGCATATATCCTCCTCACCGGCTATACCAGCGGTTACCTGGCCGGGAAGATTCACCGGCGGTTTACTGCTTCTTATGAATATTTCACCGCCATGCATACCAACCCCGGTAAATTCCCCTGCCGGATAATCGTCTGTATTTAGCCCCAGTACTATTATGCACCCGCCGGCAAGGTACTCACCCAGAAAACTTCCTGTGCATCCGCCTATAATAATGACGGGCTTTTTATCCTTATACTCCTTCATGTGGATGCCTGTACGGTATCCGGCATCACCCCTGACAAATATTTTCCCGCCCCGCATTGCATACCCGAGGGCATCCCCGGCATTTCCGTTAATAATTATCTTCCCGTCATTCATAGTATCACCCACTGCATCCTGGGAATTCCCGTTAACGATGATTGTAGCGCCGTCAAGATACATGCCAAGTGCATTGCCTGGTGTTCCGTTAATAACAATGGTTTTTGAAGATGCTCCGGCTCCGATGAATCGTTCGCCGAAACAGTCATAAACAGTTACATCGCCGTTTACCGAACGGATTCTTTCGTTTAGCAGCCTGAAGCCCAGTTCATATGCCGATAAAATCATTTATAATCACCTCTCAGTCCACAGGTATTTTGTTTTCGCCTAATCTGCCGCGTGTTTTATTCCCAGTATTTCAAGCTCCTTTTCATTAAGGCCCACACCGCGGAGCATCAGGCGGTTACCTTTCAGGCTTTCTATGGAATTAATGCCCATGCCGCCCATCATTTCCTTTATTTCGTGCTGCCATGCCGTTAACATATTAACAAGCCTTTTATAACCTGTATCCGGGTTCAGCCTTTTTGCAAGATCCTCCCGCTGTGTTGCTATACCCCAGTTACATTTGCCCGTATGGCAGCTTCGGCACAAATGGCATCCCAAAGCAATAAGTGCCGCGCTTCCTATATAAACACAGTCAGCCCCAAGAGCTATTGCCTTTACAACATCAGCACTGGAACGAATACTTCCGCCGGCTATTAATGACACCTTGTTACGGATTCCTTCATCACGCAGGCGCTTGTCAACGCTTGCCAGGGCCAGTTCGATTGGAATGCCCACATGATCACGTATACGCGTCGGTGCGGCTCCCGTCCCTCCCCGGAAACCGTCAATTGCAATGATATCGGTACCGCTGCGGGCAATTCCGCTTGCTATGGCAGATACATTATGGACCGCGGCGATTTTCACAATTACGGGCTTTGTATAGGCAGTAGCCTCCTTAATAGAATAGACAAGCTGCTTTAAGTCCTCGATTGAATAAATATCATGATGGGGGGCCGGTGAAATGGCATCCGAACCTTCAGGCACCATACGCGTTTTTGAAACGTCGCCGACTATTTTTGTACCGGGAAGATGTCCGCCGATACCGGGCTTGGCACCCTGTCCTATCTTGATCTCAACAGCGGCACAGCTGTTCAGGTATGTTTTATGAACGCCAAACCGTCCCGAGGCAACCTGTACGATTGTGTTTTTCCCATACTTATAGAGGTTTTCGTGAAGGCCGCCCTCACCCGTGTTATACATGATTCCCAGCTCTGCAGCCGCCCTCGCAAGGCTTTCGTGTGTATTGTAACTGACAGAGCCGTAGCTCATTGCTGAAAACATAACAGGCATCGAAAGGGTAATATGCGGAGGCATGTTACTGACTAATCTTCCATCCTTGCCCCGCTGGATCCTGTCCGGTTTTGCTCCAAGAAAAACCCTGGTTTCCATCGGCTCCCTCAGCGGGTCAATGGAAGGGCTGGTAACCTGGGATGCATTGATCAGTATTTTATCGAAATAGACAGGATAATTCTCGGGGTTCCCCATGCTGGACAGCAAAACACCGCCGCTTTCAGCCTGCCTGTATATTTCCTTGATTGTTTTTTCGCTCCAGTTGGCATTTTTCCTGAAAGTGTTGCTTGTTTCAGTTATTTTTAAAGCCCTAGTGGGGCATACCGAAACACATCTCTGGCAGTTCACGCATCTTGCATCATCACATACCATTTTATCAGCATCATCCAGGTATCGGTGTGCTTCATTGGCGCACTGCCGTTCACACACACGGCAGTTAATGCAGCGATTATAGTCCCTGATTATTTCATAATCGGGATAGAAATAGTTTACAGCCATTACTCAGTTCCTTCCTCAAATGTTATAATAACTGCTTCCCCGCCTTTCGGCGACCATACCCTGTCCGGTTCATTCTCTATAACCCTGATGGCAGCCTCTTCGCTGGCGATATATACCATATCGTCCTTTTCACCAACCACCATACTGCGCAGTTTCAACCTGTCATTCAAAGCCATGATTCCCTTGTCAAAACCCACGATTATTGAAAATGGCCCGGTAATTAAAAATGATTCAAAAGCATTTCTTAAATATTCAAGTTCTTCCCTTTCGGGATAGGGCATGATTTCTATGGTTGACCAAAACGGAGCGGCAAACACCGTGCAGATTTCCTTCAGGGTAAGATGCTTTTTTCTGTGCAGGTAGTCAATCATATAGGTTATTACCTCGGTATCGGTTTTCAGCATGCACTGGTATCCGTACATTTCAATGTTTCGCCGGTTGGCGTCGTAGGACGAAATCTCGCCATTATGGACCACCGAATAATCAAGCAGTGCGAAAGGATGGGCCCCTCCCCACCAGCCGGGTGTATTTGTAGGGTATCGGCCGTGTGCTGTAAAGCAATAGCCTTCATACTCCTCCAGCCGGTAAAACCGGCCCACATCTTCGGGAAATCCCACAGCCTTAAAAACACCCATGTTCTTTCCGCTTGAAAAAACATAAGCACCATCAATTGTACTGTTTATCCTGAACACGCACCTTACTACGAACTCGCGTTCATCCAGCTGGCTGTCGGCAAGTTTTGATGGCAGCGGCACCATAAAATATCTCCAAATCATAGGCTCGTCCGTTATTTGCGGGATTTTCCGCACAGGTATTTTGGAAAGGGTTATAATATCAAAGTGCGAAGCCAGAAATTTTTCGCATTCTTCTTTTGCCGATTCATTATCATAAAATATATGGAATGCATAACAATCCTTATATTCCGGATAAATGCCATATGCGGCAAAACCCCCGCCAAGCCCGTTGGAACGCTCATGCATGGCAGCAATGGAATCAATGATAAGTTTTCCGGAAAAACGTCTGCCTGACTTTGAAAAAACTCCAGATATTGCACATCCTGATATATTTCTGAACATTCCTTCCCTCACAAATCATACCCCCGTTTTGAATAACCGGTCAGACAGACATCTCTCCCCTGAATTAACCGCTGCTGGCATGCAGAATGCTGCACCTATGCTTTTATTAGCCAAAATATTCTGTCCATGTACTCAAAAAGGCGTTCATCACACAGTACCCGCATTAAGAAAAGCAGCCGTTAATGGCTTGTTGCCGGATACCATATAATGAACGCCTTTGTTCATAAAATATTAACCGGTTAATCCTTTATATATTATAATATGGAATCAAAAGAAGTGTCAACCCTGTTGTGAAATTTTTATTTTTTATACTGCATAATATGTTGTTTTTTATACTTTTTTATGTATAAATTTATCTCATTTTGCAAGATCGCATATTATAAATTTCATTTTTCTTAAATAAAATGGTTGACTAAATTATTTTCCCGTGCTATTCTTTATTTGTACAGCAAAGGCGCTGTGGATTTTTATATCCGCAGCGCCTTTTATATTGAGTTTTTGGTTATAACAACAGAAGAATCTGCATGGATCCCTGTAAGTTTCAAAAGAGTCAGACAGGTTTTTCAGATCTTCAGGCTGTCTCTTCTGTTGTTTAACAGAAAGGAGCATGAATATGGGTAAACTGATAATTCCGAAAAAATACAAGCCGGTCCTGAATCTTTATGAAACTCAAAATGCAATAGGAAAAATAAAGAGGATTTTTGAAGACAAGTTATCCAATGCTCTTAATTTAATAAGGGTTTCCGCCCCGTTGTTCGTTCTGTCCAATACCGGATTAAACGATGACCTGAACGGTGTTGAACGGCCTGTACGGTTCGAAATCAGGGAAACCGACGCAACTGCCGAGGTGGTCCATTCACTTGCGAAATGGAAACGTATGGCTTTGCATAAATACGGTTTCCCGGTAGGTGAAGGATTATATACCGATATGAATGCCATACGCCGTGATGAAGAAATGGATAACCTTCATTCGGTTTATGTTGATCAATGGGACTGGGAAAAGGTTATCAGCCGCTCCTCAAGAAACCTCGATACGTTAAAAGATACCGTAATAAAAATCGTAGAAGTTATTTGCGACACGCTGGATGAAATAAAGAAGATTTACCCCGGGATCACTCTGAAACTTTCAAGGGATGTTTCATTTATAACAACACAGGAGCTTGAGTATATGTATCCCTCCCTTTCACCAAAGGAACGCGAGAACGAGTACCTAAAAAAGCATAAAACGGCTTTCATAATGCAGATTGGTGATGTACTGGAATCAGGGATCAGGCATGACGGAAGGGCACCGGATTATGATGACTGGAGCCTTAATGGTGATATAGTGTTCTGGAATGACTTACTGGGGTGCGCATTCGAAGTATCCTCAATGGGTATCCGTGTTGATGAGGCTTCCTTGGACAGACAGCTTTCCAAGGCAGGCTGCGATAACCGCCGCAGTTTACCTTTTCATAAAATGCTGCTTAATGGGGAACTGCCGCTTACGATGGGCGGCGGAATCGGTCAGTCAAGAATTTGCATGCTGCTGTTGCAGAAAGCCCATATTGGTGAAGTCCAGGTCTCTGTCTGGGACGAGGAAACCATTTCGGGCTGTAAAGAAGCAGGAATAGAATTACTGTAGGAGGATGAAAAAATGAAAAAACAGAATATATCGGAGCTTTTCGGAAGCATGGTATTCGGCGATGCAGTCATGAAAGAGCGGCTTCCAAAGGACGTTTATAAAGCGCTTAAGAAAACCATTGCAGACGGCACGCATTTGGAACTTGACGTTGCAAATGTGGTGGCAAGTGTTATGAAAGACTGGGCTGTAGAAAAGGGTGCGACACATTTTACCCATTGGTTCCAGCCCATGACGGGTGTAACTGCGGAAAAACATGACAGTTTTATAATGCCCGACGGTACGGGCAAGGTTATTATGGAGTTTTCAGGAAAATCCCTTGTTAAAGGGGAACCCGATGCATCGAGCTTTCCGTCCGGGGGTCTTCGCAGTACCTTTGAGGCCAGGGGATACACCGCATGGGATCCCACCTCGTACGCATTCATAAAGGACAACACTCTCTGCATCCCCACTGCTTTTTGCTCCTACAGCGGAGAGGCCCTTGATAAAAAAACACCTCTTTTGCGTTCGATGCAGGCATTAAACACCCAGGCTCTAAGGATTCTACGGTTATTCGGTATCAACGATGTTAAGCGGGTTGTATCAATGGTGGGTCCTGAACAGGAATATTTCCTGATCGATAAAAATGTTTACCTGAAAAGACCTGACATTATGTACTGCGGAAGAACCCTGTTCGGCGCCCGTCCGCCAAAGGGCCAGGAAATGGAGGACCATTATTTCAGGGTAATAAAGCATCGAATTTCGAGGTTTATGCGGGAACTGGACGAGGAGCTGTGGAAATTGGGTGTTTACGCAAAGACCGAGCATAACGAGGTTGCTCCTTCGCAGCATGAGCTTGCTCCGGTCTATGCAGAAGCCAATATTGCAACAGACCACAACCAGCTTACAATGGAACTTTTGAAAAGCATAGCGTCAAAACATGGCCTGGCATGCCTGCTGCATGAAAAGCCTTTTGCAGGGATAAACGGCAGCGGAAAGCACATTAACTGGTCCCTGTCCACCGACACGGGAATAAATCTGCTGGAACCCGGCGCTACCCCCTTTGAAAATGCCCTGTTCCTGCTGTTTCTTGTGGCGGTTATAAAAGCAGTAGACGATTACCAGGATTTGCTGCGTGTGTCGGTTGCAAGTGCAGGTAATGATCACCGCCTTGGAGCAAACGAAGCCCCTCCGGCAATTGTTTCAATATTTTTGGGCGAAGAGCTTACCGAGATTCTGAACGCACTTGAAAATGATACATTATATGTGGGCAAGGGCAAAACCCTGATGGAAATAGGTGCAACAGTGCTGCCGCATATTCCGAAGGATACAACCGACAGGAACCGTACATCGCCATTTGCGTTTACCGGCAACAAGTTTGAATTCCGTATGCTTGGCTCGGCATTCTCAATTGCAGGCCCGAATATTGTACTTAATACTATTGTAGCAGAAGCATTGCGCCAGTTTGCCGACGAGCTCGAAAACAGCAGTGACTTCAGAACAGGTCTGTCCGGGCTCATTAAAAGAACGATAAAGGAACATAAGCGTATCATATTTAACGGAAATGGTTATGATAGTTCCTGGGTCAGGGAGGCTGAACAAAGAGGCCTGTTGAATTTGAAAACCACTCCTGAAGCGCTGCCTGCCCTTATTGACCCGAAAAATGTGGAGCTTTTTGCCCGCCACCGTGTTTTTACAGAGCACGAGCTTCATTCGCGCTATGAAATCCTTTTGGAGAATTACTCAAAAACAATTAACATTGAGGCACTGACGATGATTGACATGGTTAACAGGCAGGTTTTACCCGCTGTTTTGGATTACCAGAACGAACTGGCTGAACTGATAATCCGGAAAAAACAAGTAAGTGCTGATATTGTTGCAACGCCGGAAGAAAAGCTGCTTAAAAGAATATCCGGACTTGCCGACTGCCTGTACAAAAGGCTGGAACACCTTACCGCACAGACATCGGCGGCCAGGGAAATAAAAGATAACCTGGAACTGGCCAGGGCCTGCCATGAAAAGATTTGCACGGCAATGAACGAGCTGCGGCAGGTTGTGGATGAACTCGAGACCATTGTCGACAGCAAGCATTGGAGAATTCCGACCTATGCAGAGATTTTATACAGCGTGCATGAATAAAACAGGCAGATTAGGATTAAGATTTTATTGATTACGGTTATTTGTTCAGAAAGTGGGTAAGCAAAAATGTATTTTATCGCTTTTATTGTACGGATGCTTAGTATGTTTAAACATAGCTGGCTTTTTGCCCTGGCTAAGAAAAACAGCTGAGCTGCCGGGTATTAAGGGGGATGATTCCATGCTCACCGCAGTGGTTGGAATAAACTGGGGAGATGAAGGAAAGGGCCGCATGGTGGACCTGCTGTCGGCGGAATACGATGTGATTTGCCGGTACCAGGGTGGCAATAATGCCGGGCATACGGTTGTTAATGACAGGGGGAAATTCATACTGAATCTCCTTCCTTCAGGCATTCTTCGCGATAACACGGTAAACGTAATGGGAAACGGCATGGTCATTGATATTGAACATCTGTGCGGTGAAATTGCAGGCCTTAAGGAAAAGGGCGTAAAGATAACCCCTGAAACACTTAAAATCAGCGACAAGGCCTTTATTTCCATGCCCTGGCATAAGCAGCAGGACATATTGGAGGAAGAACGGCTCGCAGACAGGAAATACGGTTCAACCCGGCGCGGCATTGCCCCTGTATACGGTGACAAGTACATGAAAAAGGGTATCCGGATGGGCGACCTGCTTTTCAAGGATACTCTCAGGGATAAGATTGCCTCGATTCTTGAATGGAAAAACCTGATCCTGAAGGGATACGGCCAGGAATTCTCGCTTGAGTTTATCATGCACTGGGTTGAAGAATTCAGCAGATCCCTTTTACCGTTTATAACCGATACAACAGAATACCTGCTCGGTGCAGTAAGGGAAAACAAAAACATATTGTTTGAAACCCAACTGGGGGCATTACGCGACATCGACTTCGGGATTTACCCGTATACCACCTCGTCGCAGACACTGGCGGCATATGCGCCTATTGGAGCAGGAATTCCGGGCGCCAGGCTCGATCATGTGGTGGGTATAATGAAAGCCTATTCCAGTTGCGTCGGTGAAGGCCCGTTTACAGCCGAGCTGTTCGGCGAGGAAGCATCAAAACTGCGCGAAGCCGGGGCCGAGTACGGTGCTGCTACGGGAAGGCCGCGAAGGGTTGGCGCTTTTGACATACCTGCAAGCAGGTACGGAGTTCAGATGCAGGGCGCGAAGGAACTTGCGCTGACTAAACTTGATGTACTGTCGTATATGGACAGGATCCCTGTATGCGTGGCACATGAAACCGACGGTGTCCGTACCGACAAATTCCCTACAGGCGACATGCTTTTAAGGGCAAAACCCGTTATTGAATATGTTGAAGGCTTCAAAACCGACATATCAAAATGCAGGATTCCCGGGGATTTACCCGAAGCGGCGCTGAAATACATCCGTTTTATCGAAGAAGCAGTAAACTGCCCTATCAGGTATGTTTCAGTGGGACCCAACCGGGAAGATTACATTGAAATGTAGAATAAAACAAGGGGGCAACCGCTTACTGCGGGGTGCCCCTCTGTCTGTTACCTGATCTTTGTTATCAATCGTTGAAAGTGATTGTATTTTCCTTAACATCAATTACACCGGTTTTATTTTCGTCATAAGTAAATTCAATAATGCTGCTGTCGCTTTTATATTCAGTAAAAGTTATATTTACAATCCCGGGATACTCTGTAAATGTATGTTCGCTGTTTGTTCCGTACGGCTCTTTCCTTATATGAAATATAAAACCTGTATTTTCCTTATCTTTTATTTCACCGGCAACATATATATCAAACTCGGTAATGATGTGGCCGGTAAACAGGTAGGTGTCCCGTATTGCTGGGGTCCCCCAGTACCAGTCTGCATGCTCAGTCGGTTGAATACCAATGTTAACATGCGGCTGATAACCCGGCTTTGGAGCAAAAGTGGGCATAGGTAAACTTTCTTTATACTCCAGTTCTGATATTCTTTTTGCTCTCTCTTTCAGGTCGTTTTCACATTTTTCAATGTTTTTTTGAAGCTCCAAATCGTATGCTTCAGACCATTCGATCTTCGCCTGAAGTTCCTCAGGAACAGGAATTCCCCTTGATATAAATTCCTGTACAGCTTCTTCAAGGAGAAATGTCATATCACTTTTAAAGACAGGTTTCGCATTTGCAGTAGAAACAAGAACTGAAACAGCTGCCAATATAAGCAATAATAAGAATATCCTATATTTATTCTATCCTATATTTATTCATATCAGCTAACCCCAAAATCACTCATATTTATTTTTCTATGTTCCCCATTACCTTATTGCTTTATTTTACATAAGACGTCAATTATTGGAACCAGTATGATAATTTGATTATAACTCATTCAGAATTTCATATCAATATTTAACTTTTGCATAATCAATTTCTTGAGCTTAATCTATTACCCTTAACTCTAATTAACTCTAACCCAGCAAAATCAAATCCCGCAGCCGGTCAGGATTTTTACTGCTTTGGCTACGGGATTTGGAAAGAACTTTATTATTACTGAGCGAACTTTATTTTCATTGGGTCAACCTTATTTGAATTATACAACTATACTAATACCATTGTTATTTCCAACTCTTTGTTACATTTGTTCTGCTTCACATCTCAATCTGTAAAAGTATCTTACAAGTTCACTCTCGTCTTTTATCGATTCTTTAAGCATGTTTAGAGTTCTCTTTCCGACTCTTCTATCAATCAATGCCAATGCTTTAGCAATAGAATTATCCGATTTCAATGATTCTTCAATAGTGGAATTTAAGAATCTTTCTGCAGCCTCAAGAAAATCATATTGTGAAAAAATATCCTGTTCCTCTGCTTTTTTATGTGCTATATCATTGATACTTCTGTTTCTGGCTATTTGTGATAATATATCATCAGAAAAGCCTTCCCTTCTTAGTAACCCATATATTCTGTCCTGCTTAAAATTATCTTCCTCAAAGCAAATATTTTTACTTTTCTTTAATTCTTTCTCTGCATTCAATACTGCAATTTCCTTCTTTATAGTACACATATTTACAACTTCTTTTCCGTCTACCGTTATATATGCCCTGCCCGTCCGGTCATGAGCCTTTCTGTAATTAGTAATCCAAAATTCTACCCTGCCTTTCAAGCATGGGGAAACGTAATCCTCTAATTGTTTCTTTAACTTACTCCATCTCATGTTTGCCCTCCGTTATTATCACTGCGTATTCCGGATTATTCGGACAGTATTTCCGGGAGTATCCGGACAATAAAA
>ERZ773359.22-NODE-22-length-162561-cov-20.204331_pt1 | contig 162561 bp, 165 predicted proteins | sample MGYA00374955_ERZ773359 | MGnify/ENA primary metagenome ERZ773359 (study PRJEB29098, sample SAMN04486028) | biogas fermenter metagenome | study: EMG produced TPA metagenomics assembly of the Biogas fermentation microbial communities from Germany - Plant 4 DNA1... | reverse complement strand
GGCTTCTTGGCGGGAGCTGGTTCCTCGATCTCTTCCTCCAAGACCTCCTCGATATCCTCCTCTTCGCACTCTTCGTAGTCAAGGAAGTCGAGCATTGCCTCTTCCAGATCGGCCAGCATCTCCATTGCCTCCTCCTTCTTGTCCTTCTCTAGGAGGTCAAGGGCCTCAGAGATCATGTCCAGCATGCTTTCCAGCTCGTTGTCGAGATCCTCGAAAGCGGTACCCAGCGTTACCATATGAATCACCGTATTTCTTTCTCTATTACGCTACACTCCTTTTTATTATATAAAAAATTGTAATTGTACATTCCTTGACGACCGACGGAAGGATGGATCGTCGGTGGGGCATCAGAGGCTTCAGCCCGACCTCGCCAGGTTGGAGAATTTATATATCGATGCATCAATCCCATCGATGAGCGGGTGACGATGAAGAGGATAGGCTGGTTCACGACCGCAAGGGGCCCGGGCTCCTACGGACTTTTCAAAACGATGATGGATGCCATCAGAGATGGCGAGATCGACGCCCAGATATCCTTCGTCTTCATCAACCGAGAGGTGAAGGACAACGAGTACCGCAGGAAGCTCATCGAGATGGCCGAGCAGAACGACGTTCCGGTCATCATCTTCCCGTCCGATACTTTCCGGCCGGACCTCAAAGAGAAGGATATGGAGGCATGGCGGGACGCCTATGGGGAAGGGTTGAGGGATCGCATCGCCCCCTATCCGATGGACCTGGGTGTGCTGGCCGGCTATATGCTCATCGTGGACCCAGAGACCTGCCGGCGTCATGTGCTGATCAACCTTCATCCCGCCCTTCCTGACACTTACAAGGGTACGTGGAAGGAGATCGTCACCAAGGTGGCCGAGAGCCCAGACCGCTGTTATGGCGCAACGGTGCACGTTTGCAGCCCGGTCCTGGATTGCGGCACCCCCATCGCATTCGATTCGTTCTCGATAGATGATCTTAGGGAGAACGTGCCCAAGGAGAGATTGGCCGAGGCGATACGGGCGCGGGAGGTGGAAAGGGAGGTCCCCCTCCTGATCGAGGCGCTGAAGCTACTGGTTAGCGAACAGATAAACATACGGGATGGGGACCTCTTCGATCGTCACGGACAGAGGTTGAACGAACCGGCCAACCTCTCTGCCAGGATATCAGCGGTGGTCGAAGGCAGCAGGCAGAGGTAATTATAAGCCGCCATCTGATGCTCACTACCCAGTGAGCCGATGAACCGAGTGCAGCGGATCTTCTCCAGAATCGATGAGCCTGTTGATGCGATCCTATTGATGAGTTCCGAGGAACCCCTCATCGACGTCTCCTTCTTCTACGCCACTGGCATCAAGGGCGGCCTGTTCGAGGAGTGCCCAGCGATCCTGTGGCCCGATGGTAGGCTGCAGCTCATCACCTCCCGCCTTGAAGAGACCTCCGCCCGGACGTCGAGCGCCGAGATCTCGGTGTTCGCCAACAAGGCTGAGAGGGACGCCTTGCTGGCCGAGGCCCTGCGGGGTGTTGGGCGATTGGGGATAAACGCTGCAGGCATCACTCATGCCAACGCCATGCTCGTCAGGAGAATGGCGCCACATGCGCAGCTCACGGACGTCGGAGACGCGATAAAGGCGGCCCGCCTGGTCAAGGATGAAGATGAGATCGATGCCATTCGCAAGGCGTGCGACATCGCCTCCAGGGTGGCGGATGAGATACCGTCGATGCTTGTGGAGGGCGTGAGCGAGAGCGAGATGGGGGCAGAGATAGCATACCGCATGCAGAAGCTCGGCGCCACCGGGACGTCGTTCGATACGATATCAGCCTTCGGAGCTGGCTCGGCCGAACCTCACTACCATACGGGGGACCGGAAGCTGAGACCGGGCGAACCGGCCCTGTTCGATTTCGGATGCAAGTACGACCGATATTGTTCGGACATCACACGAACATACTTCCTCGGCTCCGTGCCAGAGAAGTTCGAGCGCGTGTACCAGGTGGTGCTGGAAGCTCAGCAGAAGGCGCTGGATGCCATTCGGGCCGGAGCCAGGGGAAGGGATGTGGACGCCGCCGCCAGGGAACACATCGAGGGCTCCGGCTTCCCCGGCGGACTTATTCACTCTACAGGCCACGGCCTCGGGCTGGCGGTCCACGACGGCGGCCGGATGGCGCCCAATGACGATCTCGTCCTGGAGGAGAACATGGTCATGACGGTCGAGCCTGGCATATATATTCCGGGCGAGGGAGGGGTGCGCATCGAGGATGATATCCGCGTCACCAAGGACGGCTACGAGATGTTGACCTCGGCGGACAAGCGGCTGAGGGCGGTGTGAGCATGCGTGACTTCCCGATCTAAAGGGTGGAGAGGTCGCGGACATGGATCGGCGGGCCGTGGTGATGTCATCTGCAATCCATGATGACAGCGTCCCGGGGATCGGTCAGGCCAATGTCAGGAGAGGGCAGGCTGGCGGAACGTCGGCCAGGACCCTGGCCCGGATCGACCGCTCGCCCAGATATTGAGCGCCGACCTGACGAACCTAGATATCCTGGGATTCCTTGATCCAGGAGATGTTCGTCTCCATGATGCCGAACTGCACCTCACCGCTTTGGCCGGACATCCGGGAAGCGTACGGGAAGTTGTGCACTGGATCGACGAACTGCTCCGTCTGTATATTGCCGTCGTCCTTGACCTCGATGCGCTGGTAGCGCACCAACTTCCTGTCCCCGAACTTGGTGGGGACGGTTTCCTCACCCATCCTTGTGCCATCGGCTCGAACCGACCAGCCGGCCAGGACTCCGCCCAGGTCCGATAGGTCGTTGCCGTCGAATGGGAACTTAAGCCGGGCGCGCTTGAGGAAAGGTACGCCCTTGGGCAGGACGTCCACGAGGTATTCGCCGTTCTTGACCTTGACGACCTTGATAGCCATGATGCCCTGCACCTGGGTCGTGCCCACATTGCCGATGACCGAATAGATGACGTGATCCCCTTTCTTTAGCAACGCCTCGCCAGCCATGTTCACAGCCTCCGGACAAGGACCTTCATGCGGTCGCCCACTGCCTCGAAACGACGCGGGTCGCCGACCAAACGGCCTATCGGCGTGACATCGGAGATCGCCTCCGGCCGCCCGTCCTTGCTTACGGGGGTCGGCCCGTAGAAGACGCATAGCGCCCTCCCCTGGGGCCAGTACGCCACCTCGCCCGGTTCCAGGACCTTTCGTCCATTCTCCAGCTTGGCATCGGCCGGCACCTCGAAGTATATTTCCTCGCCCCATGCGTTCGTCCGAGCTTCGAACGGAGCGGCCAGCCATATGGCGTTGGCTGCATCGGTATCGTTGAGCTCGACCTCGAAATCATGATCACCGATCATGAGAAGGATGCGTTTGGTCATTTCGTATGATTAAGTGAACAGTGATAGTTATCTCTTACTCCATCAGGGCGCCATGGGAAATATCTTTTATCTGGATTGGTAAAGGACATGCACGAGCATGAATCCAGCAGACCTGTTCCTCCGCGCGGTGGAGTTCCATCTTGTTCCCCTGCTGCCGCCATCCGCACTGCGAGACGAGCTGCACTCGATGTTGTACAGCAGACGATGGGACGAGACCTCGATCTATAGGGGTTTCCGGGTCAGGCAGAAGGTTGGCCTGGTGAAGGTTACCTACCGCGGGCATTCCTACCAGTACATTTGCGATCACTTTAACGAGCTGGAGCTGGCAGCCCTCAATGGATACATGCTGCGCCATTCACCCCGTCCAGGTGACATCGTGGTCGACGCGGGGGCCTATCGCGGTGCCTTCACTGTGCTGGCGGCCAAGCTGGTCGGGCCGGGAGGCAAGGTGATCGCATTCGAACCGGACCGCCATAGCCTGGAGAGGCTGAAAGAGAACATCGAGCTCAACAGGCTTGACAATGTTATGATCGTTCCCAAGGGACTCTGGTCAACGGATCGTCGAATGACCTTCTGCGAGTACGGAGAGGATTATTCCGCCATATCTCCCGATGAACTGCGCTGCAACGTCAACCAGAGGCATGTGGCGAACGGCGAGGTGGACGTCGTCGCACTGGATCATGAACTTGGGCGATTGGGCGTGGATCATGTGGACTTCATCAAGATGGACATAGAGGGGGCGGAGATCGAAGCGATGAAGGGTGCCAAGAAGATCCTTATGGGCAATGATGTCAAAGTTGCCATAGCATCATATCATGAAGTGGAAGGGCAGAAGACCTGCTACACGTTGGAAAGATATCTGACAGACCTGGGCTATCTGGCGGAGACCAATTTTCCCCTGCACATGACCACATATGCACACAGGCCAATGATCGAATGAGATGCAACAACGGTCAGCCCGCTCATCGGCGATACTGACTATAAAAAGATAAATGATGGGAAGGGGTGTTTGAGAAAGGGGTTTATTTTCGCTCGAAGAGGGCGCGGATCTCCTTGCCTACTTTCTCGATCTCCTTCTCGGCCTCCTCGGCCTCGAGCTTCTTCATGTTCGCCAGATCGTTGGGCCACTCCTTGGTCCACTCCTCGGCGAACTTGCCGGAGTTGATCTCCTCGAGGATGGCCTCCATGGCCTTCCGTGACTCGGCGTTGATGACCCGGTCCCTCCTTGTCAGCCCGCCGAACTCCGCGGTGTTGGACACCGAGTTCCACATGTGCATCATGCCGCCGGCCTGGATGAGGTCGACGATCAGCTTCAGTTCGTGCAGGACCTCGAAGTAGGCGATCTCGGGACGGTAGCCGTTCTTCACCAGCGTGTCGAAGCCGGCCTGGATGAGCGCGGTCACGCCACCGCACAGCACGGCCTGCTCGCCGAACAGGTCGGAAGTGGCCTCCTCGCGGAAGTCTGTCTCAAGAACCCCGGCCTTGGTCGCGCCGATACCTTTCGCCAGGGCGAGAGCGAGCTTCTTGGCGTTCCCGGTGGCGTCCTGGTGCACGGCGATCAGTGCCGGCACGCCGAAGCCCTCGGTAAAGGTCTGCCGCACCATGCGGCCCGGGGACTTTGGAGCCATCATGATCACGTCGCAGCTGGCGGGCGGAGTGATGAGTCCAAAGGTGATGGCGAATCCATGGGCGAACTCTAGTGCTGCTCCCTCCTTCAGATTAGGTGCGATCTGTTCCTCGTAGATGCGGGGCTGTACCTCATCGGGTAGCAGCATCATGACCACGTCGGCGCCCTTGGTGGCGTCGGGGATCTCGGCGACCTTGAGGCCGTCCTTCTGGGCGTTGTCCCAGGACTTGCCGTTCTTTCGGACCCCGACCACTACGTCAAGGCCAGAGTCATAGAGGCATAGCGCCTGTGCCCTTCCCTGGTTGCCGTATCCGATCACCGCTATCTTCTTGCCCTTCAACGCTCCAAGGTCTGCATCCGAGTCATGATAAATGGTCGTCGCCATTGTTTCACCGTTATTTCAGCCCCGCGAATTCGTACCGCGATATAAACAATGTTCGGCGACCTTTTTCATGAATCCAGCATCCTTATCGGCGCCGCAGGCAAGGAGGTAGTCGGAGCCTTTGACGGGTGATGACTCCCAGAAGCAGAAGTGATCCTCGTTGAGGTACTCCGCAGAGACGACGTCCTGCAGCGCCGTCAGGGCGTGGAGCAACCGGCCGTTCATCGTTCCGGTGTTGGCCTCGACGACTATCGTTATCAGTCCGTCGCTCCTTGCCATGAACGCCTTTTCAACGTCTATCTTTCTTCTTCCTAGCTCCACCAGGACTCTCTGGAAGAGCCCTGGGGTGTCATTTCCGACTATCTTCATCAGTTCCATCCGCACCTACCTCGTATTATGTTCTTCGCTCCGCCTCCTGGCGGGATCATGGGGAGGACGTCTTCCTCCGGATCAACGATGACATCTATTATGTACGGGACCTCCGAGGCCACCGCGTTCTTTATCGCCTCGTCCAGTTCAGAGGCTCGATCGACTCGGACGCCATCGGCTCCGTAGGCCTGTGCCAGCTTGACGAAGTCAGGATTGTTTGCCAGCTGGGTGCCTGAGAACCTTCTGTCATTGAACAGCTTCTGCCACTGCCTGACCATGCCGAGCCATCCGTTGTTGAAGACCACCACGATGACAGGCAGGTCCTCCGAGACCGCCGTAGCGAATTCCTGGAAGACCATCTGTATGCTTCCATCGCCGGCTATGTCGACCACCGTCTTCTCAGGGCAGGCGCACTTCGCACCGATGGCCGCAGGGAACCCGAAGCCCATGGTGCCGAAGCCGCCTGAGGTTATGAACTGCCGCGGGTATCGAGCCTGGAAGAAGTGGGCCGCCCACATCTGGTTCTGTCCGACCTCGGTGGTGATGATACTGTCATGGGGGAGCAGTTTGTTCAGCCGGGAGATGACCGTCTGGGGCAGCACGGGGTTGGTATCGAAGTCGATCGTGCATTGGCAACGCTCCTTGATCTCCCTTATGCGCTCCGACCATGGAGATTCGCCCCTCTGCCGCTCAAGCCCCCGGATGAGCAGGGACAGTGCTTTCTTGGCATCACCCACTAATCGAACCTGGGTCCTTGCGGATTTGCTCGCCTCGCCCGGGTCGATGTCTATCTGGATGATCTTGGTGGTCATCGGCAGCTCGGACTGCCCACTTGCGCTTCTATCGGAGAAACGCGTACCGACGGCAAGGATGACGTCCGCCTCCACGAACGCCTGGCGGGCGGATTCCTTCCCATGCATGCCAATTATGCCGAGCGATAGGGGGTGATCCTCAGGGATGGCGCCCTTCGCCATGATCGTGGTGGCGACCGGTGCCATGAGCATCTCTGCCAGGCGGAGGACCTCCGAACACGCATTGGACCACTGGACGCCTCCTCCCACCAGGAGAAGGGGTCGCTGGGCGTTCTTGAGGGTCCTTATCGCATCGGGAATGGCCGATAGGTCCTCCAGGGGCGGCGGGGTGTTGAAGGATTGCCTGAACGCCTCTTCAGGAACCTGCTTGTTCATGACATCGCTGGGCAGGTCGACGTGAACCGGTCCCATCCTGCCTGTGGTGGCGATGCTGACCCCACGGTTTATCGCTTCAGGTATGTCGCTCGGGTCCAGACAGCGGAAGTTATGCTTCGTGATGGGCATCATCAGCGAGAACGAATCAGCCTCTTGGAACGCATTGTTGCCGATGGAACCGGTGGCAACCTGTCCGGTGAGGACCAGCAGGGGAGATGAATCCACATAGGCAGTGGCAACACCTGTGATCAGATTGGTCGAGCCGGGGCCAGAGGTGGACGTGCAGACGCCAAGGCGTCCGGTGGCGCGAGCGTAACCGTCAGCCATATGGGCCGCGCACTGCTCATGGCGGACTAGAACGTGGCGTATGTCAGACGAGAGCAGGTCATCGTAGAGGGGCATGGTCGTCCCTCCAGGAAGCCCGAACATCACGTCAACACCTTTTTGTTCCAGGAGCGTGAGAACCGCTTTTGAACCTCTCAAAATTAACACATCCTTACAATGATCGAGGACACCCAGCAGTGATGGATGCCTCTACCTAATCAAGACTACCACTACACCCAAGACAGAAAAGACCGGTGAGTTAGTGGTGCATCTTGACATCGTTACCGAAATGATGAAAGTGGTATATAAATCATTGTGGGGGCCATCCATGATGGATTCGATGCTGAACACCGTGATCTCGTGAAAGGAACGATAATGCTTAATCCACCCCCGCCATCCCCTCCATCGACACACTGGGTCTTCGACACCGCAACAGTCAATATCGTCAACGTCAATCTATCAAGAACGGATGTGCATATAACATGAAGGTACGGGTTGGCATCAATGGATACGGCACGATAGGGAAGAGGGTCGCCAGCGCCGTGGCGGCGCAGGACGACATGGAAGTGATTGGCGTCACCAAGACGAGGCCGTCGTACGAGGCCCATCTGGCCTGTGCCGAGGGCTATCCGCTGTATGTCGCCAAACCAGACCAGGTGGCCGCCTTCGAGAAGGAGGGGATAAAGGTCGAAGGCACCCTGGAGGACCTCGTAGGCAAGGTCGACATAATGGTCGACGCCACGCCAGGAGGTGTCGGGGAGGCCTATCGCGAACTCTACGAGAGGGCGGGGATCAAGGCGATATTCCAGGGAGGAGAGGACCATGGCATCGCCGGTGTATCGTTCAATGCCTATGCCAATTACAAGGAGTCCTGGGGGGCAAAATTCTCCAGGGTGGTGTCATGCAACACCACTGGGCTAGTCCGTACACTGTACCCGTTGGACAAGGAGATCGGGGTTGAGAGGGTCTCGGCCACCATAGTGCGCCGAGGTGCAGACCCGTCAGATAACAAGGGCTCGGCGCTGAACAGCCTGGAACCATCGCTCAAGTTGCCGACCCACCATGGTCCGGACGTACAGACCATCATGCCATGGATCAACATCACCACCATGGCGGTCAAGAGTCCGACCACCTTGATGCACCTGCATTGCGTCATCGCCGACCTCAAGAAGGAGGTCAAGGAAAGCGATGTGCTGGCCGCATGGGACGATGTATCCAGGGTGCGGCTGGTGAGCGGCAAGCGCGGACTGAAGGGGACGGCGAACATCATGGAGTTGGCCAAGGACCTTGACAGGCCTCGCGGGGACTTCATGGAGATCGCGGTATGGCAGGACGGCATCAAGGTGGTGGGAAAGACGCTGTACTACTATCAGGCCGTTCACCAGGAAAGCGATGTGGTGCCCGAGAACATCGATTGCATACGTTCCATGATGAAGATGGAGCCCGATGCATCCCGTTCCATCAAAAAGACCGATACCAGCCTTGGCATCGGCGAATGAGGTCAGGGCCTGCGCATTGAAAAAATGAAGGGGAGGCGCCCTCCCATCTTCCACTTGGCGCCTACTCCTTCCGTTTCTCTTCTTCCAGCTTCACCAACCCTGGGCAGGTGGCGTCATCGCACACTTCCCCATCCTTCTGCAGGGCTTTCAGGGCGGGGCATGTCCGAATGTCCTCTCCAGCTGGACATGCCACCTTCTGCACCACCGGACAGGTCTTCGTCCCTCTTGTCTTGATCAGGGAGGCGCTTATGGCCACCAGGAGGATGACGACTATCACGGCAAGGGACATCTCGACCGGGACATGCAGTCCTGGGTCGATGATGGGGAGCAGCATCTTCACTCCCACGAACGACAGGATGCCAGCGAGACCATATTTCAGGTAGCAGAAGGCGTTCATTATGTGGGAGAGGGCGAAGTACATCGACCTTAGGCCCAGGACGGCGAAGATGTTGGAACTGTAAATGATGAAGGAGTTCGTGGTCAAGCCGAGGATCGCGGGTATGGAATCCACGGCGAACACTATATCAGTGCTCTCCACCACCAGAAGGGCGACGAACATAGGGGTCGCCCACAATACCTTCTTGCCAGCCTTGGAGCCCGTCCCAGGCTTCCTGACGAAGAACGCATCTCCCTCGTAGTGGCTCGTCACCGGCATGAACTTCCGGAAGAGCCGGACCATGATGTTCTTGTCAGGCGAGACCTCCTTCTCCTCCTTCTGGGCCACCATCCTGATCGCGGTGAAGATCAGGAACGCCCCGAAGATGTAGAGCACCCAATCGAACCTCTCCACCAGGGTGACACCGGCGAAGATGAAGACCATGCGGAACGCCAGGGCGCCGATGATGCCATAGAAGAGCACCTTGTGCTGGTCCTTCTCAGGCACGCAGAAGGAAGTGAATATCAAGATGAAGACGAAGAGGTTGTCGACGCTCAACATGAGCTCGGTGACGTAACCTGCGGTGAACTCGACTCCTGCCTGGGAGCCCATCCATAGAAAGATGCCGACGTTGAAGGCGACGGCCACGCCAACGAACAGGGCGACCTGCATGAGGGCCTCCTTGGGCTGGATGACATGCGGTTTCCGATTGATCACTCCGATGTCAAGAACCAGAAGCGTAGCGACGATCGCCCCGAATGCGATCCATGCCAAATCCATGTCTGTCAATCAAGACCTCCATCCATTGCAATTCACGCGCCTCTACGAGGCACGACTGCGAACGAACGTGCAAACGGTGATCGCCCGTGCCGGCCGTGCTTTTCACCCTAACAACTCTGAATATAAAGTCTATTCTCGCCCTCCTCGCATCATAGATTGCAAGGTTCCAATCATCGACAAGGCTTCAGCCCCTTCACTGCTGAACACTTCAATCGCGAGGGTCGTAGAGATGGTCGTTGACGTACCCTTCATCCTCTAGCGCCTGGAGCGGTCTTTCTCGGTCCCTCCGGGCCGCCGCGCGTTCCGACGCCTGTGTTGCAGTGAACCTTTTATGGCAAGGAGGACAGAGCGTGATCAGGTTCCCAGGGTGATCGCTCCCTCCCTTTGAGCGCGGGATGATGTGATGGACCTCCAGGCTCTCCCATCGATGACCACCCCTGCCGCGGCGGAGGGAGGGGTCGAACACCTTGCGTCGCCTCTTGCCGAAAGCGACACCACATTCCTGGCATTGGTAGCGATCGCGCCTCATCACCGCGCTCTTGATCCGGTTCCACACCAGCCGGCGTACGATGTTCGACGTGTGATCGGGATACGGTAGTTCACGAGTGCCCTCCGGATAGTATCGTTCGCCCTCCGGCCGTGTCTCGCGCATCTTCTTGAGCGCCGCCTTGGTCGCCGACCATGCCTCGCACAGTTGCTGTGAGGTGGAGCCCTGACGGTGCCGGCGTCCGCAGTGAGGGCATGGGACCAGTTCCGCCCTAGGAGCTTCCTCCCAAGAGCGCCAGGGGCACACAGAGGCCATGGGCTCTGTGCATCGCAACGGCCGCTGGCTTCCATGGGAGTGAAAGACCAGTACCGGCAGGCCTTCGGGGTCCAGCCGATGGCTTTCCAGCCAGCAGATGCCTTCCTCATCCTGGGCCAGACGATGCTGGCATGGCGAGATGCTTCTTGGGGGTCCCACGTCCATTGCCATCAGCGGATCGCGTCGGCATCATGTGCCGTGCAATCGCACGGCCGTTCATCGCGGCCCACACGCTTCTCTATTATGAACGCGCCGATGGAGGCCAAGCAGGTGGTGAGAAGGATCACGACCGCAGTGATGGCGCCGATCATGTTACCGACCTGGACGCTCACGACCCCCATCGAGAGGGGTATCGAGGCCACAACTGCAGCCGCCAGTCCACGGGGCATCATGAACAACAGAGCGGCCCTGTCCCTGAGATCCTCGAACATCAGCTTGCCTACCGTATTTGAAACCGCGATCCTTCCCAACACGATGACGTTGAACACCACCACTCCGGCCAGTATGTCCACGGGGGAGAGGGCGGTGGTCGATAGCACCAATCCCAGATAGATGAAGAAGAATGTCCGTACGAAGAACGATATCTCGTCATGGAAGTCTATTATCCTTGGGTCGCAGCAGTAGTCGACCCTCCGCTGGATCGCACTGGGAAGCGAATCGCTGTTTCCCATCGTAAGGCCGAACATCAACGCGGTCATGGCGCCCCCGCCCAGGCCCACCGTGAGCTCCGCCAACGAGAATAGCAGAAGCATGAACGCCAGGGTGACCATGTACGACAGGTTCTGTCCGATATGCTTCAGCACCCTCAACCAGATGATCCCTCCGACCACGCCCAGGATGGAGGATACCAAGAATGCTATGAACACGTCCGTTCCCACGGCGACCAGGTCTGCGTTGCCTGAGGCCATGACGGCCATGATGGCCATGGCTCCGCCGATGACCAGTACATCAGTCAATGCGGCCTCCAAGGTGAGCATTGTCTTCACCTCGGTTGACACGTTGAGGGCCTTTATCAGCGGGATGACTATGGCGCCGCTTGTGCCCGCGAGGATCACGCCCATGAGCAATGACTCTCCCAGACTCCAGTTCATGGTGAGCTTGCACACCAGGGCTATGACCCCGGTGGAAACGAAAAAGGCGATCAGGGTGAAAATGAGGGCGCGATTGAAGGATTTCACGACATCCTTGATCTTGAGATCCATTCCGGCCTGCAACATGATGACCGAAAGTGCCACCGCGGCCACGTAAGTGGTGAACTGCGTGATCTGGGAAGCCATCCCTCCATCGATCATGCCTGTTATGCCAGGGCCGAGCAGCACCCCGAAGAGGATCAGGAACAGCACGTCTGGTGCACGATATTTTGCGAACAGGTGGTTGGCCACAAAGCCTACGAACAGGGCCATCGACACCAGCAGGAGGAGGGTATTCGAATCCATCCCTATCGTTCTGGGTATGCAATGAGTTTTTAAACATTTTGCGTAGAGGGCATCTTAAGTGAAAAAGCGGCCGCAATGCCCTGTCCATCTGGCCCATCATTCACCTTCACGAGCGGAAAGATTAATCATATCTTGCATTATGGTGGTTCAACACCTTGAGTTGGAGCCGGGGAATCAATGAAGCAATTCAACACGCTGGATGATTTTGATTTCAACGACAGGACAATCCTATTGCGCGTGGACATCAATTGCCCTCTGAACAAGGAGACGCTCGATCTCGAGGACGATAATCGCATAAGGCAGATCGTGCCGACGGTCCGTGAGCTGATCGACAAGGGGGGCAAGGTCGTCATATTGGCCCACCAAGGCCGCCCCGGCGACTGGGACTTCACTGACCTGGACAAGCATGCCTCCGTTCTAACGAAGTATCTTGGACAGGAGGTCAAGTACGTGGACGACGTGGTGGGCGAGAAGGCCATCGCCGCGGTGAAAGGGTTGGCATCGGGCCAGGCCATCATGTTGAAGAACGTCAGGGAGTTGCCGTACGAACTGGAGAAGAAGAGCATGGAGGAGCATGCCCTTTGCGAGCTCGTCACCACACTGGCCCCTCTAGCCGATTATTACGTCAACGATGCCTTCGCCACCGCCCACCGCTCACAATGCTCATTGGTAGGATTCCCCGAGGTGCTCCCTTCGGCTGTCGGCAGGCTCATGGAAAAGGAGCTTTCCGCCCTCTCATCGGTGTTCGAGGACCCTCAGCATCCAACCGTGTTCATCCTTGGAGGAGCGAAGTTCGGAGACTCCCTGCGCCTCATCGAACGAGCCTTGGATCGAGGAACGGCAGACTGGATCATATGCGTGGGACTGTGCGGCAACGCCTTCTTGCACATTCGCGGATATGACCTAGGCGACGAGAACATCGAACTTCTCGAGGAGGAGTTGACGCCCGAGGTGGTGGAGCATGCAAGGAAGCTACTGAGGGAGAAAGGGGAGAGGATCCTTACGCCCATAGATGTGGGGGTCGACGACGGCGGGGAGAGACGTGACCTGCTGGTCGGCGACCTCCCGCACGGCCCTGTCCTGGACATTGGTCGACGATCCGTTGATAAGTTCACCAAGGTGCTGTACAACGCCCGCACCATCTTCATGTCAGGACCGGCCGGACTGATCGAGAAGGATGAGTTCTGCTTCGGTACGAGAGAGCTTCTCACGGCCATGACCCGCTCGCAAGCCTTCACCTTGATAGGGGGCGGCCACACAGTGGGTGTGGCGAAGCGCCTGGGACTGGCTGGCAAGTTCTCGTATGTTAGCACCGCCGGGGGAGCGCTGGAGACCTTCGTGCTAGGTAAGCCCCTCCCGGCGGTGGAGGCCCTCAAGACCTGTAAGAAGGCCTAGAGGACCTTGCCCATCCTTTCTAGGGCCTCTTCGATCCTGTTCTCAGGCTGAGTGAGGGCGAGCCTCACGAAGCCTTCCCCGTTCTGACCGAACCCGATGCCTGGAGTCACCACCACGCCGACATCCAGCATCTTATTGGCGAAGTCGATGGAACTACCGCCTACGTTGAAGAACAGGTAGAAGGTCCCCTTGGGCAGCTTGACATCGAAGCCAAGCTCACGAAGTCCCTTGACGATTATGTCCCGCCTCCTGCGGTACACGTCCACGCTATCCTGTACCATCTTCGGCCTGGAGGGGCCGTTGTACTCCCCGAGCGCCACAGCTACGGCCTTCTGGATGAACTTCGGCGTTCCCGAATCAATCTGGGACTTGACCTTCTTGAGACCAGCGATGAGCGTGGGATCGCCTACGGCATATCCGATGCGGTATCCGGTCATGTTGAACGTCTTCGACAGTGACCCGAACTCAATGGCGTTCTTGCCGAATTCCAGCACCGATGGTGCCACATATTCATCGAAGGTCATCTCCGAATATGCATTGTCATAGCAGAGGATGGTGCCAGTGTCGTTGCACCATCTAAGGGCCTTCTGGAGGTTATCCCTTGAGACCACCGCGCCAGTTGGATTGTTCGGGTAGTTCAGGTAGATCATCTTGGCGTCCTGGGGGAGGTCGCCGTCGAAGTCCGGGAAGAAATCGTTCTCCTCGTATTGAGGGAACTTGACCGGAACTGCGTCGCAGAGCGTGGCCGCTCCCTGCGAGTATACGGGATATGCAGGATCAGGGCATAGCACCTTATCGCCCGGGTTGATGAAGGCCCGGGCTACGTTGGCCAGACCTTCCTTCGAACCGAGCAGGACCGCGACCTCGCGGTCGGGGTCGACGTCCACGCCGAACCTCTTCTCGTACCATTCTGCTATGGCGCGCCTGGTGTCTGCTTCGCCCTGAGATGATGGATACTTGTGATTGGCAGGGTCGTCCAATTGCCTCTTTATCTCCTCGACCAGCGGGCGAGGGGTTGGGAGGTCCGGGTCGCCTATCCCGAAGTCGATTATGTCCATTCCCTCAGATACTTTCCTAGCCACCTTCTCCTCTATCTCGGCGAAGAGATAGGGGGGCAGTTTCTTGAGCCTGTCAGCGAAATCATATGTCATGAGCGTCATCCTCCAGTTCACCGCGGAAGACCCTTGCCGCCGGCCCGGTCATTCTCACCGAAGAGAGGTCCTCCGCCACGTTTATCTTGAGCTCCCCACCGGGAAGCCGTACCCTCACATCCCTTCCAAGGGGTGTCAATCCCTTCAACCCGGCCGCCACCGCGGTCGCGCACGCGCCGGTACCGCATGCCTGGGTCCAACCCGCGCCCCGTTCATACACGGAGACCGTCAGGACGTCGCCCTCCTTCCTCACGAACTCCACGTTGGTGCGTCGAGGGAATAGGGGGTGCCTCTCCAGAAGAGGGCCGAGCTCCCTGACCTCATCATCCGACAAGGGGTCGAAGATTATCAGATGAGGATTTCCCATCGAGACGGCGGTTCCGGTGACCTTGCGGCCCTCGACCTCCAATGTGCCGTCGATGAAGCGTCCGTCTCCCGCCATGGGGATGTCAGGGCGATCGAGGCGGGGCGCTCCCATGTCCACCGTCGCACCGACGGCTACACCGTCATCCACCTGGACGACGATTTCCTTCATGCCGCCCATGGTGTTGATCCTCATCCTTTCCGATGGTGCCAAGGACATGTCGTAGAGATGCTTTGCGACGCAACGTATGCCGTTGCCGCACATCTCGGCTTCGCTCCCATCGGAGTTCAGCACCCTCATGAAAGCGTCGGCCTCATCGTCCGGATTTATGTACAGGATGCCGTCGGCCCCCACGCCCGTGCGACGGTCGCATATCCTCCGTACGAAGTCCGGATCGTCCGGGATATCCAGCTCAGGGTTCTCCACCACCACGAAGTCGTTTCCCAGACCATGATACTTCCAGAACTTCATAGCATCAGCCTGGAAGGTATTCTGTCGTGGCGGAGCAGGTCGTCGATCGTCTCCCTTTCACGGATGAGGTTCGAGGATCCTCTCCGCACCAGAACCTCGCGGCATTTGGGTCGCATGTTGTATTGCGAGCTCATGGTGGAGCCGTAGGCGCCAGCATCATACACGGCCAGGAGGTCCCCTTCTTCAAGCCTTGGAAGCAGTCGGTCCTTGGCCAGGTGGTCTCCGGACTCGCAGATGGGGCCAACGACGTCATAGGTCACCTCTCCAGGCCTCCCGAACTTGTTCGCAACCGCCACATGGTGATATGAGCCGTAGAAGGCAGGCCGGACCAGGGTATTGAATCCAGCGTCAACGCCGGCGAACCACCTGTCAGGCGTCTCCTTCAGGTCGACGACCGTGGTTAGCAGAACGGTCGTATCGGCTATGATGTATCGGCCAGGCTCCAATACGACCTTACTCGCGGAAGTGCCGTTCTTTATCCTTGAGGTCACCTCCTCCGCCAGTAGCTCAAGGTCCATGGGGCTATCCTCTGGACGGTATGGGATGCCGATGCCGCCGCCGATATCTATGAACTCGAGCTGCAGGCCCAGCTTCGACTCCAGCTCCTGAGCGACGGATACCAGTACATCTGTCGCTTTCGCGAAGGGGTCCACCACCTGCACCCCGGCCCCTATGTGGACATGTAGCCCGATCGGCTGGAAGTCCAGTTCTATCGCCCTTTCATAGGCATCCATTATGCGGTCCCTTGGAACCCCGAACTTGGTGGAGCGGGCCCCCGTGACCACCTTCTCGTGATGGCCTGCGCCCACCTCAGGGTTCATGCGGAAGGATATCCTTGCCCCCGAGGTGATCTCGGCCAGCCGCTCCAGTTGTGAAAGCGAGTCGATATTGATGGTGATGTTGCGGTTCACCAGTTGGGCGAGCTCATGATTGGAGACGTTCACGCCGGTGTAGAGGATGCGTTCTGGGGAGAAACCAGCGCGCAGGCACGCCTCCACCTCCCCGATGGAAACCGCATCGATGCAGCTTCCCTCCTGCTCAAGGATGCGCAGGATGGCCAGGTTGGCGTTGGCCTTGCAGGCGTAATTTATACGGGTAGGCATGCGCCGTGAGAACGCCCCATAGATAGCACGATAGTTTTCCCTGACGGCGTCCTCGTCCGTGACGTACACCGGCGTGCCATACTCTTCGGCCAGGTCGATTGCCCTTACGCCTCCGATGAGCATGTTATCATCGATACACTCGAACTTCCTCATTCAACCACCTATGAACGTCTTGTGAATGTTCCTTACGACATCTGCCGCCTTCTCACTGGGAACCATGAAGTTGAGCGCCACGTCAGACGCCCCTTCGGATATCATCTCCACGTTGGCTCCCGTGGCCGAGACCGTGGAGAACACCTTCGCCGCAACGCCAAAGGTGTTTATCATGTTGTCTCCGACGCAGCAGATCAGGGAAACGTTATCCTTGACCGTCATCTTCTCTATCTGGTTCTCATGCAGCGCCTTCAGGTTTTCCAGCACTCGTGGGATGGCAGGGGTCGGCAATGCGACCGCCAGAGTGCTCAAGGAGGTGGAGATGGCGTAAGTGTTTACCGCCACCTCGCTGACCGATGCGATGAGGCGAGAGATCAGAGCGGGATTGTATACGATCTCGGATGAATATATCTTTATGATCGACAGGTCGCCCTTGGAGGCCACGCTGCGAACTATCTCTGGGGTGTTGCACTTCTGATTCCTGACCAAGGTCCCATGGCCATCGGGATTGAAGGTGTTCTTGACCATGAGCGGGATGGATTTCTTTCGGACCGGCTCGACCGTACGAGGGTGCAGCACCTTGGCACCGAAGTAAGCCAGCTCTGCGGCTTCGCCGTAGTCCATCTCATCCACGGTCCTTGCCTCCGGGACGATCCTTGGATCGGCGGTCATGAAACCGTCCACATCGGTCCATACTTCGTAGCAGTCGGCATCGATGCCATAGGCTATGACCGAGCCGGAATAGTCAGAGCCTCCCCTTCCAAAGGTGATAAGTCTCCCCGTTCTGTCCGAGCCGTAATAGCCAGTGATGATCGGTGTGATGCCTTTATCGAGCAGTGGAAGCACGGTGCGAGATAGATTGGCATGGGTGGCCGCTAGATCCGCCGACCCGTTGGCAGGGCTGCCCTCGGCAACTATCCCCGCATCCTCGGCAGAGAGGGCGACGGCCGGTATGCCTTTTTCCTCGAGTATGTTGGTGAGCATGATGGTGCTCAGCCTCTCCCCCCAGCAGAAGATGGCGTCCTCCAGAACCGGGTCGGACTCCACGCTCCAGCGTGCTTCCAGCCTGCCCCTTAGGATGGATAGGCTGGCATCCAGCTGTTGGGAGCACCTTTCAAAACGCTCCTCGGACAGCATCCCTTGGGCGGCCGACGAATATTTGTCTCTTAAGTAATCAAGCACCGAAGGTGTCTCCGGCCGATCGCGAATGCAAGCTATGAGGTAATTCGTTACGCCCGACATGGCTGACACCACCACCGCCTTCTTCGCCTGCTCCCTGGCGATGATGGACGAGGTCCTATCCAGGGCGTCGATGCTGCCCATGGAAGTGCCCCCGAACTTCATGACCTTGATCATAATCCCAAAACCTCCCTCATGTTATGGATCTCCCCGTCTCCTCGACCCGCCACCCATCGGATGGCAAGGATGCAGCCCTCCGCGAACGCCTCGCGGGAATGTGCGCGATGGGTCAGCTCGAGCCGTTCCTTGCGGCCCGCGAAGATGACCGTGTGCTCTCCCACGACGTCGCCGGCGCGAACGGAGTGTATCCCGATCTCTTTCCCTCTCTCCCCTACGACCCCGTCTCGTCCATAGACCATTTCATCGATGCCAGAGACCTTGGCGATGATGTCCGCCGCCTCCCTGGCTGTCCCTGACGGTGCGTCCTTCTTCCTGTTGTGATGCACTTCCACTATCTCCACGTCATACCCTGGAAGGGCATGGGCTAGCTGTTCGCATGTTTTAAAGAACACGTTCACGCCGACCGAGAAGTTCGATGCCAGTACTGCGGATCCGCCGTTCTCACGCAATGTGGAACGGAACGACTCCAGTGACGCAGGTGAAATGCCAGTGGTACCTATCACGAAGTTCAAGCCTTCTCTCTTGCACATTGGAAGATTTGCCTCGGCTGCTGACGGGGATGTGAGGTCCACATAGACATCAGCGTTCTCCAGCGCCTCGGGAAGATGAGATGCTCCCACCGCTCTCACTCCTGGAGCCACCTCGCAGCCTTCGCTGGCGCTTCCATCCGAGACCACGGCGCCTACCAAGCGCATATCCTGCTGCTGCTGGATAAGAGCGCAAACCAAGCTGCCCAACCTTCCAGTGGCCCCGCCAACCACGATCTTGATCATCGGCGCATCCTCGTTCAGATGAGATCGTACTGCGCCAGGACCTTCTTCAGAGCGTCCAGGTTGGATGGGTTCATGTCACACAGAGGCATGCGCAGCGGTCCGGCGGGAAGCCCCATCAGCCGTGCGGCGGTCTTGACCGGTTGCGGGTTCGTCTCCAGGAACAGTGCGGAGAACAGGGGGAGTAGTTCCTTGTTCGTCTGCCTGGCATCCTCCAGCCGGCATTCCAGCATCTCGTTCACCAGCCGCAGCATGAGCTCCGGAACGATGTTGGACGCCACCGATATGACCCCTCTTGCCCCCACGGCCATGGCAGGAAGCGTCATGGCGTCGTCGCCAGAGAGCACTATGAAGTCCTTGGGTGCCCCTGCCACGATGCGGGAGATCTGATTGATGTCGCCGGATGCTTCCTTCACACCGGCCACGTTTGGAAGCTTGGCAAGCTCAAGCATGGTTGCGGATGAGATGTTGGATCCCGTACGGGACGGTATGTTGTATACGATTATTGGAATGTCAACAGCGTCCGATAGCGCCGTGAAGTGTCCTATGATACCGGTCGGAGTGGGGCGATTGTAATATGGGGATACGCACAGCAGGGCGTCGGCTCCAAGGTCCTGAGCGCCCTTGCTGAGATGGATCGCTTCCTTAGTGGAGTTGGAGCCTGTTCCGGCGATCACCTTCGCGCTCTTGACCTCATCCACGACTATCTGGATGACCTGGAGATGTTCATCGTGATCGAGGGTGGCCGATTCGCCGGTGGAGCCACAGGGCACCAGTGCACGGACGCCTCTCTCTTCCTGGAACCTCACCAGCTGACGCAAGCCTTCCTCATCGATGGCACCATCCGCCCGCATCGGAGTGATCAGGGCAGTGGCTAGGCCTGAGAACATCTTACGACCCCCCGAAATGCTCCTTCAGAATGAGCCTTGTCCTGGTGGATACGACGTTGTCGAAGCGGCGTATGCGCTCAATGATCTCATTGAGCTGGGGGGATGACGTCACATCGATGATGGCCACCACGTCCTCCTCGCCCGTTACCTCGAATACCTCAGAAACGCCATCGAATTTCGCGATGTTCGCCGCCACATCCGAGGTGTTTATGTTGACGTTGATCTTGACTTCGATTATCGCTTTGACGTTCTTGCTGGACGTCTTGATGGTGAAAGACTGTATGATGCCTTCATCGACCAGCTTTCGCACCCTGGAACGAATGGTGCCTTCTGACACCTTCAGCTGATTCGCTATATCTACGAATGGTCTCCTGGAATCCCTTTTCAGTATCTCGATGATCTTTTCGTCCAAATAATCAATCACGGACCTCATCTCCGGTATCGTTCCGTTACGATTTTTCGTATGTTTTTTGAAGATAACAGAGCTTACTTATTTAATCCTTATGAAAAGCAAAGTGTGAATTAACACAATCTTGGAACATAGAGTTCGCTTCCCATCGAACCCTCTAAGTACTTTCGATGCGTTCGGATGGCATCTGACGGCCCTCTGCCGCACGCAACAGGGTCCACAACGACCTGTTGACATCCATTCGGACATCGTTCGCCTCTCCGATGCGTACCAGTTCGCCATTGATCTCATCGATCTCCGTGCGTCTGCCAGCCTCTATGTCCTGCAGCATGCTGCAACGGTTTTCCCTCGTGGATCGCATGACATCCTTGACCCATGAAAAGACGTCGTGGCGGGTGAGCGCAACCCCGCATGCCGTGGCGGCCGCCACGGCCTCGGAACAGGCCAGCTCCGCGATGGCGAGAAGCGGCCTGCGCTCCAGCAAGACACCGTTGGGAACTCCGGCAAGCGAGGCTAGGGGGTTGATGCACGCATTGACTATGGCCTTCGTCCATACCTCCCCGATGATGTTGTCCGAGACCTCGCTCCTGACCCCCGCCTCGTTCAACACGGCCGCCACCTTCTCCGCCCTACCAGGGTCTCCATGCATGGATCCTACGACCGTCGTCCCCATCGCCGCCAACCTGACCTCGACCTGACCTATCCTCGTAGCACCCATGGTAGTGGGGGACAGCACCACCCGGTCGCCGAACCTCTCGGTCAGCACCCCCACATGACGAAGACCGTTCTGGGGCGACACTATTGTGGTCTCATCGCCTGAGAAGGCCTCTGCTGACCTCGAAGCCTGTTCTACGTCATACGCCTTGGTGGTGATGAATATCATGTCATAGCGGCCCCGAGGCTCCGTCCCGGGGTGGGCGGAACGCTCCACTGCTCCCCTGATGATCAATCCCTCCTCCAGGATACGGCGAGCGTGTTCGCCTCTCACCGCGACATCGACGTCGTGAAGAGGCGAGAGCATGGTCGCCAGGACGCTACCGATCGCTCCTGCACCGAATATCAGTATCCTCATGCGAACGCCTCCTTCCGAGCCTGGTTTGCCAGTTGATGGGCGCGACGGAGCGGGGCGGGAATGCCCCTCTGCAGCATCTCGGAGCACAGCCTGACCGCGCGTCGCAGCGATATCCTATGCCCGGGGGAGACGAACGTTGCTCTCCTCCCCTGGCGAAGCATGCACCCCGCGATATGGCCATCGAGACGAATGGGGGAGCGCTCCGCGTCCATGTCGTCGACGGTGCCTGTCAGGATGGATTTCGCCGCGCCCACCATGGGAACGTCCAGCGCCACCCCTATGTGGCAGGCGATCCCCGCCCGGCGGGGATGGAGGACGCCATGGCCATCCATCAGGTACGCCATGCCCGGAACGCTCTTCACCAACGGCCGAAGGGCGGGCAGCTCACGGTACGTCAGGTAGGTGGGCACATAGGGGAACCGGACCGAACAGTGCGATGTCCTTTCCTCCACTATGTCACCGGTGTGGCGGTCCATCACGCAGAGGGCTGCGAAGGCGTCGTCGCCCTGATATGAGACATCCAGGCCAGCGATCAAATGTGGCTCTTCAGGCTCATCCTCCAGGATGACCCGGTCGGCGATGCTGCTCTGCTCCTTCCTGAGCCGGACGAGCACGGCATCGATGTTGAAGTCCGAGAAACGCACGGCCTCCGGCTGAACCTTGCCATTCAGGATGGGGACACCTTCCGATTCCAACATCTCCTTTCGGAGCTGCGGTTCGGTGCCGTCGGTGTGTGATATCTCGCCCGTGGAGTATACCACTCGATGAGACGGCACCTCCGCTGGCCTGTCCGAGCGGGATAATACACCCCCTACCGCCCTTGCCGCCTTGATATCTCCCAGAGCCCGAGCGATGTCCCCATATGTGGACACCATCCCTTCCGGTATCTCGGACACCGCCCGATAGATCAAGTCCACGAGGTCGATCTCAGTGGAGCACCCTGACATCGTTCACCTCTCCCACGCTTATCTCGAAACGGGTGACACCTTTGTTGAGAGGAAGGGAGACGTTCCAGACCAGGACCGCCGGACCGCCCTCATCGTCTGGCGAGCGCCTCTTCCTCGAGACGACGGCATATTTGCTTCCATTATGAGCATGGGCATGTATGCTGATGTCCGGCCTCTTCTCCAGCAGGACCGCCTCCATGGCCCTGGACCCCATCTCCGGGAAGGCCCTCTCCCTTTCGCCGTGCAACGTCAGGTATGTCGTGGCATAATGGCTCAATAGGATCAATACGTCGCAGCCTTCCCTATCCAGCAGGTCCGCGACAACCTCCACCCTCTTCCGATACTTCTCGTAGATGCCAGGAACATTGTTCCTCTGCCACCAGGTAGGACGGTCCAGCACGCCGGTCGTTCCCACGATTCGAACGGTGTGCTCTCCGATGTTGATGTCCGCCCGCTCATCGTCCAGGAAGGTTATGTCGTAGGTCTCCCGGAAGCTGTCGCGGTCCTGCTCGTACTCGTCATTTCCGAAGATGGCAACGATCGGTACGCTGGAGCGCTTGCGAATGGCTTTCAGCACGGTCCCAAATGCATCGATGTTGCTAGAATCCGTGATATCTCCAGCCAACAGGAGCAGATCAAGGCCTTCAAGCTGCCTCTGCAGCCCTTCCAGTCGAAGGAACCTCCCGCCATGGGCATCCCCCATTGCTCCGATCAACACGGCATCACTATCGTAACGTTCCATTCGCCCATGTGAACTATGGCCTCCCACATGATGGCTCCGGCAATGATAGAGATGTCATGCTTTGGATAATAGGTTGCCGTCGGCGACTCCCACGAAGCAAGCGTCTGGCAACCCAGAGACCTCATTTCCGCTGCCCGTAGCGCTCCCAGTGATACAGTTCCTGGGGGGATTTACGACTGCGGGGTGAAGGGTCCTCGTCGGGGTAGCCTAGTGTCATGCAGACCGCCACCGAACGGTCTGGCGGGACACCTAGCAACTTGCCTATCGCATCCTTGTCGAACGCCCCTATCCAGCATGTTCCAAGGCCTTTCTCATGGGCTGCCAGCGTGAGGTGGTCCATCATGATGGTGAGGTCGGTCATCGACCATCTCTGCCCCGGGACCTCCACAGCGGCAAGGAAGGCAGAGCACTCCCCGACGAACTGCTGGTTCTTGCACGCCGGTACCAGTTCGCCCAGGGTTCCCTTGTCGGTGACGATGATGAGCTCCCAGGCCTGCCGATTCCCCGCCGAGGGAGCTAGCCGGCCCGCTTCCAGCACCTCCTCCAGCACCTCGGTTGGGATCTCCCTTGGTCGATACTTGCGAATGCTCCTTCTGCCCCTGATCGCTGTCATTACTTCCATGAACGCACCTCGTCCAGGAATATGAGAGCGGATTTGAAATACCTTGTCAGGAAGTGTGAGGGAAGGGGTTTCATTGCTCTTCCGAAGGGGAGCCATTGAAGGTGATGACCCGTTGAGGCAGCGCTATCTCTATGCCTTCCTCCCTGAGCTTCTTGTCCACCGCGGTCCTCATATCCGAGGCGACGCGCCACATGTTCTTTAGCTCCACCCAGTACCACACCTTGAAGTCCACCCCGGATTCGCCCAGCTTGGCAGTGCGCACATATGGCATCTGGCCTGGCTCCTTTATCACATCCGGGTGTTCGTGGGCCACCTGCAACAAGAGCTTGTGCACCTTCTCCAGATCGGTGCCGTATGCCACCCTGACCTCGGTACCTTGCGAGTGGCGGTTGTCGGGACGAGACCAGTTCTCCACCTTCCTGTTCGCCAGCATATCATTGGGTAGGATGATGATGTCATGGTCGAACGTGTTATGCAACTGTGTGGAACGCAGGCCGATCTTCACAACCCTGCATATCTCCCCAGTGTCCAGCCTCACGACGTCGCCGACCTTGAACGGGCGGTCGAGCATCAATAGTATGCCTGAGAACAGGTTGCCCAGGCTGTGCTGAGCAGCAAGACCTACCACCAGACCCACCACGCCTAGGCTGGCTACCGCCAAGGTGAGGTCGATCCCCACGACGGACAATGCCGCGCCCGCGGCGAATATGGGGATTATCAGCAAGCCGGCCTTATGGAGCAGGGGCACGAGGACATCATCGATGCCCGACTCGGTCTTCGCGGCCCATTTCCCTGCGAAGTCGATGATGATGTCATTGAAGATGCGGTAGGACGTCCACGCCACGACCATTATCACGACGATCTCGTACAACTGCCAGAGGCTGACATATACATCTGCCGGTATGCCTAGGATGTCCAACGAATCCAGCAGGCCGAAGGAGACTACCACTACGAGGACGGGCGTTCTGAGGATTCTCAGCAGCTGATCGTCGACCTTTATCCTGGTCCTTTTGACGATGCGTCCGACCAATGGGAAGAGGACCAGATGCACCAGGGAGGCTACCATGATCCATCCTAGCAGCTCTATGATGAAGGTTCCCCAAGCGGTGTTCAACGGAGCGGGCAGGTTGTTATCCCATACGAATATCTTCGTTCCTCCCCTCTCGAACAGCGCTGTGACGTCCATGGAAGCCGACCTCTCCACCACCATGTACTGGGAGGGATCGTCCATCCTCGTCATGTTGAACGTTACCCTAAGGTCTGCATGATGGGTTGAAACACCCTGGGAGGCGGAGAGCTTGACCTCTACGGTCCGATGTTCACCTGGATCCAGGGAAATGAAGCTTTCCGACGGTGTCACGGCGATGCCATCCCCTCCCTCTGCGAAGATGGGGATCACCGTTACCAGATATGGGAAGCTGTCATTATTGTACAGAACCCACTGGAAGGTGATGGATTCAGAAGCTCCGATGCTTCCTTCGTAGGCGCCGACCTCCATGACATTGACAGGATCGGCCGAGGCTGCCGGCAGCATGGTGACGGCGAGCACTATCAGTACCGGGAGTACCGGTACTAGGGCCCTTCGCATCATCGCCCGCATTGTGTCATCGCTTAAAAAGGTTCATCCGATGGTCCAAGATGAAGGTCTTCGGAGAGGTGCCGGGGTCATTCTCACGAGCGGATCACTGGCGAGCAAGATTTTTACGGGCCCATCCCATTGGCCCCCGCATCATGGACTGGTTGACCGTATCGAAAGTAGTGCTCGCTTTCGCCTTGTTGCTCATGGCGTCGAGGGCTGACTGGAGGACCAGGGAGGTCTCCGACGTCTACTGGCTGTTCCTCGGGGTGGCGGGCATGGCATTCCTGGCAGTGCAGATGTACCTTGATGCGGCCGACCTGTCATACTACCTCATCCTACTGCCCATCGCGGTCGTGTTCCTGGACATCTTCTGGGAGAGGAAGGGGATGTTCGAAGATGGCGTGAACCTCGTGCCCCTCCTGCTCTACGTGGCGACGTTCGCATCGCTCGCGTGGCTGGTGATCGAACATTACACGGAGCTGTACCTCTGGAACCTCATGATAATCCCCGTGATGTTTGCCATATTCATCATTCTATATCAGTTCGACATAATAAAGGGCGGGGCGGACGCCAAGGCCTTGATCGCCCTGGCCATAATGTTCCCCGTGTATCCGTTCATCGGTTCGTTCCCGCTCATCGCCCCTCCGACCGAGCTGAGCGAGTTCATCCTTCCGTTCCCATTGCTTATCCTGTTCAATGCCGCCCTGGTCTCCCTGGCGGTGCCTATCGCCCTCCTGATCCTCAACATCGCAAGGAGGGACGTGAACATCCCGGCCATGTTGTTCGGGTACCGCATGTCATTGGACAGGGCTGAGAAGAGCTTCGTCTGGCCAATGGAACGGATGGTGGACGGGGAACGAAGGATGGAATATTTCCCCCGGAGCTCCGAAGAGGCCGGAGCACAATTTCAGGCGCTGAGGGCTGCTGGCGTCAACGAGATCTGGGTCACGCCCAAGGTGCCTTTCCTGATCCCGATCACCATATCGATCCCGTTCTCGGTGATCATAGGCAACCTGCTGTTCCTGATCATCGGGTGAAGCGGCATCGATATCTGATGCAACAGTCCTGACAACGTGGTCGGGCGCGACAGACCGTGCGGGCGTGATGTACCATGAGGGCATAGAGGCGCATGTACAGTTCAGCGTCCAATGGCAACCTCGACTCCATGAAGCGCTGCACCTCCCCATAGTCATCGGATGATATCATGCCCAGCCTATCCAGCAACCGTCGCACATAGGCGGCGGCTATGAACTTTGGCTTTCGGCCGGCGAACAGGAGGATGGCGTCGGCGGTCTCATCCCCGATGCCTGGCAGGGACAGCAGCTCCACCCTGCATTCCCCTACATCCTTCTCCAGCATCCGACATGGGTCGGCGGAGTGATGGTGCACGATATGCCGAGCAAGGTTCTGGATGCGTGACGCCTTCTGACGATAGAACCCGGCAGGACGTACCACCTCCTGCAGATCCTCCAAAGGCATGGACGCAATGGCCTGCACGTCCATCAACCCACGGCACTTCAGATCGCTGAGCACCTTCTCCACGTTCTCCCACATCGTCTGCTGCACTAGAAGGGCGCCGACCATCACCTCCCACTCCGACTCGGCGGGCCACCAGCCATCGACATCATAGCATGCGCTCAAGCTGTCGAGCAGATCTTCAACGTCCAAGGCATCACCCGCTTTGCCGCTCCGTGCGCATGGCCTTGCCCTCGGCCTGCACCATGTATAGATCCTCACCGCATCGTGGACACTTGCCGTCGCGCGCCCCCATTGTGGCCACCGTGAACCCATCCCTCTCGATGAGCAGTGTTCCACAGCGGGGGCAGTAGGTGTCCTCGGCGTGAGGCATGCGCACATTGCCCAGGTAGACGAACTTCAACCCCTCTTCCCCCGCTATACGCCTTGCCATCTCCATGGTGCCTATCGGGGTTGGCGGAGTGTCGACCATCCTATAATCTGGATGGAACCGGGAGAAGTGCACTGGAACCCGTGGGTCTAGCTCCGAGCACCATGCCGCGAAATCGCGTATCTCCTTCTCACTGTCGTTCTTTCCCGGGATGATCAGATATGTCAGTTCGATATGGATCCCCAGGGAATGTGCGAGCATGGTAGCGTCCAGCACTGGTTGGAGCGGGGCCCGGCACACTCCCTTGTAGAACTCCTGGGTGAAACCCTTTATGTCGATGTTCATGGCATCGAGATACTTGGATATCTCGCGCAGCGGCTCCTCTTGGATGTAACCATTGGTCACGTATGCCGTATACAGCCCTCTCTCCTTGGCCAGTTTGCAAGTGTCGTACGCGAACTCATGCCATATCGTAGGTTCATTGTAGGTGAAGGCTATCCCCTGGCAACGGTTGTCCAGCGCGATGCGGGTGGCCTCGTCGGGCATCATGTCCCGAGTGCCGAACTCGCTCAGCGATGCCATGGATATGGTGTAGTTCTGGCAATTGCACACGGCTGCGAAGTTGGCCGTATAGGTGTGGTCCTCCTCGATGTCGAAATTATAGACATATCCTTCATAGAACTGTTCAGAGACGGATTCGATAGGAACGAAGAAGTATCTCTCATCCTCATGATAGAAGGTCCTGTGCTTGTCCATCCACCTACCATGGATCAGGTCGAACGCTGAAGGTATTCTGATGACGTACGTAACAGGCCTGTCGACCGTCCTGCCACATACCGGAGGCTCGAGGGAAGAATGCTGATGGAGCTCGGGGACCACATCCCGGGACAGCAGCAGTTCGCAGACGCCCATGGCCAAAGGCCTCGAGGCCGTTATCGCCTCCAAACAACCTTGTCCATCGCATCCGTTCCCATCGAAATAACCCTGCAGAAATGAGCCCGCTGCCTCGGCGGAACTGTTGAACATGATATCGGGGACCCTCTTCTCCCCATGATCGCCACCGCATAGCTCCTTGAGCAGCATTGCCAGAAGGGGTCCGAACACATGGACCCTTAGAGCGGTCCCCTCCCTGGAGATCCAGACATCTGCGCCGAACAGATCTTGACAAGTCTCCTTCACGAAATCGGCAAGATCGCCGTCCGTTTCTCCAAGGGAGATGATGACATCGCCCGCACCCATCCTGTCGTCGCAGCTACGTACGCGGCCTCTTGCACAATACAGGCCGAGAAGGCGAGCCAGTCCAGGGCTCATTTCGATAGTTGAAGGGATCGAGTGTTGCCCATCGGTCGATCTTAGGAGGTCGCTCTCTTCGACGATGTCGATGGTCGCCTGTGCGATCTTCCTGCGTTCACCGTTAGAGTGATGGACGGCATTGGACAGGGCCATCCTGACATCAAGCACATCTGCCCCCGCATGCTCCTTCCTCTTGGGAATCGCGACGAAATGCCCCTCCTTCAGGTCCTGGGCCTCGATCTTCTTCAAGCGGGAAGATCCGGGGAGCGCGGACGCGAGGAATCGATGTTCTGGAGTGCATACTATCTCTGGTAGATGTCTCGGCTTGACCTTGCAGACCTTGCCAGAATAGTGGTGGTCGAAGATGTTGTTGACCTTCATGAAACGCCCGGCATGGGTGAGGAGCTCGTCCCTGCCGATCCCCGAGATCTCCTCGACCCTGTGGGCTCCCTTGCTGGTCACTACATAGGTTCCAGGGACGAGGCAATGGGCGCATCGAAATGTGCATCCTATGCTTCCCAGCGAGAACACTTCCGAACCAGGATGGAAATGGAACAGCGGCTTCTTCTCCACCGGATCGATGTTTGCCGAAGACACCTTGCCATAGTTCATGCTGAACAGTTTGCCGTCACGATGCTCCCTAACTCCGCAGATGCCTCTCCGCAGAGGCGCGATCCCGCATGAATGAGGGCACAGCTGGCAGCGGACCCGATCCCCTTCCGACCTCCAGAACCTGGCCTCCTTCAGAGATTCACCCCTTGAAATGTTCGTACCCGTGAGGCTCCAGGTATGATACCTTCCCGCCCTTGATTAAAACGTTTTCCTGCCCTCCGGCACGCCCGATGACGGTGAACCCATCGTTCAAGGCGTCCCTCGCAGCATCCAGCATGTCCGGCCGGATGGTAAACAGTAGCTCATAATCGCCCCCGTAGTGTAGCACCATGTCCTCCACGCTTCCATCCACGGCTTTGGCGATCTCATGGACCTCGGACCGTACGGGTATGGCGTCCCAGTCTACAGCGAAATGAACCCCGCTGTGACGGGATAGTTCATGCACCGAATAGGCAAGCCCATCGGTCACATCCATGGCGGAAGTGGCCGACCCGGAGGAGGCTATCGCCATTCCCTCCCTGATGCGCGGTTTTGGCCGAATGAGCGCATCTATCGCGTCGGGAGCATCGAGTCCGTTCGAGACGGCCGCATAACCTGCGGAGGCAAGCCCCATCGTGCCGGTCACAGCAAGGAGATCGCCTTCCCTGGCGCCTCGCCTCAATAGGATGTGTTCCTTCTCCACCTCCCCCAGCGCGGTGCCGGCGATGACCAGTTCCTTCCCCTCCTTGGTATCCCCGCCCAGTATCTCCGTGCCGACCGATAGGGCGCATTCCTGGGCACCTTCCATCATCTCCTCCAGATCTTCAAGCAGGTAGTTCCGTGGAAGGCAGAAGGAGAGAAGAAGCCCTAACGGGCGCGCCCCCATTGCCGCAATATCGGAGAGGTTGACGGCGGCTACGAACCATCCAACATCCCTTGGCGACATGCCTCTCGGCATGTGGGCGAGGCGAGACACTATATCGGTGGATGCCACCACATATCTCCCAGCCACTTCGATGGCTGCCGCATCGTCACCAGGTCCCACCGCGGTTGAACCCCTCAAGCGGCCCAGGATGGCTGCCACGGCGGCCTTCTCGCCCACATCAGCAAGGGTGCGCATGTCCATGCAATCGCACAATCCATATTTACAATTCCGGGAGAACGGGCGAATCTTGGACATCACGGAGCGTGCTGCTGAGGGACGATCTCACAGGCCTGCGATGAAATACGCCATGCCGAGCAGGAGGGAAGCGGTCCATACCACTAACGTTGTGCGCATGATCGTCCTTCCCCGGCGACCGGTTCCCAGACATCCCTTGTCCTTCGCCCCTCGAAGGACCCAGGTGAAAGCGACGACCGAGGTCAGGATGATCGCCAACAGCCCAAGATAATGATGGGCAAGCAGCAGGGAGGCGCCAGCAGCGCCAGGGGCAGGGGCCATGTCATAGAAGGTCGGTGTCATGACCGCCACCACGGTGATGATGTTCACCACGACGAGGATGGCCATGATGGTGCCGTGAGGGCGGGTCCGCCTCCTGACCTTCATGGTATACACCCCGAACAGCATGACCAGCAATATCGCCGCCTGTATACCCAGTACGGCATAGCTGGCAAGGGAGACAGTTGCCATGAAGTGGAATATGGCATGGGCGACGTTTAACGATATCTCAAGAAGCCCCGCCCTGAACCTTCAGAATCAGGATGAGGATGGATCGAGTTATGCACAAGCCGTGCATGCGCTGACAAAGCCGCGAAGGATGCACTGGTAAAAGGAATGGAGGCCAGGGCAGGAACCGCCCGATCCATGCATCATGGACGTTCTCTCCCTGTGCATGCTAGATGTGACGAACGCAAGGTGGGAGCGAGGCGAGAGGCCTGGACCTCAGCCCCATGGGTCGGGTCGCGGCGTATCACAAGGTCCGACCGCTCATCGGCAGCATTCAGGCCCGCAGGTCGCTTCCTTGGAGCCAGTGAGCGCTGCCCTTATCATGGCGCTAGCGCACCCCACTCCCGCGTCCACGGCGATCGCGGCCGCCGGGCAGTTCCGCTGACAGGCCCCGCATTCCATGCATCTCTCAGGAGCCTCCAGTTTTATTTTCCCATCATCGAATGCAAATACACCATGAGGGCACACCTCCCGGCATCTTCCGCAACGGACGCAACGCCCAGGATAGAAGCGCAGGGTGTTGATGCTATTGGCATCCACTTCTTCCAAGATCATCAACGGCATATCCATCAGAACCACCCCAGAGCGGCGATAGCGATCGTGATCGCCAGTACCGACACGCCGACCACGGCCATAATGACCAAGGCGGGAACATATCGGAATATCTCCCTCCTTACTCCGCTTCGGGACGCGTATGTCGTGCAGCCGGTGAAGTTGAGGGCCAGAAATCCTACCACCGAGACCATGAGCATGATACTTCCTGCCGAATAAGCAAGGCCGGTCCAGCCAGGCTCGGAAGCTAGATAGTACATCGCAAAGGGAGCCGAGGCCGCTATGCCCAGCAGCATGCCCTTGGTGGTGAAGTCCTTCGTTGGCAGATAAGGAAGGAGCAACGGGAATAGAACGGCGCCGGCCATGACGGCCATTAGTGCGATGAGTGCGGGAACGAGGCCTCCAAGGATGAACAATGCTACGATCGCGATCACCGCCTCTATTGCAACATTCCTCAGCTCCACGGGGATGAGCACTGCACGGTCCCGCAGGGGGAAGGTCACCCTTCGCATCTCTTCTGTAGCACCGGAGCTGAGGTAATCCGGCAAATCGGCCGCTCTCACCGGACCGTACTCCACTGAGAAACCGGTCCTCTGCTTGACCTCATGGGCCGACACTCCCGGCGCCCCCAGTTGCGGCAGGATGAGCCTGCGATGGTCCACGTGGCTCTCCAACGACGTCGACCTGATGCGCTCTACCAGCTCATCCGTTCCGAAGGTGCCCTTGCCGGCCGCGCACCATACGTTGACGCCCTTGGTGTCGAGGACAAGAATGTAGGCATCGATCCCGCGAAGAGAAGAGCGCAGGGCGTCGAAACTGAGGGTGTAGTTGGCGCTGACGAGGACCGGAGAGGAGCGATCCGGCTGGCCCAGGCGATATAGGCCGGGCAGGACCCTATGCTCCATGCGGCGATGGCCGAGGCGGGCGAGCAGGTGGTCACGCCGCTCCCTGGGGCCCAGTGTCGATGTGGTCGACATGACCTCGTTCATGCCATCACCTCTCGTCCACTTTACCGGAAAGAAGCGAGCCGAGCCGGTCCTTGACCATCCCAAGGAGTTCGTCGGTCTTGAAGAGATATATGCAGCAGACCCTGCCATCCCTCTCCTTCGTCACCACTGCCAGCTTGTCTCCGGCCTTAAGCTCGAACTTATCCCTTATGTCCTTTGGAAGGACCATCTGCCCTCGTTCGTCCACGCTCACGATGGCTTCCACCCGGAGTTCCTCACGAGGGCAGCAGTCCTCACCGCTCACCTTCCCGTCCATGATGTCCTCTACGATGCTGATTGGAGTAATTAGCCTTTTCTGAACTTTAAGATGATTCAGAGAGTTTGGTAAAAAAGCCTATACCCATTCCGTGCTCTCCTCCCGCTGATGGATGAGACCGACGTCGCGTTATGTCGCCTATTGGTGTACAACTCGCGAACTTCCTATTCTGAACTTGCCGAAACCCTGGGTACCACGGTTCAGAGCGTGCATCGTAGGGTGCAGTCCCTGATCTCGTCCGGAATGGTGGCCAATTTCCATGCCGCCTTCTCGGTGGTCGCGCTGAAAGGCATCTGGGTGATGGTTCATGGCCGGTCCAGGGCCCCCTCACTGTACAAGGTGCTGGATGAGCTTAGGGACGTTCAGGGCATGGACATGGCCTTGGTGGCCACGGACAAGTACCTGTACCTATCGGGAGTGGTGTTCGATCCCAACCGCATAGGCAATTTCGTCTCTGCCGTGACCAAAAAGGCCCAGTTGGACGATCCAGACATAGGGGTGGTGCAGTTCCCCCTTCCCTCACCGGACAATGAACCGATCATCTACCCTATGGACGTCAAGATAGTTCAGGCCCTTTCCGAGGACTCCCGCCGCCCCGTCACAGAGATCGCCAAGGAACTGGGCGTGGCGCCGAGGACGGTGCGCAGGCACATAGATCGGCTGACCCGAGAGATGTTGGTCCATTTCTCGATGGAACTATACCTCAATCGCTCCTCGGACCTATTTGCCGCCTTGCATCTGACCATCAAGAAAGGGCAAGAGCACGAGAAGGCCGCGGTGGCAATGGTGAAGAAGCTGGCCCTACAAGAGATCATCACCTATCATTTCGGCGACCGGCCTGACCAGTTCATCGTGGTGTTCTGGTCATCCAGCATCGGCGACATCAACGGCACGGTGGCCGACCTGGAGATGAGCGGGATGTTCGAGGAGGTGCGACCGAACCTGATACTCGATGCTCGCTACTACGAGGGATTGCGGGGATCGATCCCTCCGGTCCACAGTGGGCCCAGTAGATGAAGGGGGCGATCCCGGACGTTCATTTCTTCAATCGTGGGCGAGAAGATATGCACCATATCAGCTCCCATGGTGCATCTTTTCAATCTCGGCATTGACTGAAAAAGAAGAGCCGTTCCGGCATATTCTTGTTCAAGGTGAAAATCATGAAACATAACAGAACCAAAGGAACCGTCGCAATAGCCATGCTGGCCATCGTGCAGTCCGCGTTGCGATTCTACTTCGCCCTCGGAACCACTGGAGCGCTGGGAAGTGACATCGAGGCCCAGTTGACCACCCTTCTGGAGAACCCTGTCACACAGCCCATGCTCCTTCTGACCGTACCCTTCCTACTGCTTGGAGCGTTCGGTATGATCACTGCGGCCGGCCTGCTCGAAGGGCGGCCGTGGGGAGCCTACGGCACCATCGCCCTCAGCGTGGTCACCATCATCTACGATGCCTGGGCCATCGTGGCCATACAGAGCACCGCGATCTTGGGCATGGTCCTGCCAGCACTCTTCATCGGCTACCTTTTGCTCGTCCGCCGCGATGCACTGTCCTCCCGAGAGGTGGCGGCATGAACGTTCTCGTGGCGTTCGGGACGAAATATGGCAGCACGGCGAAGGTGGCCGACGCCGTCGCCTCCGAGCTGATCGCCAGGGGCGCCTCCGTCGAGGTGGTCGACCTTCGAGAACGGATCCCCACCGACCTCGATCGCTATGACCTGTTGATCGTTGGGAGCCCCGTTTTCATCGGCAAGTGGACCAAACCCGCACAGGAGTTCCTTCGCAAGAACGCCGATGCTCTGGCGAAGAAGAAGGTGGCGCTGTTCGCATGCTGCAGCGACATCCTGTTCGAAGATAAAGTGGAGGCTGCCCGCAAGATGTACCTAGAGGATGTGGCGGGGTCGAACGGCCTTGAGCCCGTAGCAATGGGCTTGTTCGGGGGAGAGGTGGACTTCGCCAAGTACGGCATGTTCACTAGATTCCTTCTATCCCGAGTGGGAGCCAAGGAAGAGATGGAGAAGAAGGGCATGGACATATCCCGCCCTTATGATTTCCGCGACTGGGAACGGATAAGGAAATGGGCCAGGGACCTGGCCTGAAACATCTTCTCAATCATGGAGGACTATGTTCTCGTTCTCCACGACCGCCTTGTCATGACCATTGTGGCGGCCTTCCGCCTTCTCCCTTCGGCAGGTCTCGACCATTTCGGCGATCTCGGCAGAACTGTAGTCCACCACCCCCTTGGCGATGCCGTTGATGCGCACCACCTCTCCCTTCTTGAACTTGCCCTCCACCGAGATGATCCCACAGGGGAGAAGGCTCTTCCCGTCCCGGATCGCCCTCTCGGCCCCTTCATCGATGTTTATCTTCCCACGAGGACAGGCGAACAGAATCCAACGCTCCCTGTTTGAATACCGCACATGAGGGGTGAACAGCGTGCCAAGCTCCTCGCCGTTCACGATCCTCACTATTACGTTTGGCTCATGGCCATTGGCGATGACCATGTTGCATCCTGATTCCATGGCCACCCGGGCGGCGCTTATCTTTGTCCGCATCCCGCCGGTAGAACGCTCGTTCTTACGGCTGCCAGCGATCCGCTCTATGTCCTTGGTGATTTCGTCCACGGTCGGTATCAGCCTTGCGTCGGGATCCGTCTCCGGGTTCCGATCATACAGACCGTTCACGTCCGTCAGCAGGATGAGGAGATCTGCATCCATCTTGCTGGCGACCAGAGCTGACAATTTGTCATTGTCTCCGAACACCTCCTCGATCTCATCGGTCGATATGACATCGTTCTCATTGACGACCGGGACCACTCCCAGGCGGAACAGTTCGTCGATGGCCTTTCTCAGATCGAGGTAACGCGCCCGGTTGGAGAACGCCCCATAGGTGAGGAGCACCTGGCCAACGCTCATGCCGAAGGCGCGAAATGCATCGCGCCATGCCATCATCAGGATCGTCTGCCCCACGGCGGCGCAAGCCTGCTTCATGGCAATGTCCTTGTTCTTCCCATCAAGCCCCAGCTCTGCAGAGCCGGTACCGATGGCCCCCGACGTGACGACTATGCTCTGGATCCCTCTCTCCTGCAGCTCCCAGATCTGTCTGGCCACATCTTCCAAATATCCCTGGTCGACCGTGCCATCCTCGCGGCAGATGGTGTTCGTGCCGATCTTCACCACTACTCGCCTGGGCGCTAGCCTTCTCATGCCAACCGCCTATGTGTGAACTTCCGGGCGTCCTTCCCTGTGTAATCGCTGACGATGTGTCCGTTCCCTGAAAGGACGTACTTGTAGATCACCAGGCCTTCCAGCCCCACAGGCCCGCGGGCATGGGTCTTGTTGGTGGAGATGCCTACCTCTGCACCTAGCCCATAGCGATAGCCGTCGGCGAAGCGGGTGGAAGCGTTCCACATGACGGAGGATGAGTCCACCAGATCGAGGAACCTTCTCGCGGTGCCGGGATCGGACGTTACTATGGCGTCCGTATGATGCGACGAATAGCGGTTTATGTGATCGATCGCCTCGTCCACCGAACCCACGACGCGGATGCTGAGCACTAGGTCTCCATACTCTGCCGACCAGTCGTCCTCCGTCGCCTCCTCGGCATCGATGATGCCTCTAACCCTCTCGTCACCCCTCAGCACCACTCCAGCCTCGGCGTATTTGGCCGCCATCATGGGGAGGAAGTCCTTGGCCACGTCGTCATGGACGAGCAAGGTCTCCATGGAATTGCACACCGCCGGGTACTGCACCTTGGCGTCGAAGCATACCTTCATCGCCATGTCCAGGTCCGCCGACCTATCCACGTACGTGTGGCAGACGCCGGCCGCATGTCCGAGCACGGGTATGCGCGTGGACGCCTTTATTGAACGGACCAGTTCGTTAGAGCCACGGGGAATGATCAGGTCGATCAGGTCATCGTGCTTCAATAGTTCCTGGAACTGCTCCCTGGTGGAGAGCAGCTGCACGGCATCGGCAAAGCGTTCATCGACCGATGTCGCAGCCCCCACGATGGTCCGTGCCAGGGCCTCGTTGGTACTCTTGGCTTCGATGCCGCCCTTCAGAAGCACGGCGTTGCCGGAACGCAGACACAAACAGGAGATCTGAACCAAGGCATCTGGGCGGGACTCGAACACCACCCCGATCACTCCGATGGGACATGATATCTTCTCCAGAACGAGACCTTCGTCCAACTCGGTCCGGGAGAGCGTTTTACCTACCACATCCTCTTGCTCGACCAACGAATGGATGGAGCGGATCGAATCCTCGATCTTCTCCCGATCATAACGCAGGCGCTTGATCAACACCGGCGATATCTCAGCTGACCTGGCGGCCTCCAGGTCTTCGCTGTTAGCCTTTATTATCTCCTCGCTGTTCGCCTCGAGGGCCTCGGCTATCTTGAGAAGCGCCTCGTTCCGGGTTCTGAGGTCCATGCTCGCTAGAGAATATGAAGATTCACGAGCTCGTTGCGCTGCGATTCTGACAGGGTCCATGGCGGCTCGAAAAATCGGTCTCGTAGCAATATATCTTTCGCTCGACAGGGAGCCTTGCCTGGCCATCGCCAGGCTGGCGGATGAAGAAGGGAAGGGGTTTCCTCACTTCTTCGGCACCTTGGCCCAGTCGTCCTTGAACCGCTTGATGCCGATGTCGGTGAGGGGATGGTTGAACATCTTCTTCAGGACGTCGTAGGGAATGGTGGCGATATGCGCACCCATCCGTGCGGCCTGCGTGACGTGTATGGGATGCCTGATCGAAGCCACGATGACCTCGGTGTCGAAGTCATAGGAGTCCAGAATGTCCATGATCTCCGCGATGAGCCTCAGACCGTCCTCGCCGACATCATCGAAGCGGCCAACGAACGGCGATATGTATCGCGCTCCGGCCTTGCAGGCGAGCAAGGCCTGGGCGGCCGAGAACACCAACGTCATGTTGACAGGGATGCCTTCCTCCGCCAACGTCTTGGTGGCCTTCAGTCCTTCCTCGGTCATGGGGACCTTGATGACGACGTTCTTGTTGATGGCGGCGAGCTTGCGCGCCTCTTCCACCATTTCCGTCGCCGTCTCGCTCATGACCTCCGCGCTGATGGGGCCGCTCACGATCTTACATATCTCCCCGACCAGAGTCTCGAAGTCTGTATTCTCCTTGGCAACCAGGCTGGGGTTGGTGGTGACGCCGTCCAGGATGCCCCAGCTGTTCACTTCACGGATCTTGTCCAGGTTGGCGGTGTCGATGAATATCTTCATTGTCTCTTCCTCCGAATGACCTCCTCCGCGGCAAGGGCCACCCTCTCCGCGGTGAGTCCATAACGGCGCATCAGTTCCTCGCTCTCGCCAGACTCGCCGAAGCAGTCAGGCGTCCCGATCATCTTCAGCGGCGATGGCAGTCTCTCTCCCAGGACCGCCGCGACGGCGCTTCCCAAGCCGGTGGATATGTTGTGCTCCTCTGCCGTGACCACCGCGCCGGTCTTCTCCACGGAGCGCAGAAGGGTCTCCTCGTCCAAAGGCTTGATGGTGGACATGTTGATAACTTCAGCCTCGATCCCCCTCTTCTGCAGTTCCTCGGCCGCGTCCATGCATACAGCCACCATCTGGCCGCAGCCCACAAGGCTCACATCGCTTCCTTCCCGGAGAACGGCCGCCTTTCCAATGGTGAACTCCGATTCCATGGAGGTGAGCATGGGGACGTCGGCGCGCCCAAGGCGGACATAGCATGGGCCGCAGTGGTCCGCGACCGCCATTACCGCCTTGTATGCCTCTATCCCATCGGCCGGTACGATGACCGTCATGTTAGGTAACGACCTCATCAGACCGATGTCTTCCAGAGCCTGATGGGAGGCGCCATCTCCGCCCACCGTGATGCCGGCATGCGTAGCCACTATCTTGACGTTGAGGTTGGGATATGCTATCGACTGGCGGATCTGGTCCCAGCACCGACCGGTGGCGAAGACCGCGAAGCTTGAAGCGAATGCTACCTTCCCGCTAGCGGCCAAGCCGGCAGCGGTGCCCATCATGTTCTGTTCCGCTATGCCACAGTTGAAGAATCGCTCAGGGAACTTCTTGGCGAATTCCACCGTCCTTGTGCTGGACGACAGATCGGCATCCAGCACCACGATGTCTGTGCGCGTCTTTCCCAACTCGGTCAAGGCGTTGGCGTACTCCTTCCTCTGGCTGGTGTAGACCCACTTCATATCGATTCCCCCAGCTCCTTTAGGGCGATGCGGTACTCGTCCGGATTGGGGGCCTTCCCGTGGAAAGCGACCGCCCCCTCCATGAAGGAAACGCCCTTTCCCTTCACCGTGTGAGCTATGATCATCGTGGGCTTGCTCTTGATCTGGGATGCCTTTTCGCATGCCTCCAGGATCTGACGCATATCGTGGCCGTTTATCTCCAGCACGTTCCAGCCGAAAGCCCTCCACTTGTCCGCGAGAGGTTCCAGCGACATGACCTTCTCCGTCGGCCCGTCTATCTGCATCATGTTGCGATCGATGAAGGCGGTGATGTTGTCCAATTTGTAATGGGATGCGAGCATGGCGGCCTCCCAGTTCTGCCCCTCTTCCATCTCTCCGTCCCCGCACAGACAGTATATCCGGCTAGGACGACGGTCCAGCTTCGCCGCTAGCGCCATGCCGTTGGCTACGCTGAGCCCTTGCCCAAGGGAGCCGGTGGACATCTCTACGCCAGGGGTTTTCTGCCGGCAAGGGTGCCCCTGCAGGTGAGAGCCAAGCTTACGCAGGCTGAGGAGATCCTCCACAGGTATGTAGCCTGCCTCTGCCAGGGCGGCGTAGTAAGCGGGGGCGGCATGGCCCTTGGAAAGCACCAGGCGGTCTCGGTCCTCCCATTGAGGATCGTCCGGCCGGTGGTTCATCACATTGAAATATAATGCAGAGAGGATGTCGGCATAGGACAGCGAACCTCCTGGATGACCGGATTTGGCTGTGAACGTCATCTTGATCACATGGCGGCGAATGATGTTCGCCTTTGACTCCAGCATCCGTATAGTTTGGTCATCATACAAGTGCAATTTTGGCACCTCGAAATAAGTGAGATGCGGTCAATAAACGGGATGACATTAAAAAACTTTCTTGATTTCCCATGGGGATGCCAGAAGCTCTTTCGGGAAACGGTTGCGACAGAGAAAGGAAGGAGTTTGGTGGAAAGGAATTGAGCTCAGTCGCTCTCGATCCTTGGTGCGAGAAGGTACCTGACCGAGCCCTTCTTGTCCGCTATCTCGAACTCCAACTTGACCGGATAGTCGTTCCCTAGACTTATGGAGACCACCGAGCCGGCGGGTATCGACCGCACCATGTTGGAGAAATAGTCAAGAGGGAACAGGCTCCTCGCACGCTCCTCGCAATCCAGGGAGATGAGCAGGTCCTTTGGCAGCCTCAGGGTGACCGAGTCCGTGTCTCCTTCGGAGTACATCTCGAAGCCTTCGGGGGTAGCCGTCAGGGCGATGTGGTCGCTGACCGATTCAGCGGCGCGGATCCCTTTTTGAAGCTCGTCGGAGGTGACCGCCACCATTGCAGGAAGAGAGAGGTTGGGCACCCTGGGATCGCTCATCCCGCTGATGTCCACGAGGTTCATTCGACGGGTGATGTTTCCGACGTTCAGGATAAGGCGGTTCTTCTCCTCATCCTGCTCCATCTCGATGATGTCTCCAGAGCGTGCCAACCTGAGAACCTCCTTGATCTTGTCCAGGTCGACGCCTAGCTCGGTCTCGTCGGCAGAGAACTCCTCGAAGGCGCCATTCTCCACCTTCATCTCGATCATGGCCACATGTGCGGGATCGACCGCCTTCAGATCGAAACCATCAGCATTGATATTGAACTTGGCCTCATCCACCAGTGTGGAGACCACATCGACTATTCCCTTAAGGGTCTCCGATTTTATCTTAGCATGAAACATCAATATCCCCCAAAGCTAATGAGTTGAAGGTAAACGCGTTGTCCGTAATATATATTGCTTCCATGACCGTACTGGCTCAGTAAGCGCGCCATTTGTGCCCACAGGCACAGCAGGTGAGGAAGGTCGTCTCTGGCTCGTCGGCCTTTCGAGTCTGTCGGAGATACCAGTACGCTTTCCTATGTGAACACTTCGGGCAGGTCGCATCGGTGGTGGGCATTATGCTCTCTGTGCCACCTACGACGGGACAGTCCTCCACCTCCTTCTTCACCATCTCGGTCCGTATGGTGGTGGTAGCCTCCTTGGACAGATTGTCCGCCTTCTCTTCGTATGCACATTCAGGTTTGCTGCACACAAGCTCGGTCTTGCCTTTCACCCTTGGTCGCATGATGCTGCCGCACTTGGGACAGAACATATTAAAACCAAGTCTCCAAAATGATGCATCTATAAAAGGATTCTGCGGTGACGCCTAGCGGTTCAGATGAATTCCCAATCAAGATTGTCGTCGGCGGTGCGCGGCCGAAGGGGACGCTGCTCCGCGGCCTGGCGGACCTTTCTCTCCAACTGCCTCTGCTGGGCGGCCAACTCCTGAGCCCATTCCTTGAGAAGCCTTCTCTCCTCGATGCTAAGGGAATCAAGCAGTTCCTCGTCATACATGGCCTTCCGGAAGGATCGTGGGGCACCAACATCCCCCCTGTGGTCGATGTCGGCGTCGATGGCGCCCATATCGGAGAACCTTCGGTCCATCCTCCTGCTCCTAACAGGAGCGGTCTGGAAGGTGTTGCCCTCAAGGACGACGGTGGTGTTGTTGCCACGGCTCATCTTCGCCAGCAACTCCAGCTCGCGCCGGTTCTGCAAGGAGAGGACGCCCCCGATATACGCGAACGCCACGGTTATGATGTAGCTATCGAAGCCCAGCTCAGTGGCCGTCTGCAGGGAGGAGAAGAAGGATGTGAGATACATGTTCACGAACTCAAGATATGGCTGTATGACCGGCAGGTAGGTCCCAACGAGCGCCATTATGGCTGCGGGCGACAGCTCGATGCCGAACCACACCGTAGGCATGATGCCCATGTCGACCAGCCTATCGAAGAGAAAGAAGAATGCCACGGGTATTATGGCTGCAACCACCCCCTTCGAAGGGGATCCGGCCCGCCTTCCGCCGACATATCCGGCGACCATCTGGCCGAAGACGGGGAGCCACCAGAGCAGGAGCGAGAGGGCGAAGGTATACTTCATGGCGCTCCAGAAGCTATAGACGACCGGGCCGTCGAACTTCTTGGCCTCGATGTCGTCATACGTGTCGGCGATATGATAGACCCCGTTACGTACCAGCAAGCTTGTCGCCTCATCACGTATGCGCGAGCGCTTCCTCAAGTGCAGACCCATCCCTGGTCGGACGAATGTCCGACATGTCTGGTTATGCCATGGTGACTATAAATCATTTATCGCCATGGCATAATATTCAGGGCAGGTCCCGGGGAGGGATGCAAGCTTCATCGCATCGCCTCGGTGTCGATCGCCCGCGACCTAGCTCATAGGAGCTTAGGATGGGACATCCTTGAGGTTAGCTCATGTAGAAAGGCATTCCATTGGCCTCAAGAGCCCTGCGGGTGCTTTCCTGCGTCACCGACGAGGGTGTGGTCCTATGCCGTAGGATCTCCTCCAATGGATAATCTAGGAAATCGGCGAGTGCCTTTAGGCGATCCATGGGGAACGGTTGCTTGCCCACAAGGATCTGCCGTACGCTCCACCCGGGGTGCACCCTCGAGCGGTATCCCATCTCCCTTCCTAGCTGGTTGACGCTACCAGCCTTGTCGATGCCCATCTTTATGAGCATCACGCGAAAGCCCGAACTAAGCCAAACCTTGTCAGGCTGGGTCCTCTCCCAGGCATAGTTCGACGAAGCATAGTTCGATGTAGCGATATTCTCTGACACGATAATGCCGACGACTATCACGTTTAATAACCCTTCCCTTTCACCAGAGCATCATGGGTTTTTATGCCAAATGACGACTGGCCAATGATCGCGATCGTTCGGGCACCTCCATCATCTACTTATACTCGCCCTTTGGTAGCGGTGTTAGATTCAGGTATGGGGAGCTATAGGAAGCAGATAAACATCAGAACGGCAGCAGAAGGAGCCATAGTCGACCTGACCTCCACACTTGAGGAGGCGCTCCGTGACTCCGGTTTCCAAGAGGGTCTTCTCTGCGCTTTCGTTCCCCATTCCACCTGTGCCCTGTTCACCATAGAGAACGAGGGGGGCCTGCAAAAGGATATGCGCGATGCCCTTCAGAGATTGATGCCAAAGGACATCGAGTACGAGCATCACCTCCGATGGGGTGATGGCAATGGTCATTCACATATCCGGGCATCGTTCCTAGGCCAATCCCTGGTCATTCCCTTCCACCAAGGCAAGCTAGACCTTGGCACCTGGCAGCAACCGGTCCTGATGGAGTTGGACACCCGAGGAAGGGATAGACGGCTTATAGTGCAGATCATAGGAGATCACTAGGAGGTAATGAAAATGAAGATCAAATTCCTCGGCGGCGCCGAGGTAGTTGGAAAGATGGGGATGCTCCTCCAAAACAAGGGGGCTAGCCTTCTTTTCGAATATGGAATGACAGCTTCCAAACCACCACAATACCCTCTGGCCGCTCCGCCGGTCGACATGGCGTTCCTCACCCACAGTCACCTGGACCATTGTGGCATGCTGCCCTGGCTCTGCGGAAAGTATGACACGGAGGTCGTCTCCACACCTATAACCGCTGATGTGGTTGAACTTCTGGTCCGAGACTCGCTGAAGATCGCCGGCCTTGAAGGTTATCCCAAACCATACGACGAAGAGGACATCCAGAGTTTGATGCATAACTTCACCGGAATGACATATGGTGAGATCATGGACGTGGGCGGGTTCGAGGTCGAGCTCCATCCCGCCGGACATCTCCCTGGGGCAGCAATGTATGAGCTCAGGGGTGATCAGACGACCGTGTTCACCGGCGACATGCATACCGCCAACATGAGACTTGTATGGGGAGCCCACCCCGTGAAGTGCGACAACCTGATACTAGAGGCCACCTACTCCGGGCGGAACCATCCCGATCGCGCCAAGACCGAGCGCGAGCTCATAGAGAAGGTCAAGGAGGTCGTGGAGAGGGGCGGTAAGGCCATTCTGCCCTGCTTCGCGGTGGGCCGCACGCAAGAGGTCATGCTCATCTTGAAGGACCTCAAGTACAACATGTGGGTCGACGGGATGGGGAAGACCATCAGCCGATACTATCTGGATCGACCGGAATATGTCAGGAACGAGAAGGCACTGCGAGCTGCCAAGCGCAAGTTCCATGAGGTGAGGACGCCGGCGGACCGTCACCGCGCCCGCAAGGAGGCTCAGGTCATAGTGACGACCGGAGGTATGCTGGACGGTGGTCCCGTGCTATCCTACATCGACGATGTCAAGGACGATCCCAGGAGCGCAATACTGCTCTCGGGATTCCAGGTGGAAGGCTCCAACGGCCATATGCTCCTCAACGAAGGCATCATAAACGTTCAGGCGACGAAGGAGGAGCTGCCCCACCCCGTGAAGATAAAATGCGAGGTGCGAAAGTACGACCTCTCCGCACATGCGGACCACAATGAGCTGCTGGCGTTCGTCAGGGCGTGTGATCCGGACACGGTCGTGCTGATGCACTCGGACGACCGTTCACTACTGGCCAAGGACATCGAGGCCGATGGCAGGAAGGTCATCATGCCGACATCGGACGTCGAGTTCGAGCTATAGGCTCAACCACGATCAGGGCGATGGAATGAGGTGGATAGAGGAATATCTCCAAGAGGACGTCGGGGATGGCGACATAACCACCCTCGCCCTCATTGGGAACGAGACGGGGACCGCCCGGGTGATGGCGAACGAAGACGGGATCGTCGCCGGCCTAGAACAGGCCATGGAGGTGTTCCAACATCTTGGGCTCAAGGTGACCCTTCTAACGAGGGATGGTGAGCCCGTCTCGGCCGGTGCCAACATCATGTCGGTAGAGGGCCCGCTCCGCTCCATCCTGACCGGAGAGAGGCTGGCGCTGAACCTGCTGATGCGGATGTCCGGCATCGCCACTGCCACCTATAACGTGGTTCGGGCGTGCAGGGAGCGCAACCCTGACATAAGGGTGGCCGCGACCCGAAAGACCACCCCGGGGTTCCGCCACTTCGAAAAGAGGGCGGTGGTCCTTGGAGGAGGCGATCCTCATCGAAACCGCCTTGACGATGCCATACTCATCAAGGACAATCATCTGGCGGTCGTGGGCAGCATCGCCGAGGCCGTGAGACGCGCAAGAAATGTCTCCTTCACCAAGAAGGTGGAGGTCGAAGTGGAGAGCCTTGACGAAGCAGAGGAGGCCGCCAGGGCAGGGGCGGACATCATTCTGCTAGACAACATGGGGCCCAACGAGGCGGGGAGGTGTGCGGAAGCCGTTCGCCGCATAGACCCGCGCATCGTGATCGAGGCATCCGGGAACATCACTCCAGAGAACGCTCCGGATTACGCGGAGAACGTGGACGTGATCTCCTTGGGATGGATCACACACTCTGCCAAGGCCATGCACTTCAGCCTCGACGTGCTGGAAATAAAGGGCTGACCCCCGGAAAATGCGTGGGAACGATTAACTATCATAGTGTAGCTCATGATGGGCATGGACATCTCCAAAGAGAAATGTCGATACTGCGGTGAGCAAGCCAAATACTTCCAATTCGCCACCTTCATCTGCGAGAAGGATGAGTGCGCCGAGAGGGCGATGGAGGACCGAGGCGGCCCTGCAGGCCATATCAAGGAGAAGATGGAGCGAGAGGCTCAGAAGAAACAAGGTTGTCGCTGATGATGCCCCGGCTTCATCTCAATGAAGTATGAAGGACAAGATTCAAGTGGGGCCATCGCGTGCGAGTGTCGCGAAATGAAGATAATCGGTTTCATCAAGACATCCCTGATAGACTGGGACGGCCATGTGGCGGCATCCATATACCTCCCAGGGTGCAACTTCAGGTGCCCGTTCTGTCACAACCGCGATGCAGTGCTCAATCCTGAAATATTCGACGAGGTTCCCTGGGAGGAAGTGGAGGAGTTCGTCCGCGAGAACGGCGACTTCCTCGATGGCGTTGTTGTCACCGGGGGGGAGCCCACCATACACGATGACCTTCCCGACCTGCTGCGCCGCATCAAGGCGTTGGGAGTGAAGGTCAAACTGGACACCAACGGCTCAAACCCCCGCATGCTCAAGGACGTCATCGACGCTGGCCTGGTCGATTATGTGGCGATGGACATCAAGGCTCCATTGAATGAGAAATATCATGACCTGGCAGGGACCGATGCCCCTCTGGACGATATCAAACGCTCCATCGAGGTCCTCGAGACGTCCGGCATAGACCATGAGTATCGGACAACCCTGGTGCCGATTCTGCTGAACGATTCCGACATTGAGACGATCGCTGCCTACATCGGCGGCACGAAGAAGTATGCATTGCAGCAGTTCCGGCCATCGCGCACCCTGGACCCCCTGATGGAGAATGCCTCTCCGATGCCCAGGTCCCAGGTGAAGGCCATCGCGGAAAATGCCAAGAGATACGTGCGCAAGGTCGTCATCAGAGGCGATGTCTGAGGGCTCGGGCTCATTCGGCCCACTGGCCGTTCGACCTTCCCGATGACCCGTTCATGAGAAGCTGGTCAGCCTGCTGCCGTAGGCCTCGCTGGCTCTCGAAAGCTTACGGCAGCTGTCTGCGCAGGTGCGGCATGTTTCGGCGCACAGCGCCATGGACCGGTCGTCCTTGAACGATTCGCAGCTCTCTGCACATGATATGCATACATCGCCACATAGCCGGCATATGCGTTCCATCATATCGGATGAACGTATCAAGGCGTCCTCGCTCAGCTTGCACAGGTCGGCACAATCCTGGAGAGCGATGATGTGCCGCTCGTCGGCATGTTCACCTCCCATCCTCAGGCAGTGGGATAGGGTCGCGACACAAACGCTGTGACATATCCTGCAGTCCTGGATGCACCTATCGATCAAGTTCTCGCGGTCGGTCCTCTGAGCCTCGTTCATGCACCACTCCCCCCATGGCGTGGCCTCGACCCGCCATCATTCTATCTCGACCTTACGTCGACCGCTGACACCTTCGCGCTTGGGCACCGTCACCGTCAAGACACCATTGTTTATTCTGGCAGAGATGCGATCGGGATCCGCATCTTCCGGCAAGGCGATCCGCCGATGGTATGAGGAGATGCCTCTCTCCCGGCGTATGTATCCCTCTCCCTTCTCCTCTTCGGCCCTCTCTTTCCTGGCCTTGAGCAGCAGCGTGTCGTCGCTGACCTCCATCTCCACGTCCTCTTTCGTCATGCCAGGAAGATCGGCCTCGATCAGGTAATGCGTGCCATCATCCCGTATGTCCACCATGGGCATCTTTACCGATGAGGGCATCAAGTTGCCGATTCCCATATTGTCAAAGGCTCTTTCAAGCTCCCTCACGATGGCGAAAGGGTTCCAATACAATGCAGGCAATCCGCTTTCCTCTCTCTTTCTCTCTGCCATGTTCTCCCCCCTGGCATATCGATCTCACAAGGCCGATATTGATCCGAAGGCCAATGTTCGTGATATAGTGGTCCAAAAGACTATTTGTCATTTACGACCTTCGTGGACAACTTACAGATCTGGCCCATAATGCTTCGATCGGCCTGGAGAAACGCGAAACGTCCAAAGCTTAATATATGGTCATTTATTTCAGCAACACGGGCTCATGGTCTAGTGGTTATGACGTCTCCCTCACACGGAGGAGGTCGCCGGTTCGAATCCGGCTGAGCCCACTTCTCTTTTGCCATGCATCGTCAATGGATACAGAGATTAACGCTCCTGTTGAAGCAAGAGTTGGTCCATAACCCAGACGCTACTTGCATCAATATGTAGAAGCAAGATACCCATCAGGGAATTCATGTCGAGCGACTTCAAAACCGCCAATGCCTGGCTGGTTCCTTATCAAGAAATTACTTCATCAATTAGCGCATCCCAGGGCATATCAAGGACGTTACACTTGTCAAAAATGTTCTCAAGCAGACGAGAAGAACTCAATTGCCGGAGCAAGTTTTGATGTTTTTCGTCATCCTATGAGGTTGTGGGGCAACAGACATATCATTATGAATGTTATCTATTCGAAAAGCGTTCCCACCTTCCCTCTTTTATCTTCCGCCAAGCGCTCTTGATAGTTGCCAGGTCTGCTTGTCGGCTTTCACATTTCAGCTCTAGCATTTCCGCAAGCTCCCTTGTCAGGGCATAATAGTGTTCAAAATCCCCCACGCCTGTATCGATCGCTAAGCAACGCGAGTATCCATCGAGTTGCAATTTGGCGAAATGAAGCTTGGTGTACCCTTGCTCTTCGAGTCCAAGCATCTGATCGTCCCTGACGATCGCATCAATACCCAACTCTGCCCAACCAGGCGAAGAGAACCATGTGCCGGGGCATTCAGCACGCTCTTTTGCATACTCTAAAGCTCCCAACATCGAAGCGATGCAATCCTCTTCACGGAGCATGACGAATGGTACTCTGATCTCATCCGGCAGTGATGCAAGAGAGTTACATATCGCATAGCCTAGGAACACAACGTCTACTTTGCCCTCCAGCGCATTAGCCCTCTCAATCACTTTCGACCTGAGCATGTCGGGGCAGTCATGCAGGCCCCATTCAAGGTATTCCCGGTGAACGACCTCGGGGTCATCAGCAATGATTGCCTCGATCTCCTTCTTTAATATCTCGCATGCAACTATGCCTATTCGCATCAGAGTTCGCTCCTGAAAATTTTCAGCCCACGAATGAGTTGGTGAACGAGGACTTTACGGCAGCATAAGGCGATGAATCACCATCGATGGCAGTTATGACCGTTTTTTACAGCCAAGGGTCTTCGACTCAGCCGCTTCAACTTCTGATTATTGTAAATGTTATACCCCAGGCATAATGATATCGGTCACTCGCCAAGATATGCCACTGGCAGATGCGCGTATCAGCACTATATAGTGTATTATGCAACTGCCCCTGCTAAAATAGAGTCGTAATAAAATATAAATTCTGATAGTCGATTCTCATGAGCGCCAAGGAGGTGTCTCTACTATGGCAATTGGATTGGTCGAAGTAATGAATGTGATCGGGGGACTGGTGCTGTGCACAGGCGTCATAGGTGCATTGCCAGGCATAGGGAAGCATCTGGAAAAGGCCGGTAAATGGCTAGGCGGTTTCCAGATCCTGATCGGTATCGTCACTTTGATCGTCGGCCTGCTGAACATAGCCTCACTGCAGGGGATAATCGCCACATTGGTGGGCATCATCCTCTTGACCGGCGCCTTCTACGTGATCCCCGTTCTTGGCAAGTACCTGACCAGGTTCGGGAAGTGGCTTGGCGGATTCCAGACCATCATCGGCGTCATCGCATTGGTGCTGGGCATACTGGGGATGCTGGACCTCATCTGAGCCAAGCGCTTGGATCGAAGCCAAACACCCTTCGCTTCTCTTTTTAACTTCATTTCTCAAGAAGCCAACCCTGAACTCTTGAGAGCAAAGTGAAGATGCAATGCTGCGAAGGATGCTCTCACAGGAATGATGAAGCGATCAGGGCGGGGGCGTACGAACGCTTTGTATGCATCCGCCTCTACGTTCATCATTGCCGAAGAACGCGAGGCATGTGGTCGAAGCGAGAGGCCTGGATCGACCCAGCGTATCAGGTCGGGGCCGTTCCACATCCTCTTTTCATTCAATAATGTGCTTGGACCTGATGCGTACATTCATCAAGTAAACTTATAGAGATATATTCTCAATCTCGTAAAAGGCCTTAAAAACGCATTCCCGAACTGGTGTGAGATGATGAGGGACAAACTGATAACGCTTCGAGATGAGCTCAACGCGAAGTTCAAAGAAAGGGAGGATGAGATCGCAGGCTCCCTGTTGGCCTTGATCTCCGGAGAGCATGTGCTCTTCATCGGTCCCCCTGGAACCGCCAAGAGCATGCTTGCGAAGGACATGTGCAGCTGCATTGATGAGGGTACCTTCTTCTATTACCTTCTGACAAGATTCACAACCCCTGACGAGATCTTCGGCCCCTTGTCTCTCAGCTCGTTGCAGTCGGATATCTTCAGCAGGAAGGTGGAGGGCTATCTGCCGACCGCCCACGTCTCCTTCCTGGATGAGATATTCAAATCCAACTCATCCATCCTGAACTCCCTGCTCACCATCCTGAACGAGCGCAAATATCACAACGGATCCGCCATACTTGATGTGCCATTGATCACCGTGTTCGGCGCATCCAACGAACTGCCGGAGGAGAACGAATCCCTGGAGGCGCTGTACGACCGCTTCCTGTTCCGCTACTTCGTTGAATATGTGCAGGATGAGTCGAACTTCGTCGACATCGTTACCAGCAATCCAGAGGAGTTCAAGCCGTCGGTCAGGTTGACCATAGACGAACTTTGCTGCATGAAGGAACGGTCCGCCGACCTGCCCATAGATGAAGAGGTGATCGAGGCCCTGGTCGCCCTTAGGAGGGAGTTCCGCAACACCGGCGTGATAGTCTCAGACCGCAGGTGGAAGAAGATCGCGCAGGTGCTACGCGTTGCCTCCTACGCACTGGAGCGGAAAAGTGTGGACCGTACGATGCTGATGCTGCTCCAACACATGATGTGGAAGCGGCCCGAGGAGCTTCCCACCCTGCGCAAGCTGCTACTGGATGTCGCCATCTCTGGAGGGGTGGACCTTGAGAGGAGCGAAAAGGACCTACGCGACCTCCATGCGTCCACAGTCCTGATCAAGGACTACGTTCTTCCCCAGCCGGTCACCTGCCCCATGTGCGAGAGGGTCTTCCACAAGTGGAAGGAGATGAAGGAACATGCCTCCCGCAATCCTGACCACTACTATGTATTGCCGGGCAGCGAGGAGCAGTACCAGCTGAGCTCCGTGCGCACATCTCCCCGCCATCTTCCCAACCTGATCGACAAGTTCGCCTCCATGGGAAAGCCGGTCAAGCTGACCATGCCCGCGGACCAGAAGGACCTCTACCTGAACGAGACGGATGAGTTCGAAGAGACCCTCAAGCTCCTCGAGAAGGACCTTCAGGCAGAAAGGGCGGCCCTGGTGAAGAGATTGGATGAAAATATCTGGCTGTCAACGAAGGATCGAGAGGACATGCTTTATCACTACGATGCCAAGACGAGGTCCATGAGCAACATGAAACGGCTGCTCCAGGAAACCAGGGAACTGATCGTGTCTGAAGAACTCCAGTCCACCTGAGGTCGCCATGGCGGGTAACGAGGTGAGGTGGAAGAAGATCGCCAACGATGATGCGGTTCGTCTTGTCGTTGGCAAGCCCAGACGCATACCGCGGCGGCGGCGCGAAGAGATCGCGGCGATACTGGCGCAGGAACTGGTGGGCTCCCGGCAGATAGTGGACGTAAGGAAGCACGCCGCGCGCCATGGTGCCTTCCACATCCTGCTCAAGGCCTTGAAGGAGATCCCTGAATGGGATCGCCTGAGAGAGATATCGCTCAAGAGCGACATACTTGCCATCCTGGCCCTGCGATACATCGCCGGAACGACCTTTGACATTCTGGACCGCACCTTCGAACTGCCGATCGAGACCGTCGCACAGCAGAGCTATGCGGGCCTGACCGAGCTGACGTTGAGCTCATGGCGACGCAAGGCCGACGACGATCTGCTGGTAAAAGGAGTGGACGAGGTCACGGCATCCGATGTCCGGGGGGAGGTCCCGGACATGCTGTCCAGGGCGTACCATGAGGGACTGTCCCGGGCAGTTGAGGAACTTGAGGTATATCAAGAGATGATCGCCCGGATGAAGGAGATGCTCCCCCAGGGCGGAGAGGAGGAGTCCATAGAGAGGGTCCTTCTTGAGTACTTGAGCAGGGTCAATCAGTTCTCCGAGCTCATGCGGAGGAGCAAAGAGCTGCAACGCATCATAGATCTGATGGGGAAGCTGGATGTTGAGTACGGAGGAGCGAGCAAGGAGACCCGCAGCTTCACGACCTCGGAAGCGTACGACATCAGACCGTCCAAGGACGTTCAGCATCTGGTGCCCGTGGAGTTGATCAAGCTCAAGGTGCCTATCTTGCGGACGTTGTTCCTGTCGCAGATGCTGGAAGGTCAGCTGCTCACCTACCGACTGAGAGGCCTGGATTGGACCCAGGAGCCAGAACCTGAGCGGCGTGGCCCGGTGATTGCCCTCATCGATGCCTCGGGATCCATGAGCGGGGAGCCTGAGCTCATCGCCAAAGCGTTCATACTCATGCTCGCCAGGCGCATGGAGCGAGAAGGGAGGGACATCAAGGTCATTCTATTCGCATCTGAGGACTGGAAGCTGGAGCTCAATCTTGCGGACAAGAAGAAGGCTGCCAAGAGCCTGCTGGACACGGTATGCCGTCACTTCGAAGGGAATACGGACTTCAACTCAGCCCTACGCACCGGCCTGGAGGTTCTGAGCAAGAAGGAGTACCGAGGAGCGGACGTTCTGTTCTTCACCGACGGGGAATCGAAGGTTACCGACCAGAACCTGGTCGATGAATGGAAGGCGCTCCGCAGGCGGACCGGTTCGAGAATACTCACCCTGATCGTCGGCTCCGACCAGGCTGGAGGCCTGGAGGACCTGTCCGATAAGACATGGATACTTCCCACCAGCACCTGGGATGTGGAGGGCAGTCCATCGAACCTTATCCGGATAATCGCCGAGGGATGAAGCTCGATCGTAACTCATCAAGTGCAGACCTTCGACTGCCAGATAGGGTTCGGCATGATGGGCGTGAGCGAACACCGACGTTTCATCGGTGGGCGGATGCGCGCCCTTCCATCCCCTAACCCCTGCATGCCGCCTGCACGCCCTCTATCATGTCGACCGCACCCGCCAGGCTCCTCTCCCAGGTTGGATGCGCCTCCCATCGTCTGCGGGCGGCACGGCCCATCTCCTCCCTCAAGTCGTCATCGGACAAGGCTTGAAGATATCTTGCCACTGCCGCGTGGTCTCCGGGCGGGACCAGAAAGCCCTCGCGGCCATTGGCGACCAGTTCCCTTGCTCCGCCCTCTTGTCCGGCGATCACGGGAACGCCGAAGCCCATGGCCTCGAGCAACGCGATGCCGAACCCCTCATAGCGGGAGGGCGTCGCCATCACGTCTGCCTGGCAATATCGCTCCCACATGTCCGCCATCGGAACTGGACCAAGGAAGCGCACCCTGTCTCGCATTGGGCCCCTCATTAGGCCTCCCAGGGAGCGGAAGAAGTCTTCGTCGACGATGGAGCCCACCACATCCAGTCGAAATGGGAAGGGCATGAGTTCGGAGAGGGCGGCCAATAGGACGTCCAGGCCCTTGACCGGATGGATGTTCCCAACATGAAGTATCCGCAGATCGCTTCCCCCCGGCAGACGCGGCCTTGGCAGGACATGGTCCCTTCCCGGATAAGCGACGGTCGCAGGCGGAAGGAGGGGATGCAGGGAACGGCAGGCGGCCAGGGTGGCATGGCTGGTGCATATCACTGCGTCGACGCCCTTCAGGAAGGATCGCTCCATCGCATGGACGGTTTCATTCGATGAGGCGAGGCAGGCGCTGAGATTGTGGACCAATGCGACCACTGACCGCTCCCTCGAAGCGTTCAGCCCAAGGAGCGATGGGTGGCACAGCTCATCCTGAACTACGATGTCCTGCTCGTTCATCCATGAACGTACCTTCCGGTCGGCATGTTCGTCCCTTTCCGTGCATGGGTCCCGATGCAGCGGGAACACGTTCACATGATGGCCCCGTCGGCGAAGTTCGCGCACCAGCATCCGGTCGTACAGATACCCGCCGCTCAGCTGTTCGAGATCGCCGTATACCATCAAGCCGACCTTCATCCGTCGGTCCTCATCCCGTACGATGCCCAGGCATCGTCGCTCTCCCATACCTTGACCGACACCCATTTCGCCGCGGGAAGCCGTGCGGCGGTCATGCCCCATATCACCCGGGCAAGGCTTTCCACCGAAGGAGGGGAGCCAGAGAACTCAGGCAGATCGTTGAGCACCTTACCTTCCAGTCGCCCCAGTGCGTCCTCGAGTGCGATCGCCATGGTGTCCAGGTCCACGAGATAGCCATTGTCATCGAGCTCCTCCCCGGTCGCCACCAGCTCCACGACGTAAGGGTGCGAGTGGACCTCCCCTTCAGGGCCATCGACATCGAAGAAATGCATGGCCGACAGCCTTCTGCGCAATCCTGTCCGATACATCATTCCCCTCCATACGATAGCAGGGCCTGCACAAGCCCATCGTCGCCTCTGTCGATAAGCTCGTACGCCTCCCCCGCATCCTCCACGTTGAATCGATGGGTGACCAGGCGGGACGGACGTATCTGCCGAACCATGTTCCAGCTCAGCCGAAGGCGGCGCCCCTTGTCCCATCTGCCAGTGAGGGAAGGGGCGATGTTGCTCACCTGGCTTCCGATGATGCGGAGCCTTCGCCGGTGGAACACCTCCCCGAAATGCGCCTGAGCGGCCTTGTTCCCATACCAGGAGCCGACCACCACCCGCCCTTCGAAGCCAGTGAGCCTCATGGCAGTGTCCAGAGCGTCGGGGTTGCCGGAGAGTTCGAAGGTCAGGTCGGCCCCTCGTGCGCCGAAGGGGCAGGCCTTGACCAGTTCTCCATAAGGCGCAATGTCCAGGCAGGCGTGGCACCCCATCTCCTTCGAGAGCCGCTTCCGCAAGGGGTGTTTCTCCACCGCGGTGAGAGAACCCAGCGGCATGAGGGCCAGAACGGCAGTGGTCAGCAGGCCTATCGCCCCCTGCCCAACCATCAGGACGTCCTCCCCGACCAGCGGTGCGCCGTCCATCACCAGGGAGACCGCCGTCTCCATGCTCGGAAGCATGACGGCGTCCTCGGCGCCCAGGTCCGTCGGGACGGGGATGAGCTGATCGGCGGGGGATGAGAAATAGCTCTCATGCGGGTGGAATGCGAACACAAGCCTGTCCTCCAGCTCCCTTGGGACGCCCGCACCTCGATCCACTACCTGGCCCACGGTCGCATAGCCATACTTGAACGGATACCTGGCCGATCCGCTCAGAGATGACAGGGTGGCGTCCAGCGGTATACCGTCATCAAGCTGATGTCGATAGAACAGCATCTCCGTCCCTGCACTTATGGCCGATACGATCGAGCGTACCAATACCTCGCCGGGGGCTGGAAGCGGAAGCCTCTCTTCCCTAACCTCAACCTGGCGTGGACCTATGAAGTATAGCGAACGGCGTTTCACCACATTACAATTCCAGCTTGCGGCACATCAATGTAACTATTGGGGGCTCGAGATCGTTCAGATCGGCCGCTCCTTCCGATCCAGTGCATCGTCATCGCTGCATCGCTCGCCGTCTAACTCTTAAATATTTGAGCATTGCTTCGCCAATCATGGCCTCAGGATGTCGGATCGAGATCTCCTACATCGACCCGGAGACATATGCCGCGATAGTGAATCATGATCTTCGCAAGAGCATATTGCGCACGCTATACGCCATGACGATCGACGGACCGACAACGAAGCAGGAGCTGGCCGACCGCCTTGAGGTCGGATACCATCAACTATCCTATCAGCTGACCCATCAGCTTCAAGAGTTCTGGAGGGTGAAGGAGGAGCGAAAGATCCGCGGTACGCGTCTTGAGCTCATCGAACCGAGCCATCCCAGCTCCGTGTTCATCACCCTGGGGCGAGACGGGAAGCTGTTCATGGTAGACCCGCTGGCGAACCTGTTCGGCCCGCTCTCCAATGTCGGAACGCGATGTGACGGGTGCTCTCCCCAGGAAGCGAAGCGTTGCCTACTCCATGTCGAGAAAAGCCCAAGCTTCACGGGCCATCCGACCGATGAGGAGAAGAGGGTGTTGAGCAACAACGAACGAAATGAGCCGCTGAGGGCCATGGACCTGGCGATCGTCTGCGCGCTGCGCGGCGTATCCACAGGAAACCGATGCGTGGTCTCGATACCGTGCGAGAGCTGTCCCTTTCTGCGCAGAGCCATCCGCATCGAGGATGAGGTTCCTGTCAGTGGCAAACCATAAAATTGCAGGTACCGTTTCACGAGGGATGAGTGGAAGCAGTGGGATCACTAGATTCGCGGTCATAGGCGGTTACCTAGGCGCAGGAAAGACCACCCTCACGGTGGCACTTGCCAAGAGGCTCAAGGCGATCGGGAAGAACGTGGCCATCATCACCAACGATCAAGGCCATGCGTTGGTGGACACCGAGTATGCCAGGGGATCCGGTTTCGATGTCAGAGAGGTCATGGGCTGCTTCTGCTCCACCTTCCCCGAGTTCGTCAAGAGCGCGCGTTCCCTGGTCCAGGTATCTAGACCAGATGTCATTCTGGCCGAGCCTATCGGGACGTCGACCAACATACTGTCGTCCGTCGTCGACCCTCTTCGATGCCAATACCCCGAGGAGTTCAGCGTCGCACCGTTCATGGTCGTGGTGGATGGCAGCCGAGCCTCTCAGCTCTCCGGAGACAAGTTGATCCCGGCGCATCAGGTAAGGGAGGCGGAGATAGTGCTCCTCTCCAAGATCGACCTTCTGGACAAGGATGCGTTGAAGAAGGCGGAGGAATCCGTAGCGGCCGTGGCCCCCGACGCTGTCATCGTTCCCTATTCCGCCAGGACCGGGGAGGGGCTGGACGATGTGCTCGGGATAATCCAGTCTACCGACCTCAGCCGGAAGAAGATGGAGGGCGAGGATTACCGTCTGTTCTCTGCGGAAAAGGAGTCGATGTCATGGTTCTCCTCCACCGCCACGATCGTGCCAAAGGGGCGGGTGGACGCTTACGGGATGACCACCTCCTTGCTTCGCGGGGTCGCGGATGCCTTCCCGACCGCAGAGGTCGCCCATGTCAAGGTAACGGTTCTGTCCGAACAGGCAGGGGCGAAGATGTCCCTGGTGGGTGATTCGGCCCAGGTCGACGGCTTGCGGGGCGGGCGCTACTTCAGCGACCCGGCTCGCCTGATAGTGAACGCCCGCATAACCGCACAGCCTCAACAGCTAGGCAGCACCATGCGGTCGATCATCTCCTCCCTCAAGGAAAAGTTCCCGATGGAGATAGATGACCTCACGGAGTCTTGCTACTCTCCCCGCCCGTCCGCCCCGACCTTCTTCACCGGCTTGTGATGCGGGGAAAAGGTCGTTGCCGCCGACCCTTCATCGCGGCGGGATCACCGTCATCTGTCCGCCGTGGCGACAAAGCTTAAATGCGTCCGACCGAAGTATCAACTGGCTGGACAAAGAGGGATCGCCATGGTAGCGGTAGATGACATGAATCAGCGCATCCTCAAGCTTCTCAAGATGGACGGGAAGATGACGTACCGCGAGATCGCCTCGAAGCTTCGCCGCTCTCCGTCCACGGTGAGGGACCGCATTAGGCGCATGGAGGATTACGGGGTCATTCTAGGTTACGCGACCATCGTCAACAACGAGCAGATGGGGGTGCATGCTGACGCCATCGTCTTTGCCAATCTCTCTGAAGGGATAACCACGAAGGAGCTGCGCAAGCTCCAGGAAGTGGAAGGGGTCATGGAGGTGCTGATGGTAAGCGGCACCAAGAGGGTGATCATACGGATACACGCGACCGACAATCGCGCCCTAGATTCCATCATAAACAACGAGATCATCCCGCTTGGCCTTGAAGAGGTGGATGTGCGCATCGTACTGGAGTCGCTGATGCGGTTCCCTGGCGTATAGGCCGGCTACCTGAAGTGTAGAAGTGAGGAGCTGAAACCGGCCTAGCGGGAATATTCCTGCGATTATTCTTAAATGAATTGAAAGTTCACATCCGTTCTGTGCACCCAGCATCGCGTTCGAAGCGCAGTCTCTACGATCCCATGCTAGTCTTAAGTATTATGAGAATATTTATAACGGCGACCGTAATGACCAGGTCTTCAGGTGCCCGGAGATGACCTCTTACAAGCTTACCCTGATCCCGCAATTGCCAGATCTGGACGAGATCCGGCAGATGAGAAAAAGGCTCGAACTCTCCCAGCGAGAGCTGGCATCCATGGCGGGAGTCTCGCAGTCCCTCATCGCCAAGATAGAAAAGGGCAGCATCGACCCCTCTTACAAGAACGTTCGCAAGATCTTCGAGGCGTTCGAGAAGGTGTTGAAGAACAGGGCACTTGAGGGAAAGTCGACAGGCGCTCGCCTGACCGTGGGCGACCTGGCCACCCGGGGAGTGGTCTCCATTTCGCCAGAGCAGACCCTGGCTGAAGCAGTGGATCTGATGGTGAAGGGGCGTTTCACCCAATTGCCAGTGATGGTGGGGGATCGCATCGTGGGCGGGATCACCGACGACCGCATACGCGATTACACCATAGAGGAAACGCGCAATCAGAGAAAGACATACGACGAGGTCATGCAGGTCAAGGTCGGGGACATCATGGATGCGCCATTCCCCATCCTCAGCGAGGACACCCCCATAGAGCTCGCATCCCTGCACCTGCAGAGGGACGAGGCGGTGCTGGTCACCAGAAGAGGGAACATCGAAGGAATCCTCACCTCTGCAGACTTCCTTGACCTGGGATTGCACTGAGGCGGCATGAAGAAGAAAGAGCTGGAGCGTGTTCTGCAGAACATTCCTCCGCATCGCTGCCCCCGGCCTTCCCTGGAGCAATATTGCACCCCGGCCAGCATCGCAGCTGATATCCTTTATACCGCCACTATGCTAGGGGATATCGAGGGATGCAGGGTGGTCGACCTAGGATGCGGCACCGGCATATTCGCCATCGGGGCTTCCCTGATGGGGGCCTCTTCGGCGATAGGCGTGGACATCGATCCTAAAGCGGTTGAGGACGCCAGAGAGGCTGCCGAGCGCCTCGGGGCCGATGTGGAGTTCATGGTCGGCGATGTCAAGGAATTTCGGCGAGATGCCGATACCGTGATAATGAACCCGCCATTCGGCGCCCAGCGAAGGAAGGCGGACCGACCGTTCCTGGAGGCCGCTATAAGCATGGCTCCCGTCGTATATTCGATACATAATGCCTCCACGACGCGATTCCTGGAGAGAATGATAGCTTCCCTTGACCGAAAGATAGCCTTCCAGAAAAGCTATAAGTTTCAGATACCTCACCTGTTCGAGTTCCACGAGAAAAGCAAAAAGGACATCGATGTGGTGTTGTTACGCATTTGCTGATAGGATGTGATTCAAGATGACCAAAAGGACCGTGGTGCCAGGCGAAGAGGTCGCCGTGGCCGAGGAATATATGCCCGACAGGGGCACATATGAATATGATGGAAAGATCTATTCCGCCCTAGCCGGAGAGCTGGAACTCGACAAGGAGAACATGGTCGCTCGTGTCCAGGCTGCAAACCCGATAAACTTGCTGAAGAGCGGCGATAGCGTGTTCTGCCGCGTGACCGACGTCCGGCCAGCCATGGCCATCTGTGAGATCATCGGGACCGAGGGCAAGGACAGGGCGATCACTGGAGAGACCTCCGCCACCATCCATATCTCTAAACTATCCTCGGAATATGTGCAGGAGGTCGGCAAGGAGATGCGGCCTGGCGACCTGGTGCGCGCCAAGGTCATACAGACCGTGCCATCAGTCCAGCTGTCCACTCAAGAGCCGCACTTCGGCGTGGTCAAGGCGCTGTGCAAGAAATGTCGCAGCCCTCTCGTCTGCCAAGGGAGGTCCCTACGCTGCGATCCCTGTGAGCGCGTGGAGAACCGAAAGCTCGCTGACGATTATGGGGACGTCCATTTCTGAACGCCCCTTGAGGCGCCTGAGAGGCTTCCGGACCGGCCGATGAAACAGCGGGAATAGCATTATAAGTAATATTGCGGATAGAGGCGGCAGGTGGAAGATGGCCAAGAGCAATGACGACCTTATCAAGGAGATCAATGAGCTCAAGAGCGAGATGAAACAGATGAGAGAGCTCTTGAATATGCTTTTCACCATCGTCGTCGAACAAGAGGAGGACGATGGTGATGATTATGGCTATCCCATGCTCAGCCAGGATTCCCCGAGGTTCAATACCTGAGATGTTTTCGGAGATTATCCTTCGCATCGCTCGGACCCGATGGAGGTAGGTGCATTGAGGATCGTGTGCCTGATCTCCGGGGGGATCGATTCTCCAGTTGCCGCATACACCTTGGCCCGAAACGGCGCCGAGGTGATCCTGTTGCACATGGACAACCGGCCTTATTCAGGGGAGCGGTCGGTGGATAAGGTCATCCGCCTGAGCGAAGCTCTCGAGGCGGCCATCGGGCAACCTCTGGAATTGTGGACGGCCCCCCATGGCATCAGTCAGCTTAGGATCTCTCAACATTGCCAGAGGAACCTGCATTGCGTACTATGCAAACGGACCATGCTCAAGGTGGCGCGGAACGTTGCCAGGAAGCTGGGGGCAGATGCCATCGCCACCGGCGATTCCCTAGGTCAGGTCGCATCACAGACGCTTTACAACATCAACGCTGAGCAGGCAGGGCTGGGGTTCCCTGTTCTCCGTCCGCTGATCGGCCTGGACAAACTGGAGATCGAACGCCTGGCCAAGGAGATAGGTACCTACGAGATATCCATCGAGAAAGGAGACGGTTGCTCGATAGTGCCGATCAGGCCGGCCACCATGGTCAGGCGAGGTCTGATAGCCGAGCAGGAAAGGCGTCTGGACCTCGAATCCCTCTCAGAGGAGATGGCGGAGGAGGCGTTTCCCCTTAAAATATCGAGCAAGCCTCGTACCTGGTCGGATCAAGCATGTCCACGGTAACGCGGCTGATGTATCTGGCCTGAACGCGGGAGATGTACAACGTGTTCTGGCCTATCTGAACCCTCAGGTCGGTCGCCTTGGGCTCCTTCATCTCGATCGGGACTATGACGGGGCCACCGCAAGATGTGGACACTCGGTAGTCACGCTTGTTCTGAAGGATGTAATCGATGACCGCTTTATCTACCTGGATATCATGCATGCCGGTTGAATCGACAGGGCGTATTTAGTGGTTGCGAAATATTATCTCGACCATCGACAATGGACATCCGTGAAGTACGTCCTTGACACCTCTGCCCTGTTCGCCATGCAGGACCTGCCGCCGGACCCAGTTACGACCCCTGGGGTGATATCCGAACTGAAGAAGTATGGAGATCAGCGTCTAAGATACTGGGAAGATAGGTTGCCCGTCTCCATGCCATCGTCGGGATCGATGAAGAAGGTGAAGGAGCTGGCTACCGAAACGGGGGATGATGCCCGCCTCTCTCCCGTCGATATGGAGGTTCTTGCCTTGGCCATCGACCTGAAAGGCATCATCCTCACCGATGATTACTCAATTCAAAATCTTGCGAGAGTGCTCGGGCTGAAATACAAGACCGTAGGGTTCAAGGGGATCAAAGAGGTCATACACTGGAAGTATCGCTGCCGCGGCTGTGGCAGGATCTTTGACAAGAATATGCCCGACTGCCCCATATGCGGAAGTCAACTTCGCTCGGTTCGCTCCGGGAAAGCATGATGAGGGCATATATCAGGGGAAGACCGGACGCAGGCGGATCATCTTTCCCATGCGTCTTGCCCCAACCACTCCCATCGCCCATTCGGTGCGCCGTGAGGTCCCGAAGAACAAGGTGGCGAGGCGTTTGGTGTTGACCGCTGTTTGAAGCGGCTTGCCCACTTGCTGCCTCCACTCTCGTTCATATTCCTTCAGCGGTGTGCCGTCGCGCACATAGGATGCTGCGGCCCTCCCAGCTATTCGCCCGCATATCATGGCGATCGGAATACCCCCGCCGTTGACGGCCATCACGTGCCCTGCCGCATCGCCCACAAGCAATGCGTTCTCCGATGCAGTCCGTGCGATCGGTCCATTGGACGGGACCATCTTTCCCACGGTGCGGGTGTTGACCTTAAGCCCCCTGTTCTTCAGGAAGTTATCGTAATATTCGATCAACCTACGCCCCGCCAGCTTAGGTGCATATCCGACACCTACATTGGCCCCATTCCCCTTCGGCAACACCCAGGCGTACGCTCCAGGGGCAACGCTTCCAAAGTGCATCTCCATGATCGGATCGAAATCCCCCTCCGCCTGGCCTGTAACGGCCGGATACATGTCCTTGTTGCGAGGGAAACCGAGAGAACGGGCGACGGTCGACAGTGGGCCATCGGCTCCGATCACCACCTTGGCGCTCAACCGGCCTTGGTCCGTGATCACTTCGTTGCCTTCCACCCCGGTAACCCTCACCGAGGTTCTGACCTCGGCCCCGGCCTTCCGGGCCTTCTCCGACAGGAACTTGTCGAAGCGGTCGCGATCTGTGGTGTATCCAGCGAACGGCACGTCCCAGTATCTCCCGCTTGGAGCGATCATCCGGAAGAGGTTCATCCGCCTGGACACCAATGTATCTGGCACTTCGAACAGCCCTTCCAGGTCTGGAACCTTTGGAAAGGTCGCCTTCATCTCCACGGTGTCGGGCATGAACTCTCCGCATGCGACCGGTTCGCCGATCACCTTCTTGCGCTCCAGGATCAGAACGCTTACGCCGTTGAGAGCAGCGTGCTCCGCCGTCGTGGAGCCGGCCGGTCCGCCGCCAACCACTATGACATCATAATCGTTCATCTGTCCCTCGACAATACCGTATCGGCTAGAGCTTTTAAGGCATCCTTGAACTCGCTCTCCGGGAGAACGTCCAGACTGGCGAGGGCCTTGATGCGCAGGTCTTCGGCATGCTTCCGCGCAACATCCACGGCGTCCGTGGCTTGCACAAGCCGGAGCGCTTCCTCAACCTCCTCCATGGTCTTTTCTTTCTTGCCGTATATCTCCCTCAGTCGTGCGGAGTTGGGATAGTGGCCCTGCATGGCGATCATCAACGGAAGGTTGGCCTTTCCGTCGAGGACGTCCATACCTCTCTTCTTGCCAAGATCGCTTTCATCCCCGATGATGTCCAGAATATCATCGACGATCTGGAAGGCGAGACCGATGTTGAGTCCATAAGTCCCCATGCCAGCTATCTGGTCTGGAGAGCCACCGCCGATGTACGCACCTACTTGGGCAGAGGCCTCTATCGGCTTGGCGGTCTTGCCCGTGATTATGCGAAAGTAGGTATCGAAAGGCAGGCCAGAATCGTTCTCGATGATCGTTTGTAACATTTCGCTCTCGGCCATCTGGGAGCAGGCATCGGCGACCAGCTCGACGATGTCCTCAGATTGCAGCAGCCCTCCAAGGCGGAAGCCCCGGACAAATAGAAAATCACCCGTTATCAATGCTCGCTGGGTACCATATTTGCGATATGCGGCGATAGAGCCTCTGCGGGTCTCTGCGCCATCGTTGATATCATCATGGACCAGAGTAGCGCTATGGATTAGCTCAACGGCGGCGGCCGCCATGATGGTCTTTTTAAGGTCGGTGCCACCAACCGCCCTGAACGATAAGAGGGCGATTCCAGGCCTCATGCGCTTACCTCCGGAGCTGATCACATGCGTGGCGATCTCGGTTAGCAGAGGTTCCTTAGATCGCGTGTTCCGCATGATCTCTTCTTCGACCATGCGGAGTTCCTCTTTAATAGGCTGGTCCCAGCTCAAGGGCATGTGCCGACCTAATACGAATGCCGTACTTAACCGTTGCTGGCCGATACAATTTGCCATGTCTGGCAAACTATATCTTCATCGTGCTGGAAGATAGTACCGATGTATACTCAGGCGGAAAAGGAAAGTGCAGGAACCCTCGAGGCGTACATTGACACAGGGATTGCTACCGTACCAGGGGACGCTTCCATCGGGGAAGCGTTAGACGTCATGATCGCCCACAACACCTCGGTCGTGATGGTCGTCGACGGCGATGAGGTCATCGGACTTCTGACCGCAGGCGATATGAGCTCGATGGTGGCGAGGGGGATCGACATCGAAACGAGGCGAGCAAGGGACTTTGCATCACTGTGTGAGATGAGCGGCAGTCGCCCTTGCACCCGCGTGAACCACGATGAGGACCCGATGAACGTCCTAAAGGTGATGCAGCACTGGGGGACCGACCGAGTTCTGGTTGTAAAAAATGAAAGGGTCGTCGGGACGGTGTCCGCCCTCGGAGCCTTAAAGAGTTGGAAGGAAAAGGTTTAGGCCATCGCCGGGAACAGCGTCCTCGCCGCTTCGGAGCAGAGGTCCAGCACAGGGTCGAAGAACAGACCCAGCACTATAGTGGCCACCATGCAGACGGCTATGGCAACGGTCAGGCTGACAGGTACCTTGATCTTTGCAGTGCTCTCTCCCTTCTCCACGTACATGTACTTGATGACACGCACATAGTAGTAAAGGGACAGGGCAGAGTTGAGGACAAGTGCCACGCCTAGCCACAGCATCCACTGGGTGATCTCGGCCGCTTGGACCGATGCCGAGAGCAGCACGACCTTGCTCATGAATCCAGACAGCGGAGGTATGCCAGCCAGCGCGAACATGAAGATGGCCATGGAGAACGCCATGAAGGGCGCCCTCTTCGCCAGTCCCTTGTAGTCCGCGACCGACTCCCCTATCGCCACATAGGCCAAGGCGGCAACCACGATGAAAGCCCCGCTCTTCATGAAAGCGTGGGTGATGATGTGGAATATGCCAGCAGTGATGGCGAAATCCCCCACCACGGTAGCGAGAGGTAGGGCCATCAGCATATAGCCCGCCTGGGCGATCGAGGAGTATGCAAGCATACGCTTGATGTTGGTCTGCGAGAGCGCGATCACGTTCCCGATGGTCATGGTCAATATGGCGACCACACCGACCACTATGTCCCAGTCAGCCTTGATGGCTATCAGGCCTACGATGAAGACCTTGAACATCACCACAAGGCCCATTTTCTTGGAGGCCGCGGCAAGGAAGGCCGATACTGGAGTGGGCGCTCCCTCATACACATCAGGGGCCCACATGTGGAAGGGTGCGATGGCTATCTTGAACCCGAATCCCGCGATGAGCAGGCCTACGGACAGGATGGTCGCCAGATCGATGCCTTGGGCAGCAAGGGCCTCGTTTATTCCGACAAGGGAAGTGGTGCCGGTCACGCCGAACAGCAGGGAAATACCGTACAGGGAGAGGGCAGAGGACAGGCCGCCTATGATGACGTACTTGACCGCTGCCTCCGAGCCACGCTTGTCCCTCTTTCGGAAGGCCACCAGGGCGTAGGTCGCCATGGATGCGATCTCGATGCCTATGTAGATCGTAAGCAGATCCTGGGCTGAGGCCACCAGCATCATGCCTGCCGTTGCCATCAGGATGAGGGTGAAATATTCGGCCAGATGCCGGTCATTCTCCACATATCTGGCGGATGCCAGGATGGCCACGAAGGCGACGCTCAGGAACACCAGCGAGAAGACCGCCGCCAGTGCGTCGAAGACTATCAGGGGCGAGTTCTCGCTGCCTATCATGCCCGGGTATCCGTTGAGCAAGTAGTATACTACCATCCCAGCGGATGCTGCTACGCCGACCAGCGAGATGCCGGCCAGGGCCCTGCTGGACTTAAGCAGCAGGTGCAGGGCGGGAATCGCCACCGCGAACAGGATCAGGATGATCTCTGGGTAAATTGCTCCGTAGTCAAACATTTTAGATCACCCCGTTGAGGGGCCACACCGACGGGATCGAAGGTGTGATAAGGTCTAGCGCAAAGGCTGGCCAGACACCGAACAGCACTATGAGGCCTAACAGCACCGCTAGTGGCAAGATCTCGAACCAGTAGGCATCGTGCATATGCTTGGTGTCGATCTTGGTGGTCAGCTCGCCGAAGATGCTCCTCTGCATCGCCCACAGGTAGTAGGCCGCGGTGAGAGCCACGGTGGCGATGGGCACAAGGACCCAAACACCCCAGGTATCAAAGGTCGAGGTGAACACCATGAACTCGGCCAGGAAGCCCACCATTCCGGGCAGACCAAGAGATGCCATGAAGCCCATCATCATGACCGTTGCCAAGATCGGGACCTTTGGAGCCAGTCCGCCAAGGAGGGGTATCTCCCTGGTTCCAGCCTTGTGCTGGAACATGCCACACACCATGAAGAGGACTGCGGTGATCAGGCCGTGTGCGAACATCTGGAACACTGCAGCGGCAATGCCAAGCTGGCTGAGCGTTGCGATGCCCAGCATGACTATGCCCATGTGGGAGATGGACGAATAAGCGACCATCTTCTTCAGGTCTGACTGGGCGAGACAGGCGAATGCACCATAGATGATGGAGACCACGCCGATCACGGCCATTATCAGCTGGAAGTCCACCGCTGCATCGGGCAGTGTGGGCAGGCATATCCTGATGATACCATAGGAACCCATCTTCAGCAGAAGACCGGCTAGCAGCACCGAACCAGCGGTAGGCGCCTGAACGTGAGCGTCAGGCAGCCAGGTGTGGAACGGTACCACAGGCATCTTCACGATGAATCCGAAGAACAGGGCTCCGAAGATCGCGATCTGTAGCATATGGCCAAGCCCATCTCCCGCCACCCGCGCGATCAGCTGCATGTCGAACGTCCCGATCGCATCAACGGGGATCAGTCCGTCTGCCTTCAGCAGAGGTGCGGTGGTGAAGTACAGGGCGAAGATACCAAGCAACATTGCCAGCGACGCCACGTGGGTGTATATGAAGAACTTTATCGAGGCATATGCCCTGTTCATTCCTCCCCATATCGCTATGAGGAAGTACATCGGGATCAGAACGACTTCCCAGAAGATGTAGAAGACGAAGTAGTCCAGGGCGGTGAAGACGCCTAGGATACCCACTTCAAGAAGCAGCATCAGACCCATGTACTGGTTCAGACGCTCCTCTACATCCCAGGAGAACAAGATGGCGAGGAACACCAACAGGGTGCTCAGGAAGACCATGGTGACGCTCACGCCATCTATCCCAAGGTGGAAGTTGATTCCCAGGAAGCTGATCCATTCATAGTTCTCGACGAATTGGAAGCCTCCGCTGAGGGAGAATTCCGTCAGCATGAGGGTCACAAGGGCCAACGGTATGGCCGAGAAGACCAGGGCCACATACTTGGCCGCCTTGGGCGACCGTCCCAGCATGAAGGCCGCTATGGCTCCCAATAGGGGGAAGAGGATTAGTAGCGAGAGTATTGGTATATTCTCAAACATTTTAGATCACGCCTCCCACGTAGAAGAGGAGGATGACGATTAGCGACACCCCCGCCACTATGACCGCCGCGTAGGACTGGACAAAGCCGGTCTGGCCCCTTCTGAGGAAGCCTCCAGCCCTTATCAAGCCAGCGCTTATGCCGTTGATCAGCCCATCTATGATCCTGCGGTCGATGAAGTCGACCACCTTGGAGATGCCATAGATGACCTTCAGGCCGAACCAGTCGTAGGCCTTGGTGAACCCATAGCGAGCCAGCAGGACATTTGACATGGCTTTGCGGGCCGGGGTAGCCGTGAACACGGCAGGGTTAATCGTTCCTTTGTAGTAGACCAGGTACGCGAGACCGATGCCCAGCACGGCTGCCAGGATGGATGCGTAGGTCAAGATGTTGGTGAACACGGCGACCAGTAGGTCTACGGCGCTCGCCTCGTGCGGGACGAAACCCTCGAGCCCTGGCACAAGCACGGATTCGAAGCCCATCAGGAATGCGAATCCGGAGCCGAATGCAAGAACCGCAAGGATAGCAAGCGGAACCCACATGACCTTTGGAGCCTCATGGGCATGATCGTAGGTATGCTGGTCCCTGGGCTTTCCTGCGAAGGTTAGGAACCACAGGCGGAACATGTAGAACGCCGTCAAGAACGCCGTGATCAGGCCAAAGGCGTACAGCAGGATGAACAATCCGTTATACTGGATGCCTTCGAACGCTGCCTCCAGCACCAGGTCCTTCGACCAGAAGCCGCTGAACGGAGGAATGCCGGCGATGGAGATACAGCCAATGAGCATGACCAGCGAGGTTATCTTCAACTTCTTTGACAGCCCGCCCATTAGCCGCATGTCCTCCGTATGCGCAGCGTGGATGACCGCGCCCGCGCTCAGGAAGAGCAGGGCCTTGAAGAAGGCATGGTTCATCAGGTGGAAGGTGCCAGCAGCGTAGCCGACGTTGAAGTCCGCATGGTAATAGTAGATATACCCGCCAGCGCCCAGAGCCAGGAACATGTAGCCAAGCTGGCTGACGGTGGAGTACGCCAGGACCCTCTTGATGTTAGTGTTGTTGAGGGCCATGGTTGCGGCGAACAGGGCCGTGAACCCACCGATGAAGGCGATGAACAGCATCGTGTCAGGGGTTTCAACCATTACAGGATAGGACCTTGCGACCAGGTATACACCGGCCTTGACCATCGTGGCAGCGTGAATGAGCGCCGATACTGTGGTCGGACCTTCCATGGCATCGGGAAGCCAGTCGTGCAGGGGGAATTGCGCGGACTTTCCTATGGCACCTCCAAAGATCATCAAAGTGCCGAAGGTGAGAAGCGCATCACCGCCTACGAAGGCGTCGACGTTGTTGAAGATGTGCGTGTAGTCAAGGTTGCCCTGGAAACCTATGAAGAAGACGAACAGCCCGATCATGAACATGATGTCGCCGATACGGGTCACAAGGAACGCCTTCTTGGCGGCGGAAGCAGCCGAGGGCCGGGTGTTCCAGAAGCCGATGAGCAGGTAGGAGCAAAGACCCACCAGTTCCCAGAAGATGAACATCTGTAGGAAGTTGGAGGCAAGCACCAGGCCTAGCATCACGCTGATGAACAGGGAGATGACGGCATAGTAGCGCCTCTTCTTCTCTCCCTCTTCATGCATGTAACCGAGCGAGTAGATCACCACAAGGGTCGAGATGAAGGCGACCACGATGAGCATCAGCGCGGATAGGTTGTCGATATAGATGCCCATGTTGAAGGTGAAGTTGAACTCACCGCTCTGCACAACCAGCCATTCCAAGGACTGTACGAATGGCGTCCCATCCCCTGTCGTCAAGGCCTCAAAGGCCACGGCAAGGGCGAGGACGAGGGAGATGGCCGTCATAAGGATGGCCACCGGGGCGCCGCCCTCCCATTTCTTGAACAGCCGGTTGCCCAAGAATCCTATCACCACGAAGGCGATCAAGGGGAATATCGGGATCAACCAGGCATACTCTGCAAATGCCATTTTTACCACCTCAGCAGATTGATCTTGTTAAGACTGATGGTGTCTCTGGTCTTGTACAGGTTCATGATGATGGCCAGACCGACCGCTACCTCCGCTGCAGCTATGGCGATTGATACCAGGGCGAAGATCGCTCCGTTCAAGCTGCCATAGAACGCGGAGAAGGCCACGAAATTGATGTTGGCCGCGTTCAGCATGACCTCGACGCTCATCAGGACCACTATGGCGTTCTTCTTGGTCAATACGCCAAGCGCTCCGATGACGAAGAGAATGCCCGAGAGGGCAAGGAAGTACTCTATCGGGATCATTTTTCTTCCTCCTCCTGGGCGATGAAAACGCCCCCAATCAGGGCTACGAACAGCACGAAGCTGACCATCAGGACGGCTATGCCATAGGTGTTGAACATCGTGACACCTAGCTGAAAGTTGTCAGTATCTGCAAGCTCGCCTGCGGGCCACTGCGTCATGAGCATGGAGCCCATCACGACTCCGATGAACAACACAGCTGCGACACCAGCGGCAAATTTGCCCCCTCTCCCGCGCTTATTCATAGCGATCGCCTCCTAGCAGACGGCGCTTGGTGAGCATGATACCGAACAGCATCAGCACCGACACCGCTCCTACGTAGATCAGGATCTGTATGATGCCCAGATACTCGGAGCCGAGAAGGATGTAGGTCGCCCCTACTCCCACGAACACCAACGACAGCCACATGACGCTGCGAACGATCTCCTTGCTCCAAATTACGGCAAGGGCAGCGATGATGGTTATGGCTGCGATGAGCAGGAACACCACAAGGTCCCATTCAACGGACCAGACAACAGCCATTACAATACCTCCTTCATGATCAGGGCATCCTTGGGGCATACCTCAAGGCACGTCTCGCAGGAAACGCACTTCTCGGAATCGAACACCGGCCTCTTGATGGGCCTGCCTTTCTCATTGACCCCGACCTCCACCATCTTGACGGCGTCGACGGGGCAATCCTTTGCGCACCTGGAGCAGCCAATGCACTTCTTGTCCTCAACCTCTGGGATGTCCTTGTGTTCGATCCTACGGCTGGGCGTGGTCTTCTTACCCACCTCGGAGGGTAGCACCTCTTCGATGTGAACCTCATAACCAGGCTTCCATTCATGCTGGAGCTTGTATGGATCAAAGATGGCTTCCTCACGAGTGTAGGTGGCCAGCTCATAGTCGGGAGTGACGATCATTGCATCGGTAGGGCAGTACTCGGCGCAATAGCCGCACATCATGCACCTGCCAACGTTCACACGAGGGCGTTTGACCTTCTTGACGGGCTCTCCCTCGTTCTTTTTAAGGTCATCCACCTCCACCAGGTCTATGCAACGGTTCGGACATATGCGCATGCATATCCCGCACCCGATGCACTTGTCGAAGATGAGCCCTGGGCGCCCTCTGAACGCGTCGGGAAGAACCAACTTCTCCCAGGGATACAATACGGTCTGGGGGCGATTGACGCAGGCCTTGATGAACTGCTTCATGGTTATGTACATCGGCCTGAGGATGAAACCGGACAGCCCCAGCTCTTTTTCCTTTCTTGTCTGTTGCTTATCTGCCATTAGAACCACCCCATCGACTTGAAGAAGACCGCGATGAAGAGGTTGATCGCTGCCAGTGGAAGCAATCTCTTCCAGCAGATGTTGAGGATCTGGTCGGTCCTGACACGGGGCAGTGCGGCCCTCGCCCAAATGAATATTGTGAATACTAACAGTACCTTGAGCAAGAACCACAATCCTGCAGGTATGAATTCTGGGAGCAGGCCGTCCCATCCACCAAGGAACAGAAGCGCTATCAGGGAGGAGCCCACGAATGCACGTGCATACTCGGACATCATGATCAGTCCGAATCTCATTCCACCGTACTCGGTTCCCCATCCCTCAACCAGCTCGGCCTCGGCTTCGGGAAGGTCGAAGGGGACCCTCTCGATCTCTGAGATCATTGAGATCAGGAAGACGAAGAAACCGATGATCAGCGGAATGATCAACCAGAGGTTCTCCTGCTGATATGTCACGATCTCCATTAGGCTCATGCTGCCGGTTAGCACGACGACGCTCGCCACGGACAGGAGCATGGGCACTTCATATGCGCAGGTCTGTGCGGCCGCCCTCATACCTCCGATGAGAGTGTACTTGTTGTTAGACGCCCAACCACCCAGCAGCACCGCGAAGGGTATAACCCCGAACAATGCCAGTGTAAGTATGAGGCTGAGGCTGGAGTTGGACATATAGAATCCCTGGCTGTACGGTATGGTCACGAACATGGCCATGGACACACCGATGATGAGGATTGGTGCCAGAGGATAGATGAGACGGTCCGCGGCATTCGGTACGATATACTCCTTGACCAAGACCTTGAACGCATCAGCAAAGTTCTGGAAGAGACCGAACGGCCCAACCTGGGTACCGACACGGTCCATGAACCTGCCGAGCATCTTTCGCTCTTGCCAAATGAGTGTGATCGATACCAACATGCCTACTATCAATATGATCAACGCCACCACGAGGATGGTGACGATGTTCAATACGCCTGGGCTGCCTAGCCATTCCGCCAGTGCATATATGTGGAGCCAATTCAGGATGGTCCCGATGACGTCCACCATCAGCCAGTGGACCAGGCCGCCCACTAATCCCCAAAGATCAAGATACATGGTGATCACCGATCCGTTTCGCCCATGCAGACGTCAAGCATCCCCAAGATCGAAGGGACATCAGCGATCTTGGAGCCCTTAAGGAGCTGAGGCGTAGCAGAAAGTATCACGAACAGTGGGCTCCTGACCGACAGACGATAGGGCTTGTCGGTGCCATCCCCCACCAAATACATCAGACTCTCTCCTCTCGGGTCCTCCATCCTCGCAATTGCTGTTCCAACCGGTGCAGCACGCGGCGGCTTGACTCTTATCGGTCCCGACTTGGGCATCTTCTTCAGGATGTCCCTCACTATGTTGACTGATTCCTGCATCTCCATCATGCGTACCCTGTAACGTGCCCAAGTATCGCAGGCATCGTGGGTGCACATTTGCCAATCGAGTTCGTCGTAGACCTCGTAAGGATCGTTGTGGCGTATGTCATACTTCACGCCGCTCGCCCTCAGGACAGGGCCAGTGATACCAGCGTTGATGGCGTCCTTAGCAGACATGTAGCCAAGGCCTTCCATCCTCATGCGGAACAACTTGCTCTTGTCGATCAGCATGTCGTATTCCTTAAGCCGCTTCTCGAAGTAATCGAGGGTCCTTTCGAGGTCCCTTACCCAATTCTCCGGAGCATCGTTCCTGACCCCGCCTATACGGCAGTAGTTATAGGTCATCCTGGCTCCGCAGAGGGATGTGAACAGATCCAGGAACAGCTCCCTATCCCTCGTGGCGTAGAGGAAGACCGTAAGGTTACCAAGGTCAGTGCCTATGGCAGCAAGCCACATCAGATGGCTGCCTATTCTCTGGAGCTCATCGGACATGGCCCGGATGTACTTGGCCCTTTCCGGCACCTCGATATCCATGAGCTTCTCCACGGTCATACAATAAACATGGCTCCACGTGAACGAGGAACCGTAGCAAAGCCGGTCGGCCATGGGGATGATCTGAGGGTAAGTACGGTTCTCGACCATCTTCTCCCAGCCGCGGTGCAGGTACCCGATGACGGGCTCAGAATCCACGATGGTCTCGCCATCGACCTTGACCCTCATATTCCACAACCCGTGGGTCATGGGGTGCTGAGGGCCCATGTTGATCCACATCTCTGCCATTTCAAAGCCCTCCTTCGGAGCAGTCCTTCCTCATCGGGAAGAACTTGTAATCCTCTGGAAGCAAGAGTCTCTTCAGATTGGGATGACCTTTGAAGATGATACCGAACATGTCATAGGTCTCCCTCTCATGCCAGTTGGCTCCTCCCCAGAGCGGGGTCACCGAGTCAACAACAGGCTCGTCGTGAGGCAGGTCGACAACGATTTCCAGAGTGATATTGCTCTCGTACGATGTAATATGATAAACCGTTTGGAACTTGTCGCATCTGTCCACACCGCTAACCAGGCTGCAGTGGCAAAATCCTAGCTCATCTTTCAAGAGCTTGCACAGATTGAACAGGATCGACCGGTCAGCAGTCATGTAGAGGCGGCGAGCTTCCATCCTTGCGTCATCGAAGACGACATCGGGGAAGGCCTGCGAGACTTTGTCCCGTACCTGTTCAACAGAATAAGTGACGTTTTCCACTTTCCCACCTCAGTCCTGAAGGAACTCGCCTACCTTGGAGTTCTTTAGTTTCTGGTGCAGTTTCAAGAAGCCGTCGATCATGGCCTCTGGGCGAGGTGGGCATCCAGGAATGTAGACGTCCACCGGGATGAAGGTGTCGACGCCCTGAACGACATTATAAGAGTCATACCAGGGACCACCGGTCATTGCGCATTCGCCCATGGCTATGACCCACTTGGGGTCGGGCATCTCCTCGTAGAGCCTGCGCAGGGACGGCCGCAGCTTCTTGGAGACCCAGCCGTTCACCAGCAGGACATCGCACTGACGGGGAGAAGAACGGAAGACCATTCCTAGCCTCTCATTGTCAAAACGTGGGCTTGAACACGCTGCCATCTCAAGGGCGCAACAGGCGATGCCAAAGTGGAGCGGATATATCGAGTTCCTGACTCCGTAGTTGAAGAAGGGCTGTGCCACCTTGTCAACAGCCTTCTTCACACCAGTTGCCTTTGTGAGTTCACGGATGACACCCTTGGACCAGTCCATGAATTCCTGAGCACTCATGGCGACCGCATGAGGTTGCAAGCTTAGATCCATATCTTATCCTCCTTCTTCAAGGCATAGAAGGCGCCGACCAACATGAGGCTGAAGAACGCGAGCATGATTATCTTTGCTTCCTCGGCAAGAGCATCGAAGTTGAGGGCCCAGATCAATAAAAACACGGTGATGACGTCAAAGACTACGAAAATAATGGCGTACATATAGAATTGGAAATGGAATTGGACCTGTGCCTCTCCGATCGGTACCTCGCCGCACTCGTAGGTCTCCCCCTTCAACGCTGTGTGCCTGGTTGGCCTGAAAAGATCGTTGAGCCAGAAAGCGATGACGGGGATCGCAAGTGCAATCACGATGTAGATTGCTATTGGCAAATAGTCGTCCAAGAGCATTGGAGGGAGAATAGTTGGCCTCTATAAATACGTTGTCTCAATAATTGTTCACTGGCTCCTATGGCCAATATCTTGAAAAGAGCCATGCTAAAGATAAATTATTCTCAATTTTTATAGGTCGCTACCATGTGTCATTTTATGGATCGGAGGACCATTCCGCTTTAGAAACGGAGAACGTTAATATCTTCGGAAAGGAGAAAGAGGGGGATGACAAGAGGGGAGGTCATGAGGATCGCCGTTTTCACCGAAGACCTGTATGAAGATGTGGAGTTCTGGTATCCGTTCTATCGATTGATGGAAGCGGGCCACCAGCCCGTGGTGATCGGTTCCGGAAAGAAGGATGGGCACTCAGGAAAGCATGGGACCCTGAACAAGGTGGACATGGGCATCGCAGAGGCCCGCGCAGGCTCCTTCGACGGCGTCATAGTCCCAGGAGGTTATGCGCCAGATCGCATGCGGCTCCATCCAGGGTTCTCGACGTTCGTGAAGGACATCCATGACAGCGACAAGTTGGTCGCGTCACTCTGCCATGGCCCGTGGATCCTTGCATCGGCTGGCATCCTGAAAGGCAAACGCGTAACCTGCTGGCCATCCCTGAAGGACGACATGATCAATGCAGGAGCCGAATACACGGACCAGGAAGTGGTGGTGGATGGGAACATCATAACCTCTCGATGCCCAGACGACCTTCCCGCGTTCATGCGCGAAGTGATAAGGTATTTAGAAGGTAAGTCGTAAGAGCCGCCTCACGACCAGAGAAGAGGACAACTGATTTATCATAACGTGCATTACTGCCATTGTTCAGCGATCACCGCTCTACATTTGGTGGTACAATGGTCAAGAAGATCGGATTCATAGGCGCGGGCAATATGGCGGAAGCCCTGATGAGGGGAATCATCGAATCCGGTGAGGCGACCCCTCCCGAGATCATTGCCAGTGAGGTCGTGGACGCACGGCGCGATTATGTCACCAAGACGCTGGAGATCTCCGCGGTTCCTGACAACACCATCGTGGCCAGGGAATCGAATGTGATCGTCCTCGCCGTCAAGCCCAATGTGGTCGCAGCCGTCCTTGACGAGCTCAGGCCATTTCTTACTGCCGATCACTTGTTGATCTCGATCGCAGCCGGGGTCAAGATATCCTATATCGAGTCGCATCTGAACTGGGGTGTAAGGGTCATCCGCGTCATGCCGAACCAGCCTTGCCTGGTCGGCGCATCCGCATCCGGTTATGCCCTGGGAAAATCGGCGCGAAAGGAGGATCAGGAACTTGTTCAGAGGATCCTCGAATCGGTTGGTGTGGCCTTCGTCATGGAGGAGAAGCTTCTTGATGCGGTCACAGGCCTTAGCGGGAGCGGACCCGCCTACGTGTACATGATGATAGAGGCGCTCGCTGACGGCGGAGTATTGTGCGGACTGCCTCGCGACGTCGCCGTCACGCTGGCTGCCCAGACCGTGTTCGGCGCGGCCAAGACGGTACTGGAGACCAAGATGCACCCCGCCTCCCTGAAGGACACCGTGGCCTCCCCCGGCGGAACCACCATCGAGGGATTGAGGGTGCTGGAAGAGGGCGGTCTGCGTGGCATCGTGATCGATGCTGTCGAAGCGGCCGCCAAGAAATCCCAGGAGCTGGGGAAGAGCTGATCAAGCTCGCTTCATGCGGGATCGGCCCCTGAGTATCCCCATCGCTGCCCTTGGTATCGAGCGTAGGATGGTGGGGCTGTCCCAAACCAGATCCCTCTTTTGGCAGATGGTCGATTCCATAAGCTCCTCACCCCGCCGCTTGAGATCGGCCATGACCTCCTTTCTTTCGCCTTCCGGCAGCTTCATCGCGGCGTCGACCTCCACCAATAGCTTCCTGGCCTCCTTGGACCGTTGCGACCTGAGGAGGTGCTCTTCTTCGGTCATCAAGCCTACGTCCCTTCGCACGTCGTTGAGCCTATCGGCCGCATCGTAAGAGGTCTCTGCGATCATGTCCCGGGTCATCCATATCGTCTCATAGGACAGCACATCCTTCCAGTTGGGAGACGGAAGCCGAGCGCGGTGCTCTTCCAAGGTGCGGGCGAACAGCCGGTAGCCAAATCTTTCCGGGTTCTCGAAGGCGATGCTCCCTGGATCGAGGAAGGGTGCCAGGGGGGACGTGAAAACTGCCAGGCGCGGATCGTTTCCATTCTGCTGATAGAGCCGCAGCGTGTAATCGGCAGAGCCGATGGCGGATTCCCTCGTCTGCTCCGGCAGGCCGATCATGAAGAAGATGTCGAATCGCTGACATCCGTTCTTCAGTGCTGCGGAGATGCTGTTCTCCAGGCCAGCATTGTCGAATCTCCTCCCCAAGGCATATCGCACCTTCTCGTCGTGAGAGTCGGGAGAGAACTGGATGCTATATCGGGAGAACGTCCGTTCGGCCTCCTTGAAGAAGGACTCAGGAGCCGGAGTGAACAGTTCCAGCACCACATGGCTGTCCAGGTCCAGACGGCGGCATTCCGCGAAGAACCTTTCCGCGTAATCGCCCCCATTCTGCCGGACGTCGCCGACCACGAACACGGGTGCGTTTATGTAGCTCTCTATGTTGGCGATGTCCTGGGCCACCTTCTCGGGGCTGCGGAAGGCTGGCTTGCTACGGCCGAGAACGCGGCGCATCGCGCCGCAGCTCCCCCCACATACCGCGCAGGCCAGCGAGCAGCCGCGGACCGTGAACGCAGAGGTTATGGGGAAACGGTCCCAGTCCTTGAACGGCTTTGCGCCCTCCAGGTCACGGTGCCTTATCACAGACCGCACGATCCAGCCATAGTCGATGTCGAGGGCGTCCATGCTGTCAGGGACGTAGCTGAGCTCGTTGACATGCGTTCCCGATGCGTCCTTCCATGTCAGATTGGGGACCTTGGAGAGATCGCCGCCCTTATCCAGGGCGTCCATCAGATGAAGGAGCGGGACCTCCGTGGAATCGCCTCGCAGCACGAGATCGACCTGCGGATACCTGATAAGCTCCTCATGGAAATAGGAGGATGAGAAGCCGCCGAACAGGATCTTCGAGCTAGGATGCAGGCGACGCAATATCTCTGCGATCGCCAGAGAGCCATGGGCGTGAGGGAGCCAATGCAGGTCTATGCCGAACACCGCCGAGTCCAGACGGTCAAGGAACCGCTCTACGTCCAGGTTGCGGTCGTTGAGCATCATGGATGCCAGATTGATTATCCTGACCCGATAGCCGGCCTTGGACAGTTGTACCGCCATGGTGGTGAAACCGAACGGGTACATCTCGAAGACGGGCGTTGAGGGCACCAGATCGCTGACCGGGCCATAGAACATGGATTCCTTGCGGAAATCATAGACGCTTGGAGCGTGGATCAGTATGAGGTCTTCCTTCGGCATTCGTTCACCTTGGAGCGGCCACCCAACGGGGAAGGTTCACAAAAACCTTGTCATTTTCCAAACCGGCGTTGACGCAGTTGATAGGACCGGATCGCTCTCAAGAAATCGATCTTCCTGAACCCAGGCCAGTATACATCAGTGAAGTACAGCTCGGAGTAAGCCAGCTGCCATAGCAGGAAGTTGGATATGCGCTCCTCTCCCGAGGTCCTCAGGATGAGGTCGGGATCTGGAAGGTCGGCGGTATAAAGGAAGTTGGAGAATGTGCGTTCATCGATGTCCTCGACATCGAGATTGCCGTCCTTCACCTCCTGGGCTATCCTCTTTATCGCATGGATTATCTCTTGGCGAGACCCATAGGCGGTGGCGAGATTATAGTAGAAGTTGGAATAATCGGCAGTGGCGTTCTCTGCGAACTCTATGGCCTTGATGACCCCCTCCGGCAGAAGGTCCCTCTGCCCTAAAACCCTGACCTTGATGCCATGGCGGTGCACCCGCTCATCCTTTCCCAGACGATAGAAGTTTTCTTCGAACATCTGCATCAAGGAATCGACCTCCCCCTCGTCGCGCTCGAAGTTCTCGGTGCTGAAAGCGTAGACGGTCAGCACCTTCACTCCAAGCTCCATGCACCAATCCAGCACCTCCTCGAGCTTGTCCTTCCCTTTGAGATGCCCTTCAGTGGGCGTTAGACCGAACCCTTTGGCGAAGCGCCGGTTCCCGTCCATGATTACGGCCACGTGGTGCGGCACCTCGTGCTCCTTGACCTCTTTGAGGAGGCGCTTCTCGTAGGTCTGGTAAGCCGTATTGGCTATCACCCGCGAGATCTCGCTCTTTATGGCGTTTGCTTCCTTGAGAGGTTCCATGACTCCCCCATCTAGGTGTCAAAGTCGCCAAGCAGTCCGGCGGCGGCTATGCCCATGTCGAAGCAGCCGATGCCCGCGACCGCCCCGATGCTTCCCCGTTTTCCGGTCACTTCGATCAAGCGAATGCCGTTGGCCTCCGCTGCCTTCACGGCATCCTCCACCTTCATGATCTCCTTCTTTGCCCTGAGCCCGTATTCCTTGGCCCCTTCTGGTATCACCAGGCCTTGATAGACCGCGATCGTGGTGTTCTCCGAAAAGGTGTTCTCCCGGACGAAGTTTACGACATATTCGGTCAATGCGTCCAGGTCCTTCGGTTCGACGGCGAAGGATATTCCGACGGCCACGCAGTTGGTGGTCTTCTCCGGCACATCTGGGTTGAGCTGTATGATCTTGTGCTCCAAATAGTGTCCCAGCGGAGCGGAGTTGGCCAATTTGAGCATGAGGACCCATGATGCGCCCCTTTCCTTGGTGTCAGTGTCATCCACCGCATATATGACTCTAACCATCTTAGGGGTCACTACCGATACCTCGATGCGATGAGCGCCCCCTATCTTTGCATCGTCCGGATATACCGCCTCGATGACGCCGGGCCCCTGAGGCATGCATGCCCCTATGCCAACGCTGGCGCCGGCCAGACCTACCCATGTGGTGCGGACGCGATCGCCCTCCACCTTCAAGGACCTGAGGCCCTGTCCGCCTAGGTCCTTGGAGGCTGGCCCGAACCTGACCTCCCTCTCGCCTATGATGGCGTCCATGATCAGTGTGGTGCCCTCCACCCTGACGTCTGTTAGGGCGCCGCCCGCTCGCCGGCGGTTGGCGGCATCCCACTCCACGGGCCCCTTGGCGGAGCATTCCTCTATGATCATGGCCTTGCCGTTATCCTCATCCACCAGAGTGTAGATGCCCCGGCAGAACATCTTACCATATTTCTTGGCGATATCGTCCGGTCTGAGTATCTGGCTCATATGGTCAACTCCAAAATTGGGCGGCCTTCAATAAGGGTGCCCATAAATATGATTTTGGTTTCAAGTTTGGCCATCGTGGCACCGTCCAGCATGGTCGCCTATGTTGGCCTGATGGCGGTAGCGGCCTTTTCGTCGAGAACGTCCAGCTGCCTCTGCTCATAACGCCTAGCCGCGCGCTCCATCCCTGGAGGTGCATCGTCGACATGGTTCATGACAACGGTCCGTGAAGGCAGGTCGCTTAGATCGAGCAGGCGGCTATCCCTCCCTGGCCTTCGGTAGATCATGAATCTGCCCTTTATCCCAAGGACGTCCCCGGCATGATGGCCGGAAGTGCGGGCCAGGGCGGGAGGCGTCCGCGGGTATGACCTCATCGGATATCCGTCGAGATGCATTATATCCTCGTCCATGATCTCGCGCCACGCTGCGACGCGGCGGAGATGAGTGGCTATGGCGTTCTCGATGATGTCTCGAGAGGGAGGGTGGGTCCACTGGGCTGCGATCCTAGAGATCCTGATCTCCTGGGGCAGCCTGAATCGCGCCGAGGTCTCCTTCTCGAGGCGCCTGGCCTCCTGGCGATCGCGGCACATCAGGACCGGGACTATGGCGTCCGCCCCCTGCTCTATGCCTCGCCGGCGAAGTCGGGCGGCCGATGTCATTCCGACCTTGACCAACGTGCCGAAGGCGGCGAGGTACACGACATGGCGCCGCCCGCAGAAATCGTTGTGCTCACATCCGTCCCCGATGCACTGTGGCTCGAAGACGCATCTCTGCACATCGGCCCAGCTCCCCATGCATTCCCGGCACTGATGGAAACGGCCGACTGGCCTCCGGGTCGGGCAGGGGCGATAATCGCCATCGAAGCTCCCGATGCATCGGCGGTCTTCCGATACGTCCATGTTCAATCGATCGAGCGGCAGCAGGACCACCTCGCCAATGTCGACATCATAGGCCTCTAGGCGGGGAGTGAAGTCCTCCCATGAAAAGTCCAACATATGGTATGCCGGCCTATCGGCTTGTCCTGCGTCGATCGGAACGTGCACGCTCGTACTAAGTGGGAGAGCTATTTAGCCTATCGCAATAGCCTCACTCGTCGCCCGGCCCTTCGTCGAGGACCTCATGCTCCTCGGCCTTGCTGAGGAATTGTGCAGGGACCTCGCCGATGAGGTAGACCGTCCGAGCGGCCCGCTGTATCTCCAAACCGCTTTCCATTGCCCTCTTGGCATCTATTTCCAGTATGACCGGGGTATCGGTCCTGACCCGTCCCGCGTTGTATGCGTCGGCATAGGTCTTGGAAAGATGGACCATCTTGCGATCGGAGGGTTTGAGGCCCGTCTCCAATATGATGTCCGCCTCCTCCTCGGTGGTGGGATAATACAGGCGATCGGGTATGTTGTCGGTAGGAAGGCGAAGGTCCAGATCGATCGTATGGCCATACGTCGCCCTGATCAGGTCCGTGCTGCTCTGATACCGTCCCTTGGGGTCGGTCTCGATGAGCGCGATGATGTGATGCGGCCTCAGCCAGTGATACCGCGGATTGTTCTTCTTTACGGCATATATGAACTCACGCATGGGGACGAATCCTTGCTCGTCCATGTGCAATCCGAACTTTTCGGGGAAGTGGCGCAGCGCTCCTGCCATCGTACGGCCTATCCTCTCCAGCTCCTGGTCGCTCATGAGGAACTTGCCTGGCTCGCCACACACCGGGCAGGCATCCCCTCTGAAATAACCATGGACGGTACACTCACGCAGCATTCGGCAGGGATTATGGGATGGTGTGCTTAAATGTTTTCATCGTCAGCGGATAGATGGCGGGCCTCGCGTTACGGCTGCATCAACGGGTTTCTGACATTAGGCGCCGACCGTCGAGGCCGATCTAGGTCGTAGGACATCGGACCGTCCGATGTATGCCTTGCCGGCAAGGCGATCGTTCATGAACGAGACGGACGCCTCTCCCGATCGTCCATGACATTGTATGTGCAGCCCCTCCGGGCAGTGGAACCGCTCCGTCCGTCTCGGGTTGCCGCCTTCAATCGGCCTCTAGAGCCCTGGAGGCCGATAGGACGGTGTTCTTCATCAGCATGACGATGGTCATCGGACCCACGCCCCCTGGGACCGGGGTTATGGCCGATGCCTTCTCCTTTACCGCTTCAAAGTCCACGTCCCCGACCCAGCGATATCCCCTTTTAGCCGAAGGGTCATCGATGCGGTTCGAACCCACGTCGATCACCACCGCGCCCTCCCTCACCATGTCCGCCTTGATGAACTGGGGCGAGCCCATCGCAGCGACGAGGATGTCCGCCGACCGGGTGATGGATGCCAGGTCTCGGGTGCGGGAATGAGCTATGGTGACCGTTGCGTTGGCCCCCTTCCTCTTCTGGACGAGGATCGCGGCAACTGGCTTTCCGACGATGTTGCTCCGCCCCACCACGACCACATGCTTTCCCTCGGGGTCCACTCCAGAGCGTATCAGCATTTCCTGGATGCCATGAGGGGTGCACGGAAGGAAACCAGGCTCTCCGATGAGCATCTTGCCGACGTTGATGGGGTGGAATCCGTCCACATCCTTGTTCGGATCGATCCGGAGTATGACCTTGTTCTCATCGATGTGCTTCGGCAGAGGCAGTTGGACCAGTATGCCATGGATGCGTGGATCGGCGTTCAGTGAATCGATCAGGGCGAGAAGTTCCTCCTCCGAGGTGTCGGCCGGTTTCACTATAGTCTGCGAGAACAGTCCAAGCTCTTCGCATGCCTTCCCCTTCATGCGCACATACGATTGGGAAGCGGGGTCCTCTCCCACCAGCACCACGGCGAGGCCAGGCGTGACTCCCTTCTCCTTGAGGCTGGCTATATCTTTCCTAAGCTCCTGCCTGATCTGTTCGGCTATCTCGGCTCCACTGATTATCTTCGCAGACATTGAACGACCCGTTCTCGGTTAGACCTTGTTCTCTAATTAATATTGCGAATATTGCGCTCAGCCTTGACCCAGGTGGCTGGCCGCTGAACGGATGACCCGTCGACGTTCAAAGCTCGATGAAGGCATGGGTCCCTTGTTCGCTGAAGGAGCGGCAGGCGCACCGGACATGAGGACACATCGTCGATGGATGAGCGGTTCGCGGACACCTGACGGCGGCACTCTGAACGACCGCTTCGACCGCCCCCGTTCGTCCTATGACCTTTTTTAATTGAACCGTCGATACCTGGAAGGCCAATGAAGACCGACGTAGACATCTCCCAGGACATAGTCGCACAGCCCATCGAAAGCATCGCCGCATCGTTGGGCCTGGGAAGGGACGACCTGCACCTGTACGGACGCTACATGGCAAAGGTGCCCCTTGACGTACTGCGGCGGTTCGACGACCGGCCGGACGGAAAGCTTGTGCTGGTGACCGCGATAACCGCCACCAAGGCAGGAGAGGGCAAGACCGTCACCTCCATCGGACTGATGCAGGCCTTGGGAAAACTAGGCGTGAAAGTCATGGGAGCGTTGAGGGAGCCGTCCATGGGGCCCGTGTTCGGTATAAAGGGCGGTGCCACCGGAGGGGGCATGTCCCAGGTGTATCCCATGTGGGACATCAACCTCCATTTCACCGGAGACATTCACGCCGTGTCGGCCGCGCACAATCTGCTGTCGGCCATGGTGGAGAACCACATCACCAAGGGAAACGAGCTGAACATAGATGTGACGAGAGTTGTGTGGAAAAAGGCCATCGACACAAACTGCAGGGAGCTGAGAAACATCGTGGTGGGGTTGGGCGGCCGCGCTCAGGGCGGGGTGCCTCATGAGAGCGGCTTCATCATCACGGCCGCATCGGAGATCAGTGCCGTTCTCGCCCTGGCGACCTCCGTCGCTGACCTCCGGGCCCGTCTGGAGGATATGGTGGTCGCGTACAACATGGACGGGGAGCCCGTCAGGGCCCGTCAGTTGAAATGCGTCGGAGCCATGGTGCTCCTCCTGAAGGATGCCATAAACCCCAACCTCGTGCAGACCCTGGAGGGGCAGCCGGTGTTCGTCCACGGCTTTCCGTTCGCAAACGTGGCCCATGGCAACAATTCCCTGCTAGCCACAAAATATGCGCTCAAGCTTGCCGACGTCGTTGTGACCGAGGGCGGCTTCGCCACCGATCTGGGAGCGGAGAAGTTCTTCGACATCGTCTGCCGCCAGGGGGGCTTCAGGCCGGACTGCGCGGTCATCGTGGCGTCCATAAGGGCGCTGAAGATGCATGGCGGCGCCTGCCTGGAGGATGTCCTGGAGTGTGACGAGCCCAACCTGGATGCCCTTGAGAAGGGGTTTGCCAACCTGGATAAACATATCGACAACATCCGCCGATACGGGGTGCCTGCGGTCGTGGCGATAAATCAATTCCCTTCCGACGCGCAGGAAGAGATCGATCTTGTCCAGGCTCACTGCGCCAGCCTCGGAGTCCCCTGCGCGCTGTCCAATGTGTTCACCGAAGGCGGAGAAGGGGGCAGGAAGCTGGCCGAGACCGTCATGGAGGTGCTGAGAACGCAGAGTAGCGACTTCCGGTTCCTCTACGATGTGGAGATGCCCATCCGGGACAAGATCAAGAAGATCGCCACCGAGATCTATGGAGCCGATGATGTCCGGTACATCGGAACCGCGGCAAGGGACATCAGGGCCATAGAGCTGGCGGGAGGAGAGCATCTGCCGATATGCATGGCCAAGACCCAAATGTCCCTCTCCGACGACCCGCGCCTCAAAGGCGCTCCCCGAGGATGGGTCCTGACCGTGAGGGAGGTTTTGCTGTCAGCGGGTGCTCGCTTCATAGTCCCATTGTGCGGAAGCATGATGCTCATCCCCGGCCTGCCTAGTCGACCGGCCGCGGAGCACATAGACTATACTGACGAGGGGCGCATCATCGGGCTTAGTTAGACAGGGCTTCGACGGCGCGGGACAGCATGTCCAGGACTAGAGTTCCGATCTCGGCTAGATCCTCCACCGGTAAATGAAGAGGCGCGCTTCTATCGAACAATACGTTGGCCGATCCATCCATCTCATCGTCGCCCGCCCATACCACCACTGCTACCGGCACCTTGGGAAACACATCGAGCCTGACCGAAGCATCCCCCATGGACAGTCTCTTCCCGCCGAGGCGCATGGCGGCCGCCAACAGCGATCCAGGCCGATGCTGGAAGAGAGATGCGACCTCATCGATGATGCGTCGCTTGAACGCGCCGTAATATGCGTGGCCACCGGGCAACTGGAGGAAGGAGGTCCATTCGCTCGACGGGACTGCCGCACCGACGCCGGCAAGATAGTGCAGCACCAGCATGGTTTCCATGGTCGCGGCGCCCTTTCCGCCGACCGAGACCGTTCGGGACCGGGCGTCGACGACCGCTTCGCGACCTAGGAACGATAACGTCAGGCGGCCGTCGTCAAGGTGGGCGGGAGCGTTCCTCGCGGCCTCCTCAAGGCCTCTGCACGTCAACCCTTTCCAGGCAAGTTCAAGGGCATATCGATAGCCGTCCCCCTTCATCTCGATCGCTCCGGTCGGCCTTGATGCTTGCCGGCCTCGACATGTTCTTCCAGCGTGGCGAACTCGATCCCCAAGTCAAGAGCACCTTCCAGAACCGCCCTTACATCGTCCAGGTTCGCCCTCACCTCTCGCTCGCCCAGCCGCCTGGCGAAGGTCTCCACCACATGCCAGCTATGAGTTGCGATGACCATCAGGCCGTCATCATACTGGTCGAGAAGGTGGAGGTAGTCCTCAGGCCGCCGCTTGCCCTCGTGCATGGGCCATAGGTAGGAGTGGATCGGCTTTCCCCGGGCGTCGACCCCCCTGGCCAAGGGCGCCTCGGTCAGTCCGCAGGGGAGGGCGCGGAGCCCGATCTTTCCCCCCTCGATATCATCGGTGGCGCTTGAATCGTATAGATACCCGCGCTCGGCCAAAAGCTTATGGAGGGACCCGTCGGCGTGCTGATATGGGGCGCGGAACCCTCTGGGGATGCGTCCCGTGAGGGCCAGTATCCCCTCTGCCGCCCTGTCGAGGATGTCTCCCTTCCCCTCATAGGCATACCCCTCCCAGGTAAGGTCCTCATGGGAGAGGCCGTGCGATGCCACCTCATGACCTCGGAGCAGGTCCCGCAGGTCGAGGTCCATGGCGATGTGTTGAGCGGTCTCGGCCTCCAAGAAGAAAGTGCCCTTGATGTCCAGATTGTCGAGCAGTTCCACCAGAAGGGCCAGTCCCCGAGCGGATGATGAGAAGCGCGGAGAGGCGTCGCCGTCCCGGGGCGACGACCCGGCGGCCGTCCTCCCCGGCATTGGGACGTTCACGTCCCGGTCCACATCCACTGTGAAGGCCGCCCTGCGCATGACCCGTGTACCGGGCAATAGTGTATATCATTATGTTCCCTTCGCATCGTCCCGACGCGGCGCGAGAAGCGTTAAATATTGCAATATTTTTGGAAGCCGGGAGGCCGGTCGGTGAAGAGCAGCGGCGATGGAGTTCTGATAATTGGTGGAGGGGCGGCAGGCTGTGCAGCCGCCGCGGAGCTGTCCCGCCACGGGATTCCATCCACGATCGTGGAGGCATCGGAGAGGCTGGGAGGTCTGGCAGGGTCCCATTGCTGCAAGAGCACCGATCGCTGCGAGCGCTGCGACGCCTGCGCTCCCATAGATGTCCGAAGGGAGGTCCTGAACTCTGCGAACGTGACCGTGCTGACGTCGTCCAGGGTCTTCGCCGCTGAGGAGGATGGAGCGGGGCTGCTCGTTCGAATCTCGAGGCCGGAGGGCGTGGCCGAGATGCGATTCGATTCCGTCATCGTGGCGATCGGCGCCACTCCCTTCGACCCCGCCCTCGATTCCCGACTAGGACATGGTTCGGTGCCCGGAGTGCTATCCTCCCTGGAGGTGGATCGAGCGGTTCGCGAGGGCTCGTTCCATATCCCAGACGGGTCCAGCCTTGCGGTGGTATTGTGCGTCGGGTCTCGGGACGTCGTTCGCGGTGCGCCATACTGCTCCAAGGCCTGCTGCAAGTATGCGTACCACCTGACCAGACACCTGCAGTCCGCGAACGACGGTCTGGCCGTCACGTTCTTCTACATGGACTGGCGGCCTCTGGACGGGGACCTGTCCGCGCTCTGCCGATGGGGCATGGCCGGAACGAGGACCGTCCGCTCCCGGCCCGCCGAGATCGTGGAGAGGGATGGCCGTCCTGTCGTGCGCTATGCCGACCCGATGGAATGCCTGCGAGAGGATGCGTTCGATATGGTGATGCTCGCGGTAGGCATGCTGCCGCCACGGGACAACGAGGAGCTGGCCGCGATCCTGGGGGTCCCCCTGGACGACCTTGGCTTCTTCCTTCCTGACAACGGCAGGGTGCTGGCGGCGGGGTGCTGCACCGGACCCAAGGACATCGATGAGAGCGTCAAGGAAGGCATCGCCGCCGCCGGCAGGGCGATGGCGATCATGGAGGGGCCATGAGGACCGTGGTGATCGCGGGGTGCGGAACCGAGGCGCGGACCGTGGCAGACGAGGTGGTCCGGCAGGGAGGGAGGGCAGTCCTGCTGTGCAAGGAGCCATCCGGCATCGCCGACCGGCCGAACGGCCGCATGGAGGTGAAGGCGTCGAGCCTGATCGCGGTCCGAGGAGCGCCAGGAAGGATGACCGCCGTGACTGAGGATGGAGATGTGGAGTGTTCCTCTGTGATCGTCGCGGACGAACCGGCGTCAGTGGCCCTCATGCCGTGGACGACGCCCCTTCGAAGCCTGCCAGAAGGCAGGGGGCCGAGAGGAACTGTCGTCTTGGACCTTCGCGGAGGGCCCGACCGCCGGGGGAGGGCCCATGCGCTGGAGGCAGCGATCGAAATGCTGGCCGATGGAACGAAGGTCGTCGTCCTGGTCGATGAAGTATTGGCGTATGGGCACGACGAGCTGCTGTATCGCCAGGCCCAGCAGGCCGGAGCGCTGTTCATACGCCCCCTAGCGGTCGAGCGGGAGGGGCAGCGCATGGATGTCATGGACAGCATCAGCGGCGCCATCATCTCCATCTTCCCCGACATGGTCGTGTCCGAGACCGCTGTGAACCAACCCTGCACAGACCGGGGATCGGTCAGCATGGGGCCGCTGTCCACCTATCGCCGGGGCGTCCTGAGGCTGCGTGCGAACCTGCTCGAGGACGAGCTAAGGACGGAGGCCCGGGCCGCCGCTGCGATCGCCCTTCGTCCTCCTGCGGAGATGCCTCGTCCGGCAATGGTGGATGAGGGGAAATGTTCAGCTTGCCTGACCTGCGTGCGTATCTGCCCGTTCCGCGCGGCCTACATGAACGCCGATGGGAAGGCCCGCATAGACGGCGACAGGTGCATGGCCTGCGGCAAGTGCGCAGCGGCCTGCGCCGGCAAGGCCATCGCATTGCCCGGTAGCACCGATACGGATCTTGACGCCCGCATCGTGGCTGCCATGGAGGGAGAATGAACAAGGTAGTGACACTGATATGCTCCGCTGCACTGGGTGCTCTGGAGCTTGCCAAGGAGAACGATATCGTCATCACAGACACGGCAGTGGTGGAGGTCCCCTGCTCTGGCCGAGTGGACGAGGCGACCATATTGAGAACGTTGAGGCAGGGCGCGCAGGCGGTCCTGGTGGTCGGGTGCCTCGCAAGCAATTGCCGCTTCAGCACCGGGAACTTCGAGGCCCACCGAAACGTCGACGAGGCAAAGCGGATCCTGGAGGAGATAGGCCTGTCGCCTTCCAGGGTAGAGATGGTCGAAGTGTCCTCGGCCCAGTACATGAAGCTGGTCGAAGCGATGGAGATGATGGCGGACAGGGCCGGAGAGCTGGGGCCGATAAGACTGCTGGAAGGAGACCCATGATAATCGCCGAGAGGAAGGGGCTCGATCGGATCATCGAGATGCTTGATGGTCGCCGTTCCATACTGGTGGCAGGATGCCGCTCATGCGTTTCCGTGTGCCAAGCGGGAGGGGAGAGAGAGGTCGTCGCGCTGGCCGAGGCGCTGCGATTGCATGCCGCCTCTAAGGGGATGGACCGGAGCATCGATACAGTCACGATAGAGAGGCAATGCGAGAAGGAATGGGTCATGGAGATCGCGCCGCTCATCGAGGGGAAGGACGCGATACTGTCGATGGCGTGCGGCGTCGGAGCCCAGATCATGCAGCAGGCCTTTACCGATGTCCAGGTGTTCCCTGGATTGAACACGGAAGGCATGGGGGCCCCCGAGGTGCAGGGAGTCTACGAGGAGAGATGCGGCGGCTGTGGCGATTGCGTGCTCCACCTGACGGGCGGCATATGCCCTGTCGCCCGTTGCTCGAAATCCCTCCTCAACGGACCCTGCGGAGGCTCCCAGGATGGAAGATGCGAGATCGATCCGGAGAAGCCCTGCGCATGGGACATGATATATCGATCGCTTGTCCGCCTCGGACGGCCAGACCTGCTGGAGATCAACATACCGCCCAAGGACTGGTCGCATTCGCATCATGGGGGGCCACGCCGCGTGGTCAGGAAGAGGGCCGTGCTGAGCGAGGAGGAAGTCGCATGACGGATTGCCGCAGCAATCTGCAGCGAGTTCTGGATTCTGGTAATTTCGCCGTGACTGCCGAGATAGGGCCCCCGAAATCGGCCAGCGGCGAAGCCGTCCAGCGTCGCGCCCGGTTGCTGAAAGGTCATGCCGATGCGTTCAACCTGACAGACAACCAGACCGCGACGGTCCGCCTCAGCAGCATGGCATCGGCCGTTCTGTGCATGCAAGAGGGCGTAGAACCGGTCTTGCAGATGACCTGCCGGGACCGAAACCGCATCGCCCTGCAATCCGATCTGCTCGGCGCCGCGTCGCTGGGCATACGCAATATACTATGCCTGTCCGGAGACCATCCGAGGTTCGGCAACCAGAAAGGAGCGAAGGGCGTTTACGATCTGGACCCGGTGCAGGAACTTATGGTGTTCCGCATGATGAGGGACGAGGGCAAGGTATGGGGAGGGGACACCCTCGAGCAAGCGCCACAGGTGTTCCTGGGGGCGGTCGCCAATCCTTTCGCCGACCCTCTCGATCTTCGCGCCGTGCGTCTGGCGAAGAAGGTCGATGCTGGCGCTGAGTTCGTGCAGACCCAGGCGGTGTTCGACCTTGACCGGTTCGAGAGGTTCATGAAGCAGGTCAGGGAAAGGCATCTGGATGAAAGGGCGCACATCCTGGCAGGAGTCATACCATTGCGCTCCGCCGGAGCTGCGCGTTACATGAGGGACCGGGTTCCGGGCATGTCCGTACCCGATGAGGTCGTCGATCGTATGAGCAAGGCTGCGGATCAAAGGGATGAGGGCATCGAAATATGCCTGGAGACCATAGAACGTCTGCGGTCGATCGAGGGAGTGCATGGCATACATATCATGGCAATAGGATGGGAAGATATCGTGCCAGAGATAGTGGATAGATCCGGCCTGTCGCAACGCCCCTGAAGGGATGTCCCGAACATCAGAATAAAAAGTTGGCCATGAGGCCAGCTATGGATTGTGCTCCCCCTGGAGAGCGGCCCTACATCCAGTAGAACCGTCTTCAACCGTTGATCGGGAAGCCCCAGTTGATCGCGATGTAGGTGAACGCTATCACCGCGAACGCCTTCAGATAGGTAAAGCTGAACATTCCTTTTCACCTCCTTTTTCACTTTCCCCACCGGGGTTGCTCCTATCTTGGGAGATAATAGTATTTATGGTTATCTAATTAGATACTTAGGATATACCTCTCCTGATTGATGCCTTGACGATAAAAATACCAAGGACGCCGTCAGGGGAGAGGAACTACGAAGAGAAAATGTATAGAAAAAATCAAAAAAGGATTTCGATCCCTTTGGCGGCTCAGGTCACAAAGTTCGGGAATCCCCAGTTGATCGCGATGTATGTGATCGCGATCACTGCAAATACCTTCAGATAGGTAAAGCTGAACATTCCTTTTCACCTCCTTTTCGTTTTTCCCACGATTTTTTCCTACCGGGAGTGATGATTCCTTGGAACGTCTGCTATTTATCCCTATCTCTAATGATAACTATATTTAATCAAACGCCGATTATCGCGCTTTCCCACATGATCGGCGGACTATGCATGGCCGTTATCATCTCAGGCGAGGCGGTGTTGGTTGAAAAAGAAGGGGAAAGGGTTTAGTGACGTTTCCGAGCCTTGGTGGCCGTGTCCGGTTAGCACGTCTCGAACTCTAGCAGCACCCCTCCGATGGCCAGCTTCCCCTCACCGAAGACGAAGGAGCTGTCGTCAAGGTACAGTTCCTGTCCCTCGAGGTAGATGAGGAATGCGTCGATGTGTACCACGACCTCCTCGCAGCCGAAGCAGAAGTACAGGTCGTCATGGTCGAAGGCGCTGTCAGCAGACTCGAGGGTCATCTCCCTGACCTCTCCCTGTGCGCACTTGGAGGTGTCGACATGGATGGCCAGATCGAAGTACTCGGCGTCGCAGAAGCAGTCGTTGGACCAGACCATTCCGCTGAAGTGCAGGTCGGTGTACACATCAATGGTGCTCCTCTCAGCCGTGTTGGTCACAACGACCGTCTGGCAGTAGGAGAACGCGGTCTCGACGTAGAGGGTGGAGCACTCACCGAACGGGAGCTCATCGCAGCTCTCCATCTCAGCGACGGTCTCGATCGTGATCACGTCGGGATAGAGAGGCAGGAAGAGGGGGGCGTATGCATAGACGCCGTCGACTCCCGCATCGTCGTCATAGTTGCAGATCTCGACGTAGGCCTGGTTGCGGAACATGAAGTTGGCAAGGCCAGCGAGCTCTAGGTCGTCGATGGTGAAGGTCACCTCATACGGGTAGTAGAAGCACTCTCCAGGGAAGAGCATGGGCTTGCAGGAGGTGTCGACCTCGACGCAGGCGATGTCCACCCAGTTGTCACCATCGAAGGCAGCCATGGACACATCGGGTTCGATGCAGAGCATCTGTATGGTGTCGATGATCCTCAGCCCGTCAGTGGGGTAGCAACCGGTGTTGGTGACCTTGATGGCCCCAGCCACGGTCAGGGTGTGCACGTCGTCGGTGCACTCGACCTCTATGATCCTGGGCTCGATGCTGTTCTCATCGATGGGTCCCTCGCCGATGTATACAAGCTCCTCAGGGTCTGCCTCGTATCTGATGTACTCGGTCCAGTAGGTCACAGCAGCGGTCTTGTCGACGCAGAGGGTGGTCTCATCATCGCCAGTGTAGACGATCAATGGGGCCTCAGCGAACAGGCACTGCATGGTGTCGAGCGGCATCAGAGTGACCTGGTTGGCGATGCAGAAGGTGCAGAGCCTTGGTGCCTCGCGGTTCTCCAGGAGGAACTTGACGCAGATGTCCCACTCATTGCACTCGTTTCCACCGAGCACCCATGGGCCGACATCGGTCAGCGGTGTGGCGGCGAACCCAGCTGGAATGCTGAAGTAGTCTTCGATCTCAGCGCACTCGTCGACGAATATGCAGTCCATCTTGCACGGCAGGTCAAACTCGGCGCACGCCTGGACTCCGCAAGCGGATCCGACGTTCCCCTCGAGGTTGGTGATGGTCACGTCAGCGACGTTGCGAAGCTCGCACTCGATCCACTCGCTGCCGAACAGGACCTCGTAGCAGTAGGTGTAGCACTCGCCGGCCTGCAGGACAGGCTTCGCGCTGACGTCCACGCAGACGGTAGCGATGTCAACGAAGCAGCAGCCGTTCCATGCCTGGACGGTGTCGGTGATGGCAAGGCCCTCAGTGGGGCTGGACCCAGTGTTGGTGACGGTGATGTAACCACGGACGCCGAACACCTCATCAACACAGACATACCTGTCGACATGTATGTTGTAGGACAGTTCGACACATTCACCGGGCTCGATCTGCATCTCACAGACGTCCTCTTCAAGGCACTTCTCGATCTCCCAGCTGTATACAGTTCTCTTCTCCCAGAATCCAGTAGCGGTCTTGGTGGCCGTTATCGTGGTTGCTGATGGTACAGGGTTGTTGGGTGTTTCATCTATAGGGTCCTCCCCCCCTGTCTGGGGGTCGTTCACCCCTGGAAGATTGTTCTTATCCCCCTCATCCGCACTCCCTGTGGAGAGCGGGCCCTGATCCAATGCCACCACGAAGGCGGTCATTACGATCGCTAGAGCTACCGCTAGGGCAGCTATCTTGCTTGCTTTCTTCATTCAAACCCCCCTTGAAAGTGTTTGCGATGTTTGTTGGGAGCAATTATCTAAAAAAGGTTTCTATGAAAAAGAGATAATAATATCAATTAAGATAACAGTTCCGCCCAGGTCCATATCCAGAGCCAGATCGTTCTACGAACCCTTGTGGGCAAGAAAAAACAGTGGGATGGTGATATCTAGCACATGCCCGAGTACTCGCACCAACGGCAAAGGGGCCCCTTCCGCCGGGGAAAGCGGTTGCATCCTTCGATGCTCTCGATGAGGGCCGAGGTTTCCGATTCGAGAATCTCCAGCTCTCCCTTGGTACGTTCGCTGCGGAGTTCCCGGTCGTGCGCTAGATGGTGCCATACCAGTTGAACCTCCTTCACATCAGGGAGGGAGCGTCGCAGGCCTATCTCGTACAGTGCCAGCTGCCGGTCCCTTCGAAGATCGGCTGGCGAGGGTAGCCTCTGTCCAGTCTTGTAGTCATGGATCTCATATACGCCGTCCCCGAGACAGGTGATCCGGTCGACATATCCGATCATGTCATGCTCCCTGGTGCCAAATATGGAAAACCTGAGCTCATGCTCCAGACCAACCGTCGTCCCTTCCCTGAAGGGGTGGTGCCTGCGATAATACGCCAGAAGCATCGCCTCCGCCTTGAGCTCATATTCGGCCGCCGAAGCGTTCCTCCTGGCAATGAAGATGGAATCTCTGAAGAGCTCGTCCCATAGGCCTCTCATGTACGCCACCAGCTCCTCCGGCTCCATCGATCGCCCCCCGCCCGTCCTGGAGTACAGGTGCTCGAGGGCCCCGTGAACCACTGAACCGGTGAAAGCCTCTATGCTCATCGCATCCATCTCGATCCCGTCGATATAGCGCAACCTGTAACGATGAGGGCATTGCTCGTAGATGCTCAGTCGAGAATGGGAATAAGGTTCCATGTGACGCGATGGGCTGACGTCCCTTTTGCTATAAGTGAACATCAGTGTGAAACGCTTTGGAAGAGACTGTGGGAGCTCATCATCTGCGATGGAGGGAGGCGAGCGGATATGCTGATGGGCATGCGTGGGGGGCGGTTCCGGCAGAACCGCCGCTGGCCGACACCCCGTTCCTTCGGAGCCTCACGCCCGCAGGAAGTCGTCGCAGTACAGCTGCTCGTTAAGCAGGATCTGCCCTGTCTTCAACACCTTCATTAGTTCCTCATCCTCAGGGTCTAGGATGGCGGCGGAGAGTCCAGCGCCCATGAGCATGGCGAGGAACGTCCTGTTCAGGAGGCTGCGCTGCTTGGTGCCGTTCGATATGTTGCTCAGACCGACCACGGTTCGAGGTGCCGGCTCGTTCAGCGACTGGAACATCTGCAACGCCTGTATGACCTTGCGGCCCTGGTCCTGGGCAGCGCCGACCGGCAGGACCAATGGGTCGAGAAGCAGACGCTCCGGCATGATGTCCATCTCCATGGCCTTGGTCATCATCAACATGGCCATCTCCGCCCTGGCATCCGCGGAGTTCGGGACACCTTTCTCATCCATGCAGAGGCAGATTATCTCCGCATCATATTCCCGGCACAGGGGGAAGAACCCATCCATCTTCTTCTCCTCTGCAGTGGTGGAGTTCATGATCACCTTGTCGCGGGCGGCCTTCAACCCGGCCTCCATCGTCTTTATCCCGGAGGTGTCGATGCACAGGGGCACTGACACCGCGTCCTGGACCGTGCGCACGAGCCACTCCATCGCAGCAGGGGCGTCATCCCTCCCCGGGCCGACGTTGACGTCAAGGGCCTGAGCTCCATGCTCCACTTGCCGCACGGCCAGGTCCTGTATGAACTTCGCATCTCGCTTATCGATGGCCTTCCCAACCGAGGTGAAGAGGCCGTTGATCCTCTCGCTGATGATGAGCATGGTCTCACGACCAGAGCGGGGCCATGGTTAAAAGATTTTTTTCACGATTGATGAGTGGCGACCTGTTGGTGGGGAGAGACGAGCGTCGAGCGTCCTCGACAAGGCACCACGCATCTTCTGGATCCGGTCAAGGGCTCCAACGGTTCGCTCCTGGGCGGGAAAGCCATCGGTTCGCAGGTCCGGTATCGCACATGGCGAAAGGGTCCACGGCCAGTGGAGCGTGGAGGCGAGCCTTGGTGGGGAAAGGGCACCAGACGGTGGAGCCCTCGCCCAGCTCAAGAATGTTTTTATTCAGGCCGGCATTATAGCGATGGCAATCCTTATGAGATTGGCCCCATTCACCTTGGAGGCATCCAATTGGTCAAGATCGAACGCGCGCTCATCAGCGTCTCGGACAAGAGCGGGGTCGTGGAATTCGCTCGCGATCTCAGCGACATGGGAGTTGAAATCGTATCCACCGGCGGCACCGCCACCCTCTTGGAGAACAACGGACTGAAGACCATCGGCATCTCCGACGTGACCGGGTTCCCCGAGATGTTGGATGGAAGGGTAAAGACCCTACACCCCAACATCCATGCTGGCCTTCTGGCCCGACGAGACGTCCCGGAGCACATGTCCAAGCTTGCAGAGATGGGGATCCGCCCCATCGACATGGTCGTGGTGAACCTTTACCCGTTCAGGGACACCGTCCTCAAACCCGGCGTTTCCCTTGAGGAGATCATCGAGAACATCGACATAGGGGGGCCGTCCATGATAAGGGCGGCGGCAAAGAACTACCGCTCCGTCGCTGTCGTAACCAACCCTGGAAGGTATGGCAGCATCGTGGAAGAGATGAGGAGCACCGGGGAGGTGAGCGAAGCGACGCTGCGATCCCTGATGCTGGAGGCCTTCCAATGCACCGCCCAGTATGATGCCCTTATCGCGCAGCATCTCGGGGGAGCGTTCGACGGCCCACAGTTCCCGGACCGCCTCACCCTGGGGTTCGAGAAGGTGCAGGACCTACGCTATGGCGAAAACCCGTCCCAGGCTGCGGCGTTCTACGCGAACCCGTTCGCTGCCGGGGTGGACGCCAGCCGCATGACACAGCTTCACGGCAAGGAGCTGTCGTTCAACAACATTCTGGACATGGAGTCTGCCCTGAACCTGTTGAGGGAGTTCGAGGACCGCCCTACCGCAGTGGTCATCAAGCACACCAATCCCTGCGGGATCGCCTCGGCCGATGATATCTACGACGCGTTCATGGTGGCATATAACGTCGATCCGCTGGCAGCCTTCGGATGCGTCATCGGCCTGAACCGTAAGTGCGACGTGCGCACCGCGGAGGAGATCGGCAAGCACTTCGTGGAGATCGTCTTCGCCCCAGAGTTCGAGCCGGAAGCGCTGGAGATCCTCAAGAGGAAGAAGAACATACGTCTCATGCTGACCGGGGGCCCCATAGTCCACGATGATGTTCCCAGGTTCAAGTACAAGTTCGTGAAGGGCGGACTGCTGGTACAGACCGTGGACAACACGGTGCTCGACCCTGCGACCCTCAAGGTCGCGACGGAGCGTTCACCGACCGATGAAGAGATACGCACCATGATGTTCGCGTGGAAGGTGGTCAAGCACGTCTGGTCCAACAGCGTGATCCTGGCCAAGGGGGAACAGGTCGTGGGCATCGGTGCTGGGCAGATGTCCCGTGTGGATTCCTCGTTCATCGCGGCCCACAAGGCCGGCGACAAGGCCAAGGGTTCCGTGATCGCATCGGACGCCTTCTTCCCGTTCCGGGACGGAGTTGACGAGGCCGCAAAGGCAGGCGCCACCGCGATCATCCAGCCAGGCGGGTCCATCCGCGACGCAGAGGTCATCCAGGCGGCGAACGAGCACGGGATGGCCATGGTGTTCACCGGATCAAGGGTCTTCCGGCACTGAACAACCCCTTCCAAACGATTTCCCATTTCCCTATTTCTGATATGAGAAAGGCTATCAGAATTCACGCACGGTCATAAATTATATCTACATCCAAGAACGGGTATGGAAGGTCATGCGCGCAGCCTGGTCCCGATGAACTTATCTGCAGCCGGATCGATGCTGGCGTGTTCGTACGAAGAAAAGGCGGCCAAGATATGGAACGGAAGATACCGAGATGCATGAGCACACAGCATCCTGACAACGTGCACCTCCCATTCTTTGCAGAATCCGCCGAACTGGGCGGGGAGGATGAGATACAGGAGGCGTACTATGCGTTCTCTCACCTGGGATGCGATGAACAGATGTGGGATTGCGAGGGCAAGGAGGTGGACAACTTCGTTGTGAAGAAGCTCCTCTCCAAGTACGAGTGGTACTTCCGCCAGAACCAGCTTGGCAAGGACGTGTTCCTCACGCTCAGGGTGCCGAATCCCTCGATTGAAAAGGACGAAGCCAAGATCCTGCTGGAGACGCTGGAATCGATACCAAGGTCCTTCGACACCGCTAGGCTGTTCTATCAGGACGATGTGCCGCCCATCTTCGAGGTCATCCTGCCGATGACGTCCTCCGCGGCCTCCTTGGACCGCATCTACCGCTACTATCACGACTTCGTGGTCGGCAAGCAGAACCTATCATTCCGCGAAGGTGACATCACCATCGCCGAGTGGATCGGCACGTTCGAGCCGGCCAGCATCAACGTGATCCCGCTTTTCGAGGACCTCAAGAACATGCAACGGTCCGACGCCATAACCCGTGAGTACCTGAAGGACAAGGATGTGGAATACCAGCGGGTGTTCCTGGCAAGATCGGACCCGGCGATGAACTATGGTCAGGTGTCCGCGATACTCATGAACAAGATGGCGCTGCACCGCCTTCAGCTGCTGGAGGAGGAGCTGTCCATTCCGATATGCCCGATTATCGGGGTCGGCTCAGCACCGTTCCGGGGCAACTTGAGGCCAGACAATGTCGACCATATCATGAGCGAATATCCATCGGTTCAGACCTTCACCGTGCAGTCTGCGTTCAAGTTCGATTACCCCCATGAGCAGGTAATGGAGGGCATACATGCCCTAAACGAGGGTTCCCGGAGCAAGGCCAAAGAGGTCGATGAGGAGAGGTGTCAGCAGGTCATCGAGCGCTGCACCGAAGCCTATAGGGAGTCTCTCATCAAGGTCGCCCCCCTCATAAACGAGGTCTCGGCGTTCGTCCCCCGCAGACGGAAGAGGAAGCTGCACATAGGCCTGTTCGGATACTCCCGAAGCTTGGAGGGTGTGAAGCTGCCCCGGGCCATCGGATTCTGCTGTTCCTTCTACTCCCTGGGTATTCCTCCCGAGGTCCTAGGACTTGACGGATTATCGGAAAGGGATATCGATTTCATCAGGGAGGTGTCTCCTCACTTCGACGGAAATATGCGCGACGCCCTGCGATTCATGAACCCAGAGTCCATGAGGCTCCTTCCGGAGAAGGTGACCCGGGCAGTGGAGGCGCTGGACCTGGACTATCAGATCGATGAGGAGCACCATGCCCTCACCACCCATATCATGAAGGCCCTGCGCTCCGATGGAGGCAAGGGGATCGAGGAGGCCGTCCTCAGGGCGGCGAACCTGAGAGGCTTCCTAGGTTGAGATGATTCCATCGAGGCGCCATTTATTCCGATATTAATGTTTATCGCCCAGGCTTTATCTATCTGTCAGACGATTAGCCGACGATCGTATGGATGGGAGAGCCGAAATCGGGGGATACGGTCCAAGGCACATGATCTACTTGCGGCGTCGTGCCGACTGGGAGTACCTCGTTGAAGATTACGAGTCCATGGAAGAAGACGACGATTGGAGCTAAGCATCACGCCCAGGTACATGAGCGTTATATAACGCTCATGTCATTGTTCGGTGCATGGCTCATAGGGTGACCTTCTTTCCAGGCAATGTTACAACAGAGGTGGAGGAAGGTGAGACCGTCCTCGACGCTGCCGTGGCCGCGGGAGTTCACATCGACGCATCGTGCGGAGGAGCAGGCACCTGCGGCAAATGCCGCGTCCTGGTGGAGGGCCCCCATCGCCCGGTCGAGACGGGGGCGGACGGCCACGTCCTTGCATGTCAGGTCATCCCTGAGGGAGAGTTGTACGTCTTCGTTCCTGCCGGTAGAGAAGTGCGCAAGGGGAAGATCCATGCCATATACTCCAATGCCGCGTTCGAGGTGCGGGAGCCCCTGGCGGAGAGCATCCTGGTCGAGATGGAGAGGCCGTCACTGGACGACAACCTTGCAGACCTGGAGAGGCTGAAGTGCGCCCTGGGGCGCCCAGATGCCCGGATCGCACTGACGGCGCTGCGGAGATTGCCCCAGACATTGAGAGGGTCCGATTGGCGCGCCGTTGCCACTTTGGCCCGCGACGGGAGCGCGGAGGAGATCATAGAGGTCAGGCCATCCGGGGATGTCAAGGACCTCGGCCTGGCCGTCGACATAGGGACCACGACGGTGGCCATAGAGCTCGTGGACCTGCGCTCCGGCAAGGTGCTCGCCCAGGCATCGGATTACAATCGCCAGATGGTGGCTGGGGAAGACGTCCTGGCCCGCATAGCGTATGCCGAGGAGAAGGGGCAGGAGCGGCTGCAGGACCTCATCGTCGGAACGCTCAATGGCCTGATCGAGAGGCTGTGCTCCCCGACGGATTGTGGCGCCTCGGACGGCCATGGGCATCGAGCCGAGGACATCATCGCACTATCGATCGGAGCCAATCCCGCGATGGTGCATCTGCTTCTCGGTCTTGAGCCAAGGAGCATCAGATATGAGCCATACATCCCGGTTGTGCACGTTCCTCCGATCTCCAGGGCGATGGACATAGGGTTGCGCGCCCATCCTCATGCCCCGGTATACTGCATTCCTGGCCGTGCCGCCTATGTAGGCGGGGACGTGACGGCCGACGTCCTACTGTCCGGCATGCATCTCAAGGATGAGCTGGCCCTGTTGATCGATGTCGGGACGAACGGCGAGGTGGTGCTCGGCAACCGCGAATGGATGCTCACGTGTTCGACCTCCGCCGGCCCCGCCTTTGAAGGGGGAGAGGTGTCCTGTGGCATGCGGGCCATGAGCGGGGCGATAGATGCCGTGAGGATGACCGGCGGCGACCTGGAATTCAGCACGATCGACTCGGGCGAACCGGTCGGCATCTGCGGCTCTGGCCTCATCGACCTTGTGGCCCAGATGCTTCTGGGAGGCTGGATAGACCGCAAGGGCCGCATCGTGGCCGACGCCTCGGGGAGGCGCCGCGATGTGGACGGCGTTCCGTCGATCGTTCTCCATTCCGGGGAGGAGGAGATATCGATCAACGAGGATGACATCGCCAACATCCTCCGCACCAAGGCGGCGATATATGCTGGCTGCTCGGTCCTGTTGGACAGCGTAGCCCTAGACTTCGGCGACGTGGAGAGGGTCTACATCGCGGGAGGGTTCGGAAGCCATATCGATGTGGAGAACGCGCAGACCATAGGCCTTCTGCCCGACCTTCCAAGGGAGAGGTTCGAGTTCATCGGAAACGGCTCCCTGGGCGGGGCAAGGATGTGCCTCCTATCATCGAAAGCGCGGGAGAGCGCGCATTCGATCTTCGAGTCATTGACCTATGTTGACCTATCGTCCTCGTCGAAGTTCTTCGACCAGTATTCGTCCGCGCTGTTCCTGCCCCACACCGACCTGGATCAATTCCCATCGGTAAGGGAGCGATTGGAACGATGAGCTTGGGGACCGCTAGCGACCCTGGAAGGGTTAAATATCGCTGCTGGCTTGTTCCCGAGCATGGAACCGCAGCTGGTGGTCGTGGGGGCTGGCCCTGCCGGCTCCACCGTGGCGGCGAACGCCTCTGGATTGGATACCGTCATCGTGGAGGAGCATCCCGAGGTCGGGTCGCCCGTCCAGTGCACTGGTCTCGTTCATCCCCGCGTAGTGGACATGGCCTCAGCGTCTGAAACTGTCATAAATACGATCACCGGGCTCAAACTGTTCTTTCCGGGAGGAAGGATGCTGGAGATCCCGACGGATGAGCCCAAGGCCATGGTGATCGATCGCCGTCGGTTCGACGAGTTGCTATCCTCCAGGGCCGTCGACCGAGGGGCTAGACTCATGACCGGACATCGGTTCAAGGGTTTCGAGCGCATCCCCGGCGGCCTCAAGGTCACGCTTGAAGGGCCGGAAGGCCTAGCATGCGTGGAAACGCCACTGCTGGTCGGGGCCGACGGTTGCAGATCGAGCGTGGCCAGGGAGGCGGGCCTGGGACCATGCATGGAGGTCGTCAGAGGCATACAGGTGGAACTGGATGTTCGGCTTGAGGACCAGGGGAAGGTCGAGGTATACCTTGGCAACAAAGTTGCCCCAGGGTTCTTCGCCTGGGTGCTGCCCTGCGGCGATACCGCCCGCATTGGCCTTGGCGTATCGAACGGTCATGGCGCTCCCAGCGGATATCTCTCCGCCCTGCTCAAGAGACGCGGGTTGGACGGTACGAGGAGGACCGCCCTGGTGTCCGGAGCCATCCCCATCGGGCCGCCCAAGAGGACCGTCGCGGACAATGTCCTCCTGGTCGGCGATGCTGCCGCCCAGGTCAAACCCCTGTCGGGTGGGGGGATCCTCCTAGGGATGAGGTCTGCGAAGGTTGCCGCTGCCGTCGCTGAGGCATCGGTCGCCAATGGCGACCTCTCGGCGCGCTCCCTCTCCGCATATGAGGAGGGATGGAGAGCCGATGTCGGGAAGGAGGTGGAACGCGGAATGCTCATCCGCAAGATATTCGTCGGCATGACCGATAAGAAGCTGGACGAGATCGGTCGGATGATGGACCGGGAAGACGTCAGGTCGATCCTTGCCACCGGAGACATCGATTACCCGTCTCGATTGGCGGCGCCGATGATCAAGGCCCTTCCTTCTCTCCTCAAGTTCTCTCCTTTCGCCATCGGAAGGCTGTTGCGGGGCTAGCAAAGGATATAACCCCTAGCGGCAGTGGGCGTGGCGTGCTTCTAGCCAAGATACCGCGCGGCGAGGCGGAGGCGTTCCGCAAGAAGTTGGCCCGGAGAGGCATCGTGAGAAAGGACCGCCGCATCTTCGAACGCGACGGTTTTGTACTGATACCGTTGAAGGATGACGTCGACGTCGCAGAGGTCGTTCACCTGGGGGGCGAGATCGAGGAAGGCGACGCCGAGGAGAGGGATTGCTACCGCTCGCCGTTCGACGTGGCGTGCGAGGTGCTCTCCCGCCCGGAACTGGTAGGCATGCTGCCGAGGAAGTGGGAGAAGGTGGGGGACGTTCTCATCCTGAGGCTCCCTGAGGAGTTGTTGCCGTTCCGAAGGGAGGTCGCGTCCGCCTATGCGCAGGCGGTGGGCGCCCGGACCGTCCTCCGCGAGGCGGGATGCATCGACGGCATATACCGCCAGCCCAAGATGGAGGTGCTGTTCGGGAAGGACACCGAGACCGTGCACTTCGAGAACGGCCTGAGGTACAAGCTGGATACCGCGCAGCTGATGTTCTCGTCCGGCAACATCGATGAGAAGCTCCGCATCGCCTCCCTTGACTGCAGGGGGGAGACCGTTGTGGACATGTTCGCCGGCATTGGCTACTGGACCTTACCGTTCGCATGCCATGCACATGCAGAAAGGGTAATCGCCTGCGAGATCAATCCTGTGGCCTTCGACTATCTGAAGGAGAATGTGGCGCTGAACGGCGTCGAGCATATCGTCCAGCCTGTGCTGGGCGACAACAGGGACCTTCAAGGGGAAGGCTTCGCGGACAGGGTGATGATGGGGTACGTCCGGACCACGCATAGGTTCCTGGACAAGGCGTTCTCTCTCGTGCGGCCCGGGGGTATCATACATTATCAGGATACGTTCCCTCTCGTCGTCTACCCAGATCAGGCCATGGATCGCCTGGAACGGGCTGCCGGAGGAAGGCGGATAAGGATACTGTTCTCCCGGGAGGTCAAGTCATACTCCCCGGGCGTATCGCACATGGTCCTGGACGTCCAGGTTCTGGACTAGGCGCGCGTGACCTTCTCGCCGCTTCCCGCCGCCTCGAGGAGGAGATGGAGCGCCTCGTGATACTCATCGCCGGTGGATGACATCAACCTTTGAACGAACGGAGAAAGGTAGTTCCCGAAGTCAATCTCCTCGCGGGTGAACTGCCATGACAGGGAGGAATCCTCCCCCATTGCCACCAGGAAAGCGTAAGATACGGAGCGCAGGTCATGACTAGAGCCCCTGGACTTCGTGATAAGTCGGATCACGGCCGCCTTTCCCTCAGTGAGATAAACCCTGGCGAGCCTATCGGCGTGCGAGGCCGCCGGACCAAGGCCTGCAAATCGGGGGAGCTGGGCCGTGATGCCCCTTGACCGCTCCATGCGCTTGGCCTCTGCCACCGCCTGGGCGGGGGTAAGCTCACGGCCTTCCTTGGCCAGCTGCTCGAGGGTTTCGGGTGAGGCCACCTGTGCCAGGAGTTCCCTGCTATGATCGGCCCAAAGGTCGGCCAGCAGATTGGCCGCCTGATCGGAACGCGTTACCACCGCCATGGGATGATCGGCCAGGAATCCGGACACCGCTTCGATCTCCGCTTCGCCGCCCCGCAGTCTCGAGAGGAACGCCGATCGGTCGCTGCCGAGGCAGGTCTCCCCTATTATGTAGATCTCCTTTCCAGATTCACGTATCCTCTTGAGACGCTCGGCAGCGTTCTCCTTCAAGAAAGCAGCATCGGTCATCTCTCCCCGCCTATACCTGGCGGCCAGATCGGCGCTCACCCGGGATTCGTGGGTCAGATCGCAGCCTTCCCCGTGAAGCTCGAAAGGAACATCGAACTCGAAATCGTCGGTGGGGTCCGCGGCCGCGATGCGGCTGGCGAGAACGTGAAGCGTATTCACATCTCCGGCGCAGTCAGGGCAGATCTCCAGAGCGACGTTGGCACTCTTCCATCGAACCCTCAATCGTTCCACGGCATCACGGTGAGGGCAGCGATGCTCATCATCCATTTCGTAAGGCAGAAGGGAGATCGCTTCTTCCACGTACTGTGCTGGCGGATCAGGGCCGTCAGGCGAGCAGAATATGTGGTCCTCCATGGAATACATGTGCAGGCGATCGTGCTCCGCGATCTTCCAGAACGCCATCAGCCTCAGTTCGGGATGGTCGAAGTTCTGCACTCCTATCAGCTTGTCCCTCTCGACCTTGCCTCGGACAGCGTAGCTGACGTCTCCCATTGGAGTCTTGGCCGCAGCGAGGTAGGGCACCTTGCCAGCCTCGGCCAGGGAGATCGTTGCCGCGTATGCGCGAACCAACTGATCGCCCCAGTTCATTGCGAACTCGAGCTTCTTAGGGTCATCCTTCTTGGCCGCGACCTTGTGCATCTTGTCCACGGACTTTCGGATGGTGCATCGTCTGCAGTTACGGGCACATTCCGGCATGAGCAGTTCAGGGTCCTCGGCCAGACGGCGGGACCTTTCCAGAATGTCCTTCTCCAGGGTCTTGGGGGTCTTCTTCACGCCCCGGAACCGTGCCCTCCTTCCCATGGTCCACCCCTAGGAGGAAAGAGCGGTTAAAACATTCGGTCCCATGATCTCTCCTGAACGCCACTGGGCATTGTCCACATGTAGGCGGGCGTCATGGGAAAGGCCTGCCTCGGCTCCGTGCTGCTCCGCGGGACCATGCAGGTCATGCATCATGGGCATGTGGATGGCCCCTGAAGAGGATCGTCGTCCGACCGGTGCCGAGGACTGCGGATGGAGCGGTGACTTCTCGCCTGCAATGGCCCTGTCAAAGAATATTTATGAACGCATCCCATTGCAGCGCCGGGATGCATTGACAGAGGGGCGGGATTACTATCGGGGCCTTATCAAGGGCTACGAGGAAGGCCTGAACCGCGCCTGGGATGAACTTATCGGATTGACGACGAAGGGATACTCCTCGCGCGAGATTCAGGTAATGGCGAAGAGCAAACGGCAGTCCATCGGTCAGATCGTTCGGGAGCGAAAGATCAGGGTGCGGAACGAGACTGGCGTGGACCTGTTCATGCAGACATCCAATGCGATGACGTCGGAGGTCCTCCCTGGAAGAGCCTTCCTCATAGAATCCGGGATGGGCAACGCATTGAAGGTCTTCGACGAGCTTCTTGCATCAGGATATGACGGCCTGATAATATCGAGGAAGTATCCCGGCGACATAAGGAACCATATCTCGGGTGACCCGCAGATGATGTGGCTGACGCGACAGGAGAGGGGGATGGGGGTCGATTACCCATGCCTATCTCCATCCGACCAGGGGGTCATAAGCAGCACCGTGATTAGGTTCATGAGGGAAGGAGAGCGCCGCGTGGTGATGTTCGAAGGGGTCGACTACATGCTATTGCAAGGCAACGACTTCCAGGCCGTGGCCAAGTTCCTGCATGGGCTGATAGACCATGCGATATCCACTCGCAGCATCCTGTTGATACCAATAAACCCGGTCGCTTTCGAGGAGAAAGACCTGCGAAAGTTAGAGAACATCGCCTATGTGCTCTCATCCTGAGCATGGGCGAGGACGATCGTGATGGACGATACCTTCATCATCCGTCCATCGTCAGCGGCCACTTCCTCGGTGCCGATCGATACGTCCGCCTTGACGTTCTTCACGTATCGGCGGCGCACTATCTCCGCAACGTCCACGGCTTTGCTGATGGCTTTCCCGCGAGCCTTGATGATGACCTCAGAGGAGCCTTCCTTGAACTGCGAGGTCACGGCCAAGATGTAGCTGGAGACAGGCTTGTTCCCCACGAACACTATGTTATCGTCGCCGTTCAGCATGATCGCCCCTGCTTGCGCTCAGTACTGCCGGTGCTCTTCAAAGTACCGCTGCATTATACGCCGCTGCCCCTTTCGAAGTATCTCCGACAGCGTCGAGATGGATATGCCGAACTGATCGGCCAATTCCTTCAAGCCTATGCGTCTAGGGTGATCGAAATAGCCCCTCTCGAAGGCCATGCGGGTGATCTGTTCCTGCCTCATGGTCAGATCGTCATTGTCGGCGATCTCCGTCAGCCTCACAAGCTTGGGATCTGCGTTAAGCTTCTCCAGGGACTCTATCAGTTCCTTGAACGCGGACTTCTTTGTCACCAGCATCGTCCATTGCATCCGCCCATCCGAGGTGGTGGTGGACCGGGTGAGGAAGCACTCGGTCCCGGCGAGCACCCGGCATACCATGCACTGATTCGTGGAGAACGCCGCCAGCACCTTCGCTTTGTTTATCGCGCTGACGTCCACGTTGAATATGTTGGGGTTCTTGCGAACCGACTCGATGACCTTTGGGAGGTCCTCGGCGTTCTGTACCTCTATCTGGACAAGATCGCGGACCTCGGCATCGACCAATTTCGAATTGATCAGCTTCACCACGGACGGGTATTGATTCACCACCTCCGTGATCCAATTGTCTGGCATGGCCAGTGTTATACTGCCCTCCATCATGCATTAACACCTATCAACACCTTCAGGGATAGATCCCTCTCAACTTGGTCGCCTGAACGACCTCTCCCACCGCCAGGAGGTACGCCGCGGTCCTCATGTCCACCTCCCTTGCCCCAGCAGTGGCATAGACTCGGGCGAAGGCGTAGGTCATGATGTCGTTCAGACGGTTCTTGATCTCAGCATTGGACCAGAAGAGGAATTGCAGATCCTGCACCCATTCGAAGTAGGATACCGTCACCCCCCCAGCATTGCACAGAATGTCCGGTATCAGCAGTATTCCCTTTTCATAGAGGATCTGGTCCGCCTCGGGCGTGGTCGGCCCGTTGGCGCCCTCGGCCACGATGCGTGCCCCAATACGGTCGGCGTTCGCCGAGGTGATCACGTTCTCCAAGGCGGCAGGCACCAGAACTGTGCAATCTAGCTCCAACAGTTCATCATTGGTTATGCTCGTCGCCCCTGGATAGCCCATCACCGAACCGGTGAGCCGCTTGTGCTCGTGCACGCTCACGGGGTCGAGCCCGGCTGGATCGTATATGCCGCCAGAGGAGTCGGAGAGGGCGACTATCTTCAGACCGAGCTCGTCCCTCAAGAGGCGGGCGGCGTTCCATCCGACATTGCCGAAGCCTTGCACCACGGCGGTGGCCTCGCTGGACCTCAGACCTGCCATGGCCATCGCCTCCCTGACACAGTAGGTCAGCCCTCGTGATGTCGCCTCTTCCCTTCCCTCGGAGCCGCCGAGCGACAAGGGTTTCCCGGTGACCACGCCGGGAACCGAGTACCCGACGTTCATGGAATATGTGTCCATGATCCATGCCATCACCTGGGAGTCGGTGTACATGTCCGGCGCTGGTATGTCGACGTGCGGCCCTATGATGGGCATGATCTCTGACGCGTACCGCCGCGTCATTCTCTCCAGCTCTCCCCTGCTCATCTTCTTGGGATCGCATATCACGCCGCCCTTGGAACCGCCGTATGGAAGTCCGACCGTGGCACATTTCCATGTCATCCACATGGCCAATGCGCGAACCTCATCAAGTGTTACCGCGGGATGATACCGCACCCCTCCCTTGCACGGCCCCCTGGCGAAGTTGTGCTGGACACGAAAACCCGTGAAGACCTTGATGGTGCCGTCGTCCATCGTTACCGGGAAGTTCACCGTGAACTCCCGCTTGGGCCGGGTCATGAGGTCGATCATTCCTTGATCTAGGCCAAGCAGTTCCCCCACCCGCTGCACCTGACTGATCGCTACCTGATATGGACCGGCCTGATCGCCCACAGCTATACCTCCCCAACCCATTCGACCTTAACGGGCGTAAGTCCGAGATGCGTTCATCAAATTTATAGACGAGCTTTGTTGATTATAATGTTCGTTGAGCAACGCCGAGATCGCTCAGATGCTCCATGAGTTCGCAGACCTGATGGAGCTGCAGGGAGATGTGTTCAAGCAGAACGCCTATCGTCGGGCCGCGCGTGGAGTGGAAGCTCTGGAGGAGGACATCCGCCAGGTCATCGAGGAAGGAAGGCTGGAGCAGATCCCGGGCGTCGGCAAGGGCATCGCATTGAGGATCCGGGAGATGGTGGAGACCGGCGGCTCCAAGGAGCTCGAGAAGCTAAGGCTCTCCTTCCCTCCGGGCCTGTCAGAGGTCATGATGGTCCCAGAGGTCGGACCGCGCACCGCGGCAAGGCTGTACCGCGAGCTTGGCGTGACGAACCTTGAGCAACTGAAGAGAGCGGCCATGGAACATAGGATACGCGAGCTTCCTGGCTTCGGGGAGCGTTCGGAAGAGAACATCCTGAAGGGGATCGATCTGGTGGAGCGACATGGTCGCCGCATGCTGCTGTCCGACGCTCTAGCGAAAGGTGAGGCGCTGGCAGAGCATGTTCGCTCTTCGGGCTTCCCCCTTGTCTCGGTGGCGGGTTCCATGCGACGTATGAGGGAGACCGTGGGGGACGTGGACATCCTCGTGGGGACCGACCGGCCCGATGAGGCCATGAAGGTGTTCGTGTCGTACCCGCATGTCGAAAGTACGATCGTCCGGGGAGGTAGGAAGACGAGCGTACGGCTTGCCGACGGTACCCAGGCGGACATGCGCGTCGTTCCTGAAGCCAGCTACGGCGCCGCGCTGCAATATTTCACCGGCTCGAAGGAGCATAACATCAAATTGCGCAGGTTGGCCATCCGCAAGGGGCTCCGGCTCAACGAATACGGCCTGTTCGATGCCAGCGGCAACAACCTGGTCGCCGGCAAGCCGGAGGAGGAGATATATCGGTTGCTCGGCCTGCAGCCCATGCCTCCCGAGCTCCGAGAGGACCGGGGGGAGATCGAAGCGGCGGCCGAAGGGCGCCTTCCCGTGCTGGTCGAGCAAGGCGACATACGGGGCGACCTTCACATCCACACCGTGATGAGCGACGGCCACGGGACCATGAGGGAGATGGTCATGGCGGCGATGAAGCGCGGGTACGAATATGTCGGGCTCACCGATCATTCCGCATCGCTGCATGTCGCCCACGGCCTCGATGACGACGAGCTACTGGCCTCCATCGAGCAGGCCCATCGGCTCGGCGATGAACTGGGATTTCCGATATTGCGGGGCGCCGAGGTGGACATACTGGAGGATGGCACGCTCGATTATCCCAAAGAAGTGCTGGACCAGCTTGACTACGTGATAGGCTCGGTGCATACCCGTTTCAAGATGGGGGTCGATGAGATGACCGAACGGGTGGTCCGGGCCATCCGCAGCGGCCGCATGAACATTCTCGGCCACCCCACGGGGAGGCTGCTGGGACGAAGGGAGGCGTACTCCATAGATCTGGACACGGTCATGGACGAGGCAAGGGAGAACAGGGTGGCGCTGGAGGTGAACGGCTTCCCCGACCGGCTGGACCTTAACGACGTCAACTGCCGAAAGGCGAAGGAGAAGGGCGTGATGGTGGTCCTGAACACCGATGCGCACCGGGAAGCGAACCTGTCCAACATGCGACTTGCGGTAGGGACGGCTCGGAGAGGATGGCTGGAGCCTGAGAACGTGCTCAACTGTCTTCCCTATTCGCAGCTCAAGGCCGTGCTGTCGCGCAAAACGGACGAAAGTATTTGACCCGGCCAAGTGCTTAATGCCTCTGGTCTTAGCATGAACGTTGATGAGGTGGCGAGTTCCATCAAGAGGATGGAGATAAGGGGCGCCGGGCTGATCGCCCGCTCGGCGGCGGAAGCGCTAAAGCACGCCGCCCAGGAATACCGGGGGGACGATGTGGCGGCCTTACGTCAGAAGCTGGAGAAGAGCAGGAGGACCCTCGTGGAATCCCGCCCCACCGCCATATCGTTATGGAACGCCGTGCAGGCCACGATGCGTGGGGCGCAAGACGCGGCATCGGTGGAGGAGTTGCGGGACATCGTGTCGTCCAACGCCGATCGTTTCATCGAACGCTCGTCCCGTGCGGTGGAGACCATAGGGAAGTTCGGGGCGAAAAGACTGAAAGATGGCATGAGGGTGATGACCCATTGCAACAGCAAGGCGGCCCTCAGCGTGATCAAGACCGCTCACGCCAATGGCCTGGACATCGAGGTGTATGCCACCGAATCCCGACCGTGGAGGCAGGGCCTTCTAACGGTGAAGGACCTGAGCGACGCGGGAGTGCCTTGCACCCTGATAATCGATTCAGCGATGCGCTGGGCCATGAAGGACGTCGATGCGGTCTTCGTAGGCGCCGACACCATATGTTCGAACGGCGCGCTGATAAACAAGATCGGTACGTCACAGATGGCCATGGCCGCCAGTGATTCGCGCGTTCCCTTCATGGTATGCGCCGAGACGTACAAGTTCTCGCCCCGCACCTTGAGCGGGGAGATGGTCGAGATCGAGGAGAGGGATGCTTCGGAGGTCGTCGATCCAAACCTTCTGCCTCCAGGGGTGAGGATCAGGAACCCCGTGTTCGATGCCACTCCTCCCGAGTACATCGATTCGCTGATAACCGAGGTAGGGGTCATCTCTCCCTATGCCGCATACGAGGTCATAGTCAGGGAGTTCGGGCAGACGAGCATATTCGAGGATATGGAGGACTGAGTATGGAATATTCGGACCGCTACCTGCATCTGGGCGAGAGCGTCGACCCGGACGAGTACGTCATATGCAAGTACAAGATGAAGACCGAGCTGGACCCAAGGAAGGCCGCCGTGGCTATAGCCACGGAGCAGTCCACCGGCACATGGACCGGGATATCCACCCTGAACGACACCATCCTCGAACGATACGGCGCCAAGGTGACGGACATCTCTGGCAACGTGGCCACGATCGCCTTCCCGGCCGATGATTTCTCCATCGACATCGGAGGCATCCCCCAGGTGCTCAGCGTCATCGCGGGCAACCTCTTCGGCCTGGAAGCCCTTAAGGGTGTGAGGCTGGAGGACGTGTTCTTTCCCCGCTCCATATTGGAGCAGTTCAAGGGACCCAAGTTCGGCATCCAGGGAATGAGGGACATCCTGAAACGTCCGAAGAAGCCGCTTGTCGGCACAATAGTCAAACCGAAGATCGGGTTGCCGCCCCAGGGCTATGCCGACTACATCTACGAGTCAGGGATGGGGGGCCTGACCAATGGCAAGGACGACGAGACGCTGTCCAATCAAAGGTTCTGCCCCCTGGAGGACCGTGTGGTCGCCGTAGCGGAGGCCATCGACCGCGTCAAGGACGAGACGGGGCACACCATGATGCATGCGATCAACGTCTCCACCAACGGACATCAGATCCTGGAGGTCGCTGAGAGGGCCCAGGAACTTGGGGCGTCGGAGCTCATGGTCGATGTGATAACCTGCGGTTTCGCAGCGGTGCAGGCGCTCGCCGAAGACCCGTCCATAAAGGTGCCCATCCATGTACACCGGACGATGCATGGGGCCATCACCCGCAACCCGGACCTAGGCATCGCAATGGTGGTGTTCTCCAAGCTGGTGCGCATGTGCGGCGGCGACGCCCTTCACGTTGGCACGTTCGGAGTGGGGAAGATGAGCGGGGCGGCTGATGAGGACCTTGCCAATCAGAAGGCATGCGTCGATACCGGCGTGCCATACAAGCCCGTGATGCCTGTATGTTCTGGAGGCATGCATCCCGCCCTCGTCGAGCCGCTGGTGAAGATAACCGGCCTGGACGTTCAGATCCAGGCGGGCGGTGGAGTGGCTGGCCATCCTGGAGGGGTCCGCGGTGGCGCAATGGCCATGTCCCAGGCGGTGGACGCCGCCTCGGCCGGCATCGCCCTGAAGGACTATGCGGCAGATCACAAGGAACTGAGGGAAGCGATCGAGAAGTGGGGATGAACATGCAACTGAAAGCGAAGTATATCGACATGGAATCGGCCGAATACACCTGCGTTCTGCATGTGGATGACGCCAGGGAGATGGGGGTAAGAGAGCAGGACCGCGTCAGGGTCAAGCACGAACGCAGTTCCGTGGTCACATTGGTCCACACCACCGATACGGTGGTCCAGCCTGGTGAAGTGGGCATCCTTGGACGTGCGTACGTCGAGCTTGGACCGGAGGCCGACGAGGTCATCGAAGTGGTCGCGACGTCCAGGCCCGCCTCGGTGGAGTTCATCAAGAAGAAGATGGCTGGAAAGGAGCTTTCGACCTCCGAGATACGTACGATCGTCAACGACATCGCCGAGCACAATCTGAGCAACATCGAGCTTACCGCATACGTCACCTCGTTGGAGATCAACGGTATGAACATCAGAGAGACCGCAGACCTCACCATGGCCATGGTGGAGACGGGTGAGGTCGTCGAGTTCGACCGGTCCCCCGTGTTCGACTTCCACTCCATAGGAGGATGTCCCGGCAACAAGATCACGCTTCTGGTCGTTCCCATAGTGGCAGCGGCCGGCCTGCTGATACCCAAGACCTCGTCCCGGGCGATAAGTTCAGCGGCGGGAACCGCCGACATCGTGGAGGTCTTCGCCGACGTGAACTTCAACTCCAACAAGCTGCGCTCCATCGCCGAATCCACCGGCGGCGTGCTCGCCTGGGGAGGCTCCATGAACCTGGCCCCTGCCGATGATGTGATCATCCGAGTGGAATACCCTCTGGGCATCGACCCTCACGCACAGTTATTGGCATCGGTGATGAGCAAGAAGAAGGCCGTCGGGGCCGACTTCCTGGCGATCGACATCCCGGTCGGAGAGGGCACGAAGGTCCCTACGATGGAGAAGGCGCAGGCGTTCGCCAAGGACTTCGTCGAACTGGGAGAGCGCCTTGGCATGCATGTCGAGGTCGCCATCACATACGGCGACCAGCCCGTGGGAAGGGCCATCGGGCCTGCGCTGGAAGCCAGGGAGGCGATCCGCATCCTGGAGGGCGACGCCCACCCGTCCAGCGTCATAGAGAAGGCCGCAGGCATGGCCGGCATCGTGCTGGAGATGGGCGGCATACAGAGGGGAGAGGCCGTGGCCAGGGACATACTGTCCTCGGGAAGGGCGCTGGATAAGTTCCGCGAGATAGTGGCCGCGCAGGGAGGCAACCCGGATATCAGCTCCGACGATATCCAGGTGGGCAAATACACCTATGACGTCACGGCCAAGATGTGCGGTTACGTCAATTCGATAAAGAACAAGCAGCTCGTGAGACTGGCCCGCGCCGCCGGGGCACCGAAGGACAAGGGAGCGGGCATTCTGCTCCACAAGAAGAAAGGTAACCGCGTTGGCGACGGAGAGCCCCTGTTCACCATCTATGCGGACAACAAGGCGAAGCTGGACATGGCCATCGAGCTGTCGAGGAAGCTCGAGCCCATGACCGTGGAGGGCATGATACTGGCAAAGCTGCCGTACATATCCAAGAGCACCGTCATCGAGAGGACCTTCTGTCCTGTGCCCTCAGAGCGTCAGGAAGAGTGAGGTCCCCGCGGGCCACGGCCTTGGCCAGGTCGGCGGAGATGGTGACCCGCCCTCCGCTCTCGATACGGCTCTGCCGCTGGATGTCCCTCACCTCTCCAGCGGTCGGCTCAACATTCGGCGGGAAGGGCAGCCTGCGTCCTGCTGACAGTGCGATGGTCACCGCGGCGTCGGCGTCGGGCTCGTCCGTTCGGCGGGTGGTGCCCCGCTCATCCACCACCTCTACATCGTCGACAAGGTTCCAGATGGAGCGTATGACCCTATCCCTATTGGTGGGGTCGCCATGGCCTACCCTCGCCAGGAGACGGTCATGGCCCACGCCTCGACCGAACCGTTCCACCTCACCGGCGACCGCCTCCGGCGAACCTACCGTCTCGGCGAACAGCACCCTGCCGTCCCCGATTATGGCCAGCCCAGGCCTTCTGCCGGGATCGACCCCGACGACTATGGTGGAGAACCTCTCCCTGCCCTTCAGTCGACTGTGGGCAAGCTTGTAGGCCATGGCCGGGGAGTCCTCCGTCACCACCCTGGAGAACCGAACCTTTGGTTTCTCCTCCTTGGTTGTGACGACCACCCCCACATTGGCAGGCACGTCCTCTCCGAAATCCAATGTTACGAACGGTTCATGATGGTCCTTCAAAATCTGTACGAGTTCGTAGAAGAAACGGAAATTTGCGGTCATTATGCCGATGACCTTCATTCAATATCGCATGAGCGTGATAGGTATAACAGTTTTCCATGGGAAATCAGGTGACGGTGGCCTGGCAGAGATGCCATGCCTTCGTCCGCGATGGTTCAACACGGCGTATGGAGCGACGATGGCATGATGTGGACACCAGGCCTGTCCTGACAGGCCAGGCGGCGGGATTATTGTTCCCCCCATCTGTTCGAAGGCCGGCTGGACAAGGATGTGCCGGGGATGCGCGTATGGTCCATCGCGCCGTGTGGGCCCATATGGCATGGACATTGTCCGGCCAGATCATGATGGGACCCGTTCATGATCGGTGCGATCCAACTTGCATCGACACCATATGCATATGGAAAAAAGAGAAAGTAGGTTGGTGGCGAGGGCCCATGGTCGTGCAGCGGCCGAGGCATCATGTTCGCATATCCCCTCGGCATGAGATGCGGAACATCGGCATGAGGGCGCGATGGAGCCACACCATGCCGTTGTGACCTCATCGCTTCTTCTTGAGCTTGGAGAACGGGCCGTTGAACTGATGCCCCTCGATCTCGGCGAGGCGCTTCAGCAGGTTCCTCTGTTCGTTGCTGAGCTTCTCCGGCACTCTGAGCTTGAGGCGCACATACAGGTCGCCACGCATGTCACCGCGCATCGGCATGCCTCGGCCCTTGAGCCTGAAGACCGTATCAGGCTGCGTTCCTGGAGGCACCTTCACCTTTGCGACACCGTCCAGCGAATTGACGTCGATCTCCCCGCCCAGCGCTGCCGTGGGGTAGGTCATCTCGGCATCCATCATCAGATCGGCGCCGTCGCGTTGGTACACGGGGTGATCTTGGACGTTTATGACCACATATAGGTCCCCGGGCTGCTGCCCGGGTGCGCCCATCTCCCCCGCCCCCGCGATGCGAAGGCGGTTGCCAGTGTCCACTCCCTTGGGGATGTCCAGCTCTATCTGTGATGTGCGCTGATTGATCCCTTGTCCATCACACTCTGGGCATGACGACCCGGGATCCCTGCCTGTACCGCGGCATGATGGGCAAGGGCCGACCGATACGAACTGTGCGAAGCCGCGGGTCTGTGCACGACGGGTCTGGCCAGTGCCGCCGCATTGGGAGCACGTGACGACCTTTCCTTCTTTGGCCCCGGTGCCCTTACAGGCATCGCACCGTTCGAACTTGGGCACGGTGATGCGCTTCCGGGTGCCTGAGAACGCCTCTTCGAGAGTGATGTCCACGTCCATCCGCATGTCGCGGCCGCCAGTGCGCTGTTGCCGGCCACCGCCGCCGAAGAACATGTCGAAGATGCTGCCAAAGCCGCCTAGGTCTCCGAAGATGTCCCGTATATCTCCGAAATGGGAGAAGTCGTTCCAGTTGAAGTTGCCGTTCTGGAACTGGGAACTTACTCCGGCATGACCATACTGGTCGTACAGGCTCCGCTTCTTCTCGTCGGCTAGGACCTCGTATGCTTCCGAGATCTCCTTGAAGCGCTCTTCCGCCACCTTAGGGTCTTCCTTGGTCACATCGGGATGGTACTGACGGGCCAGCTTGCGATACGCCTTCCGGATCTCGTCAGCCGATGCGCCGCGTTGTACCCCTAGGACCTCGTAATAGTCTCGCTTTTCCATTGACTTTCCTTCAGTCCACTATGCGATAGTCGGCATCGGTGTAGTCGCCCTTGTCCTTGGAGCCGCTTTGAGACTGCGAAGGACCGGTCGACTGCCCGCCCTGGGGAGGCTCCTGGGCCGCGGCCTCTTGATAGATGCGGGTGGACACGGCGGCTAGCTCCTTGGTGAGGGCCTCCACCTTGCCCTTTACCGCATCGATATCTTCCGCCTTCATGGCCTCGCGCAGCTCCTCTGCGGCCTTGTTGATCTTGTCCTTCTCCTCGGCCGTGACCTTGTCTCCCAGGTCCTCAAGCGTCTTGGTGGAGGTGTAAAGCAGGGTGTCGGCCTGATTCATCAGCTCGACCTTCTCCTTCTTCTTCTTGTCCTCCTCGGCGAACTGTTCGGCCTCCTTGACCATCTTGTCGATCTCTTCCTGGGACAGTTTCGTGGAGGCGGTGATGGTGATCTTCGTCTCCTTTCCTGTGCCCAGGTCCTTGGCCGAGACATTTATGATCCCGTTGGCGTCGATATCGAACGTGACCTCGATCTTCGGGACGCCCCTTGGAGCAGGAGGTATGCCTGTCAGCTGGAAGCGGCCGAGCGAGGTGTTGTCAGCGGCCATCTCCCTCTCTCCCTGGACCACATGGATCTCCACACTGTCCTGGTTGTCGGCCGCGGTGGAGAACACCTGGCTCTTGCGCGTAGGGATCGTGGTGTTGCGCTCGATGAGCTTGGTCGCCACACCGCCCAGGGTCTCGATGCCCAGCGACAGTGGCGTGACGTCCAGAAGGAGGATGTCCTTGACCTCGCCCGCCAGGACGGCGCCCTGGATGGCCGCGCCCATGGACACGCATTCCATGGGGTCTATCCCACGCTGGACCTTCTTGCCCACCACCGACTCCACGAACCGCTGGATGATGGGCATCCGGGTTGGACCACCGACAAGGATTATGGCATCCACCTGGTCAGGGCTGAGGCCGGCATCCTTCAGGGCGGTCATGATGGGGCCCCTGCAGCGCTCCACGGTGGGAGTGACCAGTTCTTCGAGCTTCGCCCTGGTGATGGACATCGTCAGATGCTTCGGCCCGCTCTGGTCAGCGGTGATGAACGGCAGGTTGATCTCGGTGTTCATGGTAGAGGACAGTTCGATCTTGGCCTTCTCGCAGGCCTCCCGGACGCGCCACATGGCCATCTTGTCAGTGGTCAGGTCGATGCCGGTCTCGTTCTTGAACTGTTTAACGGCATGATCGATCAGCGCCTGGTCCATGTCGGTGCCGCCGAGCTGGGTGTCGCCCGAGGTGGATAGGACCTCGAACACTCCTTCGGAGTACTCCATGATGGTTACATCAAGGGTACCGCCGCCAAGGTCGAAGACCATGATCTTCTGGTCCTTTCCCTGGTTGTCCAGGCCATACGCGAGTGCCGCGGCGGTGGGCTCGTTGATGATCCTGACGACCTCCAGGCCGGCGATGGTGCCGGCATCCTTGGTCGCCTGACGCTGGTTGTCGTTGAAGTACGCAGGAACTGTGATGACCGCCTTATCGATGGTCTCGCCCAAGAACGCCTCGGCGTCCCTCTTTATCTTCTGCAGGATGAAGGCGGATATCTGCTGAGGAGTGTAGTCCTTCCCATTGACGTGGAACTTGTGGTCGGTGCCCATCTTGCGTTTGGCAGCCGCGATGGTGCCTTCCGGATTTGTGATGGCCTGGCGCCTTGCCGGCTCTCCGACCAGCAGCTCGCCTTCCTTGGTGAATGCCACATACGACGGAAATGACTTCCCGCCGACGCTCGTTCCCTCCGCGCTAGGGATTACGGTCGGTCGGCCGCCTTCCATGACCGCAGCTGCGGAGTTGCTTGTGCCCAGATCTATTCCGATGATCTTAGCCATTGTGATCACTTGCTCCTTGCTACTTTCACTTTAGATGTCCTCAGCACCTTGTTGCCGAGGTAGTATCCTTTCTGATAAACCTCGAGGATGGTGCCATCCTCCCCCTCTCCCATGGCTAGAGCCTCATGGCAGCTGGGATCGAACTTGCCATCCACGGGTATCTCGCGAACGCCGTTTTCCTTGAGGAAGTTGGCTAGGTTAGTGTGAATCTTGGAGATGCCGTTCCGCAGCTCATCGGCCTCACATTCGGCCTCCAAGGCCCGCTGCAGATCGTCATATATGATGAGGATGTCGCAGAGCAGACGTTCGTTGGCACAGCTGACGATCTGCTCCCTCTCCTTGGCCATCCTCTTCTTGTAGTTCTCGAACTCCGCCTGTACGCGGCGAGCAGTATCGAGGTAGTCCTGAGCCAGGGCGGTTTGCCTGGACAGTTCCTCATTAACCGATTCTAGCTGCATCTTCAGCGATTCGATCTCGGAGAGTTCGGTGGCCTCTCCACTTTCTGAACTGTTCTCTGATATATCCATCTCGGCATCTTTGCCCATGGTAGGGACCGTCCTAGTTAGAAATGATAAGGGGTTTGGGGGAGAACCCCCGGGGGGAGAACCCCCGTCACGTTTAGTCCTCTTCGCCCATGTCGGGGGCGCCGGCTCCAGGGCCTCCGTTCCCGCCAGCGCGGGCCGCGATGACGTCGTCGATACGAAGGATCATGACAGCGGCGTCGGTGGCGGAGTTGATGGCCTGGCGGCCAACCCTGATCGGCTCCACTACGTTCTCGGCCTTCATGTCGACGATCTTGCCCGTGTAGACGTTGAGCCCGGCGTTGACCTTGCCGTCCTTGTGGGACTTCCTCATGTTGATGAGGATGTCAATGGGGTCAAGACCAGCGTTCTCGGCGAGAGCGGTGGGGATGACCTCCATGGCGCTGGCGTAGGCGTCGATGGCGATCTGTTCGCGGCCGCCCACGGTTGCAGCGTACTCACGCAGACGGAGGGCGATCTCCGCAGCGGTGGAACCTCCACCGGTAACCATCCTGCCGTCCTCGATGGCGACGGCCACGACGGACATGGCGTCGTCGAGGGAGCGCTCGACCTCATCGATCACATGCTCGGTGCCTCCCCTGAGCAGCAGGGAGACGGCCTTGGGGTTCTGGCAGCCGGTGATGAAGGTGAGTTCGTCCTCGCCCAGCTTGCGGACCTCGAGCAGGCGTGCGGTGCCCAGCTCATCGGCGGTGAGCTCCTCGATCTTGGTCACCACGGTGGAACCGGTGGCCTTTGCGAGCTTTTCCATGTCAGACTTCTTGACGCGGCGGACGGCGAAGATGCCTTCCTTGGCAAGGAAGTGCTGGGCCAGGTCGTCGATGCCCTTCTGCACGAACACCACATTGGCACCGCTGGCCTTGATGGTCTCGACCATCTTGCGCAGCATGTTCTCCTCCTCGGCGAGGAAGGCGGCCATCTGGGATGGGTCGGTGATCTCGATCTTGGCGTCGATCTCGGTCTTCTGGACCTCGATGGCGGCGTCGAGCAGGGCGATCTTCGCGTTCTCGACCTTCTTGGGCATTGCCGGGTGGACAGGCTCCTTGTCGATGATGACGCCCTGGATGAACTCGGTGTCGTCCATGGAGCCGCCGGTCTTCTTGACGATCTGGATGTTGTCCATATCGACGGTCCACTTGTCACCGTCCTTCTCGGCGATGGCGGTGACGGCGTTCACGGTCAATTCCGCAAGAGCCTCGCGGGAACCGCTGACGGACTTGGAGATCATGGAGGTTTCAGCGATGAGCTTGAGAGCCTCCTTGTCGTCTATGCTCACGGGGGTGGAGACGGAGTCCAGTACCTCCTGCGCCTTGGCGGCTGCGAGTCTGTAACCACCCGCGATAATAGTGGGGTGAATGTTCGAGTCAATGAGGTCGACGGCCTTCTTCAGAAGCTCTCCGGCCAGGATCACCGCGGTGGTGGTCCCGTCCCCGGCCTGCTCGTCCTGGGTCTTGGCGACCTCTACCAGCATCTTGGCAGCAGGGTGGTCGACATCGATCTCCTTCAAGATGGTCACGCCATCGTTGGTAATGACGACATCCCCAAGGGTGTCAACAAGCATCTTGTCCATTCCACGGGGCCCAAGGGTGCTGCGGACCGCATCGGCGATGGCCTTGGCGGCCATGATGTTGTTGTACTGCGCGTCCTTTCCTCTATCCCTCTTGGTACCTTCTTTCAGGATGAGTATAGGTGTATTTCCCATTCCCATTTATCTACCTCCAATGTCAGATCATAACCAGCTAGTTTGTTTCCTAGCTAAGCTTCCGTTGAATGTTTGTTCTTCTATATAAGCATAGTGAACCTATACCCTCTCCCAGGAATTCCCATCGCAGAAAAAGGAACGGCCGAGCGGCCCGTCCGATGGTGTGAGCGCTTCCTCTTCATGATCAGGGCGACCGACAGGGGGATATTGAAATATTGAATGAAGTGTTCAGAGGGGCGACATGGGAGAGCTAGAGACTTGCTTGGCAGTCCTTTACAAACGTAAGGGGAAGAACGTCCTAACCGAGGCGGAGTTTCAGTTCGCGGTCTCACTTGACTTCAGGTGGTTCACCCCGCAGGAGGCCCAGAGGCTGATGGACCTGGCGATAAAACGCGGCCTGCTCGTCCGCAACGACATGTATCTCAGCCCCTCGTTCGACTACAAGGACATAGATGCACCGCTCTCCTTCAGGCCAAGCCATGACGTCCTGTCGGAAGAGAAGGAAGAGCCCAATCTGTTCGCCCGCCTGGTGGGGCTGATAGCCTCCAAGGGAGGCTTGAAGAAGAGGGAGGCCGTGGCCCGCATCAACAAGATGCAGGAACGCCTGGGCGTGGATGTTGAAGTCGCCGCCCTGGTCATTGCCAGCGACCTCGGGGAAGATGTTTCCGACCTGGTCGGCCCGGTCAGGGAGGAGATACTCTCCCGATGATCACTTCTTCTTGATCAGGTCCCCTAGGGTCAGCACGTCCCTGCTGCTCTTGGTCGACGCAGGCTTAACCAGAGCCACCTTCTCGGTGAGCTTGATATTGAGCTCCTTCTCCAGCTTCTTTATCATTTGATCGCTGGGCCTCATCGAACCGTTTTCGAGCTGGGCGATGACGCTGCTCTTCTCGTTGACCTTGGAAGCAAGTTCGTCCTGCTTGAGGTTTCGGGCCATCCTGGCCTCGCGTATCACTTTGTTGTAATCGGGCACCAGATCGATCACGGTCTCCTCTTTGAATACGTCCCGAGAGCGCATCCTCCGCTCACGTGCCTGCAGCCTTTCCTCGACCACCGCCCGGGAGGGTGCCACCCCTTTGCCCTTCTTGGATGGTCCCTTTCCTTCAGGACCTTCCCCGAAGCGTGAGCATTCCTTGCATACCTTGAGTTGGGCGCCCTCTAGAAATATGGTCCGAATGTAATCGGACTCCTTGCCGCACATCTCGCAGATCATTTCTCGTCGGCTGACTAATTTCATTCCACGATTTAATGACATTGCTTTTGCATCGCTGTTCGTTGCGTAAGCTTTCGACCTCTCGCGATGCGGAGAGATGAGGCGCAGGAATAATTAATGGTGTCGTCATATATCAACTAGTTAGGAGAAGGGTGAAGCGTCCAGCGCCGTGGGGAATGGATGTCTGGCCAATGCCGTTCCAGTCGATCATCCTGCGAAACGGTCTTATAGCTCAGCCCTTATTGTAATCGTCGCCGAGGTGAGCCATTGAAAGAACCCCAGTTGGAAGAGCTCGTATCCGAGATGAAGGACAAGGTCGAGGTCCTGGAAAGGCGCAACGGAGAGCTCCTGGAAGAGATAAGAAGAGTGGAGGGGGAGAAGCGCTACGTGGAAAGCGAGCTCTTCCGTCTGCAGAAGGAGCTCAAGCGTATGCGGGCTGAGATGGAGCGGCTGAAGTCCCCTCCATTGATCATCGGCGCAATAAAGGATGTCTTGGCCGACGGCCGGGTCATCGTAAAGTCTTCCACTGGTCCCGATTTCATAGTGTCCACCTCCGAGTATGTTCCGGTCGAAGACCTGGTCGTTGGATCGAGAGTGGCTCTGAACAAGCAGACCCTTGCAGTCATGGGCGTGCTGCCTCCGTCTCTCGACCCCATCGTCGTGGGGGCCGAGATAATCGAGAAGCCTGCCATCTCTTACGATATGATCGGAGGACTTGACGAACAGATACTGGAGGTCAGGGAGGCCGTGGAGGATCCGCTGCTCAAGCCCGATCTCTACAAGAAGGTTGGCATCGAGCCGCCCAAGGGAGTGTTGCTGGTCGGTCCCCCAGGGACCGGAAAGACCCTGCTGGCCAAAGCAGTGGCGCACCAGACCAATGCAACCTTCATCCGCTTCGTCGGCTCCGAGCTGGTCCAGAAGTACATCGGGGAGGGCGCTCGCCTGGTCCGTGAACTGTTCGAACTGGCGAAGGAGAAGGCTCCCAGCATCGTGTTCATCGACGAACTCGACTCCATCGGAGCGAAGAGGCTGGAGGTCGCCACCTCAGGAGACCGTGAGGTCCAGAGGACTCTGATGCAGCTGCTGTCAGAGCTTGACGGTTTCAACCCGATAGGTGAGGTCAAGATCATCGGCGCAACGAACCGCCCTGACATACTGGACGACGCGCTGCTCCGGCCTGGAAGGTTCGACCGGATAATCGAGATACCCGTTCCGGGCTACGAGGGCCGGCTGGAGATCTTCAAGATCCACACCAAGAAGATGAGCATCGAAGATGGCATCTCCCTGGCAGATCTGGCAATGAAGGCAGAAGGCGCTACCGGAGCAGACATCAAGGCCATATGCACCGAAGCTGGGATGTTCGCCATCCGCGACAACCGCGACAAGGTATCCATGCTCGACTTCGAGAGGGCCATAGTCAAGGTCCTGGACAACGAGGCAAACAAGATCGTGGAAAGCGGCGTGATGTTCGCTTAAAACCCCTTCACTCCATCCTTTTCATATATCAGTCGCAATAATCAAACAACGCCATTATTACATAATATATTATATATAAGACGTTCATTCATAAGCATATGAGATTGAAGGGTGTGTTTCCCACCCACATCGACGATGCTTCCGCACGTATAGTCCAGGCGACCATGTTTCGCCCTCGAACGGCCGTTCAGATAGCCAACGCCACAGGCGTTCCCGTGGCCCAGGTGTTCCATAGGATCCGACGGCTGAAGGCCGTCGGCTTTCTACGCGAGGAGGTTAGGGTGATGAGCTCCGCAGGCAGAGAAGTGCCTTTCTTCGTCAGCACGCTCGGTTCCAGCCAGCTCTTCATGGAGGGCGAGCGCTCCCGCATCAGACTATCGGCGAGCACGGACCGACAGGGACCGGACCTGGGAAAGCTGCTCTAGGGATTATTGCCGATATCCTCGCCACCTTCGAAGTACATCTGCACCATGGAATAGATGTCCTCCATCCCCGTGCCCTCTTCGGATGAGACGGGGTACATCTCCTTGTACATTCCCACGTTCTCCATCGCCTTGAACAGTTCGATGCTCATGATGGACTGGGCATTGATCTGCTTCTCCGTCAGAGAGTTGTAGAGGGCATAGGGGTCGCGGGACCATCCCTTCATCTCCTCCAACTCCTCCTCGGACAAGATGTCTGCCTTGGATATCACGTTCATTATCGGCAGATCGAAGCGGAACTGGGTTATCCCGCAGAGCATGAGATCGGAAACGAAGCCATTGGGGGTCCTCGCCAGGGTGGGATCGGAGAGGAACACGAGGAAGCCGTCCTCCTTTCCCAGCTCCTCGATTATGGCATTGCTTGATTGACGGAATGCGAACAGTTCCATCTGCCCGGGCGTATCGATGAGGCAGTAGTCCGCGCGGAACTCCTTGACCACCGTGGTCCATTCCCTATTGTTCAATGCCATCAGGTCAGCGGCCACCACCTGTGCGCCATTGGGGCCGAGGGAGTAGTCCTTCATCACATCGGCGATATTGACCCAGTCCCGGATATCCACGTCAGGCTGATAGGGCACGTAGTCCGCTCCCGGGTCGAGATTGACCATGACGGCATCGATGCCCTGAAAGTCAAGCCATTCCTTGAACGCCTGGACGAGGGTGCTCTTGCCGCTTCCCGCTGTGCCTATGAAATAGAGATATCTCAAATCATGCCTCCTTGGACCATCCGATGAACGATGGGAGCATCAGCCGAGAGAAAAAGATTTTGGAACGCAGCTTCTCGGACTATGTTTTCGAAAGGGCGATCGAGCGTCACGACCTAGCTCCACGGGACCGAAGCGTTCGTCCCTCCTCGCAGCCCACCATGGTTGAACGCCCCCGGGCGTTTCTGCGTCCATGCCTCAGCAGAGATGCAGGGGCCGCGACCTTCGATACATCTGCTTACGCCTTCACACCCATGGGTCGCATGAGGGCATCGATCGGAGAGTCTAACGGAACTATTGATGGAAAAGGAGCGGGCCCGGAGGGATTCGAACCCTCGACCCATCGGTTAAGAGCCGATTGCTCTACCTAGCTGAGCTACGGGCCCCTTTCAGGCGCCTAAAGAAAGTTGATGTACATAAGTCTTTCGCGACCTATCTCTCTTGCCCCAGTTCTTGGGCGGGAACGATTATTACCGGACGGAGACAAAAAGAGAGACATGACGCTAGCAAGAGAGATCATGACGTCTCCCGTGGTGACCTTCGATGAGAGCATGACGCTGCGGGAGGCGACCGTCATCATGGCCAACAAGAAGGTGTCCGGGGGTCCGGTGCTGGACAGGGAAGGCAGGCTCATCGGCATATTGTCGGAGAGGGACATCCTGGAGGAGGCGATGAGAAAGGTTGGCCTGGAGATGGCCTGCCCGTCGCTGTCGTTCATCTCTCTCCCCTATGAGCGCATCATTAGGAACGAGGAGGTGTGTCGGCAGTTCGACGAGGTGGGCGACGTCGAGGTGGGAGCCGTCATGAACGACGAGGTCATCGCCGTGAAGGGGGACGACACGGCGGAGAAGGCGCTGGAGACGATGATGAGGTTCGACATCAACCGTCTACCCGTCGTTGACGACGACGGCAAGCTGATCGGCATCGTTGCCAGGCAGGACATCATGTGGTCCATGTGCCGCACACTCCAGTCCAGATGCACCTAGGCATTTTCCGCTTCAGTGCAGAGTGAGGCGCTAGTTATTTCAATGGAATGGGGATTGTGTAAGCGGGATGCCATCTGAGCGATCTTGAAGTTCACGTGCTTGCCAGCGGCAGTGACGGGAACTGCACCGTCGTTCGCTGCGACGACACCGCCATAATGCTAGACGCAGGACTATCCGGTCGGCGCATAACGAAGCTGATGGAGTGCGCCGACCTCGGGCCAGATGAGCTTTCAGGCATACTCCTCACGCATGAGCATTCCGATCACGTCAAGGGAGCGGGCATCCTCTCCAGGCGATACAAGTTGCCCATATACGCCAACGAAAACACCTTGATATGCTCCAACATCGGTGCGGTCAGCAGCAGTGTCATATTCAAGACGCTGCAACCGTTCTCCATCGGCCCGCTCACCATCAGACCGTTGCCGATATCACACAATGCCGCGGAGCCGAACGCCTTCCATATAGTATGCGAAGGTCGCAGCATGCTGCTGGCCACCGACCTGGGTGTGGTGAACGGCGAAGTGTTCTCCGCCCTTCGAGAGGTGGATCTTGCAATGATCGAATCGAACCACGACCTCAACATGCTCATCCACGGCCCGTATCCCCCCATGCTAAAGAACGAGATACGTTCCGACCGAGGGCACCTGAGCAACATCGACTGTGCCAGGGCGCTGTGGAGCACGTCCCGAGAGGGTCGCAAGGTCTTCTTGGCCCACATAAGCAAGAACAACAACACGCCTGAGCTGGCCAGGCGCACGGTGGCAAGGACGCTTTGTTGTTGCGAGGATGAAGTGGACTGCATGATGGGCCCCGAGGACGTCCGCTCGATCATCGTCTAGAACCTGCGATGCGGATCGTCACGGCCTTATTTCGTGCCACCAACGCCTTTGCTATCGGTGGAGGAAGACAGACCACATCCTCCTTCTTGAGATGGTAATCCCTCCCTGGACCCGCGAACGGGGGGAGGTCCTCGAGAATGCGAAGGACTTCCGCATCTAACGTTGCCGGCGGAGTATAGGCATGGGTCTCTTCATCGCCGGGAACGTCTTCCGGCTCCATGGCGGCCTGCTCCAGCTCCTCGATGCCCTCATCATCCATTGGAGGAACCGGCTCCTCCATCTCCTCCTGTTCACATGCTGGAGGTTCGATGGGCGGAACGGGCGGAAGCCGAGGGGGCGGGACCTCCTCTCCCGCCTCCATGTCCAGCAGGGCTTTGTGGCGCTCCCTTATCAAGGAAGAGACGCTTTCGAAGATCCTTATCTCCTCGGGGGTGAGGCGGCCGGTGTCCACACGGTTGCCCTGGGCGGCCCGAAGGGCCATGGCCAGGATCTTCTCCATGCGGAACTCGAAGACCTGGTCCGCCTTCTCCTGGAACTTGGTCAGCTGGTTGGCGGCGAGCTTTGCCCGGGTGGAGAACTGATCCATCGCGAACTCCCTCTCGCTGTCCCTGCGCAGCTCGGCCAGCTTCTTCCTGATGACCTCGTACAGGTCCTTCCTTACCTCGGTTATGTTCTTGGTCCTCTGCTCCTTCCGGTAGACCTCGGTAAGATCATCGTACTCGAAGGCCATCTCGGGAGGGGACATGATTGAGGGAATCCGGAGATGCGTATTTGAGAATATCCCGGCGGACGTCTGGAATGGAACGTCATAACGATGGGGTAAGATATTCATTCCCCGGACGGAATGGGGGAGCGTGGACCTGTCAACGGTGTTGCGCGGCGTCCGGGATGGGACGGAGATCGACATCATGGTGACCCCGAACGCCAAGGTCCCCTCCATAGGTGAGGTGGACGAATGGAGGCGTCGGCTGGTCGTCAAGGTACGGGCGGTCCCCTCCGAGGGAAGGGCCAACCGCGCGGTGTGCGAACTGTTCCAGAGCGTTCTTGGCGAGAAGGTGGAGATATTGCACGGCGCCACGGACCGTCATAAAACGCTGCTGGTCCCGCTCGAGGTGAAGGAAGTCCAGCAGAGATTGGAGGCTGCCCTTGCGCGACATCGATGAGATGCTGGAGGAGTTCGAGGAGATCATCGAGGAGCTTAGGGAGCTCGCTCGCCAGAGCGTGATACTGGTCGAGGGGAGGAAGGACCGCCATGCCCTCGACGTGCTTGGCGTCCACGGCGACATAGTCCAGGTTCAGGACGCCCGGGGCATATTCGGAGTCGCGGAGGAGCTCGCCGCCAAGAGGCGGAGCGCCGTCATACTCACCGATTGGGACCGCAAGGGTGGTCAGCTGGCCGAACTTCTGCGGAACGCTCTACGATCATGCGGCGTCCCCTACGACGACAGCATCCGGATGAAGATAGCCGTGCTGAGCAAGAAGGAGATCAAGGACGTGGAATCGATCCCGGCGTTCGTCTCCCTGCTAGATGAGAGGCGGCGGACGATGCGATGATTTGCCGCCCTTCCTCCGTTAGAATAAATATCGTCATCGCACTGTACTGAACGAGAACCATGACGGACGAGAGGATGCTGAGTAAACTGGGGATTGACAGCGTGGAGGAACTCTTCTCGGACATACCGGTCTCGGTCAGGACCGATGGGGTCCCGATCCCGCCCGGGATGTCGGAGATGGAGGTTATCCGCGAAGTGACCAGCATGCTGTCCGCCAACATCACCGCGTATGATCATCCATGCTTCATGGGGGGCGGCGTGTATCATCGCTTCATTCCCTCGGCGGTGAAGGCGATCATATCTCGCTCCGAGTTCGTCACCTCGTACACTCCTTACCAGGCGGAGATAAGTCAGGGCATGCTGCAGGCCTTGTTCGAATACCAGAGCTACGTGGCCGAACTGACGGGCATGGAAGCGGTGAACTCGTCGAACTATGATGCCGCTACCGCCCTGGGAGAAGCGGCCACCATGTGCCATCGCGTGAACGGGCGCAGGAAGTTCCTCATTCCGCAGCTGATCAGCTGCGATAAGAGGGGCGTGCTGCGCAACTATGTCAAGGGCGTGGGCATGGAGATCGTGGATTATGCGTACGACCCTTCGACCGGAGAGGCTGACATGGACGATCTGAAGGAAAAGATCGATGGCGATGTGGGAGGGGTGTATGTCGAGGTTCCCAACTTCCTTGGAGTGATGGACCGGCATGCCGCGGAGATGAAGGAGGTGATCGGCGATGCGCTTCTCGTCGTGGGGGTGGACCCCATCTCCCTCGGCCTGCTGAAGGCCCCGGGAGACTATGGCGCGGACATAGTCATCGGCGAAGGGCAATCGCTCGGCTCGCCGATGAACTTTGGCGGCCCTCTGCTCGGACTGTTCGGCTGCCGGCAGGAGCTGGTCCGGAAGATGCCTGGCAGGGTCATAGGGATGACGAAGGACGCTGAAGGCAAGAGGGCCTTCTGCATGACCCTGCAGACCAGGGAGCAGCACATAAGACGGTCCAAGGCCACCTCTAACATATGCACCAACGAGGCGTTGATGGCCGTGGCCGCCGCGGCATACCTGGCCATCGTCGGCCGCGATGGCCTCCGGGCCGTGGCCAAGAGCAACATGGCGAACGCTAGGAAGCTGCGCGACGCCCTATCATCGGTCAAGGGCGTGGAGTGCCCCGTGCTTGACGCTCCGTTCTTCAACGAACTGCCCGCCCGCCTCCCCATCAAGCCGGAGAAGATGTCGAAGGTGCTGCTGCGAAAGGGCATCATCGGCGGAATTCCGCTGATAAAACACGTACCGGAGATGGGCGATTGCATGCTGTTCGCCGCCACGGAAATGACGACCGACAACGACATCGAAAGACTTGTCGAGGCCATGGAGGTGGTGGTATGAGCTATCATCAGGCCGATTACGACCTCAGGCTCATCCATGAGATGAAGGGGAGGACGGACTTCACCCTTCCGCCGGTGGAGGACGGGGAGATCCCTGAACAGTTGCTCCGCACCACCCTTGACATACCGAACCTTGAAGAGAACGAGGTGGTGCGCCACTACACCAATCTGTCCCAGATGAACTTCGGAGTGGACAACGGGTTCTATCCCCTGGGCAGCTGCACCATGAAATACAATCCCAAGTACGCAGACGTCTTGGCATCCCTTCCGACCGTCACCGACGTGCACCCGGCTCAGGATGAGGATGGGGTGCAGGGCAGCCTCCGCCTGATGTACGAGCTGGAAAGGGCGCTGGCGGCCATCGCGGGCATGGACGCGGTGAGCCTGCAGCCCGCGGCCGGTGCCCACGGGGAGTTCACCGGCATGCTGATAGTGAAGGCATACCACGACAGCATGGGCGAGGAGCGTACGGAGGTCATCGTGCCCGACAGTGCCCACGGCACCAACCCCGCATCGGCCGCCATGGCCGGCTTCGATGTCATCGAGATACCGTCATCGCCCGAGGGGCGCGTAGACCTGAAGGCTCTGGAGGCCGCGGTGTCGAACCGCACGGCGGCGCTGATGCTCACCAACCCCAACACCCTGGGGATCTTCGAGCAAGACATCCTCAAGATAGCAGAGACCGTTCATGGCGTCGGAGGCCTGCTTTACTATGACGGGGCCAACCTCAACGCCGTGATGGGCCGCACCAACCCCGGCATCATGGACTTCGACATAATGCATTTCAACCTGCACAAGACGTTCGCAACACCCCATGGAGGCGGAGGTCCAGGGGCCGGACCGGTTGCCGTCAAGGCGTTCCTTGAACCGTTCCTACCGTCCCCACGCATCGTTATGGAGGATGGTTCGTATCGTTTGGTCGAAAGTCCCCAGAGCATAGGCAAGGTGAGGTCGTTCCATGGCAACTTCGCCGTCCTGGTACGCGCCTACGCCTACATACTCAGATGCGGTTCGGATGGTCTCAAGGCAGCCTCGGAACGGGCGGTGCTCAACTCCAACTATCTTCTCAAGCGCTTAGCTCCCGCCTATGACATGCCATTTGGGGAGCTGCGCAAGCATGAGTTCGTGGTGTCGGCGAAGCGTCTCAAGGAGGAGAAGGGGATCACGGCCCTGGACATATCCAAGCGGCTACTGGACCACGGCACCATGGCACCCACGATATACTTCCCCTCCCTGGTGGAAGAAGCGCTGATGATCGAGCCCACCGAGACCGAGAGCATGGAAACGCTGGACCGCTTCGCCGAAGCCATGCTCTTCGTGGCCAAGGAGGATGTGTCGGTGGTGAAGGAGGCGCCGCATAACACCTCGGTCCGCAGGGTCGATGAGGTTCGCGCCGCCAAGGACCTGGTGCTCAGCTACTTGAGGCTCAAGCGGCGCTTGAAAGAAGGCCTGGCCGGCATGAAGGCGGACGGCGATGCCAAACAATGCTCGTTCTGCGCCACCTTGATCGGCACGGAGAAGCGATAGGCATGGCAGCGGACACGCCTGCGATGACCATGGCCTCCGTCGGCACTGCATCCTATCGTAGCAGGTTCATGGTGTTCGAGGGCATCGATGGCTCAGGAAAGACGACGATCGCCAGACTGATGCATGAGCGCATCACGGCGTTGGGGAGGCCATCCGTGCTGACCGCCGAACCGACCGATAGTTGGACAGGATACATGGTGAAGGAAGGGAACGAGAAGGCGGCGAGCCCGTTCACCGAGACCTTGCTCTACATGGCGGATCGGGCGGAACATACCGCCCGCATCAAGCAATGGCTGACCGATGGGAAGGACGTCGTATGCGACCGTTATGTCGGGAGCACCCTGGCCTATCAGGGGGTGACGCTGCGCCCGCTCCTTGGGGATTCAGCGTCGGAATGGCTGCGGACGATGAACGAGCCGTTCACCATCCGCCCGGACATAACGATACTGCTGCTGCTGGACCCCGAGATGGCCATGGAGCGTATGAACGGTCGTCCTGGCAAGGAGAAGTTCGAGAAGCTGGAGTTCCTGCAGGGCGTCGATGAGCAATACCGCAGACTGGCCAAGGAGGACGACAGCTATGTGGTCATCGATGCCTCCTTACCGCTCGAGGAAGTGGCGGAGACCGTCTGGAACATCATTGCCAGGATATGAGCGATGACGGCGTAAGGGTGAACGATCCCCGACCTGACCCGAAGGGTCGAGGTCAAGCAGGGACGTAGGGATTCTTTATTCATCCGCCCACCCTGTGTTCGTTGGCAATGATCGACTTAGGGGAAGGATGTCCACGGCATGGATTCGGACGGTTCCCGTCCGATCGCTTCAACGCCCCATCGATGACGTTCTTTGCGACATTTCAGCAGTGCATGCTCTGCGCATGCTGACCTTGGTTCGTTCCCACCTCACCTTAAGGGTCCAGGATGGAGCTTCCTGAGAGATATTGTTAAAAATCAGAGGGGGGATGCGCCATCATGCATCCCTCGGAGGGCATACGCTCGGCCAAGAGCAGGCTCCTTGAAGGAAAACGCATAGTGTTGGGCATCACTGGCAGCATCGCCGCGGTGGAATGTTTCAACCTGGCTCGCGAACTCATTCGCCATGGGGCCGATGTGCAGGCCGTCATGTCTCCAGAGGCCTTGAAGCTCGTAACGCCGGACGCGATGCGTTTCGCAACGGGCAATGAGGTGATCACCGAACTGGACGGCAGGACCCAGCATGTAGACCTGTTGGGGAGCTACGACGACCATGCCGACCTATTGCTCATCTTCCCCTGCACGGCCAACACGCTGTCCAAGATGGCATTGGGCATCGACGACACTGCCGTGACGACCATGTCGACCATTGCCATAGGCGGCGGCGTCCCGGTCATCGTGGCCCCGGCCATGCACGCGTCCATGCTGGAGCACCCCGCAGTGAAGAAGAACATGAACACCCTGCGTGAGATGGGCGTGGAGTTCGTCGGCCCAAGGATGGAAGAGAAGAAGGCCAAGGTCGCTACGGTCGAGGAGATCGCCGCCGCGGTGGCAAGGAGGCTCGGACCCATGGACCTGGCCGGTAGAAAGGTGTTCGTCATCGGCGGCGCCTCCGAGGAGCCGATCGACGATGTCAGGGTGATCACCAATCGCTCCACCGGCGAGACCGCGGTCCAGCTGGCCATGGCGGCCTGGCTGCGTGGCGCCGACGTGGAGCTATGGGCTGGACGCATGTCTCATCCAGTGCCGTCTTACATTGAAAGGCGTGACTTCCAGAGTGTAAGAGACCTGCTGGACATGGTGAACGGAGAGGCAAAGGACATCGTGATCGTTCCCGCTGCCCTCTCCGACTACGCCGCCAGACCGTCTCGAGGCAAGATACCTTCCAACCTTGACTCGCTCAGGATCGATCTCGAACCCCTTCCGAAGGTGCTCCCGGCACTGCGACATAGCGCAAGGGTTCTGGTAGGCTTCAAGGCGGAGGTCGGTCCATCCGACGATGAGCTGCTGCGACGGGCACGGGCAAGGATGGAGGAATACGGCCTCGACCTCATCGTGGCGAACGATCTCGGCAAGGTATCGAAGGGAGAGACCTCGTCCTTCCTCCTTCGATCGGATGGAACGGTCGAAAGGTACGAAGGGAGCAAGGAAGGGCTTGCCCACCGCATACTGGACGAGGTGCGTTGAGGGGATGAAGGCCGTCGGCTTCTGCCCGGGGCACATCACCGGACTGTTCTACCCCTGCCCGCACGAGGACGTGCTATCGTCAGGCTCGAGAGGGGCAGGGATGTGCGTGCACCTCGGCGCCAGGAGCGAGGTGTCCCTGAACGAGTCGGGCGAGGTGCACATAACGATAAATGGAAAGAGTGGTACGGCGGCGGTCACCAGAGCTGCGGTGAAGGAGATGCTGCCCCCCGGCACCGGTGTGACCGTCGATACGATGCTCGAGCTGCCCATGGGCAGCGGCTTCGGGATGAGCGCGGCCGGGGCCCTCTCTGCAACCATCGCTCTTGCCGACCTGCTCGACCTTTCGCGGCAGGAGGCGTTCGAGGCGGCGCATCGGGCGGAGATATCCAGCCATAGCGGCCTGGGGGACGTGGCCGGCCTGATGGCTGGGGGGATCGAGCTGAGGAAACGCGAAGGGATCCCCCCTGTCGGGGAGGTCGTCAGACTGGCCGACCATCTGGACATCGTCGCCTGCGTCGTGGGTCCTCGCATGTCCACCGCTGCGGTGCTGGGTTCCGGTTCGGACCTGCTGCCCCGCACCGGCAGGGAATGCCATCGCCTTCTGATGGAGGAACCCACCTTGGAACGGTTCCTTCAGCTATGCCGTGGATTCGCGGAGAGGAGCGGGATAATCACCGAGCCTGTGCGCAGGGCATTGAACAAGATCGACGGCTTGGGCCCATGCTCCATGGTCATGCTCGGCAACTCGGTGTTCGCCGCAGGGGACCTGGATAGGCAGGAGGCCATACTGAAGGAGTTCGGTCCGACCTACAGGCTGCATCTCGACCTGGAAGGGCCAAGGGTCATTCGTAGAGAGTGAAGAGCCTGTCATCTCCGCCAACATCGAACAGGCCGATGCGGGCACCGCAGTCCAGCCATCCATGCGCGTAGTTCACCGCGGCGAAGGCGTTGACCAGGTCCCCGCTCTCTCGGAAATGCATGGCGTCCTCGTAATATGAGGTGGCCATGTTCAGGAAGTCTTCGGCCAGTCGACGGTTAAACGATCGCTCCGGCGCGGCGATGACCAGCTTCTCGAGCGCCCGTCGGGTGGTGTCGAGGTACTTCAGCACCTTGTCCTCGCTGATCACCTGGTTCATAGCTCCTCTTCCTCCATCTCGACATCGTCCCCGGGGGCATCGTCATCGGATACTATCTGGACCGATTCGCCGCCATGGCGGCTTTCCCTCGGGCGCACTTCCACGAAGAGGGGCATCTGCACGTTCCCTCCCACCACCAGGGCGACGCCTATCGGTAGCCGCTGTATCTCATCGGCCATGCCGGCCGTGAGACCCTCCACTGAGGCGGTGATCGCCTTGAGATCGTTGGGATTGGTGACCTTCAGTATCATCTGCGTGTTGCATTGGGAAAGCACGCTCTTATCCACCTTGGCAGCCCGTTGACTGATGATCGTCAAGCCAAGGCCGAACTTTCTCCCCTCCGCAGCTATGGTGCGGAATATCTTCGACGATGCGGCGGTGCCGACCTGGGGGCAGAAGTTATGCGCCTCCTCCACCACCAACATCATGGGGGGTATGCGGTCCAGCTTGCGCAGCTCGAAGAGCGCCGAGCATATGCGTTCCACTACCAGTTCCGCTATGTCGGGCGGCGTCCCCTTGAGGTTGACTATGGTCATCTTGCCCTTGAGCACAAGCTCATCTATCCTGGTGCCCGATTCAGCGAAGATGTTGATCTCGTCCAGATATTCGAGCTCGCTTATGAGGGCGGCGTTGCCGCCTTCCTCCTCCGCCTCCAGCACCTTGATGATGTCCCTGAGCGAGTAGTCCCTCTTCACGTTCTTGATCAGGTCCACCGCCTTTCGCAGCGGCGTGAGGTATGCCCTGCCGTTCTTGATGCTCGTAAGGGCGAGAAGGTCGCGGGGCTCGATGTTGGCCAGGGTGAACTTCAGCGGGCGGGCGAGAGGGTTTGCGGAAGTATCGGTGGCGAACTCGATGATCTTATCGGCATAGCCGCGGGGTTCGACGCCGAAGTCCCTGCCGCCCGGAGGGATGCGTCCCTTCTCCCTCATGGAGCCATACTCGCCATGCGGATCGATGACCATTATGGTGACGTCATGCTTCATCAGCTCCTCGATGAGGTCGCCGCACATGAACGACTTGCCGCCCCCGGTCTTGGCAAGGATGCATACGTGCTTCTGAACCATGGAGTTGATGTCGACCTCGACACGGATGTTGTGCCCGGCCAGCAGGCCGATGTATGCTCCGGTCGAGGTATGCTCCTTCAGCCCGATGACCTCCTTTATCAGCTCGTCCGTAGCCCTGAAGACCATCTGGCCGGCTCGAAAGGGAGTTCGGGGCGACTGAAGCAGCCCGCGGTCGTCACGATACCCCACTATGTTTACGGACGCCGTGACCTTCTCCTCGATATCCAGGTCCTCCCCGTTGAGGACCCTCTTTGCCTTCTCGATGGAGAGGTCGGTCCTTCGCTCCATCTCCATTATCTGTCCCAGCACCCAGCCTGAGCTGTCATGCTCCACCTGGATGTAGTCCATCTTCTCCAATGAGCCGGTGACCCACACATTGAACGAACTGGTGCCGACATTCCCGTAGATCATCCCCATGGGTTCGGAGGCGGGAAGGTCGAGCGCCTCGACCGCCGCCTGCTGAGACTCGTCAGTCCCAGGAGGTTGCGGCTCCAGCCTGGCCTCCTCGCCCGGGGCGGGAACGTCCGCCTCGGTATCCATATTATGCATCCCGCCTGGTTATTAGAGGGTGCAGATATATACTTTTCAACCCAGAAAGAGACCGCGGGCCTCCGTCCACTCCCTTGCCGGGCTACGAGATATCCTTAAAAAACGTTCCACCAATGACCCCATCATGATTGTTATCGGTGGAACCTCCTCCAGGAGTCTCGCACAGGACCTGGCCCAAGAGCTCGACGCGAAGTTCGTCAAGGCCAACGTGGTCCGCTTCCCCGATGGAGAGTGTTACGTACGCATCGAGGAGGAGGAGCTCGATGACGATGTCATCGTCGTCCAGAACACCCACCCCGACCACAACCTGGTGGAGGCGCTGCTTCTGCAGGACGCCGCTGCTGGCCTGGGAGCCATGAAAATAATCACCGTTGTGCCGTACTTCGGGTATGCAAGGCAAGACCAACGGTTCAAGAAGGGCGAGGCGCTGAGCGCCAAGGTCATGGTGAAGACCCTGGGTATCTGCTCCGATCACCTGGTGACCGTGGACGTGCACAAGCCCATCATCCTCGACTGGTTCAAAGGAAAGACTGACGATGTTCATGCGGCGCCCTGTGTGGGAGAGTTCTTCAATGGCCACGGGATCGACCTGGTCCTTGCTCCGGACGAGGGAGCGCTGCAGCGTGCCATGGAGGTTGCCAAGGTGATCGGCGCTGACGTCGACTATCTGGAGAAGACCCGCCTATCCGGCGAGGTCGTGAGGATGGCCCCCAAGAACGTCGATGCCAAGGACAAGAACGCTCTTATCGTTGACGACATCATCTCAACCGGCGGGACCATAGAAGCGGCGGCGAACCAGCTAAAGATCTTCGGGGCCAAGAGCGTGACCGCGGTGTGCACGCACGGGCTGTTCACCAAGAACGCCCTGGACAGGCTCAGAAAGTGTTGCAATGCCGTGTACTCGACCAATACGATAGAGAACGAGGTGTCGGTCATCTCGGTGGCGCCGCAGATTGCGAGCGTGCTGAGCGGCCAGCTATGAATAGCTGATGAGCCATGACCGTTCGACTCCGTGGTGATGAACATGAGGAAAGAAGAAAACTTCAGTGAGTGGTACAATGACCTGGTCGAGCAGGCCGGCCTGACCGATAAACGCTACCCGATCAAGGGAATGAACGTCTGGCCCGCATATGGCTGGAAGGTCATGCGTCAGATCGACACGTTCATAAGACAGGAGCTGGACGCCACTGGCCATGATGAGGTGTGCTTTCCCCTGCTCATCCCCGAGACGGAATTCAAGAAGGAGAAGGACCACATCAAGGGCTTCGACTCCGAGGTATATTGGGTCACGCATGCCGGCTTGAACGAGCTGGACGTTCGCCTGCTGCTCCGCCCGACCTCCGAGACCGCGATGTATCCTATGTTCTCGATCTGGGTACGCTCGCACGGCGACCTTCCTTTGAAGATATACCAGCTGGTCAACACCTTCCGCTATGAGACCAAGCAGACCAGGGCGTTCATACGCGTAAGGGAGATACATTTCTTCGAGTCGCACACGTGTCACGTGGACGAGGAGGATGCGCAGAGGCAGGTGGAGGAGGACTTCATCATCCTTGAGAAGTTGATGGAACGCCTGGCACTTCCCTACCTACTATTGCGCCGCACGGAATGGGACAAGTTCCCCGGCGCACATTACACGGTCGGTATCGACACGTACATGCCATCAGGGCGCAGCTTGCAGCTCGGCTCCATCCATCATTATCGAGAAAACTTCTCCAAGCCGTTCGACATCAAGTATGAGGATGTCGATGGTAACCAGAAGTACGTGCACCAGACCACGTTCGGCATGAGCGAACGGTTGCTGGGGGCGGTGGTTGGCGTCCACGGGGACGACAAGGGGTTGGTGCTCCCGCCCGACATCGCACCGGTGCAGGCCGTCATCATCCCCATCATCGCCAAGGGCAACCTGGAGGAGGTCACGGCCGAGGCGCGCCGCCTTGCGGATGAGCTGAACGCTGCCGGCATCCGGACCCATTTGGATGACGGCGATGAGCGGCCTGGGGCCAAGTTCTACAAATGGGAGCTGAAGGGGGTCCCGCTGCGTCTCGAGCTCGGTGGCAGGGACATCGCCAACGGAGTGGTGTCATATGCCCGTCGGGACACCGGTGAAAAGGGGACCTTCCTGCGCAAGAGCGCGGGCGAGGACGTGGAAGCCCTTCTGCTCAAGATCTCGAAGGAAATGAGGGACCGGGCACGGCAGCGCATGGAGTCATCGATCACGACGATCGATTCGCTCGACGATCTCCCGGAAAAGTGGCTGCGTTTCGGCTGGTGCGGCGAGGAGGAGTGCGGAAAGAAGATAGAGGAGACCGCCAACATCAAGATCCTCGGTTCGCCGTACGAAAAGGAAGAATATCATGGCAAGTGTCTTGCATGCGGAAGGGAGACCGACACCGTGGTATATGCCGCTCGGGCGATGTGATCGCCCAACCTTTTCCTACTTCCAGAGTGTTGGGCGGGGTGCAACGGCCACGTCGGGCCCGCACCCCGTTTCCATCGGCCGGAACCGATGCTTCACAGCATCGAGGCCCTTTTTACGGCAAGAACAGGGATTGGTCAGGTGGGTTCGTTCAGTCCCTGAGGCGGGTCAGCGCCAGGCCTAGCAGACCGAACAGGACCATGACGACCGTTAGGCCATAGATAGGTATGTACTTGGGCTCGAAGAAGTTCCAGCTTCCATAGGCGATGCCCCAGCCGATGTATACGGCAAGGCCTCCGATGATGAGGAGTATGGACAGAACCTTTATGGTGGTGTTGACAGAGCTGTCTGCCATTGGGGTCGTTCAATGCCATGTCCGTATTAAATCCTTTTTCCCAGCAGGCATCGGTCAATTGGGGGCTGGAGCCTTTGCCGATATCGCCCTCGAGCGCCAGGCGTACGGCGAACCGCAGACCGGCCAGGTGGCGCTCGTGCACATGGATGCATGGCATCATCGACCGAACCTTGAACCTCTGACCCCTCCCTGCGGTACGATGGCGGACCTTTGCACTTCAAGGACGTTGCGTTCACCCTAGCCCCAACATACAAAACCTTTTCATCCGTTCCAGATATGTGAGCGTCATGCTTGGCGAGGGCGACCTGGTCTACCTGTTGGACGATAGAAGAAAACGACATTGGCTGACCATCAGGAACGACATGGTGAACGTTCAAGGTCTTGGCGTGGTGGACGCCGGTCGCCTCATCGGGACCGAAGATGGCTCTTCGATAAAGATCGCCGGTCGCGAGTTCTTCGTCTTCAAGGGCGGTATAATAGAGCAGATGAGCTCATTGGACCGGGGCCCTCAGATCATAACGGCCAAGGATGCGGCGACCATCGTGTTCCACCTGGACCTTGGCGCTGGAGATGCGGTCCTGGAGGCTGGCGTCGGCTCCGGTGCCCTGACCCTCGCCCTTCTCCATGCCGTCGCACCTTCCGGCAAGGTCATCACCGTCGAGCTGAGGGAAGAGTTCGCCCAGAAGGCCCGCAAGAACATTGAACGGTCGGGGCTCGCATCGATCTGGGACCTCCGATTCGGCGACGTGAAGGAGGTAGATATCGGATCCACGGTCGACGCCGTCGTTCTGGACATGCCGGACCCCTGGCTTGCCCTTGATAACATAGGCCGGTTCCTCCGTCCAGGCGGCCGCTTCGCCGGCTATGTGCCGAACGCCAACCAGGTCGCGGACCTTATGAACGGATTGAGGGACAGGGGTTATCAGGAATTGGTCGCTCTGGAGAACATACAGCGCACCATCGAGGTACATGCCGGAGGCGTGCGGCCATCCTTTGAGAACCTGGGCCATACCGGCTACATGGTGTTCGGCCGGCGTGGCATCAGGCGCTGACATCCACCTGTACCCCGGTGATCGCCGCTGAGGTCCCGTCACGGACCATGTATGAACAGCGAGGGCACCATGGCGTTCGCTGTCGACTAGCGCGAAGCCATGGGATTCTCGAAACCTCTTCTACCTGAACTCCAGCCCTGAGATGGGTGATGAATTCCCCGCGCCCATCATCTCGTGTCGGCCACATCGCCATTGCCTTGACCCGGCCAGGAGTTCGCAGAACCGGTCCTGACCAGGCTTCCTGACCTGATGCCCAGGAATGCCAGGGCATTAGCGTTTTATTCCATTGATTATAAGTATTACAATATTATAAATGTATATTATACATTGATGGGACGTGAACGCGCCTCTCAATCGCCAAATCCTCGCCTTCTCCGTATTGCTGGTGCTGATCGTCTCGTCCGTCGGCATCGCGCTGTTCATGAATCCTTCGCAGAATGAAGATAGCGGGAAGGACCTCTATCTGGCCGGGATGCGGGAGTTCGAAAATTCGAACTACAATGCCGCCTCCGACCTTTTCAACCGCTCCTATCAGGCGTACAAGAGCGCCGGAGAGCAGGAACTCGCCCGGCAATCGCTCGAATGGAAATTCCGGGCAGACCGCATCCTGCTGGAATACTGTTTGAACCGCGAGCAGGCCGAGGTGCTCCTGGCAGAGGTGTACCACTGGGTCCCTAGCGAGGTTCGTTCCTCCTGGCTTGACGATGAGAGAGTGGAGCGCATAGTGTCAGACGGGGGAGAGCGGTTCTTCTACGGCATCGCTGAAAATCTTGCCTTCCGTAATCTCACTTTGTATCATGAGTTGCATGACGGGCGCGGAACCGACATTTATGCGGCCGTTATGAAGGAGATCATCGAAGCGGATGCGAAACGCGAGGATAAGACCTACTTCAACCAAACGAGATTCATCGCAAACGGCGCCCTGGCAATTCCCAGGGGCGCTCTGCCCGCAACAGGAACCCTCTCGATATGGATCCCCGTACCGATAGAGACAGCGAGCCAGGAGATCACGGGATACCCGATGGTGACAATCCAGGACATGAGATGGGTGAAGGCGATGAGCCTGCCCACCGCTGACATAGGCTACGTCTACCTTGAGGTTCCCTTGGACGGGCTACAGGAGGACGTGACCGTTTCCGTCTCATATTCATTCACTGCATACCAGATGCACTTCGATATCGACCCCTCCGCAGTAGGAGAGTATGACCGCTCCTCGCCTGAGTACTTGAAATACACCGCATCTCACGGCAACATCCTGGTGACGGAAGAGGTCATGGAAGAAGCGCGAGCAGTGGTCGGCGATGAGACCGACCCATACGTCCAGGCCAAGCTGCTGTACGACTACGTGATCGGTAATATCAGCTACAGCTACACCCCTCACACATCGCTGGAAGCTCTGGGGATCGCCGAGTCGGAATATGTACGCGAGAATCGCCGCGGCGATTGCGGGGCGCAGAGCATGTACTATTGCGCCCTGCTCCGCTCCCTCGGCATCCCTGCCCGCTCCACCGGTGGCTACCAGATGCTTGGCGGTGGCACCGGCACGCACTTCTGGGCGGAATTCTACCTCCCCAACTATGGGTGGGTTCCGGTCGATGTCACCGGGGCCGAGGGGATGGACTGGATCTGGCTGGATAGCGTGACCCCAGAGGAGAGGGAACGCTACAAGGAATACTACTTCGGAAATCTTGACAACTGCAGGTACGTCATCCAGAAAGATGTGGACGAGTCGCTATGGCCCGAGCCGGACACCTTCCCGCTGCTCTCTTTGGCCTTTCAGTACCCAATGGCCTCCTGCACGACCTCCGACCTGGACATGCCAGTAGTGGCGTTGGACTACTGGGAGTTCGTCATCACGCCGGATGCGCCGAAACCTTGACGGCTCGCAACCGAAACCTCCGGATAAACTGTTAAGTAAGCGAGGGTATTCCAGAAGTGGTGCTGACCATGGTCAAGGCAGATATCCGTATCGAACTCAAGCACGGCGTTGCCGACCCCGAAGGAGAGAACACCCGAAAAGCCCTGGAACTGCTGGGGTTCAAAGGGATCAAGAGCGTCAAGACTGTCAAGCTCTTCGAGGTGGAGATGGATGCGGAACCCGAGGAGGCCAAGGAGGCTGCCGAGGAGATGTGCCGCAGGCTGCTGGCCAACCCAGTCATCCAGACCTTCCGAGTCGACCTGAAGTGATGGACATGGCCGAACTCACAAGGAAGAGGGACCTGCCGTTCCCGTTGTACGAGGTGGACATCTTCTCCGCCTCAGACAGGGACCTGATGAACATCTCGGCATCGATGGGTCTGAACCTTAGCCTGGACGAGATGCATGAGGTCCGGAAGTACTTCGATGCGAAAGGGCGTCTGCCGACCGACATCGAGCTGCAATCGATCGCACAGGCTTGGTCCGAGCACTGCTGCTACAAATCGTCCAAGGTGATCCTGCGGGAGCATATCTTCACCATCAAGCACCCTGACGTGCTGGCCAAGGGCGATGCGGGGGTGATGGTGTTCGACGATGAATACGCCTATGCGCTGCGCGTGGAGAGCCATAACCACCCGTCGGCCATCGAGCCATATGGCGGCGCCGCCACCGGGATCGGCGGCATCGTCCGTGACATATTGGCGATGGGCGCGCAACCCGTCGCCCTTGTCGACCCGCTGTTCTTCGGCCCCCTGGATCTCAAGGAGACGCCTCCGGGGGTGAAGTTGCCCAAGTACCTGGTCAGAGGGGTGGTCTCAGGCATCCGCGACTATGGCAACCGTATCGGCATCCCCACCGTCGCGGGAGGCGTTTTCTTCGACCCGTCGTACACTGGTAACTGCCTTGTGAACGTGGGCTGCGTTGGCTTCATGCGCCGCGACAGGTTGCTGAACAACGCCGTCAAGGGCGTCGGGGACGTGCTCATCCTGGCAGGCGGTCGCACCGGCAGGGATGGCATACATGGGGTGAACTTCGCGTCGGCCGAACTGACGGAGACGTCAGAAGAGGAATCCCGCGGTTCGGTCCAGCTAGGCGACCCGATAACCAAGGAGCCGCTCATCCACGCCTGCCTGGAGGTGAACGAGCGCGGCCTGATATCCGGGATCAAGGACCTGGGAGGCGGAGGACTATCCTGCGTGGTCGGGGAGATATCGCTCGCCGGAGGGTGCGGAGCGGACGTGGAGCTGGACCGCGTTCCCCTTAAGGAGGAAGGGTTGGCACCCTGGGAGATATGGGTGTCCGAGTCGCAGGAGCGCATGATGCTTGCCACCCCCGAGGAGAACGTCGATGCCGTGCTCGAGGTGTTCGCCCTGTGGGACGTTACTGCCACGGTCATCGGGCGAGTGGTGAGTGACCAGAGGGTTCGGATCACCTATGATGGCGAGCTCATCTATGAGCTCGACCTCGACTTCCTGACCAAGGGGCCAGAGTACTGCCGCCCGTGGGCCCCGCCATCCTCTGCTTCGAAGGAGAGCTTCCTCGCCCCTAACCTGCCAGAGGATGTCAACGCGATCATACTGTCCACATTGGCGGACCCCAATATAGCGTCCAAGGAATGGATGGTCCTGCAGTACGACCACGAGGTTCGAGCCTCCACCGTCGTGAAGCCGCTGCAAGGCAAGACAGGATTCCGCGGGCCTGGCGACGGGGTGGTCATAAAGCCCCTCATGGACTCATATCGTGGCCTTGCCATAGCCATCGGGGTGAATCCATGGTTCACCTCTCAGGACCCATACAACGGCGGAAGGAGTTCCGTTGACGAGATGTGCCGCAACATCGCCGCGGTGGGCGGCAGGCCTCATTCGCTGACCGATTGCATGAACTTCGGCAACCCCGAGAAGCCCGAGAGGCTGTACGAGTTCCGTGAGGCGGTCAGGGGCGTCGGAGAGATGGCCAGGGCGATGAACCTGGCAGTGCCGTCCGGCAACGTGTCGTTCTACAACGAGACCGCGCTAGGGCCTACGCTCCCTACGCCTACCTGCATGGGCGTTGGCATAGTCGAGGACATACGCAAGTGCGTCACCACGGACCTGAAGCGCGCTCAGAACCCAGTATATCTGATCGGAGAAACGAAAGATGAGATGGGTGCGTCCATCCTGTATCGCCGCTATGGCGGAAAGGGCGGGAAGGTGCCGGAGGTGGACGCGACGGCGCTGTCAAGGAACATCGACACCGTCCTGGCCGCTGGCCAGGCCGGAATGTTGAGAAGCTGCCATGATTGCGCCGACGGTGGTCTCGCCATAACCCTGGCGGAAATGTGCATAGGTGGCGACCTGGGCCTACAGCTGGACATCTCTGGAATGGGAGATCTTAGCTTCGAAACGAAGCTGTTCTCGGAGTCCAACTCTCGCTTCGTGGTCGAGGTGGACGCGGTCAAACGCTCGGACTTCGAGCGCCTTGCAAAGGACGCGATATATCTGGGCGTCGTGGATCAGGACAAGAGGATGGTCATCCGGGATGGTCATAGGAAGGTGGACCTCAAGGTCGCGGCCATGAGAAAGGCATGGTCCGACACGCTATGGAGGCTGGTCTGATGAACATACAGGATATCAGGGTATGCGTGCTTCGCATAGAAGGCACCAACTGTGAAGAGGAGGCCTACAACGCGTTCAAGCTGCTCGGTGCCGACCCTGAGAAGGTGCACCTGAAGCAACTGACCGGGGACTGCCCTCCGTCCATGAGGCGGGACCTTGACGATTACCAGATACTAATGTTTCCCGGCGGGTTCTCCGCCGGGGACTACGTCCGGGCGGGCGCCATCTTCGCCGCCCGCATCAAGAGCCGCCTGGCACCGGATGTGGAGAACTTCGTCTCCTCAGGCAGACCCGTGCTGGGCATATGCAACGGTTTCCAGATCCTCGTCGAGCTGGGTCTCCTCCCTTCGTTCGATGAGATCTTGAGCGAGGAGCCGCAGGCAGCCCTGTACACCAACGATTCAGGACGTTTCGAGTGCCGCCCCACCTACCTCAAGCATGAGAACCATGGCAAGTGCGTGTTCACCTCGCAGTTGCCGAGAGGGGAGGTCGTGCTGTTCCCGAGTGCCCATGCCGAAGGGAACCTGAGATTCCCGACAGATCGAGAAATGGAGATCGTGAGAAGGCTGGAGGAGAACGATCAGATCGTGTTCCGGTACGTGGACGCGGATGGCAACTATGCAGGATACCCATGGTGTCCGAGCGGCACCGTGGCAAACATCGGCGGGATATGCAATCCGGAAGGAAACGTCCTAGGCCTCATGCCTCATCCAGAGAGAGTGATGTTCAGATACCAGCACCCGGATTGGACAAGGGACCAGGACCCGAACGCTCCAGGTGACGGGAGGGTGATATTCTCTTCCGCCCTAGAGTACGTGTCCAGAAGGTATTGATCACTCGTCGGTGTCGATCCGGACCTCCACGGTGTCACCGTCCTTCAGGCCCAGGGTCCGGCGCAGGCTGTACTTGCACAGGACCTCCATCACCTCGGAATAGTGGGAGCGAGATGGCATTATCACTGCACAATCCAGGTTGTGCATGGTGGCGGGATACGCCTTCACCTCTCCGAAGGTGCGGCCGTTTCGCTGGAATCCGCTAATGGTCAAACCTTCGCTGCGGCGTAACATCTCCATCTTCGATTGGTCGGACGGTATGACCTTCAGATTGAGCGTGCCCTCGAACGGTGTGAAGCCCAGCTTCTCCTTGAACTGCTCTTGATATCCTGGCTGGTTCACGTAGTATTGCCCTTCGCCCATCCCAGTGGTCACCACGCCCTTGATGACCAGGTGGTCCTTCATCTCGAATATCCTTTGATACTCGGAATACTCTGCCCGGAGGGCGTCCAATCCCTTCTTGGTTATCTTGATGCGCTGCTTTCTGGCTCCGAGGTCCCTCTGGATGTACCCCTCCTCCAGAAGTTCCAGTATCCTCTTTGACGCCGACTGCTGGCTTATGTCCAGCTTTTCACCCAGCTCCCGAGAGGAGATGGCTATGTAGTCGTTGATGCCTCCGAGCAGGGCGATCTGCTTCAAGGCTGTTGAGAATTTTTCGTTGATGTCCATCCCTCCATGATTTTCCCGTAGCTACCAATATAGCATGGTTCCATCCCTGACACGCTATTTAAGGATTTCATGAGCTAGATTCATGGACAGGTCGATAGCTATTCATGAATGTGAAAGAGAAAGGCTTGATTTAGGAGATGAGGATTCTTATTCGATGGCCATGGATCGGCATGTGATAGAGGCTCTCGGATGCACGAGAATCGTCATAGAGAACGGTAAGATCGTCGAAATAGGGGAGCCGCGGGTGAGAACTTGTCCATTGTTCCTTAAAGCCAGAGGGATGACGGAGCTGAACGTGGACAGCATCCGCGAGAACATCGAGTTCCGAATTCAGGACTTCGGCATGTGCACCCCTGCTAGATCGATGCGCATGCGAGACTTCCTCTCATATGGCATATCAGAGCTTATCGGCATGGCGCTGGATAAAGGGATGATAGACGCCGCCGTGATGGTATGCGATGGCACGGGCACCGTGGTGGTGACCGATCCCGAGCTGGCTCAGGGCATCGGAGGCCGCGTGTCCGGCATCATCGAGACATCGCCCATCGAAGAGCTGATCGAGGTCGTGGGGCGAGATAACGTGGTGGATCCTGAAACGGCCGCCATAGACCAGGTGAGGGGTGCGGAACTTGCCTTCTCATTGGGGCACAAGCGAGTGGCGGTCACCGTGGTCCAGGCGGAAGACGCGGCCGAGATCCGCCGACGGTTCGGGCAAAGGGTGGCGATCTTCGCAGTGCATACCAGCGGCATAACGGAAGAGGATGCCGAAACCTTATTCGAGGTGAGCGATATCGTCACCGCCTGCGCCTCGAGATGTGTTCGGGCGGTCGCAAGGAGGAAAGCGTTGTACCAGGCGGGCAGAAAGGTGCCTGTATACGCCGCCTCGTTGTGGGGGGAGTCCCTGCTCAAGACGAGGGTGGAAAAGCTGGGAAAGCCGAACGTGACCTACCCCGAGGAGCCGCCACAACCGCTGATCTAGAAGTCCATTCCCAGGTGGCTTCCGCCTCGCAGCAATATGACCTTGATCCTCTTCTCCCGCAGGCGGGCGATGAGGGCCCGGTCGTTCGTAACCACATAGGCATCGTGACGTTCGGCGAGCTCGATCACCGCTTGATCGCCGGTGGCCTCGGTGTCGACCACCTTGTAGCGGAAGGCCAGTTCGATGGCGGCGCGAGCATGCTTGTTGGAAGAGCGCCTCAGCTCGCCGATCAATGGTCCAGGAACAAGTATTTCGCAGTTCCCCAACAATGAGCGCAACTGGGAATCGATGTTCACAGAGCGCTCAAAAGGGAGGAGGAGGGCATTGGTATCCAGTACGACGACCGGCATGCCCACCTACTCGATGATCCCATAACCTATGAGGCGCCACTTGCCCGATATGCGACGGGAAATGGCCACTCTCTGACCGACATCGGCGCAGACTGGGATCTTCAGCACGACCTCGGATTCGTTTCCGCGAGCCGAGGTCACAATGCCGACCGTGGTAGCGGTTCCGATGCTGAGCATCAGCGGCTCGTTGGTCTTGATGTTCTCCACCATAAGGTCCTCTGCGGTTCCCACCACCCTTTCCAGCAGGTGAGTGGTCATGGTGAACTTGTGCAGCACCGGAGGTAGTGTCCCAGGCTTCCCGAGCACCCTTCCAGTGACCCCATCCGACTTCGTCAGCGACGGGTCCAGCTTTGTCCCGATGGCGATCAGGCCGCCGGGCAATGCCTTTTCCAGCGACAGGCTCCCGCTGTGCAGCGATGAGATCGTGGTGGTGATGCGCTCATATGTCGTCTTACCCCCCACCTCTACCTTTCGACCAGGGAGGATCTCGATCTCGTCCCCTACTTCCAGGACACCTTGGGTTAGAGAACCTCCAAGCACTCCGCCCCTGAGGGACTTCGGGTCAGAGCCTGGCACGTTGATGTCGAAAGAACGGGCCACGAACATGCGCGGGTCCTTATCGATGTTGGCACGGTTGGTAGGTATGTGCTTCTCTATCGCCTCGATGAGCTTGTCGATGTTCACATCATGATGTGCCGATACTGGTATGATAGGGGCATCTTCGGCGATCGTGCCCTTGACGAACCTCTTGATGGCCCGGTAGTTCTCCAACGCCTCCTCCTTGGTGACGATGTCGACCTTGTTCTGCACGATTATGATCTTCTCCACACCGATGATGGATAGAGCCATCAGATGCTCCTCGGTCTGGGGTTGGGGGCAGGGCTCATTGGCAGCGATCAGCAATAGGGCACCTTGCATCATGGCCGCGCCCGACAGCATCGTGGCCATCAGCGTCTCGTGTCCCGGGGCATCGACCAGTGATATCGCTCGAAGGAACTTGGCGTCCCCTCCGCACTCGGGGCAGGTCGGAGAATTGGTGTACTTGTCGCAATCGTTGCATTTGTAGAATGCGGCGTCAGCATAGCCCAGCCTGATGGAGATGCCCCTCTTGATCTCCTCGGAATGGCGGTCCGTCCACTCTCCGCTCAGCGCTTTGGTGAGCGTTGTCTTGCCATGGTCGACGTGACCGATCATGCCAATGTTTATCTCAGGCTGCTGGCTGACTTTCATTACTTCTTCTCCTCTTTCGCGGGAAGCAGTTCCTCTATCGGCTTGGAGCCTTCCTGGGAGATGACCATGTTTATCTGAACGGTCTCAGGGCCTATGGTGTTACCGCGAACGCCCTTCCGGCGCCTAAGGCCGGGCTCCGAGGAATTGAATCCTACGCCATCTGTCAGAAGTATCCTCTTGCGCCTGGAGCCAGGGAGGTCTTCGCGCATGGGGATCCCATCCTTGTCGCTTCCGCCTCTAATGGTAAGCTTGTAGCTGGGAAGACCCACGAATATGCCGTCGACGACGTCTCCTATCTTCTTTCCAATCAAGGAGTTGGCATGATATCCGGAGACCGGTACCTGGTAGGATTTGCCGGTCTTCACATCATTGATGACCGCTTTGAACTCAACCATCATTTCACCTGCTGTGGATGAACGCCTTAAGGTAGCCTTAAATAAATAACTATTGGCTGTCTGACGGGCTGAAGAAACCGACCCTTTCCCCCGGATGGGCCTGACTGAAAAGAGCAAAGCCTGAACACCCTCCTCCGCCTTTCTTCCCATAGAATCCCGAGCTACAGCACTATGCCAAAGCTAGTCAGTTAACTTGGATTTTCCATCAATCGAAGTTGTACTAAGGCAATGAACAGATGTTGAACCCTCTGAAGCGTCCCTAGCCGACGCTGCAGTCAACTTTGGGGCTGGAGTCCCGACCGATTCTCCATGGCGAGAGCCTCTTGAGGATTCACTACCTACTCGATGGAGGAGTATGCCGATTCAATGTAACTAAGCCTGCTTCGACCGTCAAGATTTCTAAAAATTCGCCCTTCGTCCTCGATCAGGCCGGAACCCTCTTTCACCCATACTTGAGGTGGGCTTTCGAGAATAGGAGACGCCGCGTGGCGTGGTCTCGCGGGGAGCTTACGATGGCCCAAACAATATTGATATCGATCTGGAAATGAAACTTTGACCAAATCAGGCCAACAGGAGGCGCGTATGGGCGGCCCACCTTCTCGACAGCATGTCGATGCATTAGCGATAGATCGAGTACATCCGTTCGAACCATTGTCGACCGATTTCGACCGGATTTAGTCAAGGGGATTGAGCAAGCCAGTGATGAAGTACACCCCTCATCCCCTGAAGACTATCATCTGGACATGGATGGGGGGGAGGCGACGCTGGCTTGTACAAATCTAAAAATGAAGTTGATGAACTGCTCGCCCCGAAAGTCTCGAAGTCATGTTAATGGCTTGAGGCAGGAAGACACATCGAACGCTCCGTTGAGCAGGGCAAGCCGACTATTTCAGGACGACAATGGATCGAACCAAAATTGACATGTCGATGTACCATATGTAGCCGCGAACGATGGGCGTGTCAACCTGGATGCTAATAATCGGAAGAAAGTGTATGTGCAGATAGTCGCGCCCATATCAATGGTTGTGTGATATTCTCCTGTTGCGAAGGTCGGTGGCCTGCATCGAACCGATACATGCTGTTCGGATGGCCAGAGCTGGATCACGCCACCATTTGGCAAGGATCGACCTATCTCAAAGGCGCACTCAGATATAGCGGTGAGGCCCACACGTTGGGCATGTAGCGAGGTTGGTTTTTAATGCGGGAATCGAATAGAAGTTGTTGGTCTGGCTCCAGAGCGTGTGATGGTACCAGATCAATTCGCTGATGCTTGTGTATTATCATCAATTGGGTCAGGAATCCATCGGCATCATGGAGAGCTTCAGCGGATGGGGACTGGGCGAGCCGTCCTGAGAATGGTATCGTTCAGTTCGCATCCTCGGAGAAAGGTTACTCGATCTAGTACTTGAGAGAAGTCCTGACCCTGTGTGTTAGGTCGACTAACGCCACAGAGGAAGATCGAGGTTGAACAGGCAGACCTCCAATCAGCCAAGACCGTCTTGACTTCCCCGAAGCGAGGATGGGTCTCAAGGAGGCAGACAGAACCGCACAAGGAGAAGCTAGCAGTATAGAGCCACAGATGGGACTGTGTTCGGACCCATTGAGTAGCATGGTCAAGCTCTTGGGCGGATAGCGACCGGGCATATACATGACCCGTCCTGTGAAGATGAGACGCACATGATGGCTTCAGAAACAGACCTTTGTTCCATTCGCCATTAGGCCTCGCCATTCGAGGCTCGCTTCAATTTTTAATATTTATTTACCTTTACTGAAAGAAGGAGCGGAGAGCCACTTGGATCTGTTTGAGATAAGGGACCCATTGTATGGCTTCGTTGAGGTCAATGAATGGGAGAGGACCATCATCGATCATCCTGCATTCCAGAGATTGAGACATATCAAACAACTTGGTCTCACCGAGTACATATACCCAAGCGCGACCCACTCGAGGTTTGAGCATTCAATAGGCACGATGAGTCTAGCAAGTCAGATGTACGATTGCATCGTTGGAAAAGAAAAGAACATCCAGATCCTCAAAGATAATCTCAGCTTCAATGAGTCAGGAATCGAGCGTGATAGGCAGCTCATCCGTCTTGCCGCCCTCGTCCATGACATCGGGCACTCGCCATTCTCTCACGCGCCCGAGGATTTGATGCCAATCAACCCACAAACGGGTAAGCCTTACAGGCATGAAGACTATACCGTAGCGGTTATCAAAGGGCCACTGAAGGCAGTCATAGAAGAACACCCCATCAACGGTAACTATCATATCCAAGCTGACGAGGTGGCAGCTGTCATCGAGGGTAATGCTGCCGTCCTGAAAGACAGGGTGTTCTGGAAGGTCCTCATCTCCGGCCAGTTGGATGCCGACCGGGGCGACTATCTCCTTAGAGACTCGCATCATATAGGCGTCAAGTACGGAGTCTACGACTACTCAAGGATGGTGAAATCCCTAGTCCTTGGGACCGATCCCGAGTCCGGCGAGGTGATATTAGGTATAAGTCATGGTAGCAGGCAGGTCGCAGAGGCGGTCATACTAGCAAGATATCAGATGTTCACACAGGTATACTTCCACAAGACACGTAGGGCTTACGACTTCCATCTGAACGGCGCGATGAGAGAGGTCTTGCCAAACGGTCTTCTTCCGCCCCCAGATAAGATTGAAGAATACATCAGTTATGATGACTCGAAGATCTGGACCATGATCAAGCAGGCCTCCGAAAAGCCTGACTGTAAGGCGGTGGTGAATTGGAGCCATATTCGCCTACTCCATAATACGTCAGAAACACCAGATGAGAAGGAGATGGATTACTTCGAAGGATTGGTCAAGGCGCTCGATAAGAAGGAGATATGGAACCATGTAGATCTAGCTGAAACCACCTGGTACAGACTAAATGACCAAGAGAGCAAGGAGATAAGCATCATCGATAAGTGGGGAAAGGTTGATCCACTTTCAAGCTTCTCGAAGATAGTTAAAAATATGGGAGCAGTAAAACGATCATCAGTATACGTCAAAATGGCTGATAGAGAGATGGCAGAACAGATAAAGAAAGGGATGTAAGAGGGATGGATGTGGCGAGGGCCAAAATCTCGTTCAACAATGTGGCAATGATCGGGTACCTGGTAAAGGAGCTTAATGAAAAATATCCAGACGCGCAGGTGGGCAAGACAGTGGTTCAGAAGATGATGTTTCTCCTGAACAGGATGAAGATCTGCGACTTTAACTACACCCTTTACCACTACGGTCCATTCTCATCCGAGGTGGCAAATGAGCTGGACTACGCCAGCGATCTAGGGATTGTAGAGATCGAGTGGGAAGAGGATAAGGGTTACTTCATCAGGCCATTGGAGAAGAATGGGACGTATAACATCGAACTCTCCAGCGACAGTAAAAAAGCCATAGACTATCTAGTGAGCACATATGGCAGGTTTAACGCCGCCGAACTCTCAATAATAGCAACTGGTTACTATTTGATGGACAATTTCGGAATCCAAGATTGTGGCCTGCCTCAGGCAGTACATGAGATAAAACCCAAGTTCGGCATTGAGAAAATAAGGAATGTCTTAGCAGAAGGGCTTGTTACGAGAAAGGAGTAATATCATATCCCAGACTTTGGCCATCGTAACATCGACCGTCATGGTTGGAAGATGCTAGGACTTCCCGTTTCCATTCTACGCCTTCCACCATGGATATTGATTGCTATTGTCCCATGAGCGAGCAGGACAATTCCGATGACTGTATCGGAACGAAGAGTGGAGAAAATATGGATGAGAGTGTGCTCGAGCTTCGCCATCGAGCTTAATAACTGACCAATTCCATTGAAATGGAGTGATGGATGCACCTTCAGAGAGTATTGTATTTACATCTGCCTATGCAAGCATACCATATTCAAATTTAAATTGATAGAAGCAATGGAAAAAACCGAAGCAGGCCTGAGAGCTATCGACAATACTGAGAAATCTCGGTAATTTTTGTCCCACACCATATATTAATACGAGATAGACACACCAGTTAGCAAGGCGACATTATCCCCATAAAGCTCTACGGAACGATGCGCTCAGACACGAAGATCCATTTCCTTTACTATATATGTTAATTGGTTTTTCATCCTGTTCGAGTTGCTAGTTATGCCTTACGGCAATTACTGCTGGACCGTGTCGAGGACAGGTAATGGCCAATTTCTTAGCCATTCTCAAAGGGGATGTGCAACACTGTGCAACACTTGAGCTAAACAGACGTGTGTAAGAAGGACTATGAGCTGGATGTCGATCGTTACTTTGATGGTTTGACAGATATTCGATTAATAGAACTCATTCGATTAAAGATCCTCAGCATGCCTGAATTCCAAGACCGCAGACCAGTGCAGCAGAATGCCATCATTGCATCCTAGGGTTTTAACATGGTTTTCTTAACCTATAGGGCAAATTGCTATTCTCCCATAGTCGACAAATTGGACGAAATCGAGTTTTCCCGTCAGCTATCCGCAGCCATTGGAGGATCTCAGCATGACGCTTGCGGCCAGGATGTCAATTATAATGCAATAAAATGCTATACTGCCGTGAGAACATGGACGATTATGAGCTGATCGACACAAAGGAGCAGTTGTCCGCGGCCATGAGGGAGAGGGTGGGGTACAATGAGATCGCATCGGCCGTCGGCAGGATGTATGGGTTGCTGTGGGACTTCATCATGCGCCGCGGCCTGCGCGTGGTTGGCCCTCCATTCATATATTATCATTCCTGGTCCGACGAGAGCGCCGACCTGGAGTGCGGGTTTCCGGTATCAGAGCCGTTCGAGGGGGAGGGGAGCATCAGGCCGTTCACGCTTCCGTCGTTGAGAGCGGCCAGGGGGACGCATGTCGGCCCCTATGACCGCCTCGTGGAGACCTATGGATCCATGGAACGGTGGATCCGCTCCCAGGGGTACGAGCCAGCGGACCACATGTGGGAGGCCTATCTCAACGATCCGGAAAAGGTCCCTGATGAAGAGTTGATGACCGAAGTGATCTGGCCGATAAAATAGGAAAGGGTTTGAAGCGGGCTCAACCCCTTCTTCCTGGAAGGATGAGCCCCAGGGCGATGAGCGTCAGGGCCAGCATGGAAAGGCCCACCACCAGCATCATGGTGGTCGTGGGACCCCTCTCCACGGGCGTCAGGCCGACCATCGCCATCTCCCCTGGCCCCAGTCTGAGAGGCGTCATAACGCTCTGATAGCCGTCCCTTGAGACCGTGACCTCATAGGTTCCGGGTTCGACATCCAATGCGAAGACGCCATCGCCGTCCGTTACGGCCTGTTGGCCGTCGCTGAGAGCGACGACCGCGCCGGCCACGGGGCGGCCGACGCTGTCCGTGACCATCCCCTTGGCAGGCGGAACCTCCACGATGGTGAAGGTCCACTGCGAGATCGCCATGTTCCCAGCCAGGTCAGTGGCGTTGACCATCACGGCATATGTCTTCCCGCGGACCAGCTCCGAGGAGGGTACGAACACTATGCTGGCTCCGTCCAATGAAACCTCTCCTTCGATGTCCTCGAGCATAATGGTCGCGTGCGCCACGGTCTCCGAGAAGGTGGCCGTGATGACGTTAGGCCTCTGCTGGACCTCACCCTGCGGGGATGCCGCCTCCACGACCGGCGGAACGGTGTCGATACGGACGATGATGCCATCCGTGTCCGTCCAGCCATTGGCGAACGTTCCCCTGACGCTGACCCGGTGGTCGCCGTCCGACAAGGCCGTCAGCGTCATTGCCGACGACGGTCCATCATGTGCTGTCCAGGGTCCGTCGTCCACTCTCACTTCCACCTTCACCAGCGACGCCGGGTCGTCTGTCCCCCACTCCACCACCACGGTCGCCTCGTTCGTCGTCCATCCATCGGACGGCGAGAGTATCCTGATCGCTGGTGCGGTCGTGTCGATGGTGAAGGGAAGGGACGCGATGAAGGAGTTGTCTAGCATGTCCCTCGCCTCCACCTCCACGAGATGCTCACCGTCGGACAGGTCCGAGAACAGCACCGATGTGGTCCCGGTCCAGACGGACCAGGGGCCGCCGTCGATACGGTATCGGAACTGGGACACCCCTGACGGGTCCGAGGCGGACCAGGTCACATGCACGGACGGTACGTCCAGACGCTCCCCCGATGCGGGCGATGTGAACGTGACAGCCGGACCTGACCGGTCCACGGTGAAGCGGACGCTTGCGACTCCGGTGTTGCCCGCCTGATCCATGGCGGAGACTTCGAAGACATGCTCGCCTTCGGAGAGACCGCCCATCGTGACATGTGTGGAGCTGGAGAGGGAGGACCATGGACCACCGTCCATCCGGTAACGGTATCCATCTATGCCTGAAGGATCGGAGCCGCTCCACCTGAACGTCACCGACGACTCGCTGGTGAGAAGCCCGTTGGCCGGCGATGTGATTGAGACGGTGGGCGGCGCGCTGTCCATGGGGCCGCGATGGTCGTCCACCAGGGAACCTCCCCGATATGGATAGCCAGGCGTACCTGTCAATACCATCGATGCGATGGCCTGCCCGCCGGCGTCCCATATGGCCTGCTCGGCGAAGTCGTACCTGACGAGAGGGTACGCGCCGTTGTAGGCGAGCTCGCCCCAGAACAGCGGCTTCCCGTTCTGGCGGGCCCAGCCCTCGGGCAGCTCGAAATTGATGGCGTCTCGGTTGGAGCCATAGTAATGGACCTGCAATACCTCCACGCCGATGCTGCCGACCGCCAGGTCGAAATCGGCCTTGTTCCACTTGAAAAGCGTCCCCAGGGCCGCAACCCCCATCGTACGCAGATGGGAGGACGCGCCATCCGTTGCCGACACCGCTGCCCTGGCCCAGGTGTTGAAACGAACCTTGTCCCCTTTCCAGTAGGATTGTGACACCTTATCGTGGTCAGGCTCATTGAACAGATCGTACCAGCAGATGGCGTTCTCATCCTCCAGCTCCGACATGACATCTCGACAGTATGCGGCATAGCGGGCAAAGGCCGAGGAGGACGGATCGAATACAGAGCCTGACCCTCCGAACTGGAAGGTGGGATATTCCTGAGAACCGGCCAGAACCAGAGTGACCCATACTCCATGGGCCTCGGCCTGCTTGCACATGGTGCGGAGCAGGGAGATGTACTCGTCATGATGGTTCAGCCATGCATTGTACTGTAGAGAGGTGCCCCAGGCGTCTCCGCACCCTATGCGCACGAGATTGCAGCCATAGTACTGAAGCAGGGCGAAATACTGGTGCCAGAAACGGTCCGGAGTATCGTTGGGATTGACAGGGCTCCGATCGTAATCGTTGGTGTCGGGAGTGTTGAACACCGATGTCCAGCCCCTCACCCCCGCATCTCCATTGATGTAGGCCATGATGGCGAACTGCAGCGCAGTGGTGTCGACAACGCCGAAGAATCTCTCATCGGGCATCTCGCCGTCGACGAGTATGTTCGTCCCCGACACCGTCACCCTGCCAATGGGTGACGAGGCAGATGCTGCGGGGGCCTCGCACATGATCAAGGCCCCTGGAAGAAGAAGCCCGAGCATGATCAGTACCGCCATCGTCCTGTTCGTTGACTGTCGCATGGTGCATCCCTATTGACGGGCGCACACCTTGGAGCGGGATATATCGGACTTTTCAGCTGATTATCAACTATAGCTACTTCTAGGAAAACATCGCTCGAAAACCACCCGCATGATGGCGAGATCGACGGGCAAGGAAACGTTCAGAGCCCCTGCCGGAGATGCATGATTCTGGAGCATGAGGACCTCCGGCTAACCATCAGAACGTGGAATGAGAGGTTCAACCCCGGTCTGACTACTATAAACCTACGAAATGTAGTTAAATGACATGTGATTTTCGCACATGCATCCATAGAATGCCTTCGTCTCGTTAGTGCTGTAGCATAGATAGGTATTTCTATAACCTGCTCATGCGACGTGCCGTTCCGAAGGGAACAGGTGATGCAAGATGACGAACGAAGACGGCGAGATGACTAAGGAGATGATCGAAGCCCTCGCTCTCGTGGACGACGCGATCAAGCTCGACAAGGACAAGTTCCTGGACCTGACGCGTCAAGTCACTTCCCTGATCGAATATCTTCAGCGTTCAAAGGCAAATCCCGTTACCATATACTACGTGACGAGGGCGCTAGACGGCTACGCCTCGGAAAGGATCATGTCTTTCGGCCAGGCAGTGGAAAGGAGCAGGCCAGAAGGCTCGACCATGAGCGCCGAACACCTGAAGGCGGCGGCGGATAAACTGTTCGAGATCGCTCTTGAGGACGCGTCCAAGATGACCAAGGAGGAGCAGCAGGCGCTAGTGGAGCAGGCACTGGCACGCAAGAGGGCCGCTGAGATAGGTTATGTGTGAACGTGGTATCGCTCCGGCCGCGTCAATATTACCGCGCCGGACCGATATGATTTTTATTAAATATCTTGAAGCCACCTGACCGTCCAGGGAATGCGGGCATGTCAAGGCCCGCCCTGGATGGGAAAGATGAGCGAGCTTGACGGGAATGGTCCGGATATCAACGTGACCGATATCGGGGACTACGTCGACAAGAACTGTTGCGAGCGCGACCTGAAGCTTCGACTGATCAGTCGTAAGGATCCTGACGCATTGAACCGGATGTTCCCCTATCGTCAAACGATCAGGGGGACCCTCGATCCGGTCCTATCCATGTCTGGACGAAATAGAGAGGCGGAGGTCGAAGCGGCCCTCTCCCAGCGCATGCGCTGCCTGAACCCATCCATCGAGGGCGAGGAGAACAACATGCGATGGAGCGGCCTACTTTCCGCCCTCCGTACGCTGGAGCAAGGGGAGGAATGCTTCGCCCGGGAGGTGGAGATCGATCGCAGGATCGGCAAGTATCTGATCACGGGCAGGATGGACTTCGTCATACTGACGTGGAAGGAGCAGAGGCCGGTCCTGCGCATCGTCGAATGCAAGGCCAGCAGGAAGGAGAAGACCTATCACCGCATCCAACTGGCCGCCTATCGCCTGATGGTCGAGGAGGAGCTTCGCGAAACGCCCCCGGTGATCGCCGGAAGGGTCCACGACGATGTCGAGGTGGAAGCGGTGGTGGTCCGCATCGATGAGGGGTCGCGCCGTGCGCAGGACGCCATTGACATGCCATCGCTCGAACTGCGGGAAGAGATGGATGACGTGAGGCGCCTGCTCGCCCCAGGAGGGCCGGTGGATGTCATCGACGCCACCCCCCTGGATGAACTGAGCTATCGATTGGACGAGAAGTGCGACAGTTGCTTCCACGATACCATATGCATGCCGGAGAGTGAAAGGCAGGCCAGGCTGGAACTGCTGGGACTCGACCCGGTCACTGTGAGGGCTCTTCGCAAGGGAGGTGTCGGAGACCTTCTGGCCCTGGCCGATCTCGATCTCTCGTCCCCCCAGGCATCGGCCTTGCGCAACACGCCAGGCTTCGGCGCGGACCTGGACGATCTGGTGAGGCGCGCCAAGGCGCGCCGTTCCACCCTCCCCGGCCGCCACGAGAACGATTTCCAGGTGATGTCGCTGGTCCATCACGGCATCAGCCTTCTGCCAGCGCACCGGAACGAGGCGGGATTCCAAACCATACGGGTATATCTCAGCGTCGAGTACGATAACGTGGAGGACCGTGTCGTCGGCCTGTGCGCTCACATCACCGACAGCAAGGACATGATATTCACAGTCTGGAACGACGATGCCCCTGATGCCGTTCCCCAGGAGGGGGCGGAGGAGGGTGTGGCCGGTCCCTTGCAGGGCGCATACGTCATCAGGATGATGGAGAGCGGGTGGAGCGGCGTCGTCGAGGATGACGACCGGACCGAGGGGGAAATGGTCTCCTCCTTCTTCGAAGGGCTGGGGAGGGCGATATCGGCCATCGCGGGGAAGGACGAGTTTCGCCCGATACACTTCTATGTATGGTCATCGAGGGAGATGACCGCCCTGGTCGAGTCATGCTCCCGGGCGGGAGGACCATTGCTGCGCAGCCTCACCGAGCTACTGGGCTGCCGGGAGAAATGCCGCGGAGACCTGGAGCAGCTGATCTTCACCTCCATCTCCGATGAGATCTCAAGAAGCAGGGCGCTGGGCCATACATCCTTCAGCCTTCCCCTGGCGGCAAGCGTTCGATGGTATGGGAAGTCGTTCCACTGGCATCGCATCGTGGGCGAGGAGCCTGTGGACCTCGCGTATGCGTTCAAGCGGGACCTGTTCGATAATCGCGCATATCTCTACCTCACCGAGGACGGGAGATGGGCGCCCGAGGGTCGAAGGTCTCCCGGCGCCCAGCGCCGGTACATGGAGGTGCGCACCAGGTTCCGTTCCAGCATACCGATCCCATACTGGCATGCCATGTGGGGAACTCTCCCGGACAAGGATGAATGGAAGGACCCCATGCTGCGCAGGGCCCTCGTCGACTACCGTCGGGGCGGCAGGCCTGAACTGATCAGGGCGTTCCTGATGGCCAAATGCGAAGCCCTCCGATGGCTGGAGGAGCGGCTCGACGCCAAGAACAGCAGGGTGGAGAAGCCCATGGTCCCTGTCAAGGAGCTGGGCGATTTGGAGCGATACTTCACCGACCGCTATGACCTTGTCAGGGCCTGCCAGGACTTTCTCCGCCTTGACCATCATCGAGACAAGACCGAGTGGCTGGCCGAACTGGCCAGATCGCCGGCGGCCATGGTGGCGGAGGGGACCTGCATGCCCCTCCGCAACGTCCGCTTCCAAAGGGAGGGAAGGAGGACCGTGTTCGAGGCCTACATGGACATCGAGAGGTACGGCATGGACCTCTCCTCGTTCCTGTCGTCCTGCGGCCTGGACACCGGAATGATGCGCATAACGCCGTACGATGGGAGCATCGAACGCGGACCCAGCGCATACCAGGCATTATATGGCGGCGTCACGGCGTCGGTCACCTTGATGGATATGGAGAAAGGCATCGTCCAGGGAGATGTCATACCCTACTCGGATAGGGGCCTGGGCTCTGACTACATCCTCACTTCCACCCCTCCAAAGGAAGGCAGGATGGACTTCGCCCTGGCTGGGGAGTCCAAGTCGGCCTATGTCCGAAATAAGGTGGACCGATGGCTCGAGGAGAACCGCCATGCTCCTTCGATCGAATGGTTCGACCCCATCGCGCCCGCCGTCCCTGTCCGCGAGGCGCCTGCTGCAGAGCGGTTGGATTCGTACCGTACAGTGCTGAGCGAGATGCGGCTGAGAGGATCTCCCCTGGACGACGTACAGATCCAGGCCTGCCTTGAAGGGCTGTGCTCCACAGTGCAATTGATGCTCGGGCCTCCCGGCACCGGGAAGACGAACACCGCCTCGGCGGCCATAATGATCAGGCTGGCCACTCGGCCAGGCAACAAGCTGTTCCTCCTATCCGCCACCACCCACACGGCCGTGGACGAACTGTCAGGTAGGCTCAGAGAGGCGGTGCCGGAGTTCCACAGGGCAGCCGAGATGGCGGGGATCGATGTCGGTCCTGTGACCGTCCTGAACATAAGGAAGGAACCGTCAGGATGCGATGAGATAACCTACGAGGATGTCGCCGTCATCAAGGAGCGCCTGCTTGATGGCGACGTGGTGGTGTGCGGCACCGTCAACGACCTTCTGAGACTAGGCGAGAACTTCGAGAGGCAACGATGGCCCCGGGTGACGGCTCGCGCGGACGGCTTGGTGGTGGACGAGGCGTCCATGATGCTCTTCCCTGAATTCCTGGCCCTCTCGACCCTTGTGGCCGAGGACGGGGAGATCATGCTGGCCGGCGATCACATGCAGCTGTCGCCGATCACCGCCCATGATTGGGGACGGGAGACCAGGGAGCAGGTCATGAAGTTGTACCCCCACGAGTCCGCATATAATGCGATGAGGCGCTTGGCCAGGGCCTGCCCCGAAGGTGCCATGAAACAATCGGCCCTGTCCATAACCTATCGCCTGACGCCCGAGATCACCTACCTCATATCCTCGGTGTACCGAAAGGAGGGTGTGGAGCTGGTGTCCAACAAGGTGCATGTCAGGAAGCAAGGGACCTTTACGTGCCTGGCGGACGTCTGGAGATCGCCGGGAGTATATCTGGTGGTCCACGGCGAGTCGTCATCACGGAAGAGCAATCCGTTCGAGGCCACGCTCATACGGGACATCATACTGGCCAGGGGAGCGAGCGAGGCGGACGTGCCGCCTGGGACGATATCGATAATCACCCCGCATCGAGCTCAGAGGGGGCTCCTGAAGGAGAGGCTTAGCGACCTGGAATACCATATAAGACTGATCGACACCGTCGAGCGCCTTCAGGGAGGAGAGTGCCAGACCATCATAGTGTCTGGAACGCAGAGCGACGCCATGGCCATCAGCAGCAACGCCGAGTTCATCCTGGACCTCAACCGCACGAACGTCATATTCTCCCGCGCGCAGGAACGGCTGGTGGTCGTGTGCTCCAAGAACCTCCTTGACAGCATGCCATCCGACTTCGATGACTACTCATCGTCCGTTCTATGGAAGCATCTTCGCGCAGTGTGTGACCGCACCATGCTCCATCTGGACGGGTACGAACATGTCGTGGAGGTCAGGGTCCCGGGCCGATTCTGGGATGGAGGTGTGGAATGACCGCATATCTTTGGATGCCCTATGTCATCATAAACGTTGTCGCTTTCATGATGTACGGCGTCGACAAGCTGCGCTCGAAAGGGAGGAGAAGGACGAGGGAGCGCACCCTGCTGGCCGCCGCCCTGGTCGGCCCCTTTGGAGCCTTGGCGGCCATGCGGCTGTTCAGGCACAAGACCCGCAAGCCCAAGTTCTTCCTGGTGCCTATCTTCCTGGCGCTTCATCTTGTCGTCGTCGTTCTCCTGATCCTATAGGTGCTTTGAAGTACCTCCAGAGGACAAGACCAGGTCATGAGTGGCAAGATCGAGGTCGGTGACCGGGCCCCCACCTTTCGACTTCCGGACCAGGAGGGCAAAGAGGTGGACCTGGCCGATCGCATAGGGAGAGGGTCGCTGGTCCTGTATTTCTATCCAAAGGACTTCACCATCGGGCTGTACGTTGGAGGCTCGTGAGTTCCGGGACATGTACAAGGAGTTTCAGCGGCGGGGCGCCGATGTCATCGGCATCTCTGGCGACGATGTGGAAACGCATCGTCGTTTCGCCGAGGAGCATGACCTGCCGTTCACGTTGTTGAGCGATGTCGGCGATAAGGTGAGAGACATGTACGGAGCATGGAGCATCGTCGGCACGCCCGATCGCATGACGTTCCTGATCGACAGGCAGGGCATCGTGCGAATGGTGTTCTCGTCCAACATACAGCCGAAGAAGCACATCTCGGAGGCGCTCAAGGAACTGGAGGCCATGATGGCGGAGGGGACGGCGAGGTTAGCGCAATCATCATGAACCCCGGGCGACAAAGTAACGTCCGGTGGACGAAATGGAGCACTACAATCTGTTGGTGACCTACCATCCCACGAGGGCTGGTCTCGCAGAGAAGGAGGTACGGAAGAGAGTCGAAGAGGCAGGCGAGAGAGTGGAAGAACTGGTCAACTCTTGCATAAGCGGTGTGTTCTGCGTCGAGGTGTCAGGGGACGTGAAGCAGCTCGTGTCCGATATCCGCGAGGAGTTCTGGGAAGATCCTGGAATGCTCACGCACACATTTCACTGGATGCCAGTAGATCGCTGGGTCAAGGCCAATGTGGAGGACATGACCGACGCGGCAAGGGAGCTTGCCGAGGGCATCGAGGAGACCGAGCGATGGATGATGCACATGCATAAACGCCGCCATGACATGACATCGGAGGAGCTCGTACTGGCCTTGACGGAGCCCATCAGCAAGGGGAAGGTCGACCTGAGGAATCCTGATAAGATCATCGCCGTAGAGGTGCTCGGCGGAATGGCCGGCATGTCCCTGGTGACACGGGATCAGGTCATCGACGCCAACCGCATGAGGCAAGAGATCGGCATACCGATAGTCTACTGATCCCCCATGGTGGACTCCAGTTCGGCCATGAATGCCTTTGCCTGCTCGATCCCCTTGAGCCAGAACTCTGGATCTTCGATATCCATGCCAAGACCCGCCGCAAGTTCGGCGGCCGAGCGGCTCGAGCCAGATGCCAGCAGCTCCTTGAAGGCCGGAACGAAGTCCGGCCCCTGCTCCTTGTACATCCGATACAAGGAGAAGACGAAGAGCTGAGCGAAAGTGTAAGGATAATTGTAGAACCTGGTGCCCGCGAAGTAATGGTGAGGGAACCTGGCCCAGTCCCATTCAGAGTCCTCCAGCCATTCCACTGCATCGCCATAGAACCTGTCCTGGGCAGCCCGCCACAGCTTGGATATCTTCTCGCCGTCAAGTTCCACGCCCGCTTCCATCTCCTCGTACAGGCTAGACTCGAAGAGGAATCGGAACCCTTCCTGGAACACGGATAGGGTGAAACCGTCCAGAACCTTCACCAGGATGTGCTGCCGCTCCTCCCTGGACGCTGCCTCGTCCTTCAACCTTTCTGCCAGGAGGAGCTCCCCCATCAAGCTGCCGCACTCCGCTATGCAGAGAGAGACGTGGCAGTTGCTGTAGTTCTGCGCTCTGGTATACAGGTAGGCATGAACGGCATGACCCATCTCATGGGCGAGAGTGTTCACATCGTTAAGACGTCCGTTGTACGACTGCAGGATGAAGGCCGAACGGCCGTTCACCCATGTAGAGCAGAATGCGCCGGTCCTCTTGCCCCTGCGCACCTGTGCGTCTATGCGTCCCCGTTCGAACATGTCGCCGGCCCACTCGCCGAACTGTCCGTCGAAGTCGCGAAATGTGGACAGCACGATGTCCTTCGCCTCATCCCATGAATATTTACGATCGGGAACGCTGGGGAGCGGCGCCCGAAGGTCCCAGCTTCCAAGACGCTCAAGTCCTAGCAATCGGGCCTTGATGCGGAAATACCTCTGGCAAAGACCGACGTGGTCCTGGACGACGCGCATGAGGGCCTCCACCGCTCCCGAGCTTATGTCATTGGCCAGCAATGTAGGCTCTAGAGGAGAGCTGTAACCGCGCAGCTTGCACATCGCCGCGTGATCCGCCACGATGGTGCGGAGGATGTCGGACCATAGCAGCTCATCCCGCTTGAGAGTGGAGCCGATCGATTCGTAGACTGCCCGCCTGGTCGCCCTCTCGGGGTCATACATGTAAGCATATAGCTCTCCGATGCCAAGGGATCGCTTCTGGCCGGCGATCTCGACCTCGAACGTTCTGGTGCTGAGCCATTTGCCCTGCAGCTTGGACAGCATCTGGATGCCGTTCTGGTCCTTGGTCATGATGATCTTCTCTTCGGCCTCTGACAGCAGGTAGGGGGCGGCACGTGAGCGCCTCTCCAGATAGTGTCGGTAATCGGACAGGGCCGGATCGTCCATGAGCTCAGGTCGAGACAGCAGGAGCTGTCCGAGCTCGATGCCGATGGCGGCCATGGCCTTACTCGCCTCCGTGCCGGCCTTCATGTACGCGCTGTTGAGCTCGTTCGCGACCGGATCGGTCATGTTCGATGCGAAGAGCAAGGAGCAGTATTCTTGAACTCCCTCGTATCGTAGCGCCAGTTCATCTTTCCGTTCCAGCATGTTTCGCAGCCCCTCGGCGTCCAAGGCTGCGATGCGTCCGCGATAGTCGTCGGCGAACTCCCTATGGTCTTTCACCATTGCCTCGAGATCGGTCTTGATGCTCTGCGGATCGGTCGATGACACCAGCTCGGACAGGTTCCATTGAGGGACGGACATGATGACTCCTTTCATACTTCATGCCGGGCGACTTATTTGGTTCTATTTCCAGCTGCGAGTGCGGATAGATGCGTAGACCTGCACGACAATCCGGCCTAAATCTACAGGGTACCGTATTTGTATATACTACCTAGAATTTTTATTTCTTTTCCAGTAGAATAGGCTTCCTACTCCAATGAGCAAGATTGTGATGAAACCAACAGGAAGATACCAACCGTGTTCCATAGGAGGGAGAGCCGACTCAGATTTTGCTGCCTCAGTGTCGAATGCATAGACAATGCCCGCGCTCGTTGCTATGAATAGGCATCCATCAGTAAAAACGGGTGAGCAGTGAGCATAGCTCGCAGGAATGATGACAATCTCTTCAATCAGATTACCACTCAAGTCTACAGCTAATAAACGGCTATTTTCCTCATTAGTCACGGCGAAAATCAAATCATTAACCACAATCGGTGCTCCGCCGACAAACGTCTCACCTAGAGAATAATTCCAGAGCTCATTACCGACAAAATCTAACATAATGATGTCAGTTTCCGTTGTGATCGGGTAACGTCTCAGATCTTCTGTAATTTGCCTGAGCCCTGTCTCCTTGCCTGAT